>Ga0111539_10002810_pt1 | contig 23137 bp, 18 predicted proteins | sample RhiMethybrSRZTD1_FD_79667 | JGI IMG/M metagenome (GOLD analysis project Ga0111539, IMG submission 79667) | Populus rhizosphere microbial communities from Tennessee, USA - Rhizosphere MetaG P. TD hybrid SRZTD1 (version 2) (version 2) | ecosystem: Host-associated > Plants > Roots > Rhizosphere >...
CGTCGCGGAGAGCCGGTGCGGGAAGGCGTCGCGGTACACCTGCAGCAGCCGCAGGATGTGCTCGCCGTTCATCGCCAGGTGGCGGATGTCGCTCTCGCCGTGCGTGCGGTACCACACCAGCGGATCGAGGACGATCGCGCCCGACCAGCGTTCGAGGAGGCGAAGCAGGAACGGACGATCGGCCAGCGTCGCAAACTGCTCGTGCTGCGGCGCCGCGCCGTCGAGCGCGGCGCGGCGGTAGACGATCGATCCGAACATCGGCTCGATGCCGCCGAAGACCTGGCGCAGAAAATCCGCGGGCGACGCCGCCGTCACAAGTGAGGGCGGATCCGCCGGCGCGGCCAGCGCCGCCGCGGAGGGCTCGTCGGTGAACTCGTGCAGGACGCCGGCGACGAACCCGCAGCGCCGGTCGCGCTCGAGGATCGACACCGCGGTCGCGAGGTAATGCGCGCCGACCAGGTCGTCCTCGTGAAACGCGATCGTGTACCGACCGCGCCCGGCAACGATCGCCTGAAACATGTTGCGCATCGCGCCGAGCCGCTCGGGATTGCGCTGGTAGCGCACCCGCGGATCGCCTAGCCCGGCGACATAGTCGCGATAGGCGTCCGAGGCACCGTCGTCCAGCAGCGTAATCTCGAGATCGGCCAGCGTCTGGGCGCGGAGGCATTCGACCGCGCGCCGGGCGTGATCGAGCTGGCGATAGCAGGGGATGTTGACCGAAACCAGCGGCGGGTTCAATTGCCCGTCAGCCATTCCTGCGGGATGACGAAGTCGCCGTCATTGACGTTGGAGATCCCGTGGCCGGTGCCGAACGGATCGCACCGGCCGATGGTAAAGCGAACCGCCTTCTGCCAGAAGTCCCACCGTTCCTTGTTCCAGACGCCGACGGTGAAGCTGAACGCGTAGCTCCCCTCGGTCAGCGGCAGCGGCCCGAGACGGCAGACGAAGTGCTCCGCGTCGGCCGGATAGTAGGTGGTCTGCACCGGGTTGGCGGCGCCGAAGCTGATCACCTCGTCGTCGCTGTTGAGCAGCTTGAACTCGACGGTGTAGGAGTTCTCCGGCGCGCGGCCGCTCGACCACAGATGGATCTCCATCACGTCGCCGGCATCGAACTGCGATGCGATCTCGCCGCGCATGGTCCGAAGCTCGACCCGGCGCAGATGATACGTGTGCGGCGGATGCAGCCGATCGGCGGCGCCGCTGCTGTTGCCGGCCGCGTCGTGGTAGAGCCGCTCGTAGCGCCGCGTCACCTCGCCGGGCGGCCCGTCGTCGACGATCCGCCCGTGCTGCAGCATCACCGCGCGCGAGCACAGCTGCCGGACGCTGGTGAGATCGTGGCTGACGAAGAGCACGGTGCGCCCTTCGGAGCGCAGGTCCTGCATCCGGCCGAGGCACTTGTTCCTGAAGTGCAGGTCGCCGACCGACAGCACCTCGTCGATGATCAGGATCTCGGGCTCGAGGTGGGCGGCCACCGAGAACGCCAGCCGCACGTACATGCCGCTCGAATAGTGCTTCACCGGCGTGTCGATGAACTGCTCGAGCTCGGCGAAGGCGACGATCGCATCGAGCTTGCGGACGATCTCGGCGCGGAACATGCCGAGGATGGCGCCGTTGAGAAAGATGTTCTCGCGGCCGGTCAAATCGGGATGGAAGCCGGTGCCCACCTCGAGCAGGCTCGAGACGCGGCCGTGCAGATCGACGTAGCCCTCGGTCGGCGCGGTGATGCGCGACAGGATCTTGAGCAGCGTGCTCTTGCCCGCGCCGTTGGGGCCGATGATGCCGACCACTTCGCCCACCGCGATCTTCAGCGTCACCTCCTTCAGCGCCCAGAACTGCGCCGCGCGCTCGCCCGGCCGCGACAGCTCGCGAAAGCGCCGCCACGGTCCGGTCACCCAGTCGGTGAGCGATTCGCCGAGGGTGGTGCGGCCGATCGGCGTCGCGCCGATCGCGTAGCGCTTGCCGAGTCCGTGGATGTCGATCGCGTCAGATGACATCGGCGAAGCGGCGCTCGACCTGCACGAAGTAGCGAACGGCGGCAAGGAGGAGCACGGCGGCGCTGGCGCTCGAGACGAGGATCACGTCGGCGGGCGCCGGGCCGCCGACCACGCTGGCGCGAAAGCCGGCGACCAGGCCGGCCATCGGGTTGACGGCGTAGAGCAGCCGCCAGCGCGCCGGAATCATGTCGAGCGGATACAGGACGGGCGAGGCGAACAGCCACAACTGCAGCGCGAAGGTGATGATGTAGCGGACGTCGCGGAAGGTGACGACCAGCGCCGCGAACAGGATGCCGGTGCCGGCGGCGGCGGCGATCGTGCCGGCGACGAACAGCGGCGCCGCCAGCATCGACGCCGATGGCGCGACGCCGTACACCGCCATCATCACCAGCAGCCCGACGAACGCGATCGCGAAATCGAGCAGGCCTGAGGCGATCGCGGCGAGCGGCACCAGCAGGCGCGGAAAGTACACCTTGCTGATGAGATGACCGCTGCCGACCAGGCTATTCGCGGCGAGCGTCACCGCGTTGGCGAAGAAGGTCCACGGCAGCATCCCCGCGAACACGTGCAGCGCGTACGGGCCGTCGACGTGACGCGCCATGCCGCCGAGACGGCCGAACAGCAGCGCGAAGGCGAACGTCGTGGTGAGCGGCTGGATGATCGCCCACAGCGCGCCGAGCACGGTCTGCTTGTAGCGCACCTTGACGTCGCGCCACACGAAGAAGAACAGCAGCTCGCGGTACGCCCAGAGCTCCGCCAGATTCAGCGTCTGCCAGGAGCGAGGAGCCTCGAGTCTGAGCGTCCGGCGCGGCGGATCGACCACTGGATGTCGACTATAATCCCTTTCTTCATGGCCGACGCTCCAGCGCCCCGTCTCGTGGTGACCGACGCGCTCGGGCGGCGGATCGTCAACATCGACAAGCCGCTGTTCACCATCGGCCGCCGCAGCGAGACCGACCTGCGGCTGCCGGGCGCCGACATCTCGCGCGTCCACGCGGAGATCTCGATCGAGAACGGCAACTGCGTCATCCGCGACAAGCAGTCGCGCTTCGGCACCTACGTCAACGGCGTCAAGGTGACCGCCGACAAGGTGCTCGGGCATGGCGACCAGATCAAACTGGGCAACTCCGGCGACACCGAGATCGTCTTCTTCGTCGACGACGAGGCGCCGTCGGTCGAGAAGAGCGCGATCTCGGCGGCAACCGAGCTGCGGCAGATGGCGGCGCTGCTCGAGGCGCTGCGCGCGCTCGGCAGCGGACGGGTGCTCGACGAAGTGCTGGCGATGGTGCTCGACTCGGCGATCGAGGTCACCGGCGCCGAGCGCGGCTTCATCATGCTCGCCAACCCGCGCGACAAGGTGCTCGAGTTCAAGCTGGCGCGCGCGCGCGGCAAGGTGACGCTGTCGGGCCGCACCTTCGAGACCAGCCGCAAGATTCCCGAAACCGTGTTCGCCACCGGCCAGCAGACGATTGTCGAAGACCTGCTCGACGGCGATCTGGCGCAGCTGCACACCGGCACCGTCGCGCTCGGCATCCGCCACGTGCTGTGCACGCCGCTGCGGCTGGTGCGCTACGTCGAGCGCGCCGAGTTGAAGGGCGCCGACGAGATCATCGGCGTGCTCTATCTCGACAGCCGCGAGCGGGGCGCCCTGCGCTCGGCGCACGCGCAGTCGGCGCTCGACACGCTCTCGGCGGAGGCGGCGCTGGCGATCGAGAACGCGCGCTTGTATCGCGAAACGCTCGACAAGGCCAAGCTCGAGCAGGATCTGAAGGTCGCGGCGGCGATTCAGCAGTCGCTCCTGCCGGCCGCCAACCGCGAGGGCCCCTTCTTCTCGACCGCCGCCGCCTCGATCGCCTGTCGCGCCGTCGGCGGCGATTTCTACGATTACGTCGATCTGCCGCCCGACCAATTCGGCTTCATCGTCGGCGACGTGGCCGGCAAGGGATCGCCGGCGGCGCTGCTCGCGGCGGCGGTGCTCGGGATGTTCGGCGCCGAGGCCACCTATCAGGCAGGCGCGGCGCCGCTGATGACGCGGATGAACCACGGGCTGTTCCGCCGAGCGATCGAGGCGCGCTTCCTCACCAGCTTCTACGGCATCCTCGCCCCAGACGGGTCGTTGACCTACTGCAACGCCGGCCACAACGCGCCGCTGCTGGTGTCGCGCAGCGCCATCCGGCGGCTCGAGCGCGGCGGCGTCGTCCTCGGGCTGTTCGAGAAGGCCACCTACGAGCAGGAGACGGTCACGCTGGAGCCGGGCGATCTGGTCATCCTCTTCAGCGACGGCGTCACCGAGGCGATGAACCCGGCGATGGACGAGTTCACCGACGATCGGCTGCTCGACTGCGCGATCAAGCATCGCGGCCAGACGCCGCAGGAAGTGCTCGACGCGCTGCTCGCCGACGTCCATGAGTTCTGCGCCGGCGCGACCCAGAGCGACGACATCACGGTGGTGATGGTCAGATACAACGGGCCGGCGCCGGCCCGATGAAGCGCGCCGGGAAAGACCAGGACCTCCACGGCAGCGTCCCGGAGAGCTCGCCGGTGGCGCTGCTGCTGGTCGACGTCATCAACGACATGGCGTTCGAGGGCGCCGAGGCGCTGGTGCGCCAGGCGGTGCCGATGGCGCATCGCATCGCCGCGTTGAAGCAGCGCGCCCGCGCCGCGAAGATCCCCGCCGTTTACATCAACGACAACTTCGGCCGCTGGCAGTCGGACTTCCGGAAGCTCGTCGATCACGTCCTCGACGACGGCGTGCCGGGCGAAGAAGTGGCGCGGATCCTCGAGCCGGCCGAGGACGACTACTTCGTCCTCAAACCCAAGCATTCGGCGTTCTTCGAGACGACGCTCGACACACTGCTGGCCTATCTCGGCGCGCGCACGCTCATCCTCACCGGCGTCGCCGGCAACATCTGCATCCTCTTCAGCGCCAACGACGCCTACATGCGCGACTACGACCTGGTCGTGCCGGCGGACTGCACGGTCTCGAACACGCCCGAGGAAAACGACTACGCGTTGCAGCAGATCCAGAAAGTCCTCAAGGGCGACGTCACGCCGTCGCATGAGCTCGATCTGCAGAAGCTGATCAACAAGCAGTAACCGGCGCGTCCCCGCAACGGTTGCGCACTTTCTTGCGCCGACGCTTGCGACGCGCCGCCGTTGGGCGTAGCGTGCCGCGTCCCCCCGACAACCAAGGAGAACACGATGATAAAGCTCCAGGGAATTGCCGGTGCGCTTGTCTGTCTGAGCCTGGTCTCCGGCGCGCCCGCGTCCGCCGACACCAATCCCGTCCTCGACTGGAATGTGATCGCCTTCGAACGGCTTGCCGCGTCCGTGCCGCCGCGCCCGGGACCCTCGGGGATACTGGACATCGCCGCGGTGCAGGTGGCCGTGCACGACGCCGTCCAGGCAATCGAGCGGCGCTTCGCGCCGTATCACGTCCACATCGACGGCGCATCCGGTTCGACGACCGCTGCCGTCGCCAAGGCCGCGCGCGATGTCCTCATCGCCCGGTTTCCGGCGCAGGCGCTGACAATCGACGACGCGTACACGGCCTATCTGGCGGCAAGGGGAATCGACGGAAACAATCCGGGCGTTTTCGTGGGGCAGGAGGCGGCCGCCGGCATCGTCGAGCTGCGCCAGAGCGACCTCGACATCAGGGTCGGGTTCCCGGCGTTCAACGGCGGGACGGGGGCCGGCGAGTGGCGTCCGACGCCGAATTTCCAGGCGCCGATCACTCCGAGCTCGGGCTCGATGGCCGCGCCGTGGCTCGGCGCGGTGCAGCCGTTCACGCTGAAGTTCAACGAGCAATTCAGCGCCAATCCGCCGCCCCGGCTGACGAGCACCGAATACACGCGCCTCTTCAACGAGGTCAAGGCGCTGGGCGCTCGCGTCAATTCGACGCGAACCGATGCCCAGACGCAGCTTGGCTACTTCTATGCCGACAACCTGGTGGCGTTGTGGTACCGCACACTTCGGGGCATTGCCACGGCGCAGGGCCTCGGCATCGGCGACAGCGGGCGCCTGTTCGCGCTCGCGTCAATCGCCAGCGCCGACGCGATCATCACCGGCTGGTTCGACAAGAAGTCGTTCAACTTCTGGCGCCCGCTCACCGCGATTCGGGAAGGCAACAATGACGGGAACCCGCAGACCGTCGGCGATCCGTCCTGGGAGCCGCTGATCAACACGCCGCCGTATCCCGACCACACCTCGGGCGCGAACAACCTCACGGCGGCGATGACGACGATCCTGAAGCGCTTCTTCCGGAGCGACAAGATGACGTTCGACATCACGAGCAATTTCGCGCTCGCCAACCCGAAGACGCGCACCTACACGCGCTTCTCCCATGTCGCCGACGACATGGTGGAGGCGCGCATTTACGAAGGCATTCATTTCCGCAGCGCGGACGTCGCGGCGCGCAAGCAGGGCACCCACGTCGCGAAACAGGCCTTCGGCCATTTCCTGCGGCCGCTGCACGGCCACGACGACGATGACGACGGAGATGAGGACCGCTGAGCGTCAGCGGAACTTCGACAGGATGGACGGATCGACGGTGCATGACACCGTGCGCGCCTTGCCGGTCATCTCGATGATGATCGGCGAGGTCGGCGCGAACGCCGCGAAGTCGAAGATGAAGCGGCCGCCGCCGCCGTCGAACGACTGGGTCGCCGGCTTGACCACCTGGGCGCCGCGCTTGATCGCGACCGCCGTAAGCGGGTTCTTCGCGCCGGCAGCCGGCGTCACGCCGAGCGTGATTCGCGTCCGCTGCGCGTCGCCGTAGCTCGGCGTCGGCGGCTCCTGCTTCGCGCGCACCGCCTGCCACACTTCGTAGGCGACCTGCTTGTACGGCGTGAACAGGGCGAGCGTGTAGTCGTCGTTCTTGCAAAGATCGGCGTCGTAGAACACGCACAGCGGCCGCTGGCCGCCCTGCTTGCCGCACTCGACCGCGTTCCAGTAGCTCTCGCGGCTGATCGGCTGGATGCCCTTGTCCCATGCCGGCGTCATCGGCCCCTGCGGCAGCCTGGCTTTGACCTGGGCGAGGACGGTAAGCGGGAACAGCGTCGCGAGCACGAGACATGCGATGGTCGAACGCATGCGCGAATTATAAACGTAGGGGCCGAGCTTGCTCGGCCCCCGAGCTTGCTCGGCCCCCGAGTTGGCTCGGCCCCCGGATCAGGACGCGCGCACGGCGACCAGTGGCCGTGCGGCGCCGTGTGCATCGCACCCGGCCGGTTCGTCTGCTTCGATCCGGATCACGCGCAGGATTTCTTCGACCGTCGTCAGACCCTGGCCGATCTTGTCGATGGCGTCAGCGGCCAGGAAGCGCGTGCCCGCCTGAACCGTCGCGTGCCTGATTTCCGCGGCGCTCGCGTTGCGCGTCACCAGGTCTTTCAGTCGCGGCGTCAGCCTCAGCATCTCGAAGATGCCCACCCGGCCGGCGTACCCGGTCTGGCTGCAGCGCGCGCAACCCCGTCCCCGCTGGAACTCGAACCGATCCGGCTCGAGCCGCAGGCGCCGGAGCGCATCGGGCGAGGGCTTGTACGGCTCGCGACAGCCGGCACAGACGCGGCGGGCGAGCCTTTGCGCGACGATGAGGTCGACGGCAGTCGCGAGCAGCAGCGGCCGCAGCCCGAGATCGCGCAGCCGATCGATCGCCGCGAGCGATCCGTTCGTGTGCAGCGTGCTCAACACCAGGTGTCCGGTGAGCGCCGCCTGGAACGCGATCTCGGCCGTCTCCAGATCGCGAATCTCGCCGACCAGAATGACGTCCGGATCCTGGCGCAGGATCGCCCGCAGGCTGCTGGCGAAGGTCAGCCCCGCCTTCGTGTCCACCTGCACCTGGTTGATCCCCGTCACCTGGTATTCGATCGGATCCTCGATGGTGACGATGTTGACTTCGGGCGACTGCCGGCGCGCCAGCATCGAGTAGAGCGTCGTGCTCTTGCCGGCGCCGGTCGGACCGGTGACGAGAATCATTCCCTGCGGCTGCCGCAGCGCATCGTCGAGGGTCGAGGTCTCGTCGTCGGAGAGCCCCAACGCGTCCAGCGCCGGCGTCCGGGCGGATCCGAGCAGCCGCAGGACGACTTTCTCCCCGAAATGCGTCGGCAGCGTGGAGACGCGCAAATCGAGCGCGCGGCCGTCGTGCGCGATCGTCACGCGGCCGTCCTGGGGCAGACGCTGCTGGGCGATGTCGAGCCGGGCGAGAATCTTGACGCGCGAGACGACCGCGGCGTGCAGCCAGCGTGGGACCTGCAAATGATCGTGCAGCACGCCGTCGACGCGCAGCCGCACCAGCAGCTCGCGCGGCCCCGGCTCGATGTGGATGTCGCTCGCCTGCCGCGCGATCGCGTCGCGCACGATCACGTCGCAGATCTGGACGGCGGGCGCGGCGCCGTCCGAACTGAGCGGATCGAGGCGATCGAAGTCCAGCAGGCCGCTGTCGCCCGCTGCCGCGGACGCGCGGCTGTGAGCCGCGGTCCTGCCGGCCGCGCGGTCGGCGGCGCCGGCCGAATAATGCTTTTCGATGCCCTCGAGGATTTCGCCCCGGCCGGCGACGACGCGCTCGACGTCGCGGCTCGATGCAAACTGGACGTCGTCGATCGCCTCGCGATCGAGCGGGTTCGACATCGCCAGCACCAGCTTGTTCTGCGCGATGCGAAGCGGCAGGCAGGTGTGCTTTCGAGCGAGGCCGGGCGCCACCAGCTTGAGCGCCCTCGCTTCGACGTCGACCGAGTCGAGGCGCACGCGCGGCAGATTCAGCGCCGCCGCCAGAGCCTCGGCGATCGCGCCATCGTGGGCCTCGCGCTGAAGTCCGCCCGCCAACTGAAGAACGGATTGCAGTTGCTGGTTCATGCCGACACCTGGCTCCCCTGGATGCCCCGAAATCGCCTGCTGCACCGCGAAGTCTTCCCGGCGCGTGCCGGAAGTCGCCGAAACAGCGGACTTTCTGTCCTGGTCAGACGAAAAACGGACAAAAGTCCGTTCAACCGGCGATTGTTGCCGCGTCTGGACCGCGGTCGGTGCAAAAGGGAGACCCTGTTCCCGGCCTGACCGTCAGAGCTCCACGTACCCCTCTTCGATCGCTTCGCCGGGGCGCGCGCCGAGCAGCTCCATCAGCTCGGTGATGATCGCCGCCTTGTCCTGCGCGTCGCGCCGCGACCAGGTGCGCGACTTCACCTCGAGGAACCAGGCGCCGGCGTGCGGGTGCGCCATGTGATCGACGTGGACGTAGAACTGGACGCCGCGGAAGGCGACCAGCCAGCGCCGGCGATCCTTCTCGACCTCGCGTTCCTGCGACGGCTTGAAGTATTCGCGGTAGAAGCGCGGCGAGTGCGCGGCCGGCGCGAAGAAGCGCGACCGGAACAGCAGCACGGAGCCGAACGCCGCCTCGCGCGACGGCCCGGTGAGCGTCAGCCGGGCGCGGGCGTTGACCACGTTGCGCTGGTCGTCGAGGAATTCGTCCTCGCGGTAGCGGAGGCGTCCCTGCCCTGGATCGTCGAAGAAGAAGTAGGTGTCGTACTGGTGGTAGTGGACGGCTCGGATGACGGTGATGCGGTCGCCGCCGAGCGCCTGCCGCACCGTGTCCTCCGAGTCGATGCGCGCTTTCATCTGCACCTCGAAGCTCTCGCCTTCGGCGGCGCCGCCGATTGCGACCAGCTTCTGCAGCACGCTCTGCTCGCGCTCGACCAGGAAGGCGTCGATCCGCCGCGCCACGTCGCGGGCGTCGGCGCGCAGCGTCTGATCGTCCAGGGTGAGGAGTCGCCGATCGCGCATCAGCCACTTGCCGTCGCACATCACGTCGACCACGTCGGTCGACTTGGCGGCATAGACCAGCTGGGAATAGATGGCGTTGTGATCGCGGCCGAAGCCGGGCACGTTGTGGACCTGATCGACGTCGACGACGATGAGATCGGCGCGCTTGCCGACCTCGAGCGATCCGGTGACGGTGCCGAGATGCACCGCCTGGGCGCCGATCCGGGTCGCCATCGCCAGCGCATCACGCGCCGGCAGCGCCGTCGGATCGCCGTTGATCCCTTTCGCCAGCAGCGCGGCGAGCCGGATCTCCTCGAACATGTCGAGGTCGTTGTTCGACGCGGCGCCGTCGGTGCCGATGCCGACGGTAACCCCGAGCGAGAGCATCTTCGCCACCGGCGCCACGCCGGATCCGAGCTTGAGGTTGCTGGTCGGGTTGTGGGCGACGCCGACGCGCGCGTTCTTCAGCGCCCGGATCTCGCCTTCGTCGACGTGCACGCAGTGCGCCGCAATCACGCGCGCGCCGAACAGCCCCTGTTTCATCACCCAGGGCACGACCGGCATGCCGTGCTCGCGGCGCGACTGGTCGACCTCCAGCGCCGTTTCGGCAAGGTGGGTGAGCAGCGGCACGTCGGTGTCGCACGCCAGCTCGGCGCAGGCGCGGAGGATCTCGACCGTGCACGTATAGGGCGCGTGCGGCGCGATCGCCGGCACCACCAGCGGATGCTCCTTCCACCGGACGATGAAGTCGCGCGCCCGGGCGAGCGAATCCTCGAAGCTGGTCGCGTCTGGGGTCGGGAACTTCAGCACCGTTTGCCCGCACACCGCGCGCATGCCGGCGTCGGCGGCGGCCGCGGCGACCGCTTCCTCGAAGTAGTACATGTCGGCGAAGCAGGTGGTGCCCGACCGGATCATCTCGGCGCACGCCAGCCTGGTGCCGAGGGCGACGAAGTCGGGGCGGACGAAGGCGCGCTCCACCGGCATCATGTAGCCGAGCAGCCAGACGTCGAGCCGCAGATCGTCGGCGAGCCCGCGCAGCATCGTCATCGGCGCGTGCGTGTGTGCGTTCACCAGGCCGGGCATCACCACGCGGCCGCGGCAGTCGATGGTGTCGACGCCGTCGTATTCCGGCCCGAGCCGCCCGACGGCGCAGATCGCGCCGCCGCCAATTGCCACCGATCCCGAGGGATAGATCGTGTAGTGCTCGTCCATCGTCAGGACGTGCGCGTTGGTGAGGACGAGGTCGCAGGGCGGATTCACGTTCGCCGGACCGCCAGGAGCCGCTGCGCGTTGCCGGAGAAGATCATGCGCGCGCCGATGTCGAACCGGCCGGCGCCCTGCGGCGGCCGCGGGGATGGCCGCGCGGCGAGAAGCTCGACCACGCGCGGGCCGACCCGGTGCGCGTGCCAGTCGACGATGGCGGCGGCGCCGCCGCCAGGGGATTGGCTGGCGGCCGCCGCGGCCGGGCGCGCCGGGGCGGCTGCCGCTGCCGCGCCCAGCGCAGCGGCCTCCAAGAATTCGCGCCGTGTGGTCATTTTTTTGTGCCTCCGCCTGTATCTTTGCTGCCGGGCACGCGCCCCATGGTGTAAAACTCCGCATTCGGCTTCAGCGCCATCAGGTTGGCGACCCGGTTCGACAGCGCAAACAGCGCGGTGATCGACCCGATGTCCCAGATATCGTCGTCGGTCAACCCGTGGCGTCTGAGCGCGGCAAAATCGTCGTCGTTGACGCGGTGCGATTCACCGGCCATCTTGACGGCGAAATCGAGCATGGCGCGCTGGCGCGGCGTCAGGTCGGCGTTGAGGTAATTGACGGCCACCTGGTCGGCGACGAGCGGCTGCCTGGCGCGAATCCGCAGGATCGCGCCGTGGGCGATGACGCAGTAGTGGCAATGATTGAGGCTCGAGGTGGCGACGACGATCATCTCGCGCTCGGCCTGGCTCAACCCGCTGTCTTTGTCGAGCAGGGCGTCGTGATAAGCGAAGAACGCGCGGAACTCCGCCGGCCGGTACGCCCAGGCGAGAAACACGTTGGGGATGAATCCCGCCTTTTCGTGAACCGCGATCACTCTCTGGCGGATGTCGTCGGGCAGCGCGTCGAGCGCGGGAACCGGGAAGCGGCTGATATCGTGCATCGCGCCAGTTTACCCGCGTACGCTCCAGCTTCGCGGCGTCCGTGCGACGCGCGCCTGGTCGGCAATTTGCACGCGCGACGTGGCGTGCGGTACGCCGCCGTGCTCGTGATTGCAGCCGCGCTTGGCGCGAGCGCCTGCACCAGACCGGTCGCCTCGCCGACTGCCCTGCCCGCGCCCGGCGACCCGGTCGACGTCCTCGACTACATCATCGGTCCGGCCGACCAGTGGCCACGCGTCGGCGATCAGCCGCAGCATCAGGTCGTCGACTGGGAGAAGCGCGAGGTCTGCTGGGTGAAGTACGCGAACCCGAACCGGTTCGAGTGCTGGGGCTGGGACGATCAGTGGGTCTACCATCAAGTCGATCACGCGCTCGACGGCAACTCGTCCGAATCGTACCGGTTCACCGACGGCCGTTGGATGCCGCGCTTTCTCTCGCGCACCGAGCCGTGGACGCTCGACTTCCCCAACAACCGCATCAGGTGGTTCACCGCCTCGTGCGCGGAAGTGCGCGGGCCCCAGGGCATCCGCGTCGATGATGGCCCCAACCTGTATCCGATGTCTCAGCGCGCGTGGTTCGAAACGCTCGACGCCGGCATGCTGGGCATCCGTGACGTGCTGATTCTCGCGTCGGCATCGTTTGCGCCGGGCAGGCCGCCCGGCCCGCCGGAGAAGTTCTACTTCGCGCGCGGCGCCGGTTGGTACAAGTGGGAGAGCGTTCGCGGCGTCGTGCGGTTCGATCGGCGGGGCGGGCCGGCGGTGTCCCCGGGCCAGGGCTGCGGCCGGTGAACGGTCCAAAAAAAAACGGCCGGAGTTTCCTCCGGCCGTTCCTTCCGAACTTGGAGGGTCGTTCTAGCGACGACCCCCAATAGTGTCTGCCATGCATGCACCTCCCGGCCGCGACCAATTTGGCAGCTGCCCCGCGCCAAGCGAAGCGTGGTCGCTAATGGGCCTTTTCAAGCGGCCGCTCGTCAACGCTGCGACCGATGAACCAATGTAACACAGGCACTTGGTGAATTCTGAGGAATTGGAGAATTGGTGAGTGCTTTCATTCACCAACTCTCCAATTCGCGCGCGCCGGCGCGCGAATTCACCAACTGCCAGCGCCAGGTCCCTCAGAACCAGAAGTGGAGTTGAGCGGCGACGAGGCTGAGCCGATGGACTGCGCCGGCGTCACGCACGTTGTACTGATACGCGAGCTTGAACAGCAGGTTGCGCTGCAGCGAGACGCCGCCGCCGATCTCGGCGCGCGTCACCGGCGCGTCCCATGCCTGCAGGCCGTGGCTGCCGGCGATCTTGCTGAAGCCGAGACGATCGAGGCGCGCCGCCGCATAGAAGCCGGGCGCGATCTTGTACTTTCCTTCCACCGAGGTCGCCGTCGCGCGCAGCGGCAACCGCGATGACGGCGCCGACGCCAGCGGGATCGTCCAGTCGCTGACCAGCGTCTCGGCGCGCACCACGTAGTGATCGCGCGAGTACTCGATGTCGGCGCCCCACGCGTTCTGCGTGAACTCGCGCTCGCGATCCTCGCCGAGCGCGCCGCGGGCCACGGTGCGGCTCAGGAACGGACCGCGCGACCCGGACGCGCCGACGACCAGGCCGATCACGGGGCGCGCCGCGACGCGGCCGGCGACGCGCTTGCGATCGTTGTCGTCGCGCCAGATCGGGTACGACAGTGCTCCCGCCGTCACCGACAAGGTCGCCTCGATCGCCGTCGTCGCGGAGTGCAGCTGCACGCCGGTGTCCCAGCTCGATGGGCTGGCGATGGCGACGCCGTGCTCGAGATCGCCGTTGCCGACCGAAAAGCTCAGGTGCGATCCCTGGCCGCGCATGCGCAGCAGTTCGTCGGCGTCAGCCGGCAGCGAGTCGCTCCGCAGCGAGGTCAGATACTGATACGCGATCGGCACGCCGATGAGCGGGTTGTCGGCCGCGTACGCCCGCCGCGAGAACGCGCCGAAGGTCGGCGGGATGCGGCCGGCCTGGATGTCGATCGGGCGGTTCATCCACGGCCGGACCCGGAGGTACATCGCCTGCGCGCGCAGCCGGCCGCCGTTCTCGGAATGCAGCGCGCCGAGCAGCGTGACCCGCTCGCCCATCTTGATCGACGCGGTCAGGTCGCCGCGAAACAGCCGCAGCATCGACTCCTCGTAATCGGTGTAGTTGAAGAAGCCGGGATCGGACGGGCCCATCGTCACCGAGAGGTCGCCGCCGAGCGTCACCTGACCGTCAGCGAAGGCGATCGGACGCGACGGCAGCGTCTGCGCGCCGCCTGGGATGGCCGCCGACAGGACGATAAGCGACGCAAGAGCGATGAAGCTGCCGCGCGACACCCGAGTGCTCATGGTTGTAAACGACAGAATCACCCAGACGCGAACACCGTGACAGGCACTTCGGTGCGGAAGGTCATCATACTTTCGTACGGCCGCCGGCCGCCATGCCAGTTTCGTAATTCGAGCGTGGCGCGCGGCTTGCTGCCAACCCCTCCGACTGGTCACGCATCGGTCTCTCGAATCACCCGAGTTCGTCAACATTCGCGCGGCTTTGCCGTGCGGCGCCGCTTGACAGGAGGGTCGATGTTCCGGATCAGCGTGGTCGATCACATCCGTCTGAATTTTGATCGGACGAGCCAGAATTACACGCTCCACGCGAAAGCCGCCGAGCGCCTCGCGGTGACCACCGCGCGCATTCGGATCGGCGTGCTGATCCTGCTGGCGGTTGCCGCGGTCGCCGGGGCGACCAGCCTGGTCGAATCAGGGCGGCATTTCCAGATCACCGCCGCCATCGCCGCAGGGCTCGCCTTTGCGGCGCACGCCGCGTATCTCGCGATCGGCGTCGAGGGACGCGTCCACGCGCACCGGTCGTGCGCCCAGCGCCTCTGGCTGGTGTGCGACCGCTACCAGTCGCTCCTCAGCGAGATCGAGGACGGCCTGCTCGATCGCGCCAGCATCCTGCAGCGCCGCGACGAGCTCAGCGCGCAGGTTCATGCCGCCTACGACCAGGCATTCTCGCTCGATCAGAAAGCCTACGAAGGGGCGCGCCTGTCCGGCGACGCGGCCGCCGCCCTCACGCGCGCCGAAACCTCCGACGCCGACGTGCTGCCGCCATCGATGGCGGACGGCGACGAAACGGCAGCCAATCGTCCCGCTCACTGACGTTGCCGGTTGCGAGGCCATCAGCCAGCAACGAGCAACCATCAACGACACGCGTCAGTCAGTCACTGGCGCGTGAAGTCGATGTGCAGCGCGAACGGGTTCGCGGTCACGATGATCGTGAGCTTGCGCTCGCCGCCGGCCGCGCGCCGCACCAGCAGGTCGTGCGTGCCGATCGCCACCGGCACGGCGTTGAGCGGCGTATCTCCCAGCTTTTCGCCGTCCAGCCACACCCCGACCGGCTCGCTCGCCGTCAACGTCAGCGACGAGGGCGGCGGCGTGATGGTGAGGTTCGTGCCCTCGCCCGGCTTCAACTCCACCTGATGAACCGCGTCGTAGGCGAGCGCCTTGTTGATCACGCGTACCTGATGTGGTCCTGGCGGCAGCATCACCTGGTTGCGATCGTCGAGCGTCAGCGCGCGATTGCCCTCGCTGAGGACCACGTCGAACGGGGCACGGACGGCGAGCCAGCCGGAGTAAATCGACTCGTCCATCTGCGCCGTCTGATCGGCGGCGATGGTGATCGTCCGCTGAACGGTTCCGGCGTCGCTCTTGAGCTCGACCGCATGGCGGCCGGTGGCCAGGTCGGCAATGGTCAGCGGCGTGACGCCGCGCGATTTGCCGTCGACGAACACCTGCGCGCCGGACGGCGTCGACGTCACCGCGAGGGTCCCGGTGGCGCGCCGCTTCGCTGCGGGCGCCGCGGCCGGCCGCGCGGCGGCGGGAGCCGGCGCGGCCGCGGGCTTGGCGGCGGCCGGCGCGGGTGCCGGCCGCTTGGGGATCTTGCTCCACAGATACGGGCCGCCGTAGACGACGGCGCCGCCAACCGCCGCAATGGCGGCGATGCGGGGCAGCCATTCGAGTAACGGCCCGCCAATTGCGCGGGCGGCTTCGGCGGCTCGCGCGGCCGCCGACGGCCCCTCGTCGCGGCGTGGCGCGCTCGCGGCCGGCGTCGCAATCGGCGGTGGGACGACGAGAGGCGGCAGAGGCGGCGGCAACGGCGGCGGTTCCGGAGCCTGCCGCAGGATGGTCTCGATCGGCGGTGCTGCCGCCGGCGCCTCGGCACGAGCGCGGCCGCGCCGGCCTTTGGCGGCCACGGCCGGCAGCGGCGCGCTGGTCCACGTCGCTCGCCGTGCGCGCGCCCAGCTTGCGGCGGCGCGGGCGGCCGCGATCATATCCTCACGCTCTTCCGGCAATGTGTCGTTCGGCGCCACTGACAAAAACTATAATCGCTCCCGGGCCTGCGCGATGAGTAAACCCCAAGCCGTTCCTCCTGGAGCCGAGCTGTCGCCCGGCGCGCGCCGGCGGTTTCTGGCCGATGCCGCCCGCCGCGAGCTCGACGACCTGCGGGCGTCGCTCGACGCCCGCCTGGCCGCGCTCGAGGACGCGCTCATCACCCCCGATCCGGATACGTCGCTCGAAGAGCTGGTGCTGGAGCTGGCGCGGGCCGCGACCGCAGAAGCTGATGCGGCAGCCGCGCGCGCGGTGCTCGAGGCGCAGATCGAGGCGCAGGATCGCGCCGAGGCCGCCACCGCGGACGCCGCGCGGCAGGTCGAGGCCGAGCGCGCGAGCGCGGCGACGTTGCGGCGCGAGCTCGAGCAGGCCCAGGCCGCGCTGGAAACCGAGCGCGAGGCGGCCGCGCGCACGCGCCGGGAAGTCGCGGAAGTCCGGAAGGGGGTCGAGACCGAACGCGCCGCGGCCGCGGGTCGCGATCGCGAGCTCGAGCGTACCCGGGCGGCCCTCGTCAAGGAGCAGGAAGCGGGCGCCCAGCGCGAGACCGAGTTGGTCGAACACCGCGATGCGCGCAAGGAGCTCTCCAAGAAAGTCACGGCGCTGCAGCGCGACCTGACCGCGGCGCAGCGGGCCGCCGACGCGCAGGCCGCCGGCGAGCAGGCGCACAAAGCGGCGGCAGAGGCCGCCGAGCGCAAGCGCGCGGAGCTCGATCGCGCGCGCGCCGAGGCGGTGTCGCGCGCCGAGGCCGCCGTTCGCGAGCGCGATGCGCTCACCCCCAAGCTCGCAGCCGCGCAGAAGGCGGCCGAAGCCGCGCAGAAAGCGGCCGACGCGGCGCAGAAAGCGGCCGACACGGCGCGCGGGCAGCTGGAAGCGTCGCACGCCGAGCTCGAGGCGGCGCGCGAGGAAGCCGATGCTGCCCGAGCCGCCATGAACGCCTCGCGCGACGAAGTGGACGCCGCGCGCGGCGACGCCGAGTCCGCGCGCGCGGAGCTGTCCTCGGCGCGCAGCGAGGTCGAGGCTGTGCGCGGTGAAGCGGCCGCGGCACGAGACGACGCCGCCGGGGTGCGCAGAGAGCTCGACGCGCAGCGTGCGGCGCTGGCCTCGCTGCAGCAGGAGCTGGAGGAGGCGAAAAACGAGGCGCTCGCCGCGCAGGTTGCCGCCGATGCGGCGCAGGCCGCGGCCGACGACCTGCAGGCGGCCGCCGACGCCGCCCGCGCCGCGGCGCAGTCGGCGACCGTCGCCACGAGCAGCGCGCGCGAGGAAATCGATCGCGCCCGCCAGGAGGGCGAGGCCCGCGCGCAGCAGGCAATCGCCGATCGCGACCGCCTCGCGGCCGAGCTCGAAGAAGCGCGCCATGCCGCAGTCGATCGCGATCGGCTGATGGACGAGCTCGAGCAATTGCGCCACGAGGTGCAGGGCGTCGGCGGCGCCACCGATGCGCGGCTGCAGGAACTGGAGGCGGCCCGCGCCGAGGCCGAACGCCTGCGCGAGGAAGCCGACGCGCGCGCCGAAGAGGCGCTCGACGAACGCGATGCGCTGATCGATCAGCTGGAAGCGGCGAAGAAGGCCGTGCAGGGGATGCAGGCGGCGGTCGACGCGCGGCTCGAAGCGATCGATGCCAAGCGCGGCAAGTCGACACAGGCGTTGAAGGACGCTGAAGCCAAAGTCGCGGAATTGACGCGCGTGCGCGACGGCCTGATGGAGGAGCTCGCCAACGCCAGGCGGCTCACCGACGACGCCACGCAGTACCGGCACTGGCTCGAAGCGGCCGAAACCCGCGTCCGCGAACTGGAACTGCAGCTGTTCGGACGCGATCGCGACGCGCAGGATCGCGACGTCGAGTTGTCGTCGCTGCTCGACGCGCCCTCCGCGCCCGGCGAGAAGGCAACGCGCCGCGCCACGCGCCATCGCTTCGCGAAGACGATCAAGGTGCAGCTCGATGGCCAGGCCGGCGAGCTCGTGGATCTGTCGATTGGCGGCGCGCAGATGCTCTGCTCGAAACAGCCCGACGTCAACGCCAACGTCACGCTCTCGCTGCCCTCCAACGGCGCCGCGCTCTCGTGCCCGGGGCGCATCGTCTGGGCGATGCTCGAACCGCACTCGAAGGGGCGGCCGCTTCGCTACCGCGCCGGCATGCTGTTTACCCGCGGCGACGAGGCGGCGATCGAGGCCTTCATAGCAAAAAACACGGCCGGCTGAACCCGGCGCGGCTTTTGCCTCGTTCCAGTCCGGTAGCTGGAAATGGCGGCAATGCCAAGCCCCTCGCGCTCTGTCGATTACGAACATGGTGCCCGGCCGGACAAGTCTGCACGTCCGGCGGCGGCCGGCGCCAGGGGCGGCGACGCGCGGGTGAAGGCCAAGGCCGCCCCTGCCAGGCCGGACGAGGGCGGCCTGCGTGGGCCCGACTTTGCCTCGGTCGAAGAGTTCCTGCAGCTGCTGGCGCGCGCCGTTCGCCAGTTCCACACCTATCCAGCGGACAGCCCGTTGTGCACCGAGGCGATTGCCGCCTGCCACAAGGTGCTGGCCTCGCTCGACACGCGCGACCGGCTGTCGCTCCGCGTCACGCCGCGCGAGCTGGTCGTCGACCACGTTGCCACCGGCGGCGGCACCGTCGTCGAGCACGAGATCGTGCGGCGGCTGCATCGCGCGCACGTCGCCTCGCTCGACATCGACCGCGGCGCGTCGCCGCGGGATCTCTCGCGCTTCTGCAGCGCCGTCCTGCGCTGCGACGATCTGGCGAACACCAAGACGACGCTGGCGGAGCTGCTGGTCGAGCACGGCGTCGAAACCATCGTCGCCCAGGTGGCGCGGCGTCCCGAGGTGCTTCACGTCGGCGCGCCGCAGGCGGCGCGCAGCGATCTCATGGTCCACGAGCGCCGCCGCCGGCAGGCTGCGGCGGTGAGCGGGCCGCCCAGCTATCTGTATCCGCCCGACAAGGGCTGGGTGCGCCTCGACCCGGCGGCATCGCTCGACACCGTGTCGCTGGTCGATCTCGCGATTCTCGTCGACGATCCGGGCGAAATTGCATCGATGCTGCTGCGGCTCACCGACGACGAGGCCGCGGCCGAGTCGCGCGACACCGCGCTGCAGCAGAAGTTCAGCGACGTCGCGACGCTGCTCGGTTCGCTCGACCCGAGCCTCGCGCGGGTGATGTTCTCGAAGCTGGCGCGCGCGGTGCTGGATCTCAGCGCCGAACGCCGCACCGACCTTTTGCGCCGCACCATCCTGCCGGGCCTGCTCGACGGGCGCGCCGAGGGCACGGTGCTTCGCGACTTTCCCAACGTCGACCTCGCCGAGTCGCTCTGCCTGCTGATGGACCTCGAGACCGCCGCGCCCGAGCTTCTGACGACGGCGATGGATCGGCTGGAGCTGACGCCCGAGCGGCGCGAGCAGGTGGCGCCGTTGATGGAAGCGCGCCTGCGCGAGGGACGCGACGCGCAGCAGAAGCCCGGCGGCGACGACCGCGGCACCGATATCCATCGCCACGCGCGGCGGCTGATTCAGGTGACCGCATCCGAGGGCAAGAGCTTCGCTGAATTCTCCGCCTTCGACCTGTCGATCGACAGCCAGACCACCGCGGCGCTCGAGCAGGCGCGCGATGCGGTCGGCGCCACCGATCTGCCGGTCGTGCAGCTGCGGTTCCTGCTCAGCCTGGTCCGCCTCGAACCCAACCCGGTGCCCGTCGAGGCATTCCTGCGGCGCAGCCTGGCGGCGCTCGGCGAGCTCGATCGCGCGCGCCGTCCGGCAGACGTGGCGTCGTGGGCCGGCGAGTACCGCCGGCTGGCCGAGTCGCTGCGTGGACCGCGGCCCGACGTCGCCGACGCGATCGTCGCGGCGCTGGCGTCGTTCTGCACCCCTGCCCGCGCGCAGGCGCTCTCCGAGGTCTACGCCGGCGACGCCGCCGGCCGCGCGCGCGCCAACGCGGTGGTCGAAGCGTTCGGCGACGCGATGGCGCCGGCGTTCGTCGCGCTGCTCGACGATCCGACGCCGCGGAACAACGCGCGCGCGCTCGTGCCGATGATGTGCGAGCACGGACGGCTGCTCGCGCCGGCGCTGGCGGCGCGGCTCGGACAGGCCGGCCCCGGCGCCAACCGCGCGATCATCAAGGTGCTCGGCTTTGCCGGACCGGGCTACGAGGGCGTGCTCGCCGAGCAGCTCGAGCACGGCGACGAGCAGACCGGGCGCGAGGCGGTGCAGGCGCTGGCGCACATCGGCAGCTCGAAAGCCGCTGCCATCGTCGGCATCCACCTGCGCAAGGGGAGCAACGCCGTGCGCGCCGCGGCCGAAGAGGCGCTGCGCCACTTTTCGCCGACGGCCGCCGCGGTCGCGATGCGCGACCTCCTCGGCAACCGCGAGTTCGTGCTGCGGCATCCGCAGATTGCGGTGCGGCTGATCGATCGGGCGGATCAAGCGGGGATGACGCATCTCGAGCCGGCGCTGCGCGCGCTGGTGCCGTTCCGCTACCGCTTCTGGAACCCCGCGCTGGTTCGCGTCGCGCGCCGCGCCAGCACCATGGTGGGACGGCGATGAGCGCCTCGACACCCGCGCCATCCGCTGCGCCCAACGCGTCGCTCGATCCGGTGAACGTGCTGAAGGCGTTCGCCAGCCTGCGCCGGCTGCTCGGGACCTACCCGTCAGGGCACCCGATGATCGCGCAGAAGCTGCGCGAGCTCGACGATCTGGTGCGGCTGCACCTGCGGCGCGGCCCGGCGCTCGAGATCGACGTCATCGACGGCGATGTGCGGCTCGATGGCGTGTCGTTCGGCGGCGATCGCCAGGCCAATGCCCAGGCCGTCCGCGAGCTCTCCGATCTCGGCATCGACAGCATCCACATCCGCGAGGGGGTCGAGATCGAGGAGCTGCGCGCGACCGCCGAGTTCCTCTGGCAGTTCAAGGACACCTCGTCCGGCGAGTCGCTGGAATCGCAGCTCTCGCGCCGCGGCATCCGCCATATCAGCCTGGCGCGGCTGGTGCGGCTCGATACGCGCTGGCGCGCGCATCAGTGGCCCGACGCGCCGACCGGGCCGCTCGATCCGGCGTATGCCGAGTCGCTGGCGCTGGCCGAGCAGACCTTCGACACGGTGGCGTCGGGGCGCCGCCTCGACGCCATGACCGTGCGCGGGCTGGTGGAGTTGTTGATCTATCGGGTGGCGCGCAGCAACGCCGCGCTGGGGCAGATTCTCGCGGTCAAGCAATACGAGAACCTCACCTACTGCCACTCGGTGAACGTGGCGATGCTCAGCCTGCTCATCGGCAAGCAGATCGGGCTCGACGACGCGGCGGTGGCGACGCTGGTGGAGGCGGCGCTGCTGCACGACATCGGCAAGACCAAGATTCCGCTCGACGTGGTGAAGAAGCCGGGAGCGCTCGAGAAGCGCGAGCGCAGGATGATGGAGGCGCACACGACCTTCGGCGCCGAGATCCTGGTGCAGACCGACGGGCTGCGCCCGATGACGCCGATCGTCGCGCTCGAGCACCACCGCAGCGTCAAGGGGACGGGCTACCCCGACCTCGGCGATGCGATCCCGCACATCATGAGCCAGATCGTCTCGGTCGCCGACATCTACGAGGCGATCACCGGCGCGCGGACGTATCAGGCGCCGACGCTGCCCGAGCGCGCCTGCCTGGTGCTGGCGCGGCTGGCGGGGGAGAAGTTGAACAGCGCGATCGTCAAGGCGTTCGTCAACGCGATCACGTTTTTCCCGCTCGGATCGATGGTGCGCACGACGCTCGACGAGGTCGCGGTGGTCGTCGGCATCAACCCGTGCGATCCGCTGCACCCGCAGCTGGCGCTGGTCGACGAATCGGGCACCGGTCCCGGCACGCGCATCGATGCCAGCGCCCGCGACGCGAGCGGCGCGTACCTCCGGCACATTGTGGAGACGGTGATGCCGCAGGGCAACAGCCCCGACATGACAAGCTTCTTCGCGGCCGCGCCAGCATAACGAGCGCGACCGCCACTGAGGCTCAGTGCCTCGGAGTCTCTGAGCCTCCGCTACCTCTGAGCCTCTGTGCCCGTCGGCTTCACCACCCCGTCCAGATCGAGCACCGTGAACCCGTCCGAGCGCAGCCGGTCGACGAAGTCGTCGATGTAGCCGTACTCGACCACCAGCGCGCGCCCGAACCAATGCGCCTCGGGATCGGTGTGGGCGACCAGCCAGTCGTAGGCGCGCCCGTTCGAGCTGCGCAACAGCAGCAGCGTCCCCTTGTTCTCGACGGTGTAGTCGGCGGCGGCCATCACTTGGCGTTGGCCCGGCTCCGGCATCGCCTGGACCGAGCGGCCATGCAGGACGGCGGCGGTGGACCGGTTCGAGGTCTGGCGCGGGACGAAGGGCAGAACTTTGGACATGATGATTTTCGCGCTCACACGCGGTGAAGTCCGTGACGGCGTCGCATCACTCCGTCAACAGGGAATGCGCCCATAACGCTCGCGAGGCGGAATGCCACACGAGGCTCTCGAACAGATTGGTCGCGTACGGCCCGCCGCGCTGGAACACCAGCGCCGGCAGGAAGGTGACAAACGACAGGCCCGATTCGGCGCGCTGACACCAGGCGCCGAGCTGATGGCAATCGGGCGACACGGTCTCGGCGACGTTGAGAAAGTTGGCGGTGCGCGCGTCGAATTCGCCCGGCACGTTCAGCTGCATCAGCGCGCCGGTGCCGAAGATCGGGCTCGGCTTGTCGCTCCAGGTCTGGAAGCGCGCGCGCGGATAGTCGTCGCCGTGCCGGCCGAAATCGTCGGGCGTGAACGGCAGCTCCGCCGTGAAGGAGTGCGTGCCCGCGGTCGCCGCCAGCCAGCAGCGGTTCTGCGAGGTGGCGACGGCGATGAAGTCGATCGGCGGCGTCCACGCGCCCTCTTCGCGCTTGCGCTTGTAGAGCAG
>Ga0111539_10002811_pt1 | contig 23133 bp, 27 predicted proteins | sample RhiMethybrSRZTD1_FD_79667 | JGI IMG/M metagenome (GOLD analysis project Ga0111539, IMG submission 79667) | Populus rhizosphere microbial communities from Tennessee, USA - Rhizosphere MetaG P. TD hybrid SRZTD1 (version 2) (version 2) | ecosystem: Host-associated > Plants > Roots > Rhizosphere >...
CTGCTCGTTGTCTTTACTAGAAAAGAAGTGGCCGCAATACTCCACCGACTCTCTGGGCTCCCTGAGCTTGTCGCGAGTTTGATGTATGGCTCCCGGTTACGCCTGATGGAATGTTTGCGCCTGCGAGTAAATTGAATCGAGGTGGCAGGTGAGTTAAGAGCCCACTGGATGCTGCTCGTAGCTCTATTTGATTCTGTTGTGGTGCCGAGGGCGGGAGTCGAACCCGCACGTCCTTTCGGACAACGGATTTTAAGTCCGGTGATCGGGCCATTACCTAGTCTTACCAAACGATACAAGCCAGTATTTACGCGCCTGGCGGTCGTCAAGGTATCGCTTCGGCTGGCTTAGTATCAACACGTCCCGCCACCATCTTAGCCCCATCTTTCTCCTGATTGAGCACGGCATACTCAATCCCGCATTCATGCGGCAAGCGCTCGTTCCCGTCAAGACCCACACAATTTTCCCAACCCTCCTAAACGTCGAGTCTGTTTGATCCGTTAGTTTTCTGAAAATGAGAGCCGAAAGTGTTACCCGATCAAATCCTGTAAAGAAATGGAGCCTGACAATGAGATTCCTACCAGGATTCCTTTTGGGTTACTACATACGCGGCAAAAAGCATCTACTGGTCGCTACGGTCGCTACCTTAACTTCTATCGTTGTTTTCTGTTCCATAGTGTTGCCCGCAATCGCCCTCTCACAGCTCGCCTTGTCAGTTAGGCCGGCGAGATTCGAAAGCAACTTAGGAAGCAGCCGAAGCCGCAGCGGCTCAGGGAAAGTTTTGGGAGATGCACCGCAAACTCTATCTCGATCCGGAGAAGTTGGAAGATCGGCACCTGCGCCACTACGCTCACGCGATCGGACTCGACGTCCAAAGATCTGATCATGAAATGGCGAACCACACGTACGCCCGATCAAGTATTGAAGAGCTACTACGACAGCATGAAATTGCGGGATCACCGGCGCACCCACTACTTTCGTCAATGGCGTGCTTTACGCGAAGACAGGAGTTGACTGATTACGGCCGTCAAGACAAAACTAAATACTTAGACCAGCGGTACGTGTGTGACACACCGTACTCTTAATAGCAGTCCCCGTGGCCTAGAGATTGTCCTCCAGGAATCTCTTGAGTCGGGATTCGATCGATGCAATGTCACCCGGTCCTGCCAAGTGCAGGTAGATCGCACCACCCAAGTCAGCGGGCATTTTGGCGTTCCCTTCGCGGATGATGAGACACCGCTCGGGGCCTTTGGAGTTCATGAAGTAACCCGCTTCAAACACGACGTTGTCGCGCGGCGCAGCACCTCCGGCGGCTCCTTCCAGTGGGTCATTCTCCGCGAACAGAAAAATGCCGGCGGAACAGCCGGCCGACGCGGCGCTGATCTCTTCCAAAATTGACGTTCCCACACGGAAATCCATCGCATAGTTGAGAACGGTAGCCCCTTCCCTTGTGAGTCGGTTCTCAATCAGCGCGGCCGTACCCGCATTCTGGCTGCAATACCCAAGGAAAATGTCCTTGCGAGCATTGAGGTTACGCAACCAGGCTTTGAACCCTTTCTGGAAATCTGGGTGGTCGATCCAATTGACGTCAGCGTCATCGGGGATGAACGTGATGGGTCTGCCTCCACCGGTCCAAACGACGCCGCGATTCTCAACGCCAATCTCCGCGAGTAAGAAAATGGGGAGTTTGTGGCTCAAGGCAACTGCGCCTTCATAGTGGTTGTATTCGCCAACCAGCCCGCCTGATGATGTGGGTCCGGAAATCGTCCATCTTGGGAAGCCGATCACTATAGCCCCACTGCATTTTTTCATGACGACGTCGACGTTATCGAAGCTCCAGGCCAGGTTTTCTGCCATTCCCGATTCCCAGAACTCCTGCGGCTCAAAGCCTGCACTACGCACCCTCTCCAGAATCGCTGCTTTCAACGCCTGCCGACGGATGTCGAGATTTCTGTTGCTGCTAGCACTTACAAACACTCGTCTCGTTGGCATCATACGCCTCCTAATTTTAGAACCGGCAGACTAAACTGTTTTCCGGTCTTCTTTTTTTGCCTCGATCTCCGCCCCTTCACTGCTCCGACAGCTCAGCTATCCAGGCACTCACTGCCGATGGTGAACGAAGTCTAACGACCTGCAAATGGGCGTATCTCTCAAGCTTGAGCAATTCCTGGTAACGGCGGCGACGTTCACCGTGAGATCGGATCGCCCAAATTAGAATCGATCGGCTACTGAACACCCGCTTAAACTGCTCCCGATTGTTGTTGGAGAACTCTTCCCTGGTCCAGAGTCTACGGAATGTGCGCCCTAGGAGCCGCCACAGAAGGACAGGTAACTCGAAGTCAATCCACACGAGGAGCTGTGCTCGTATCCAAATGAGATCCTGGACGTCCGCATAGTTACCGTCGATCACCCATTTATCAGTTCCGACGATCGCCACCACGTTGGATCGAAATCTTTCGTCGGTTTCGACGACCCATTCCTGTTGATATCTGAACTCGTCAAGTTCTATGTGCGGCGCATCGATTCGCCGAGCGATCTCTTTGGCAAGGGTGGTCTTTCCGGAGCCCACTCCGCCAACTACGGCCACTCGCCGAAAAGAGGTTGGCATCTCTCTCAACTCTCCACATATTCCCTGATGATGTTCTGGATTTCGACGAACGGTAAACCGACGAATAGAGAGCGCACCTGCTCGTGGTAGTCAGCTTTTGAAAGAGGACTCGCGGTATTCTGACATGCCGCCACGATCTCTTCGTACTTCTCTTCGATTAAGAAGAAAGGTTCGAACTGAAGGAGCAGGCTCTTGGCCCAGGGCTCTGTCAACATCGAGCATGCTGCGCGCACATCAGCGGCCCTGTCCGGTTGAGGATAATGGCCCAAATCTCCGAGAATGCGTCTCATCAGGTTTATCGGGTAGTTCTCAGACTTGCTGATGAGGTCCAATTGTCGCGCGGTGAACCCCCCATTGGAATCCATATTCAACTGGTGCAACGGTTGTTGACTCCACTCCGTTGTCATTTTTCCCACATAGGTTTTGATCGCCGCGCGTTGATCGAACTGTTTCCTGTCAGCACGCGACAAGTACCGATCGAGGAAGACGCGCCAAGGGTCTCCCTTCAGGTTCGCAATAGAGCCGATGTGGTCGGCGAATAAAATTGCCGTCTCCATGAAAATGTCTGAGACTCGGTTCTCCTTCTTGAGCTGGGCGCCGGAGACCGGCGAGGTAGAGACGGCTTTGGCGACGCTGACGAGGGACAGGGATTCGGCGCCAATCGTAATCACATCCACCCTCGGAATAATAAATCGATTATTCGTGCGAGCGTCATACTTTTGAATCACGTCTTCCAACAACTTGTCGATGTGCGGATGTTCTATCGTACTGAAGTGCGCGACATCCAAGTCACTCCGCCATGAATGCTTGCCCCAGGAAACTGAGCCGCACAAGACCGCACTGCAATCCATGAACGGCGGTAGATGCGCGATTTGGCCTGCGAGCCACTCGATGTCCTCAACCGGCGTTCGGGCCCGGCCGATGAGTTCGTCATAGAAAAAGAAGCGCGCCATAGGAATTTATTGAGTCAGAGGCCTCCCTGAGCGAAGCAGGAAGCGTGCGATATAGCCGTGCGCCGACTGCGCGAACAGTATCACAAGTTCTAGACCAAATCACCGAGAAAGAACTGCCTCGTTATTAACAACACCTGAGGCGCTGTTCGGTGACTACAACTTTCGAAAGGGCAGTAACTTACGTTTTGCCGCGCGGCAAATTCGCATTGCGGAGGTTTGGGCTTATTTCGTCTTTGTCTATTACTTCTTCGAGAATGAAATACGAGTGCCGAACTTTCGACCGACGCCGTTCGAAAAGGTGCCGAAGTTGTCGCTTGCGAGGTTGTTCTGGAAATCACGCGGGTTGAAACGATTTGTCAGGTTGAAAACCTTGACGCCGAGATCGGCACGGTACTTTTTCCATCTGCCTGGAAGAGTGAAGCTCTTTAAGATCTGCAAATCAACGGAAGCGAAAGTTGGATAACGTCCTGCGCGGTTGCGAGGACCTACAAAGTTTCGGTCTTCATTGATAATCGGATAGGGAAACCCGTTTCGAATATCGATCACTGGCGCGACCGTAAGACCATACTTAACTTTGAAAGTTCCCCAAAACAGAAAGCGGTTTGGCGCATCCCATGGCAAGCGGGTTCGCTCATTCGGTTGAATCACCGGGTTCTCAAAGTTGCCCAGGTAAGAATTGAAATCGTTGAGATCTCCTCGAGTAGACGACCTTACATACGAGGCCACAAATTCGTCGCTCTCGCGAAACTTGTATCGTGTCGTGATTTGAAGTTCCCGGTAACGTGAGCTGCCGGAATTGTCCAGGCCGAGAATGAGACCCTGGTCGTTCGTTTGAATCGGGTTCAGGACAAACTCGCGTTATCCCTGCCTTTGCTGGCAGCCAACCCCGCACAAAGAAGTTCTTTAACCACTCGTGATCCACCTCGATATTCCAATTGACACTGCGTGGCGTGCGAAACTTTGTGTCCGTCAGCACGAAGTGTTGACGGTGCGGCACGCCGACGATCCTGACCGTCTGGTCCAAAGTGAGTCAGCACTCGGTCCTGCAATTGGGAGAACGTCGCAACGTTGGAGATCGATATTGTCGTAAAACAATCCGATACCACCACGAACAACCGTGCGTCCATCGAGAAGCGGCAAAAACGCGAAGCCGAGACGACGCAGTGCAAAATTGTTTTCGCTCGCGACGTTGTTGCGGTCGAAGCGCGCTCAGTGTCAATGGAATCTCGGTGGAAAAGGAAGAGAGTTATGACGAGATTTATGGAAGCATCGGGAGGCTTACGCCGGGAACCAATCTGGTAATCGATCTTCTTCGTCAGGGACAACTCGTGAGCTTATGCATTCCACCATCGCAATTGGACCAATCTGCTCCAACAGCTCAGAAACGGTAGGATTCAAACTGAGCGCGGGCTAAATGGTCCAGCGCTTGATGTGGGTGGGCTTCCTTGGGGCGCAGACAAGTTCACCCACAGACTGTTTTCGATATGCAGACCGGGAACTCTGACGCAAAACTGCTTATGACTTCTTGAGCCAGGTGTCACCCAAGTCTATGCTCGGGCGACACGCGAAGTGTTAGAACAAGCGGTTGAGAGTTTGACAGAAACTTGGGGACGAGTAGTCGAATTCGAAAGAAGAGCAGGCTAAATTTAGTCCCTCATCTTTCCCTCATCTCGCGTAGAGTAGTGAATACGAGGCAATTACGGGTAACAATGCAAGTTGTTGTAGCAGAAATGGTTGAAAGTGGTGCCGAGGGCGGGAGTCGAACCCGCACGTCCTTGCGGACAACGGATTTTAAGTCCGCAGCGTCTGCCATTCCGCCACCCCGGCATGTTGTCCGTAAGTTTAGTTTACCAAGCTTTTCCGTTCCTAAACCACCAATATCTCTCCGCCAAGTTCAGTAACATTGGTGGTGCCGTTGCTGCTCGCACCAGTTATTTAAGATATCTGCCAGCCTAATGAGCGCTTCGCGATGTCCGGAATCCTCCCTGCCTGCTAAGAAGCAGTCAGCAATGTATTCCTTATGTGGATCATAGATAATACCCTCAGACCTCTGTTACGTGGTTGAACGCGCGATGCCCCTGCCGTCTTCTTACAATGAGTTCAGGAGCGACAACGAATACTCACGTGGCGACCGTTGACCGCATTCAACTGGGCGAAGTCGCATCGTTTGATTCGCCAAAGCGGGTTCACTAAGTAAGCCGCACAAATAGCGCGAGACTGGAATGCAAAACGTGGTCAGACTAAGGTTGGCTACGTAACTCGTTTCCACATCAGGACCGAACACCCACAGAGATATCAAATCCAAACCGTTGGTGGTTCGATGCACCAGGAATATTGGAAACCAGCGGAAGAGTTGGCTCAGTCTAATGAGAAATATTGTCGGTACAATTGAGGTATAGCTGAGTACCGGAGTACGGAAGAACTTTGAACCTGAGATGTCGAGGGCGGTCCAAAATGGAAAGCAGTAGTTAAGGTTTATTGACCGGACTCAATCGTGACTTCACGCCAATGCCGACGAATGATTACGCTAGTTTACGTTCGGGTCTCGCTTCGAACACTTCGATCAGTCTCAGACCCAGAATGTCGAGCGCTTTCTTGGCGTTGCCGGTCCGTCGTTTGGATCGCCGTTACGCACAACTGAGACGGTCGCGACCCGACGTCGGCTTCTCTTGCCGGCGTTTCGTTCGTCAACCGCTGTGCGATAGAAGTCAGAGGTCGGGGAGTTCTAATCTATGCAAAGCTGCATTGCTCTCTCAACTGGATGAAACTCGGCGGGGTGCGTCGTGTTGGATACTACCGTAAAATTCGACAGTCCACCTGAACCAGTTTACTCCCAATCACGGGCACAACAAGCTGTTGCAGCCAACGCGTATTTTAGAATACTTCTTATCTTCAACGTCGAGAGCGCGGCTGAACAGCAGCGTTGCGCAGAACAACTAACAGCATGGCAAGCGCAGAGTGTCGATGCCGTGAACTCCCCGAGACCGGCGTCATCGATATGTGCGACACCGCAGGCACGTTTGACCACTTTGATAGGATCAAGGAGCGTGGCGATCCATTCTGGTGGCTCTATGCTGCGCGCTGCGCTTCGTGTAAGACGGAGTGGCTCGTTGCTCAGGAGGAACGTCAGAATGACGTCATCCTCGTTCGGCGACTGACGCAGGGCGAGCTGTCGCGAATACTCCAAGAAGACAGATGGCCTCCTGATTTCGATCAGTACGAGACGCTCCTCCGACTCGGCCGCGCGGCCGGTCATACCGTAAGGTGGGCCGATCCGGTCAACGGTTCGTCGCTTGAGTGGACCATCGCCGATCTCGCACGCCAGCGACCAGGAATCAGCGTGGCCGAGCTCGCAGAATTGCTTGATCTCGACGAGGACATTACGTCTACAATCGCAGACAGGGCTGTCATCAAGCACGGCGTGTCGATCCGCATTGAAAACTGAACCATGGCAATAGAAACAACCGGTCCGCTTCATTACTCCGTTCTGCCTAACACCGCGTTTTGCATCTCGAGTTGAGATGATATGAAAAGATTTCTAACGTTCATGATTGTCAACGTCGCCCTGTTTGGAGCACAGATTGGCTCAGCTCAAACTGCTGAATTTAATCCAGAAATATTGAGTGCTAAGGCGAGAATTGCGTACAGCAAATTGGCAAAGGCCTGCGTCTTTCGTGTCGGTGGCGTCGGCTACGGAGGTCAGACATCTAAAGAAGAATTGGCCTTGTATGATTTGCTGGAAGACGCGCACGCTCTCGATGCTCTTCGCAGTCTCGTTAAGACGGGTAGCTATGAAGGCGGATTGTACGGGCTGTTAGGCTTGAGCATCAGAGATCATCGTGAGTTCAATCTCGCCGTTGAAATCTATAAAGCGCGAAAAGAGCGGCCTGAGCGGCAGGAGACCGGTTCATTCGAGTGCTGGGCTCTTGCTGTTAATGGCGAAACGGTTGCTACTCAGAGCGGCTGCATTTTCAATGTAGAGCGGCGAGACAAGATCGTTACCGCGATTCAGTCAGGCCATTATGATTGGAGGCTCAATGCTAAGTATCGACCGCGAAATGAATGAGCAGTTGTCGACCGAGGCATAACACGCGCCCGGAGCGCACTCGCCATGAGCGGGGCTTCTTTATAATGCAGGCGAGCCGCTCCCCTTTTCCAATCGGAATGGATACAAGTGGCGCCAGGAGAAGTTCGCTTCGCCGATGTTCGGCGTAATAATTTGCACACTTACGGTGGTGATCAAAGAGCTCGTGAGTTCTAAGAATTATCGCCCTTGACATCTCACGCCAACAGCCATAATGTGTGCGCATTCATGCAAGGTGTTTGTTGATCGTTTTCTCATGAAGTAGAACTTCAACTCTGCCGACAGGCCCCCCGTTTCGAAAGTTCTGCAGCCTCGCGAGCAACTCAACATTCGCAAATAAGATCGCGACGCCAAGAATCAACCGTGCCCGATGAGGCGAGAACTATGAACGGTTCTAGCTGGGAGTTCATAACTGGTCCGAAGAAGCAGTTCGTCGACGATCCGAAAGCGGAAGCCACAGGACGACTGAAGGCGTCGACGACCGACCCCCGGTTCATTCAGTCGAACCGCGAGTATTTCCGTGATCTCAACATGGCGCTCTACAACTTCGGTAACAAGGGGCGAATGGACGGTCAGACGCCGACTCATCAGCCTCGCGGGGTGTACGGGGACTTCGGCCCACTCCAGCAGGAGCTATTAGACTGGCAATCGAACGCGACCAGAATCGTACTCGGCAACGTCGAGGCGATACGCGAGGGAATCATTGATGCGGTGCGGCAGGAGATATTTGCCACCACGCCCGGTCCGAGTCTCACCACCTCGATAGCATCGGAGATCGCTGCCGCAGCGGTGCAGGAGGTGTTAACGGGTCTCGGAATGAGTGCGGGAGCGGCAGGGGTGATCGTACTCGTCGCATCCATCGTTAAGGAGATCATGGTGGATTCGATGGTCCAAGAGGACATGAGGGCTCGCGAGCAAACATTCATCCGAGCGATGCGTCATTCAACTCAGCTACGACAAGCGCTCGAGGCCACCCTTTATAACTTGAACACGCTGTACTCCTACTATTTGACTTGGCTTGTTATTGCCAGCCGCGGCAATCCCTCGGACTTCCTTCAGTTCCGGATCCCGTTCACCCCCGAATCCGTCAGCCAGCAGGAAGTCGCGGAGCTTGCGAGTACGGCAATCCGAGACCATTCGCGCTCTCTGCTCTCGCAGCGGGAGGCGGAAATTGATCTTCCGGCTCTTGTCGCCTTTCTCGACGCGCACGGCATTGCAGCGGACACCCCCGCACTCGAGCAGGCACTGAGGGGAGGTCCCGGCATGGGCTCGATTCGCAAGAGCTGGAAATTCCCGAATACACGGTTCGAGCCAGCGGTTCCAGCGGACCTTATTTACCTGGACGATCGGATCGTGATCTACGTCATCCCGGCCGCCGCCCGTCGAGGGAACGTGCCGTCCGACGTCGCTCGCAGGTTTGCCCTTGATCAGGGTATCGCCCTGCTCTTGGAGAAAGCTGGTGCTCATGCGCTTTACAACGTGAGCACCAAGGCGTGGCTCTCGGGTCGAGAGCCCGCGCGGCGATAAAAAAGGCCTTTGAAACTGAACGAAACTTTGCGTACAGGGGGAGTAATACGATGCCAGACCAGTTCCAGTTGTTCGCACCCGGGGGTGCGTGTGATCAGCCGTTCCCGCTTAATCCGGTCCACGATGAATACAGCCTCGCGCGCATATTCCCGCTGGCGGTGCAAGTCGACGGCATCACCCAACTCGCGGTGTTGCCCGCCCACGTTCTGCACCCGCAACTCGCAGCACGGGTCGGATCGCAGCAGGCCAAAGTGACGCTAGACAATTCCCTTAGGGCCGGCAGCAGCCGAGCGCTCATCTCTCAGTGGCGCGCAGCACCGCCGACGGCCAGCACGCCGGCGTCGCAGGCACCCGGCAGTACGCCATCTACTACCGAGCCGGCGGCGTCGTTGCTGCCAGATCTGCCGATGGCGTTGTACTTGCCGTATCGGCAGACGTGGGAGCTGCTCGGCTACTCGCGCGGCGCGCTCCTCAATTCCGTGTCGCTGGCTCCGCAGGAAGAGACGACCATCGAGGTGTTCACTTGGGATCGCGTGAAGCGCTCGCGCGAGGTTGCTGAATCCGTCGAGCAGGAAAGCTCGCAGGACGCCACATTCACCGACAAGGACTCCCGCGAAGTGCTCAAGGAGTTGACAAAGGATTCGAGCTTTACTTTCCATGCCGGCCTCAACGTGCAGATTCCGACCGGCTCACCGGTGACGGTCGGAGGGCAAGTGGAGACAAGGACGCAGGAAAGCATGCGGGACGTGTCGCGCGCGACGCAGCAGATCGTCAACGAGAGCGTGCGCAAGGCAAGCACGCGCATGAAGACGAGCCGCCAGACCAAAATTACCGAGACCGAGGAGTTTGGCACCGAGACCCGTGTCACCCGCAAGCTGCGCAACCCGAACCAGTGCCGCACGCTCAACATCGATCACTTCGAGGTCCTGGCGAACTACCGGGTGACGACGGGGCTTCTGCCCGACCAAGCGCGGTTGTGCGTCCTCATCGACAACCCGATGCAGTTGCAGGCGACCCGATTGTTCGTGCTCGCCAACGAGGGGGTGCTGCGACGAGTGCTGCTCTCCTCGGTGTACACTCCGGGTTTCGAGGCCGCGCGTCTGCTTGCGACGTGGGAGCGCAGGTGCGAAGTCACGTGCACGCCTCCGTGCCCGTGCCAAACGACCGGGACTCCGCCGACTGGGAATCCCGCAGTCGATGCGGCGCGACAGCGCGTCACGGAAGCCGCCGATCTGGTGAGCGCGACGATCAATACAATCAACGCGGCGCAGCCCGACGCGCTTATCGCACTCGGCAAGGAATGCTCGACGGCAGGGGGCGAGGCGGCGTGGGCGAACGCAAAGAGCGAGTTCCATCGCTGGCTGTACGCGCGGTTGATGGATACGGTCGCCCCGCGATGGTGGACCGCCTGCCGGCAGTTTAGCGCGGGAGGCGCCGATCACTCACCCGACGCCTCGGAGCGGTTTCTATTCACGGCGAACATTCAGCCGGCCGACATTTTCAATGTGATCGTGCTGACGGTGACCTATTATGCCAAGGCAGTGGAGTTCATTGGCTCGCTCGGCAGCCGACCCGGGATGAACATCTGCGCCGGCTGGGTGCTCGCCACGAATGTCGCGTTCGACGATGCCGGGCTGGACGCGGCGATTGGTCAGCTCCGGAGTGCGGTGGCCGCGTATCGCGCCGCAGTCGCTACAGCGATCACACCGCCGCCGAGCGGCACGCCGGCAACCCCGCCGCCAGCACCGCCAGCACCGGAGTTTGCGCCGCGGGATCTCTCTGCTGCGCTCGTCAGCGAAGCGGCGCTCCTCACGCATCTCACGGCGAACGAGTCCTACTACCGATTCGCGCTCTGGCAGGCTCTCTCACCCGCCGGCCGCGCGGCGCGGCTGGAGAGTCTGCCGGACTTGATGGGGTTAGTGGAGAACGAGGTGCTCGGCTTGGTAGGCGACAAGCTGGCCGTTGTCTTCCGCGTCGCCGCCGATCCCAACGTCCGCTCATGGTTCGAGGGCAACGTTCTCAATAATCCGGGTTTCCAGCAGGATGTCGCGCAGCCGTTTACCGTCGTCCTGCCGACGCCGGGCGTGACGCTCGAATCGCGGCTGGGGCAGTGCGATGCGTGCGAGCAGTTCATCGTGCAGCACCGTGCGCTCGATTTGCAACAAAAGAGCGCCGAAGTCGTGGCGGCGCAGCAGCGGGCGGAGCAGGAGAAGCTCGAGACCCAACGGTACCAAGCCCGCCTCTCACAGAAGCAGCCGCTGCTGGAGGATCCGGACCAGAATCTAAGCGGTATTCGGGTAATCCTCGAAGGCCAACCGAAGGTGGTACCACCAAGCAACTCGTGAGGGACTTGCAGCCCCTGCAGTTACGCCTGGCAACGCCATACGGCCGATCGCGAATGGCGTTGCCGGTCTGCCCTTGAATGACCTAAGAGATCAGTTGGCCCATCTCGGATCTTTCTCCAGAGGAAGACAAATCAGCTTTTCTGGTAAAGACAAGTCAGCCTGCGGTGCTCGCGGAAGTGCGGTAGACAAGTGGAAACTCTCGCCTATCGCCGCGGGCCCAAGCCAACACCGTTCGAGTTTCGTGGGACCTGAGGATGGACCATCACCATCGACATGAACTCCAAGGATGTGATTGCGGCGCGGCAGATCTTGTTTACACATTGAGCCTGGTGGGTGCCTGCCACGACAACGTCCTCCACCACAACCAGAACATCCGCCCGAGGTTGGACGAAACTACACGGGTTAGCGCAATACGCGGCTAGGCATGTGACGGTCTATCGTCGTATCGAGTCGGTGGCTAAAATTAAAGGTAAACTCCGTGTCTTGGACCAAACTCGGGAGAACGTGCGTAATGCCATCAGAGCAGCGCGAGATTTGGAGAGTCTCTTCGCTGGATCCTTCGCGAGTGATTACGAATAAGAACCCCGACTCGGTCTGCACAAGTCGTTCAGCGCAAACTTGCTGATCCAAACGAAAATTTGTGTGCTATGGTCGCGTCATCCCCTCAAAAAAGAAGAAGCGGGCCGACCTTGTGCGTCAACACAAAATCGACCCTTGACCATCAACCTTCCAAGAAAGGATGACGATCATGACCACTGATAGTAGCGCAACCGTGCGCGGGGTAGCACCTCACGCAGACCAAATAACCAAAACGGCGACGATCCTGAATGATCTAAAACGAAGGGCGCAGATAGTCGTAAACGACACTTCGATCGATTCGCAAAACCGGGCGATTATCCGTTACGCAATGGAGATCAACGATCCCTGGCTGGCCGAACTCGTTCGCCTTGCCGATGGTGGCGAAAACATCTTCGAGACCGTCGACTTCTCGCAAACACCCGACACGCTCGAACAAGATTTGAGCGACAAAAGAGTTCGAGCACTTGCAGACATGATCTGTCGGGATGGGGATGAGCCGGATACAAAATCGGCAGCACTGCTCGTGCTGATGTCTGCGATCGAAGAGTCAGCCTATCCGAAATCACTTGCGAACACAGCCAAACACCTGGCATTCGCGCGCTGCGGTGAGCTGAACCTCTACGGCATGGTCGAGGCGCAGGTTGCAACAGTTGAGCATGAGCTGTTTGCGAACGTCGTTTAGTGCAACAGATAAATAAGACTGTGGGGCGGCCCTCCGTCGCCGCCCCTCGTTTGTGGAGTTCCTGGGCCGACCCTTGCTTTTTGACGTGTCAATTCGCACTCTCGACGTTCATGGTCTGTGTGGTAAATTGTGGCAAGGTAGAAACAGCATGTCGACAGAAGCTCTCAACAGGATAATCAAAGAAGTTAACGCACTCACACCCCAAGAACGCCGTGAGTTGATCGACCGGTTGGCGCACGAAGAGCAGAGCTCACCGTTGCGGGAGTGGTTGACCGAAGCTCGAAACATGCGAGCGGAACTTCCACTCACCAGCGATTCAGTAGACATATTGAGAGAGCTCCGTGAGGTGCGCTCCAGGCAATGAAATCAACGGAAGTTTGTGTTGATGCCAGCCTCGCGATAAAAGTCGTTGTGCCTGAAGCCGGCAGCGATAGGGCTGATGCTTTGTTCAACCAATGGGCCGACGAGGAAACACAACTCATCGCTCCGATGTTCTTTGAAGTCGAAACGGACAGTATTCTTCGCCAGAAGGCATCATTACGCCGAGAATTGACGGCTGACCAAGCTCAACGTGCCTTTGCTTGACTCCGGGCATTACCCATTAAGACCAGACATTCAGCAGAACAAAGAGATCGCGCTTGGGAAATCGCTAGTGAGTTTCAATTCCCTACTGTTTACGACGCCACATATCTTGCGCTCGCGGAATTGAGCCAGTGCGAATTCTGGACCGCCGACGAAAAGTTATTCAAGCAGGTAAGAGACAAATTAACTTTTGTTCAATGGCTCGGAAACTATTCTCCGATAAGTTGAATTCGTCCTCGTTCCTCGCTCGCCCACCTGTCACATCTAAGTCACAACGGAGTGCCGCAGATGCAGGAGGTACGGGCGGTGCAAAACCTGGGACGCTGAGAAACTCCAAGAAAGTTGTTGATTCTGTTCATTTACTTAATAAATCCTTAGCTCGTCGGAGTCTCGCCCTCGGCACCAAATAGGATCAACAACTAACGGATAGCCGGTCAATTACGACGCGCTATCCGTTTCGCTTGTTGTATGCCTACAGTGTGACCGATTCAAAACGTTCGTGTTGTCGTGGGAAACCAACTTCGTAAAAGATGCCTCCCGAGAATGCCGTTTATCAAAGTAACGCGTTCGATGGAGAAACCCCTGTCCAGTAGCGATCAGGGACAGTGACAATTCCAGCAGTGATACTTACCACTACTTTAGGCCGTTTCGCGTCTTTGATATTGACTGAACAGGTAGGACTGGTAACAACTCGGTGCGAGTGGAATCCGCTCAGCAGACTTCTGGAGGCCATTTACGATGCGCCTCAATCACGAGCACCCTCGCAGTTTCGCCAAACTTTAATATCGTGGACGGAGTGAGACGATGAAGATTAACCGCCGATCCTTTCTCAAATCTGCAGCAGCAATCGGTGCTTCGCTCGCATGGGTCGGGCCGGCTCGAGGTTCGCGTGTGCACTGGCGTGAGCGGCGTGATCTCTATCCGCAAGGAGTCGCCTCGGGCGATCCCGATCCGCACAGCGTGATCCTTTGGACGAGGCGTCCGTTCACCGACGGCACGCGGCAGCTCCTGACCGTCGAGGTAGCGGACGATGAGACATTCCGCCGAGTCATTGCACACGCGCAGACACCGGTCTCGAGCGCGGCGGACTGGACCGCGCGCGTTCTGATTGGCGGACTGAAGCCAGCGCACACTTACTGGTATCGGTTTACCGACACCGACGGCAACGGCAGCCGGGTCGGCCGCACAATCACCGCGCCGTTGCCAAACGATCCCCGCTCGGTGAACTTCGCATTCGTGAGTTGTCAGGATGTCAATGAGGGCAAGCTCAACGCCTATCGCCGGATGATTTACGAAGATGAACGCGCTCCCGCCGCCGAACAGCTCGATTTCGTTCTGCACCTCGGCGATTTCATCTACGAGGTGGTCGAGTATCCCGAGGAGGTGAAGACACGCTACGATCGCACGATCTATGAGGTTGCGCGCATTCCCGATGGGGGAAAGAGCGGCAAGCTCCACTACCCGCTGACCGTCGACGGCTATCGCGCCGTGTACAAGGGCTATCTCGCTGATCCCGACCTCCAGGATGCCCGCGCGCGCTGGCCGTTCGTCGCCATCTGGGACAATCACGAATTCTCGTGGCAGGGCCGACAAAGCATCGTCCAGGCGGGCGGCGAGCCGCAGCCCGGCCAGACCGTCAAGGTCGCCGCCAATCAGGCCTGGTTCGAATATGTCCCGGCTCGCGTGTCGCCGCCGAGCGGCTCGCTTGCCGAATTCGGGACGGTTGCGGTCAAGAACATCAAAATCGACCAGTGGGACGGGAACGGGCTCGGCATCGAGCCGAACAATCTGACTGCGATCCGCAGCCTGATCGCTTATCGGGCGCTTCGCTACGGCAAGCACCTCGACCTTCTCCTTACCGACCAGCACAGCTTCTGCGGCGATGACCCAAGTGACGCTGAGGGAGTTGGAAAAATTTATGACCCGAGCTTCAACGGAATGTTTTCCGAGGAGGCGATGACCGCGCTCGACGCAGGACGCGCTTTCGATGGCGGGAAACCACCCGCCGAACTCCAGTTTCGCGATGTGCGCATTCCGAATCCGCGCAAGGAGACAGCGCCGCGGACCATTCTCGGTGTCGAGCAAAAGGCCTGGTTCAAGGACCAACTGCGCAAATCGAAGGCGACGTGGAAAATCTGGGGCAATTCGCTCGGCGCTCTCGACCACCGCGCGGACCCGCAAAACCTCCCCGCCGGAATGGTCAAGAATCCGTGGCCTGCGGACACCTACGCCATCTTCCGCACTGACGACTACGGAGCGGCCTACGCGGAGCGCAAGGAGATCTACGACCTCGTGCGCGAAGCGAAGATCACCGGTTTCGCGATCGTTTCGGGGGACCGGCACAGTTTCTGGGCTGGATATGCTGCCGCCGAGCTTCCGCCGCGGAAATTCGAACCCGTGGGATTGAGCTTTGTCGGTGCGTCGCTGGCAAGCCCGGGCACGATGGAAGCCTATGAGCATCGCTTACCCAAGGATCTGCCAATCCGCGCCTTGTTCCTCGCCGATCGGCCGGACGGCGCGAAGCCCGACTGGACGTACAACATGCTGGTGAAGCACGGCGTCCGCTCGTGCCTTGAATATGCAAAGAGCTTCGACCTCAAGCGCGCACGGTCGCTGTCTAAACCGGATCTGGCTCCGCACCTCGAGTTCGTAGATCTTGGGGGACACGGTTATGCGAAGGTCCGATTGTCGGCCGATCAGATGCGCACCGAGTTCGTTTGCATTCCGCGCCCCATTACGCGCAGCGAGAGACCGGACGGCGGGCCAATCAGGTATCGGGTACTGCACACCGCTGCACTGTGGAAGAGTGGAGAGCGCCCGCACCTGAAGACATCGGTGCTCGAAGGCGACGTTGGACTGGCGATTTGACGGACTATCAACATAAAGTGTGAAGGTTCTGATTTTTCCAAGGCTCCCTAGATCTACAGTGAAGCTCGTTTTTCAGATGGGATTGCGATGGATCAATCTCGGTTGCGCAGTTAAGTACGCGTTCTTAATGATCAAATTGGCCGGTACAATGGGTTTGGTGGTCTTGCTGCTGCTGAGCAGTAAAGTATTGCATGCTCAATCCGTTCGTAATTCACATTCTCAGAGGGCGGTCGGGAAATTGTCAGGAGTTGTTTTTGATTCCGGTGATGCTCGTGTCCCTGGAGCAAAGATCATTATCGAAGCTGAAGGATTTCGACAGGAGATAGTTTCCACCGACGATGGTAGTTACGAAATTGATCTGCCCACAGGTGCCTACACGGTTACTGCCAGGGGCGCCGGCTTCTATCCCTCTCGAAATTGTTGCGTCCAAATTCAATCGGACGCGCACACCACCCTCAACCTATTTATCAAAGGAATTCTGATTGGTGAAGATCTAGTTCCTTTTGAAGAATTGCGTACAGAGACCGGCGTTCCCAATACCACAATTCAATTAAGGAAGCTTCAAGACAAGGCATGATGATTAACGTGCCCGCGCCGAACAAGCGCTTGGAGCGGACTCGCCGGTGAGTAGCCTTTATTCGTAATAACTTGAGGGAGCCGCTCAAGCGCAGCGTTATGTGGCTTCAGTTTGGATAACTAATACAAGTATGAAACTAACCTGGACATTGCTGTTAGCAATCATTTTCTCAGTAATGTTGACACTAGTCTTCACCCACTTCTTGCATCGACCATCGAATAAGATTATCGGCCAGTGGAAGCAGTCAGAATTGATAAACTACAAATCCTTTGATCCATATTTCCTATCGGTGCTAGAACGCGATATCAGTTGGACCTCCTTCCCAATGAATTGGGAGCGGCATTACGAAATATACGTTGGAAAAGAGAATGGCGTCCCAGGATACGGACATTTCATCGAGTTTTCATTCCATTCCGGATACGATGGCCTTGAGACTCACTTGAAGAAATCTAGTGTAGAGTGGACAGAGGCGGGCGTCATTTTCAAGGAGGCTTCAGGCCACGTGCTCTTTATTCCGAAAGAAATGTTCATCGGCGGTAGGTAATGCAAAGACCTCTTATCTGTGGGGCACATAACAAGCGCTTGGAGCGGACTCGCCGGTGAGTATCTTTTATCTTTAGTTGCGTAGGACGAGCCGCTCAAGCGCAACGTTGGATTTCTCTCGTACATGAAAATAACTATGGGGCGCATTGCATTAATCTTGGCACTAGCCTCCTGCCTCGCTTCAAATGTTGGCGGTCAACAACAAAACGAGCCGCTACGCGAAGCCCTAACCAAATCCTCTGGCTGGAATGTTGGCTCGCTCTCAAAACTCAAATCAAAGTCGCGTTCCCCAATTGATGATGGAATTACCAGGGGAATCAGTGTGTCGATCCTGGTTGTACCGGAAGAAGGAATTCTGCTCGAGGACACGGCATATCTGGAAGTTGAGGGGCAAAAGCGAAGCGTTCACCCAAGTCCAATGAATGTTCGTACTGCGGTTAAATATGACGTGCAAGGCCGGGTATTCGGTTACGTAGTGTCTGGGCCAGGAGTATCTATCCTTCCCATCTCGAAAGACGAAATGCGGGTCGCAGCGTTGGGTTGCCTTTCGGGGTTTGCCTATTATGATGATGATGGTGATGGAAGATTCGAGACGTTATCTTCGGTCGATATGATGAAAACTTTTAAGCTCCATGTTCCCTCATGGGTTAACGGATTGGGAAGGTAAGTCTTGATTCCTGGGCCGAAATCCAACCAGCGCTTGGTGATCATTATCGCGATGGCGTTGCTGCTTGGCTGTATCGTCGCGCTGAGACTGCGAAGGGACAAGCCGATTGACGCGAGTGTGTCGGAAACTTCGCGATTAACAGGAGGCCCGGCCTTCGAGGTGCAGGTCGAGATGCCCGCCTTCAATTCAGGACGCGCACCTTGGGAGATCCCTGGCGCCATCTTGGGTTACGATCGTGGACCGCGGTTCGATCAGGCAAGTCCTCGCGCCCAGATCGGCAAGATAGCACCCGATCACATCGAGCTTAGCGCTGACGGAGGCTGGGATCTTTTGATCGAGACCGACCGTGAAGGGCGGCTCGCACAAGAAACACACGTCGCATTTCCGGTAAAGCTCGGGGGCAGACCTTTGAAGTTCAACTGCCGGCCCGCAGATTTGACCGTTGGCTATCTTCACACCACCGCGCGCACGGGCTCGGATGAACTCCAAGGGAGCTTCCAACTGGAAGTCGCTATCTGCAAGAATGCTGTCTCAGGAAAAACTGCCGCGTGGCCCTACCAACCGCTCAAGGTTCGTGGGAACTTTGCAGGATTGAAAAAGCAAGGATGAAGAATTTTCGCGGCCCATGCCGCTTGGGTACGGTACGAACGCGAACCAAAAGACTAGCCGACGCTGAAAAGGATCTACGTGCGGGTTCGACTCCCGCCCTCGGCACCACTCTCAACCTTATCTGCTACAGTAAGCTGCATTGCTCTACAGAAGAACTTAACCTCTTATTCACGTTGCCCATTGAGAAAAAGGATTTGAGTCAAGCGGAGAAATGGAGTATGGTTTGTCAGCCTCTGAAACTACCAATTTCTCAAATGTGTCTCTGTACTCTTCAAAATCTGCATTCTCTTTGGATAATGAAAGCCGCTTCTTTTTAACAATACAACTTCGGACCGGCTGAAATATGCGGCCGTTCTAAGCTGGACAGGCAGTAGCGATGATCTTGAAGTTTCTCGGCGCAGGGGATCCAACTGTTGGCGTCTCGTATTTGTCCTCCAGGTTAAGTTCTTACAGCAACCCGGTAGGCATGAGTTTGAAACAGCTCCGGAGATGACTTATGAATGACGCTCCTCCAGAAAAGCTACCTAAGATTTTTGTGGGTTGTTCCACTAAAGCTCACCGTGTCGCCCAAGCCCTGCAAAGTAATCTTCGCTTTGTAGCTTTCCCCAAAATATGGTCACAGAACACGTTTGAACCGAGCCATAGCACTATCGAAGATCTAATCCGAGATGCTCCAAAGTATGACTTCGCTGTTTTTATTTTGGCTCCCGATGACATTAATCTGAGTCAAGAGACGCAACAACATGTAACCCGTGACAATGTTATCTTCGAAACTGGATTATTCATGGGTATTCTGGGACGCGAGCGTGTTTTCTTGATCAAGCGACGCGATATGGAAGTGAAGTTGCCCTCAGACTTATTAGGCGTAAACCCAATCGACTACATAGCTCCGCCGCCGGATGACGACGACGCCTGGGAATCTGCTCTGGGACATGCAGCGAGTACGATTGAAGCCGCTGTCAAAAGATTAGGGTTTCGCGCATTGGCACAAGAGGTGGTGAAAACATCAGAGGAGCAATCTCAAAGCGCCGCTCAGTTTTTCGATAAATTGTTAGTTGAGAAGTACGGTGCAAGCACAAAACTTGATTCGCTCATGGTAACGATATTGGACCTCGAAGGGGCCGCGACATACACGAGATGTCTGCAAGGAATCAAAGTTTCGGGGGGCATAAAAGTTGATCAATTTGCCGGCATGGTAGCCTCTACAACTCCGGGCGGTAAAATAACTCGACCGCCATCTTTTGTTAAGCCGGTAAAATTTCCTAAGCCGGTTACGATGAAATATAAGGTTCAAACCGATGAGTTGTGCGAATTTGGAGTCGCCATCACCGGCTCGCTCACGAATTTTGATCCGGAATTGGATTTCGAATACGAAAGTTCGATAGAGCGATTCTGCTTGATGACACAAGAAGAGATCAACCAGGCATACAAGGAAAGTGACTTTCCATATGAATACATTTCCTTACGTAGTGAAATGCCGACTGATAAAACCATTGTGGAAATTCAGTTTCCCGAAGGATACAAAGTGGAGTGTTTCCCCGGTGTCTTCTTCGGAGAATCCGAATCCATACACGATTTAGAGCTATATCGAGTTAGAAACGGTTTTGAAACGCTCCCGAGAGGTGCCCGCTTTTCTATTACGCAGCCACTAATAGGATTTAATTACCTCATTTTCTGGTTATCACCACCACTAGCGAAGTTTGACAGGATGAAGCAGACGGGAATATAGTTTTGTGTGAAAGGAGAGTTAATATGAAAAAGGTTATCTTGATAGGTTGTTAGTTGCTTCTCTATAGCAGTTCTGAAAGGGTTACTGTTGGAGAACTGATATACCTTTCCTGTCTTACAGTCGTTAATTTCTCGCCTCACGTCATTCAACGACTTATTCTTTCCGCACCTTAAAAGATCCGAATTCCAAGTATCGTTCCGCTGATAACGGCTTGCAGCGGATTCTGCACGCGAGGTTAGCCATATGCGCCTCAGACGTTCCCGTTGTCTTTTTGTGTCCTGTCTATCTTCTCCACGCACGCTAATAGGCAGTCGATCACCGGGCACGCTCTAACGGTCAACAATCCTCGCGAAGGGATCGTAGATGGGGCTCGGACATCCGTCGCCTATCTAACGCCATGCGTAGAGCGGCATACACACTGATATGAGTAATCAATACACCAATTGAGCGCATCGCCTTTCCCCACAACACTGCTAACTCCTTTAGAACAGGGTGGTATACATGTTGCTGTCTCTGTGTGGAAAGGGAGAAGGACAAATGAATACAATCGGCTACACGAACAAAATTGGGGGCGCAATCTTAGCTATATCATTAGTACTTGGAATTGGAATGATTGCCAGCACAACGGTCCAAGCGCAGGATCGCAATGACGGTCGCTGGCGTCGTGATGATCGCCGGGATCGAGATTGGCGACGGAATCGCGACGATGACCGGTATCGCGGTCGCCGCGATGATCGGTACGATAGAAATGACCGCGACCGGTACGGCCGCAATGGTCGCTACGGGAACAATGGTGGCTACAACAACGGCGCCCAGATCGAGCTGAACCAGGGTTTCCAGGCCGGCTTGAACACTGGCTCAAGTGATGCCCAGCGGGGCCAGAGCTATAACCCGCAGCGTTCGCACTACTACAAAGACGCTCGCTCGCAGCAATTTAGAAGTGGATTTCTTCGCGGCTATTCAGAAGGTTATCGCCAGTATGGCGGTTACAACAACGGCCGCTACCCCGGGAATAATGGCGGCTTCGGTAACATCCTTGGCGACATCTTTGGCCGGCCTTAACCCTGCTAATCAGAAGCAAAACCTCTAACTGAAATGAAGATGCCGCGATTGATCGTCGCGGCATCTTTTTGCCTGCTACTTCCACCTAATCACTTTCCGCGACGCGCTTCAGCTTCGCCAAGCCACCCACGCCGCAGATCGCTTTCTGGAATGCTCGATAGATAGGGTTTGATGTCGAGTACCGGTGTGCCATCGAGCATGTCTACCCCGACTACTTGCAACTTTGGACCATCTCGCCCGACGAGTCTCAGCACAGTCAGACCAATAGGATTCGGTCGTCGCGGCGAACGTGTGGCGAAAACACCGTGTGGCTTGGTGTCGGTGGGTGGAGTTCCAAGCAACTCGCAATCATCGGAGCGATCAAAAACCCAGATTACGAACAGATGGGAGAAGCCCTCGATGTCGGTTAGTCCAAGCTCATACTCTGGAAGAATTTCAATTGTGCCTTCAGCTTGATGTTGTGCTCCAAACCCTTTGGGGACCTGTGCAGTCTCCGAGTAGGGACTTCGCACAAAACCTATCGGTCGCATTAGAACATTATCACTCATAATTGCCTGCCTCCACCTTGTGCGGTGATTAAACAATGATTTGTTCTCACCTACTAACGAAAATTTCCTCGTATGGCAGGTTCCTGCCTTGACTGCGGGCGGAGAAGGATTAATATCTCTCGCCGTTATGTGGCGCTGCAGCAACTGTGGAACCGGCATCGAAGACAAGTATGCTCACTGCTGGCAGTGCGGCGAGCGTAACGTGCTGAAGCAGACCATCCAAAATACTTCAGTTGCGGCAAAGACCGTACCTGGCTTCGCTTCGTACGAAGAGCTGGCTCACGTCCCCAGCAGGCCCATGTGGATTTTTCGACGTGGTCCACTCCAGAGACTGACTATGATGCTGGGAATCCTGATTGTCTTCAAGATTGCTTCAGCTCCCTTTTTAGGTACCTATGGTCTATACATCGTGATAGTCGTCGCCGTGATCTCGCTTGTAATAATTCTCTGGCGCTACTTCCGCCGCGACCCAACCGATGGCGTCGGCATCAAACTCAACTGAGATTAGTCACTGACACGTATGCTTGTCTTAACTATCGGACTGATTTCGTCAATAGTAATCACTGGAATGCAAATTCAAGTGTTAGCCGCTGGGCGTCCTTCGCTGGAGACGAGGGCTCAATCGAAAGACGAAATCAACGACAAGAACTGGCAGAGCAGCCCCAGGATCATCGCCATCCGCAAGATCGTCAATTCGGATAATACTGAAGTCAGGAAGGGCGCGTTTAAGACTGAGCATCGAATTTGTGAAGAGGGCTGGTTTAGCCGACTTCGAATCGCGCGTGATTCAAAGGGAACCGTCCGGTGGTACCAGCATTATCAGGAGGGCGAAGATTCATCGTGGGACGATAATTACTATTACGACGATGCTGGTCGATTGCGGTTTGTGCTAATGACGTCTTATGCCATCAACGGTACACGAGAACAACATCGCGCCTATTTCGATGAAAGCGGCGGTCTTATTTACCACGGTCGCCGGCTCCTCAAGGGAACGGGATACTTTGGTCCTCCAGTCGAAGATCTCATGGAACTGGTGAAAATGGATCCAAACAAGGATTTTGCGGAAGCGGGGCAAGGATGCAAAGAGGTGAGATCCTCCGCAAAGCATCGCACCGGAAAAAGTTGAATGACCCTTAATTGGAGAGAATCTCAAACTCATCGCTGAACCGAAAC
>Ga0111539_10002813_pt1 | contig 23109 bp, 16 predicted proteins | sample RhiMethybrSRZTD1_FD_79667 | JGI IMG/M metagenome (GOLD analysis project Ga0111539, IMG submission 79667) | Populus rhizosphere microbial communities from Tennessee, USA - Rhizosphere MetaG P. TD hybrid SRZTD1 (version 2) (version 2) | ecosystem: Host-associated > Plants > Roots > Rhizosphere >...
CCGATAAAACGCGAGCACCATGTCCTGATAATCACCAAAATAACGTGCATAGATCGCTTCGTTGTTCAAACCTCCGTCAGGCTTTAACATCTTCAATGGATCCTGCTTCGAGCCTTCAGTCTGGAAATGCCACATAAGTTTTCCCGATTTTGCATCAACTGCTAGCAGTCGCCCATTCGATACACCGAAGTAAACGATATCGCCGGCGAGTGCGGGCGAAGAGAATACGGCGCCCTTTGCATCGAGCGTGAATTTCAACCTCCCCGTCTTCGCGTCAAGCGCGAAGAACCGGTAGCCATCCGATGTTCCTGCATAGACCACGCCGCCACGGATCGCCGGCGTACTATTGACCCAACCTTTATTAGTCGGATAGTCCCAACGTTTACGACCCGTTGCTGCATCGACTGCATAAAGATGTCCATCTCGACAACCAACATAAACAGTTCCATCGGCGATCGCCGGCGAAGATTGAAAGCCTTGTTGATTGCGGATGTACGTATCTTCACCCGTTTTGAAGCGCCATTTCTCCTGGCCCGTTTCTGCGTCAAGCGCGTAGAGATAGCTGTCCCAACTACCGATGTAGACTGTATTGTTCGCAATTGCGGGTGAAGCATGGACGATGTCACCAGTTGCAAACTTCCATTGCAGAATTCCAGTGAGGGCATCAACGCAGTAAACATTACCGTCGCCACTGCCGATATAAATTCGTCCGTTGTAGATCGCCGGCGAAGATGTGTAGATGTCCCATGAATCGGGAATGGTTTGGAAGCCGGATGGATAGCCATGAAGCCGTTTGCCTTCGAATCGTCGTTCATACTCGGCTACAAAGGTCCATTTCACCGTGCCCGTTTGTGCATCGAGGGCGTAAAGAATTCCATCGAAGCCGCCAAAATAGACCAGACCATTGGCGATCGTTGGTGACGAAGTAACCTGTCGCGAAGCGAATGTTTTGAACTTCCACTTCTGCTTTCCGGACTCCTGGTCTACTGCGTACAGATTTCCGTCAATGCTGCCGACATAGACCACACCGCCGGCGATTGCCGGAGAGCCAATGATTGGGCCGTCAGTCTTGAAGGTCCACTTTGTTCCGCTTAGTCGGGTTGGCCCGGCTTCAGGATAAACTCCGGTGCGAGCTGCGTCACCGTGAAAGGTGGCCTGGCCCATTACTGAGGGAACGGTTAGTAGCAACAGGACAAAGGTTCGGATCATAGTGACGGTCCTCGTAGTGTCTTCAACTAAATTTTTGGAAAATTCAGAATTGCGGATCAGCTCGTTGGTGATCTGCTTTAGTCGAGGATAGTACGGCAGCGTTTTTGAGATGGTTTCATCAAACTGTGCGCCTCCTTGGAGGCACACAACCGCATCACCATCAAGAATACAAAACAAGGTGACCGTGTTGCAGGTCTGATGGTAGATTTGCAGCCGAATCAAATTGTGAAGTTCAAAAAGATGTTCTCGAAAGGAAATCTATGATTGGTAAAATCATAATGATCGTCGGGATCCTCGGCGTTCTGCTCGGGGGCGCGGTCCTTTTCATCTCGCTGTTACTGCCGGTGGTGACTGATGGTCGCACGAGTTGGGACGAAGCGTTGCTCGGCATAATTCCCGGAGCGATCGTGCTGACAATCTCTTTCGTCATCTTCGCCGCCGGACTGATCGTTGTCTTAGTGCAAAGGAAGAAGAAGCAGCAACTGCGGCTGAGTCAGGGCTGACCCGATCCAAGCGTGGAGTCCGACTTTTGAGTGGCAGCGTCATAAACACTACGATCCTTCCACGTCACTCCTTTGCCCAGGAAAATTTTGACCGTCGAAACCAAAAGTGCCGTGTAAAACAAAGATAGACCAAGTGGAGTCGATAACGCATAGCGCCAGGGGACATCACACTTTTTGCAAATAAGAAATAAAGCGGCAACCTGGATTCCCCAGATCGTAAGACAAGGAACCAGTAGCACACCTGACCATTCATTAGACCAGCCCGTTCCGAACATCAACACGCACAGCGCCACGATCAGCGGCGGCGCAACAACGAACGCGTAACCCGTCAGGATATACAGCAAGCTCAAGAGAAACGAATACCGCACGCCAGCAAACATGCATCGCGAGAGGTAATCCCATATTTCACGAAAATTGTAGTGCATTCTCGTCCGGGCCAGATTCCAAGCATGGCCGATGTGAAAACGCGCTCCCGAACTCTTTATGATCTCGGCGAGTCGCACGTCTTCGAGGACTTCGGCTCGCACTGCGCCGAATTCTCCAACGCGCGCGAGCGTCTCGCGACGTATTAACATGAACGCGCCAAACGCGACCGTCGGTTTCATCTTCGGATTGGCGAAGTTTGCAAACGGATAAGATACGAACAGAACCAACAACCAGGCTGGCGTGAAGACGCGTTCCCAAAAACTCTTGGTCTCGAAGTGCGGCGTCAACGTCAAAACGTCGTACTCGGCCGCGAGTGCCCGGCTGATCGCAACACCAACAGCCGCTTTCTCAAGGACCATGTCCGCGTCAACTGTTAATATCCACTGCCCGCGCGAAGCCTCCAGGGCTTGTTGCAATGCATAGGGTTTGCCGAGCCATCCGGCCGGCGGCTCGACGCCATTTATGACCCTGAGGCGTTTATCCGTCTCCGCAATTGAGCGCAAAATCGGCTCCGTCGCATCCGTGGAACGGTCGTTAACAACGATCACTTCCAGTTGCTCGTAATCTTGTGCGAGAACGGAAAGGACCGACTGGGCCAAAATGCGCTCAGCTTCATTGCGCGAGGGAATCAGGACGGAAACGAGCGGCGCATTCATCGTTTGCTGAGACTGGGCTGGGAGAAATAGCGGTTTGCGCCGCGCCAGTTCATACAGTGCTACGGCCGCGAAGACGAGCCAGCCAAACGCGCAAATCCACGCAATGCCTGCAAGCAGTATCAGGCCGTTCAGCGCGAGTCCGGGGATAATCGTCATCGATTGTGTGTGTTCGCTTCGTCAAACATCAGCGTAGGTTTTTGAGGTACAGGCTACGCTACAATTTCAATGTCAGGCAACTTCCCCCTTGACAGTCTAGGGAAGTCTTCGCTAGTCTTTGTCCCAGACCGTCTAGGGAAGTTCTCTTATGGCACATGAGCGCACGGACTTGATGCAAGGTACGCTGGAGTTGTTGATCCTGAACACTCTGGCCCGTGAATCTATGCACGGCTACGGCATTGTCCAGCGAATACACGAAGCGGCTGAGGAATTACTGAAAGTAGAGGATGGTTCGCTCTATCCCGCGCTCTATCGGATGGAGGAGCGCGGCTGGATAAAGTCGGAGTGGGGACTGTCAGAGAATAATCGGCGAGCCAAGTTTTATAGGCTCACCAGCACGGGAAAAAGAAAGCTCGAAGCCGAACGCGCCAACTGGAGCCGCATCTCTAAAGCAATTACCAAGGTCTTGCAGGCTACCTAACGATGAGAATCGCATTACCCAACTTACTTGTGCATCCTAACCGCAAAAAAACCGCGTTTGAGGTTGAGGAGGAGTTGCAATTTCATATTGAAATGCTCGAGCGTACATATGCTCAACAGGGAATGTCGGATGCACGCGCTAAGGCCGCAGCCTTGCAGCGCTTCGGAAATCTCGAACGATTTAAGAAGCAGTGTGTGGACATCCGCAGGAGGAACAGTCTTTTTCGACGCGTTCTCAAGATCTCTTCAATTCTAATTGCACTCACTGGCCTGGCAATACAAACCCTAAGCTCCGATTACAGAGTCGCGCGCATTGGTGGAACGTTAATCATGATCGCCGTCTCGGGCCGGCTATTACTTTATGTGCGCGGATTAAGCCCATGGTCTTTCCTTCCTCGAACGAACCGAACATTCCTTACTGACACTCCTGACGTCGGCGCTCGCCTAAGAGATTCCTGAATGCTCGTCATCAAAAACTTGATAAAGACCTACTCGAGTGGTGTGCAAGCGCTCAAGGGAATCAACCTGGAGATCCAACCAGGCATGTTCGGTTTGCTGGGGCCCAATGGCGCCGGCAAGACCACTTTGATGAAAATTCTGGCGACGCTGCTGGAGCCTGACAGCGGCACGGCGGGAATGAATGGGCTTGATCTCATTAACCAGAAGGCCGCGACCAGAAAGATGCTTGGCTATTTGCCGCAGGAGTTCGGTTTGTATCCAACGCTTACCGCAGCGCAAATGCTCGACTACTTTGCAAAGCTAAAAGGCGTTGCGGACAAAAAGGAAAGGCGTTCGCTTGTTGATGCGCTACTCGAGAAAGTCAATCTATTCGCCGAGCGTAACCGGCGTCTCGGCGGATTTTCCGGCGGTATGCGACAGCGCGTGGGAATCGCTCAGGCGTTGATCGGTAATCCCGAACTCCTCATCGTTGATGAGCCTACGGCAGGTTTGGATCCTGAGGAACGCACGCGGCTTCATAATCTGCTCGCGGAGAGTATCGGACAGAACACGGTCATACTGCTCTCAACGCATATCGTTTCGGACGTCTCGACTCTGTGCAGTAGCTTCGCGGTGATCCGCAGTGGTGAGATTCTCGCCGCGACTTCACCGGAAACTGCTCTTGCACGGCTCGAGGGTCGCATTTGGGAGGCTACGCTCCCCCGAGAACAAGTCGCGAATCTAAAAGCGAGCGGGAAAATCATTTCGAAGCAGATTGCCGGGGGACGTACGCGTGTTCGCATGCTTTCCGAAAATGGAAGGCCCGCCGAACCTTTTACCGCCGCAACTCCCACGCTTGAAGACCATTACTTCATAGTCGTGAATCAGATCTGAATGGCCACGACAAATTCACTGCGCGCTTTTGCAGCGATTGCTTATAACGAAGTGCTGCTCAATTCCAAGCGCGTCGCGCCTTATTTGGTGGCAGCTCTGTGTGCAGGTAATGCCGTGCTCTGGTGGGGTTGGGGACCAGCAGTCGGGCGAGGCGTGGCCCACAACAGCGATCTCTACATCGCCGGCGTTCTGCCACCCTACTCCTTTTTGTTCTTGCCTCTGTATACGGCGCTGATGATGGCTGATCCGTCGATCAGGGACTTTCGTGAGGGTATCGACCCGCTCATTTTTTCCAAACCTGTAAGCCGCGCTGAATATCTGCTGGGAAAATTCTTCGGCAACTTCTTTGTGCTGGCATGTTGTCAGTCGGCGTTCGTCGTCACTCTGTTTGTGCTTCAGTGGGTTCCTAAACAGGGGGTGACTACTCTACAGGAAACCAAGTTCCTGGCTTATCCCAAGCACTTTCTGGTATTCGTGGCCATCTCCCACATGTTTTTGGCCGCGGTTTACTTTACCGTCGGCACACTTACGCGAAACGCCAAGATCGTGTACGGGCTGGGAATTGCATTTTATCCAATCTACATTGCCTATCAGACGATTCTATTGAGCAGCTTGCCATGGCGATGGAAACTCGCCCTTGACCCACTGGTTATGAACCGTGGGCACAACGGTGAAGCCTTCGGACCAAACGTGATCAGGCGTAATGCTCCTGAGTTGCTGAATCAACTCGTCGTTGTTTACGACACCGACCTGATCGTCAATCGCCTCGTGATGATTTTACTGACGGCGATTTGTCTGACGATTCTCTATAAGTTTTTCACGACCACGGAGCGGTCCGGAACGAAAGAACACCTTTCAGTCCTCAACCTTTCCACCGCAGCCCAAGGCGTCTATTACCCGGATCCGGCGATGCGCCTCGATGAATTCGCAAGGCCTGAAGCGCCCGGCAGTCCAGTCGCTGTTCCTGAAGTCGTCACGGTGAACGAAGGAATTCGGACCACCTTGTATAAACTAATCGCCGCCGTGGGCGTTGAGTTCCGCCTGCTTTTCGCAGAACGAAGTCTTGTAGTGGTAATGCCCCTCGCTATCTTCCTCTCTATTTTTGAAGTAGCCTTCTATAACATTCATCCGGACGTCTCCCAGTCGGCCGCTTATGCAACTAACACCGCAAAATTGTTATTGCTATTTCTGATTGGGATTTCGGTCTTTTATACGGGCGAAGCAATGCATCGCGATAGAGAAGTGAAGATCGAACCGGTCATATGGTCCACGCCTGTCACGAATACTGTCTTACTGCTCTCAAAGTTCCTCGCCACGATTCTGTTGATGTTTTTTCTGCTCACTGCAGTTGGTCTTATTGCAATCCTCGTTCAACTTATAAGAGGGCATACGCCCGTTGGTATCTCGGCTTACATGATGGTCTACGGGGTGGTGCTCGTGCCTGGCATCCTCTTTATGACGGCATTCGTTGTCGCGTTGAATGTGTTACTAAGGAATAAGTATGTAGCGTATGTGGTGGTCGTCGGCATAGCCGCCGGACTCTTCTATTTATACAGCGCTGGTCATAACCAATGGTTCTACAACCCGCTGCTTTATCAGCTTTGGAAGTACCAGGATCTGACGAGCGCAACAACACTGGCGTATAGGCTCTACTGGCTTATCGTCGCCGCCGCATGTCTGGCACTTGCGCACCTCTTATTTGAAAGAAGATCAACCTAGCTGAATAATGGAGCGACTTGGGCCAGCACCACCCTGGCATTAGGAGCGTTTGGGAATGACGAATACTGAAATGGCTGGAAGGAATGTTTTACGCGGGACGAGATTCAAACATTTCTCCCCGGCCGTTTTGATTCTCGTCATTGTCTGCGTTCAAGCGTGCCAGCGGCCCGCCCGGAGTAACCCATCACCGCGGCCGCGAACTTCGCCGAATGTCTTCGAAGCCTACATGAAAAGTGACATTCCGCCGGCTGACGGGTTCGATTTTGCCGTGGGCGACGCTAACGCCAGAGGTCTATACAAGGACATCGCGACCGGGATCGAATATGAAGGCTGGCGCATCGACACTCACTTTGCAGAAAACTATCAGCTCGGAATTCACACCGGCGAGGACTGGAATGGCAACGGCGGCGGTAACACCGATCTGGGCCAGGACGTTCATGCCGTCGCGAATGGCCGCGTCACGTTTGCTCAAAACTGTGGCCGCTTGTGGGGCAATGTCATAACCATCGAACATCACTTCTATGAAAACCACGAACACCGCAAGATCATTTCACTCTACGCTCACCTAAATGAGATCAAGGTAAACGAAGGCGCCGTCGTGCAGCGCCGTCAGGTAATCGCAACTATCGGCCAGGATCCCGACAAACTCTACTCTCCGCACCTGCACCTGGAACTGCGTTGGGACGACACCTTGTCGCCAACTTACTGGCCGTCGTCAAACGGGAAGAACGAAGCGTGGGTCAAGGAACATTATGCGGCGCCCAGCGCGTTCATTAACGACCATCGCAAACTCTTCGTGCCACAGAAAGAAGCAAAGCTGATCGTCGTAGACCAGGAAGGTTACAAAGCGAGGTTCTATCAGGCGGGTGTCTTGAATCAGGAGTACGATGTAAGTTTTGGTCAAGGTAAGGGCCAGAAGCTCGTCGAAGGAGACAACAAGACTCCGAAGGGAATGTACTTCGTGATTCAAAAACATCGCGGCAGTTTCGACGGACCGTACGGTGGGTATTACGGCGGGCACTGGATCAAGATTAACTACCCAAACAAATACGACGCAGACCGAGCCGCAACCGAGCAGATGATCTCGCGACAGCAGCAAGGCGCCATCACGGCAGCCTGGGAAAACCGGGCCGCCACACTCCAAACCACGAAGCTCGGCGGGGGCATTGGTTTTCACGGCTGGATCAAAGAGTGGGACAACAACGGCCCGCGTCATCTTTCCTGGGGCTGCGTCGTGATGCACATTTACGACATTCAAAAGCTTTACGATCAAATCCCGGAAGGAACGATGGTGGTAATCCTGTGAGGGAAATCCAACCGAAACCGATTGCCTGCTGAGCATCTTCCCCCAAAATGGATCCAAATGCTTGACCTGCCGAGTTTCATTAGTTGAGAATCTGAGACGTAACCGAACGTGCTGGGGTAATAGTGTGTTGGTCGGCGGGATCTGGCCCCAGTGGGGCCAAATGTTTTATAGCACTCCACCCTATTGGATTCGCGCTCCAGCGGAGCGCCATGTGTAAGGCGGCAGCAACATTCGGCTCCGCCGGATCCGTAATTTATTATTTGTTGGCGTAGCTATAAACATCCGGTCCCTCCGGGACCAGCTTCAGGCAACACACCGTTACCCCACTACCTAACAGAAAGCTCGCGGCCTGATCCAGTAAAAACTAAGTGAAACGGTTCGTTCTCCTACCAATACTTTTGCTGTCCCTCGTCGTGTGTGCGTCGATGGGCTTGGGCCAAATGCAACCTCCCGCGCAGTTTCAGGACCCTATCAGTTTCCCGGACTTTTCTGGTTTTGGTCTAATCGACAGCTTTGCGACGCTACCAGCCGAACGAACCAAACTCGAAAGCCTGTGCGAAATTCGGCGTGCTTCGCTTGATGAAGCTTCGCGCACCATCGAGATGGCATTGCAAAGAGTCAGTGAATCAGTCGATCCACCTAAGGCGATTCGCCTCCACAATGCCTCGGCAACTGTTTACCTCTACAAAGGGGATACAACCAACGCGATTGCACATTTTGAAGAGGCTTTGCGTATCGGGGAAGCAAATTCGACTAGAAGCGCAGACTTTGCCACGATGATGAACATCGATCTGGCTGCCCTCGGCATAGCCCACATGCGACGTGGTGAGGTCGAGAACTGTGTCACTAATCGCAATGCTGATGTCTGCATCTTTCCGCTGACTGCCGCGGCGCGGCATAGGTTGAGATCCGGTTCGGAGCGCGCAATCGAATATTTCAAGCGTTATCTTGAAAGGGAACCCTCAAATTTGGAGGTCCGCTGGCTTCTTAATGTGACGTACCAGACGCTTGGCGAATATCCCGACAAAGTTCCCAAGGCCTATCTGATCCCTCCGGCAGCTTTCGAATCGAAAGAGAATATCGGAAGGTTTGTGGACATCGCCCCCTCACTCGGGCTCGACACGCTGGGCGCTGCAGGAGGTTCTATTGTCGACGACTTCGATAATGATGGATTTCTCGACGTCGTGGAGACTAGCTTTGATCCATGCCAGCCAATGCGCGCCTTCCGCAACAATGGAGACGGTACGTTCTCGGATGTGTCCACGCGCTCGCACCTGGCCGAGCAACTCGGCGGGATAAACTCCGTGCAAACCGATTATAACAACGACGGTTGGCTCGACATTTTTGTGATGCGTGGTGGGTGGGAGTGGCCGATGCGCAATTCGTTGTTACGCAACAACAGGGACGGCACCTTCTCCGATGTAACGCTCGAGGCGGGACTCTTGAGCATCGATCATGCAACACATTCTGCGGCGTGGGCCGACTTCGATAATGACGGTTGGCTGGATCTCTTCATCGGACACGAGCGCACACCGAGCCAACTTTTCCGAAACAAGGGTAATGGCACCTTTGAAGATGTTTCCGCGCGCGCGGGTGTAAACCAGGTCGCGTTCACGAAAGCTGTCGCATGGGGAGATTACGACGACGATGGCTATCCTGACCTGTACGTCTCCAATTACGGTACCGACAACTTTCTCTATCACAACAAACGTGATGGCACGTTCGAACAGATTGCTGCGCAGCTTGGGGTTGAGAAACCGCAGTGGAGCTTTCCAACATGGTTTTGGGATTACGACAATGACGGAAAACTTGACTTGTTCGTCGCCAGCTATTTCTTTGCAAACGGGGAGTGGGTCAGGCCCTATCTTGGACTGGCACGACAGGGCGATTCGATGAAACTCTACCGTAATATCGGAAATGGCAGGTTTGCGGATGTGACCCAGGAAACGGGTCTTGACCGCAGCGTGGCGGCAATGGGAGCGAACTTCGGTGATCTCGACAATGACGGTTTTCTCGATTTCTATCTTGGTACCGGCGCACCAACGTATACAGCTCTAATGCCAAACCTGCTGTACCGTAATCAAAGCGGCAGATCTTTCGTGGAGATAAGTTCATCGAGTGGGACTGGCCATCTCCAGAAAGGCCACGGCGTATCGTTCGCCGATCTCGATAATGATGGAGACGAAGACATATTCGAAAACCTGGGTGGAGCTGTACCCGGCGACAAGTACAACAGTGTCCTTTTTGAGAATCCGGGTCAGGCTAACAATTGGATTGCTATCAAACTCGTCGGATTCAAGACGAATCGCTCTGCAATCGGAGCTAAGATCAAATTAACGGTCAAGGGACCTGGCGCGGAAACTGGAATCAGATATCGCGAAGTCTCAAGTGGAGGGTCGTTTGGTGCGTCACCGTTGATGCAGCACATTGGTATTGGCAAAGCAACACGAATTGCTTCCATAGAAGTAACCTGGCCCACCAGCGGCACGCGGCAGGTGTTCAATAACGTGCTGCCGAATCAGTTTATTGAGATTAAAGAGTTCGATAATGTTTATGAAAAGCGGCGCATCCGGCGAATTATCTGGAAGCGCTCTATCCACAGATTACACAGATTCCATTAAGCAATCTGTGTAATCTGCGGATAAGAGAGCCGCAAACTAGGGCGCTACCAACCCTTTGCCTTCTTTAACTGTCACGACCTTGTTTACCGGTACGTTGGTTACAGTATCGACAGCGCCGCTCGGCCAGCGCACCTGAATGAGATCCACACGCGTATGCTTCTCCAGCCCGAAATGCAGCTTTAAATCATTCTGCGAAATATAACTGCCGCCACTTCGCACTTCCTCAAGCTGAATGAGATCTCCGGAGACGACCTTCACCCTCGCACCAATACCATTGCGGTTGCTCTTGGTGCCGATCGTTTTAACTATGATCCAGTTGTTCTTGTTTCCGCCGTCGTTCCGCAATAACTGTGGGGCACTGTCGAGGTCGTTTACGACGATATCAACATCGCCGTCATTGTCGATGTCACCGAACGCAGTTCCGCGGCTCGCGCGCTCTTCCATCAGCGCGCTACCAAATTGAGCCGCAACCTCTGAAAAGCTTCCGTCACGGTTGTTTCTATACAAAAGCTTGCGCTGACGATAGCGGTCTCGCTGCGGGTAAGCATGTCCATTAGCAACGAAGAGATCAAGCCAGCCATCGTTATCGAAGTCGAAAAACTTTGTCCCCCAACCTACGTAAGGGAGACTAATCATTGCCACTCCCGATTCGTAGGAAACATCAACGAATGAACCTCGCCCAGCATTGCGATAGAGCACGTTGTATTCATCGTCAAAGTTGGTTATGAACATGTCCAGCAGCCCGTCATGGTCGTAATCGCCTAACGTGACTCCCATGCATCCCTGCTCGTTGCCATTTTTGTCGAGTGCAGTGCCCGACTCAAATCCGATTTCGCTGAAGGTGCCGTTTCCATTATTGTGATAGAGGAAATTAGGTGTAGAGTCGTTGGCCACGAAAATATCGATCCATCCATCACCGTCGAAGTCACTGCCCACAACGTCCAATCCGTAATAACCCCGCGAGTCCGCGACGCCTGCCTTTTTCGAAACGTCGGTGAACGTTCCGTCACCGTTGTTATGAAAGAGGGAATCACCCGCTCCGGGTAATCCTCGTGGTCCGCACTGCACGGGAACGCCTTTGAATTGACAGGTCGGACCCTCGCCAAAAGTTGGTAAGTTATTTATGTTGAAGTCCACGTAGTTTGTGACGAAAAGGTCGAGTCTGCCGTCATTGTCGTAATCGAGAAAAGCAGCTCCCGTGGAGAAGCGCGGATCGCTTACCCCGGCTTTCTGTGTAACGTCGGTGAACGTGCCATTCCCGTTGTTTTTGAACAGATGATCGGGACCGATACTCGTGACATAGAGATCATCAAAACCGTCATTATTGAAGTCGCCGACCGCACAGCCCATACCCCAACCAACATCGCCCACTCTTGCTTTGTCCGTTACATCGGAAAACGTTCCATCGCGGTTGTTGCGATATAGCACGCTGCCGGTTTTCTTGTTCGCCTTAAGCAACTCAACGGTGAGTGAATTGACGAAGAAGATATCCAGATAGCCGTCATTGTCATAATCGAAAAGCGCTACGCCGCCACTCATCGATTCGGCGATGTACTTCTTTTCCGCCGACAGCGCGTGTTTGAAGGTGATACCGGATTGGACGGTTATGTCGTTGAACTGAACTGAGGCTACCAAAAATGCAGCCAGTAGGGTTAGCAAGTTAGATTTCCTCGTTTTCTTATCCACAGATTACACAGATTGATTAAATAGAATCTGTGTAATCTGTGGATGGTTTACTGAGGCTTTTTGAGTCGATTGAACGTATCGTTTTCGCGTTTAGCTTCCTCGCGTCGTCCGGCAGCGGTATAAGCGCGACTCAGCTCATAATGAAAATCTGCGTTATCAGGCTCGAGCTTCACTGCCATTTCCAGATTGGAAATTGCCCCCTCGATATTCCCAGTTGCATACTGTAGTTGACCTCGCAAGGCGTGGAGGCGAGGCGTTGGACCGGTTAACACAGTCATTTGCTCAATTGCTTGCTGAGCGGCATCGATCTTTTGTTGCTTGATTAATGATGACGAAAGTGCGTACCAGAGTTCTACGTTCGTGGAGCCGGACGACAGAACATCCTGCAACAGATCGGCAGCTTTTGAATATTCTCGAGTGTTGAAGTAGCTGAGCCCTAATAGCCATCTCGCCTGGGTGTTTGTTGGGTTGGATTTGATCTCACTCTCGAGCGGTGCCAATGCTTCGCGGTACAACTCTGCGCGAAAGTACGCCAGCCCGAGATTGTAGTCTAAACCAGCCTGGTGAGGGTTCCACCTTTTAGCGAGGCGGAATTCAACTGCGGCGCCGGCAAGGTTCTGCCGTCCTGCCTGCACAAGTCCCAGACTGTTATGAAGAGCTGAAATGATCTTTGTTAAATACGCTTCGTTTGCCTCGAGCTCTGACCGGGTCTTTTGGTCCAAAGAAGTCTCGGTCTCGGTTGCGCCGGGTAATGAACGCGCATGAGACATCTGATCGCTTTCATCCGGTAGCCTGGATGCACCCATTGTCGATTGCCCGGCACTAAGCCTTTGCGTCATCTCGAACGCGCGGGCCTTCAGCTCAGATGCCAGTTGCAACTCTTTCCGACCCGCTTCGGTTTGCCCTGTCTGGAGAAGAGACGTTGCGAGCCGGTAATGTGCAGTCGTGACCTGGAACTTGTTGTGAGCGAGATTCGGATTCAGGTCAATAGCTTTCCTGAGCACGTTTATTGCCTGATCGTGCTTCTGTAATTCCTGATAAACCTGGCCCAATTGGAAATAAGGGTCGGGATTGTTCGGCTGAATTCGAGAGGCTGTCGTCAAGAAGTCAATTGCCGGTTCCCACCTTCTTTGAAAGATGCATGTAATTCCGAGATAGTAGTTGCTGAAGAAGTCGTTAGGATTTGCAACTAACTCAATCTTGAACTCTTCCTCAGCATTAGTTACTGCAGAGCCACCTTCGTTCCAGAGATATGCTAAGCCCAGATTGTAGTGAGCGCCCGGAAACTGTGAATTCAAAGCGATGGCTCTTTTGAACTCTTCGATTGCTTCAGTTAGACGGCCGGCTTCACGAAATGCTCTGCCGATAGCAATGTGAATCTGGGGCTGCTCACCAAACTCAGCAATCATCGAATCAAAAACCCGCCTTGCGGCAGTAAACTGGCGTTGCTGTAGATACGTAATTGCGAGAGTGAAACTAGTGTTGAAGTCTTTCGGCGAAAGCTTCACGGCTACTTCGAGCGCTCTTGCAGATTTCTCGTAATCGCCCAGAGCAAAATAGGTTTTGCCTAAAGTCCTGTGGACGTCTGTATTGTTTGGTTGGAGCTGGGCAGCTTTGAGGAGAGGGTCGAGAGCTTTATCAAACTGCGCTGCCTCCAGATAAGCCATGGCCAATTCAACCAGAAAATCGCTGTCCGTTGATTGATAATTCGCAGCCGCCCCGGCTGCCTCGAGCGCTGATTCACGATTTCTTAGCGCTCCATAAGTTTTCATAAGTCTGCGGTATTGCGCAGCCAGAATTGCCTTAAGTTCAGTCTCTGCCTCAGCAAGTTTGCCTGTCCGCACTAACTCCTGTGCAGCCTCATAACGTTGGCCCAATGTTGCGTCCTGTGGCGAATTGAAAGAGAGAGGCGGGAGTAAAAACGAAAGAATGAGTAAGCTCAGAACCATCGCTCTTGCCTATCGGTCGCTATTAGAATTCGAGGTTTCCAGCAATTCCTTGAGATAGCTCTGCCAGATTGAAGCGACGGTATGCGTACCATGCCCGCGAGTTTCATCCGTAATCGGTAACAGCACGTAGCGACCGTTCTTCACACGTTTTATCTCCCGTTCCATCACTCCCAACTCCGGCGGGTTGATCAGATCGTCAGCGGAGTTAATTGCGATCAATGGTGCTTTGATCTTCTCGAGCATTGGAGACGGGTTGTATTCACGCGACGAGTCGAAATAATAAAGCATGTCGTTCGCATCGCTTCGCACCACTCCATTCTTCACACGCTCCTCGTAGAACTTATCAGCGGCATCACGAGTCGGCGCCTGTTTGTGCCACTGCAACGGAGCGCTTCCCATTAGTAGCAGAATATTCTGAGCGGCGGTCATCCCCTGTATTGGCTGAGTTTTGTATTCACCGTTCTGCCAGGCCGGGTCGTTGCGAATCGCGTCCATAATCATCTTCCGCATGATTCGATTGCGACCAGCGATCTCAATCGGCATGCTTGCCAGCGGCATCAAGGCGTCCATAAAGTCGGGATAAGTTTCACCCCAAACCCACGTGTGCATTCCACCCATTGAAGTACCCATTACCAGGCGCAGATGATTTACGCCCAGCTTCTCGGTGATGAGTCGATACTGCGCGAGCACCATGTCGTCGTAGGTGTAATGAGGAAACTTCATGTGCAGTCCGTTGCTGGGTTTGCTTGATCGACCGTGTCCGATGGCGTCGGGAAGGATGATGAAGTACTTAGTGGCATCGAGTAGTTGACCGGGACCAAAGAGGACGTTGGCAAACTGTGGCGAGAGAAACTGCGCGCCCGTACCTCCCGTGCCGTGCATAATCAGGACAGCGTTGCGTACGACTCCGCTGTTGTCTTTCGCAGGCGTACCGATCGTGAGGTATTGAAGTTTCAGTTCAGGAAGAGTTTCACCTGAGCGAAACTTGAAATCCTTGATTGTGTAGTTGCCTTCGACTGGTGCTGGATAGTTTGTTTGCCGCGCGGGAGTTGTTTGCGTGAACGCGAGCGAGCAAGCAGCGACGACAATTGCCAGAATTAGCGGGATGCGAGTGCTCAGATTGTACATATACGCCTTCTGTTGGTAACAAGATTGCGAACCATGTCTTTTCTGTGCAACCTCTGTGGTCTCTGTGACTCTGTGGTTGTAGGAATTCGAGATACAACAACCACGGAGCCACAGAGACCACAGAGGTTGTCCAGAGAATTCGCCTTATTTCTTATACACCGCAATTCCCCAAAAATTAATATCAGGCGGCAGGCTGTTCCAGTGGTCGAACGAGTGCGAATCATCAGTTTTGTATCGTAGCTTGTAGTTGCCTGCCGGCAAAGTTATTTGCGCATCAACTTTCCTGTTCTTGCCGGCCCCGCCAGCATGTGTGGTCTGAGGCTCCTTCATTTCCCACACGCGTGAGCCTTTGTCATCTTCGATCCAGCCGTAGTCAAACATTTCACCGCCTTGACCTTCGCCGATTGCGAAGATGCGCACGCCCTGACTACTCGCCAGACTAAATGGCACAGTCTTATCTTCGTTGTCCAGTACTTCAGCGATCTGCGCGACCAACGGCAGCTTTACCAGATCAGCGGGCATGGGCTTGGAATAGAGTTCTCCATACAGTTTGACCAAGGGCAACCCATCATTCGCGCGTCCCACGCTTTGATAAATCCTTAACTTTGTAACCAGGTCTGTGCGATAGATATCGGCGTAGGGTTTCGACGCCAGCAGGTTGAGCTGATTCTTTACTTCTGCAACCGGAGCACTCCAATTAATCTCAGGGATGGTCTCTCCAAACTTCTCCGGAAAGATGAACGTCTTCAAAAAAGCCATTCCTACCGCAGAGCTCAGCGGATTGCCGGCGCCGAGATCCGTTGGCCGGCTGAGATTGTCAGAGTTTGCCATGATGATGAAGGTCATGTTTCGCTCGGGCACTTTCAAAATAAATGATGAGTTGCCGGTCCAGTAGCCGTAATGCCAAAGCATCTTCGTGCCTTTGTAGTTCGTGGTAAACCAACCCAGGCCATAAGGAAGCGTTTCGCCCTTAGTTGATACAGTCGGGGTGAAAGCGAGTTGTTGCGTTTCTTTCGAAAGAAACTTGTTCTGGTCGATTGCAATGTCATATTTCGCCATATCCAGAACCGTTGAGATTAATCCGGCGGAAACGCTGAAGCCCTGGGGGTAGCTGATTTTCGTGATCTTGAATTCGCGGTCAAGCGCATAGGGTTGGGCCAGTATCTTTACGGCCTTGTCGAACCTTTGCTGGTGCTTTTCCGTGATCACCGCTCCGCCCAATGGCGACTGGTGCGCATGAACGAGTTTCCAGGCACCATCCTGTTTGTTCCAGAAGTACGAACAGCGCCACGGGCCTTCAGTGCGTGGTGGTCCATTGGGAGCCGTAATGGTTGTGCCGGCAAAAAAGGTTGCGATGGCGCTGTTGTCGTAAACCGCGACCTCGAGGTTGTGAACCTGCATGTTCACCTTTAAACCTGACTGGAATGCTTGTCTTAACTCCGGCGCCTCAATAAAAGAACTTAAGAAACCTCCTTCGCCTCGAAACCGGTTTTGCCCGGGAGCGAGACGCCGCTCAATCTGCTCGACGTTACTTGAATTGAAACCCGCAACGATATCCATCACTGCGGCTTTCACCTCGGCCTCTGCCGCCGTCGCTACTTCGCCGGTGTTATTTGGAGATCGTGTCGATACAATCTTCGGCACGTTCGGCGCCGTTTCATTCATGCCGAGAGGATCGAGAATGTTGGCGATCAAGAGTTCGCCGAACGACTTCCCGCTGGCCCGCTGAACTACTTTATCCAGTTCAGCAAAGCGATTGCCGTTATAGCTGTAGTGCTCGCCCGGATTTCCCTCAGATGTGTGGGAGAACAAGTGGCGCACTCTAATGACACCATCGCTCTCAAGCACGATGCCGTACTTTGAAACAGGATCGTCCAGCTTCACCTTTCCCTCCTGGACTAGCTGCATCAGGATCGTCGAGGCAAACGTTTTGGTCAGTGAAGCGAGGTGATAGGCTGTATGTTCGGTTGCAGGAATCTTATTCTCAACATCTGCATAACCGAACCCCTTTGCCCAAATCACTTTTTGATCTTTCACAATGGCAGCGGAGTAAGCGGGTATTTTGAGGTCTTGTCGCAGGCTCTCGAGCAGTGTCTCAAGACGGGCGATACGTGCCGAGTCGGACAGGTCCTCAATCGGGTTGGCCGCATAAGCGCCAATCTCTCGGACAAAAGCCTGACCCGGAAGCATCACTATCAGAATGAGGGCGACTAAGCCTGGTGCTTTGAACTTCATAATGATCTCCTTCTTGTACTGAGGTGCTCAGAACGACCATACAACCGATGTAGTCTCAACCGAAAGACGCGCAGAGGAAGTGTTCTGTTAGCCAAACACCGCCGCCCGGAGATTTGTGTAACTACATCCCCCAGTTAAACGGAACTTTCTGCTATTTCGAAAGTGAATCTACCCATGATCTTACCCCGGTGCAGCTTGGGCAAAGTCCCCGATGCCCAAAATTACTCTCAACGTTTTTCTGTCGATGCAAGTAGATGTAGGTGAGAGGTAAATGAGTCAAGCGGCAACAATCGAAGCCCACGAATTCACCGTCGCTTCTGAAAAACGGTTGCCTGAAAATATTCCGACTCAAATTCCGGGATCGCTGGCTCGCCTCATTGAGCGCGCTGCCGCTGGTGACCTGGTGGCTTTTGAAGAGATCATGAAGCACTCTGAGAAACGAGTAATGCGGATGACGTGGAGGATGTTGGGAAATGAAGCCGACGCTCGAGATGCTGCGCAGGAAGTGTTTCTCAGGGTGTACAAGTACCTGGGACGATTTAAACAAGATCAGCCGTTCTTCGCCTGGGTATATCAAATTACACTCAACGTCTGCCGCGATATAGCGAAGAAACGGCAACAATACAATACTCAATTCATCTCGCTGGAAAACGACAATGAGGCGGCTTCCGTGGTCTCCGATAACCACGCGGATGCGGAAGAAACTCTCATTCGCGTGCAGGAGCGCGAACTGATGTTGAAAGCCATCGCGACGCTCCCCGAGAGAGAACGCGCGGCCATTTTGCTTCGAGATCTCGAGGGGTTAAGTACGGAGGAAGTAGCACACATCATGAAGTCAACTGCTACGACCGTCCGCTCTCAGATCAGTTCCGCGAGACAAAAGATCAGAGTGTATTGCGGGCGATATCTTAAAAAGAGAGGAGCGATGGCCCCATGAACTGTAAAAACGTTGAGCCGTTGTTGCCACTCTATGTTAGCGGCGATCTGGAAGCAGAACGGTCGCAGCTAGTTGCGGCTCATTTGCAGTCCTGCGCACAATGCAGTCTTGTCGCGGATGAATACGCCTGGGCCAGTCAGTTGCTGCAACGGTACGAACCTCCTCGCTTCAGCGATGACATTTACGCTCGTCTTCGCGAAGGGGTTCTCAATGAGATTGAGCGAGAGTCTCACGCACGCGTGTGGTCCGGTGTCTTCTCGCAGTTCTTTTTAGCATTGGTCCAACCGCGTATGAGATGGATAACAGCCGCGCTGCTGCTTGCGATGTCAGTAACTGCTCTGTACTTGAGTCGCAAACCTTCGCGCCAACTGCCAAATGAGCAGCAGATTGTTGTTCGAACGGGAGAGCCGAAGCAAGCTGGTAGTGGAGCCGACGTTCGCTCAGGGACGTCTTCCTTTTCAAAGAAAGGGAAAGACCGCATCGCTACCACGCATCGTTTAGTCACTCGCAAGAGAGAAGCAATCGCAGGTGCAGTCGCTACCAACCTCTCACGGGAATTTGATAAGACTTTGAAGGTTAACGCGCAACCGTCACGAGCTCCCGCACCGATGAGGGTGGAAATGCAGACAAGCGATCGAAATATACGCATTATCTGGTTATCCGGTCCGCGTCCCGTTGCGGGTGGAACCGACGGTTCGAAAGGCCTATAGGAGGTAGGATATTCATGTTGAGTTTTTTAACAAAATCACTGACAACACTTGTGCTCACCTTAACCGTGATACCGGCAGTACTTGCACAACAACCGGCTACTACGCCGGAAAAGCCAAAAGATGATTTCGTCACCGAACGACAGTTCAAGAGTAAGATTTTTGAGGTTAAGTACCGTGAGCCGAGCAGTCTCGCAAGTGTTTTGCGTCAACTCGGCAGTGGATTTAAGGGTGCAGGCATCTCGGCCAACAATGAGTTCAATACAATTACGGCGCGTGATTTTCCAGAAAACCTCGTAACCATCGAGGAGGCTATCAAACGTCTCGACACACCGGCTGCGCCTCCATCCAGTGTGCAAATGCATATGCACGTATTAGTGGCATCTAACCGCAGTGGGCCCACGCCGGCTGAAGAAATCCCGGCCGAGTTGAAGGATGTAATCACCGAGTTGCGTGGCACGTTTACCTACCGGAATTATGAGCTTGTTACTTCTGTATTGCAGCGACTTACACAAACAAATCATGCTCTCACTGGTAATGGTCTCGCGCAGATCCCGGGGGAATCAGGTGCGACTAAAGCTCAATACGAGTACTACGTTAACCAGCTCTCATTTGTGCCGAGTGCGTCGGGTGCTCAGGGAATTCAGATCCAGGACTTCACCTTTACTCTTTCGGGGGAGGGGATTCGCGGTCGCGTACAGACTGCCCTTAACCTGCGAGACGGAGAGAAAGTGGTTGTGGGCACGGCGACGATCAACGATCGTGCGTTGATCGTGGTGTTAATTCCCAAAATCGTTAAGTAGAGGTGGCTCACTCGGTTGGCTTGACACGCTCCCTGAGCAGCAACAACGCATGCAGCAACAGCATCACGATTGACGCAATGATCACCGCAGTCAATCCTGTGCGTACATTCCCCACAGAGCCACCCACGGCGCTGGAGACATAACCTACCGCGGGTGGAATAACGAGTAGTCCCGCGAAGCCTACGCCCATCACCCAGCTCATTGCAGTGCCTGCAATCCTCGGGTTCATTACTGATGCAAGGCCCACCGAAGTAGGAAATATGGGCCCCATCCCAAAGCCTGCTGCGATGAGACCGAGTCTCACCGTCGAGGATGAACTCGCCGTAAAGGCAATTAGCAGCGACACCGTCGTGAGCAGTGAACCAGCCGTCATCAACAAGACGCTGTTGACACGCAAGACGCCCAGAAGAAGACTCGATACCAGCCGTCCTATCAACAACGCTGTCGCAAATAGTGAGAGCGTACGTAACGCATAGCCCGCAATCCCGACGCCGATTGGATCAGCCTCAAAAAATCTGTTGAGAGCGTCGGGAGACATTGCTTCCAGGTGCGCCGCAGTCACACCCTGACTAGCGAGTATGTTCGCATCGCGCTCCATAAAAGTGACGACCCATTTACCGACCGACACCTCGGCGCCGACGTACATGAACAGTGCCAACGCTAAAAGCAGGAAAGACGGATTGGCAAATAGTGAAACCGCTTCACCAACTCCGAATGAATGTGATTGGGTTGGTGCTGGAAACCGTGAGCTCACAATTAGAATTAAAAGGACTACTGTCAGGGCACCCAGTGACCAGAAGATCAGTTCAACTCCACCTTGTCGTTGGAGTGCTTGCACTACGAGTGGAAGGGAAGCAAGACCAAGACCAAAGCAGATGTCCAGGAGATTCAATACTGAGTTTCGCCGGTTGGCGGCGACTTCTGCGACCAGAGCATGTCCCGAGGCAACGATCGCGTTGGCGCCAAAACCGAGCACGAGAGAACAGCCGAAGATCGAAATCAGCGCGGAGGTCGCTTGCACTCTCGTTACGATGAGCGCGAATCCGATCATCGAACCGATTACACAAACTGAACCAACCATTAGCGCAACTTTAGTTCCGATGCGGTCGATGATTGGCCCACTCACTGCGTACGCGAGGACCGCACCAACAGCATTGATAAGAAGAAACGTGCCGACGGCGCTGTCGCTCGGGAGAAACTGATTGCGTTCCAGTGTTGGGAGCACTGAACCAGGCAAGGCGGCAAGTAATCCATACACAAAAATCCCGAGGAAAGCGATAATCATTAGTATTGATGTGCGGTGTTCGGTCATATACAAGTATGTGTACACGGATAAACACAGATCTCAAAGCACGGATTTTGCTTTATTCGTATGAATCGGTTTTAAAGAATCCGTTAAATCCGTGGCTCATCTTTCTCGTGCTTTTGTCTGTGTTGCCGGTATCAGCTCAAACGACCAACTCCGAGTGGCGATACTATGGTGGCGATGAAGGTGGCTCCAGGTTTTCTTCTCTCGCTCAAATCAACACCTCAAACGTTCAATCCCTCAAGCGCGCCTGGACCTATCACACAGGTGAATTGGATCTGGGGCTGGCCACCGCGTCGTTCCAGGCTTCCTTCTCGTGTACTCCACTCGTGGTCGATGGAGTTATGTATCTAACAACACCATCGAGCCGGGTGATTGCTCTCAATGCTGAGACTGGCCGGGAACTCTGGAAGTTTGATCCACAAGCAAATAAGTCGCAGCGCGAATTCAATTCACATCGGGGCGTAGCTTATTGGGAAGACAAGAAATCATCAGAGCGCCGTATCTTGTTCGGCACAGTCGATGGGCGATTGATCGAACTCAATGCTGATACAGGCAAACCTGTATCGCAGTTTGGCGTTGATGGCGTTGTCGACCTTCGTGCCGGTGGCGCTGACAAATTCAAGCAGGACCCTTCATGGGGAGCGCGTGTGACTTCGGCGCCCGTTATCTACAAAGATCTTGTCATCATCGGTTGGGGACTTCCCGAATTTCCAGGCAAAGGACCAAGTGGCGACGTCCGTGCCTTTAGTGTTCGGACAGGAAAATTAGTTTGGACATTCCACACCGTACCGCATCCGGGCGAGTTTGGCAGCGACACATGGAGCACGGGTGCCTGGAAAGATCGCATGGGCGCGAATGTCTGGTCCACAATGAGCGTGGACGAGGATAGGGGAATCGTCTATTTGCCGGTCGGTTCACCTGCTTACGATTTTTATGGTGGGGATCGAAAAGGGAAGAACTTGTTTGGCAACTCGATAGTCGCGCTCAATGCAGCAACCGGCAAACTGAAATGGTACTTCCAGCTCGTGCACCACGATCTCTGGGATTACGACCTGCCGGCTCAACCGTCGTTGATTACAGTTCGACGTGGAGGTCGTTCGGTTCCGGCAGTCGCCGTGGTAACGAAGATGGGGTTTGTTTTTGTTTTCAATCGCGTAACTGGAAAGCCTTTGTTCCCGATCGAGGAGCGGCCTGTACCCCGGAGCAATGTTCCCGGTGAAGAGACCTGGGCCACCCAGCCATATCCGGTCAAACCTCCTGCGATAGCTCGGCAAACAATGACACGTGACGACGTAAGTAAGGTTTCTGCTGAATCGCAAAAGTATTGCACTGAGCTATTCGACAAACTTGTGAACAAAGGCATGTACACACCCGCAGGACTCGAACCGACGTTGATGTTTCCCGGTTATCACGGCGGCGGAAACTGGTCCAGCGCCTCGTTCGATCCGTCGTCAGGTTATCTCTTCGTGAACATGAATGAGGATGGTGCTGTCGGACAGATGAACCCGCAGCCTCCGGGCTCACCAATTCCTTATGTGCGTCAGGGAAGATTTGAGGAATATGCGTGGTTTCGTGATCAGAATGGTCGTCCGTGTCAGCAACCGCCGTGGGGAACGTTGACGGCGGTGGATTTACAGAAGGGTGAAATCGCATGGAGAGTTCCGCTGGGTATTGTTGAAGAACTCGAAGCCAAAGGTGTTCATAACACGGGGACACAAAACCTGGGCGGCTCAATCGTCACGGCGGGTGGATTGGTCTTTATCGCCGGCACTACCGATCGTCGCTTTCGTGCGTTTGATGCGAAGACGGGAAAGCAATTATGGGAAGCGCGGCTCGAGGCAAATGGTCATGCAACACCGATGACGTTTCAGGGAAGGAATAGCGGAAAGCAGTTTGTAGTAGTTGCGTCAGGCGGCGGCGGATTTCTGAGATCGTTGAGCAAAGTGC
>Ga0111539_10002814_pt1 | contig 23108 bp, 18 predicted proteins | sample RhiMethybrSRZTD1_FD_79667 | JGI IMG/M metagenome (GOLD analysis project Ga0111539, IMG submission 79667) | Populus rhizosphere microbial communities from Tennessee, USA - Rhizosphere MetaG P. TD hybrid SRZTD1 (version 2) (version 2) | ecosystem: Host-associated > Plants > Roots > Rhizosphere >...
CCAGGGAGCCAGATGCGTGCCGGACGAGAAATTATCGATTCTTCAATAACTTGCGCGTCGAAAGTGCCGCCACGAGTGTTCGCCCGCGGTTCTCGGAGATCCCGAAACCGCACATTCGTCCCGTTGTCGTCTGACCCCGGTCTGACCCTCGTCTGACCCCGGTCTGACCCCGGTCTGACCCCCGTCTGACCCTGTGTTATCGTCCCCGGATGGCGGTCAAGAAACGGTTGCGCTATCCGCGGTCCGAGCAGCTCTTCGCTGCCGCATCACGCATCCTCCCCGGCGGTGTCGACAGTCCAGTCCGTGCGTTCAAATCGGTTGGCGCCAATCCCCTGTTCATCACCCGCGGCCGCGGCGCCGAGATCGAAGACGCCGACGGTCGCACCTACCTGGATTACGTGATGTCGTGGGGTCCACTGATTCACGGCCATGCGCCACGAGGTCTGCTGAAAGCGCTCGTCGCGGTCGCAGCTCGCGGCACCAGTTTCGGCGCTCCGACTGAACTCGAAACGCGGCTCGCGCAGCGCGTTGCGATGTTGATGCCGTCGATGGAGCGCGTGCGATTCGTCAGTTCGGGCACCGAAGCGGCAATGAGCGCCATTCGTGTCGCCCGCGCGGCGACCACGCGCGACAAAATCATCAAGTTCGCCGGCTGCTACCACGGTCACGCCGATCCGTTTCTCGTCGCAGCAGGATCAGGCGCCACGACCCTCGGAGTGCCGACCAGCCCGGGTGTGCCGGCGGCAGCGGCAGCCGACACGCTGGTGGCGAAGTACAACGATCTCAATTCAGTTCGCGACCTTGCCAGCCAGCACGCAGGAGGGATCGCGGCGGTGGTCGTCGAGCCGATCGCCGGAAACATGGGACTCGTCCCGCCTGTCGACGGCTTTCTTCAGGGTTTGAGGAACCTGTGCGATCGCGAGGGGATGCTGCTGGTGTTCGACGAAGTGATTTCAGGATTCAGGGCGTCAGCAGGCGGTGCGCAGCGACTCTACGACGTGCGCCCCGACCTCACATGCCTCGGGAAGATCATCGGCGGCGGACTTCCGGTCGGCGCATACGGCGGCCGGATTGCGCTCATGGACCTCGTGGCGCCGGCAGGTCCTGTCTATCAGGCCGGCACACTGTCAGGCAATCCCCTGGCAATGACTGCAGGGCTCTGGTCGCTCGAGCAACTGTCACCACGGCTGTACAAGCATTTGGCGAAGCTCGGTGCGGAACTGGCGCACGGGCTGGCCGACGCGGCGCGCGCGGCGAGCGTGGCACTTCAGGTGAATGCGTTTGGATCGCTGCTGACGCCGTTTTTTACCGACCGGCCGGTTCGCGATTACGAGTCGGCGTTAGCGTCGGACACGGCGGCATATGGGCGGTTCTTTCGAGGGATGCTGGCGCGAGGGATTTATCCGCCTCCCTCACAGTTTGAAGCGTGGTTTCTTTCCGGTGCGCACACCCCGCGCCACATCGATCAAACGATCAAAGCGGCGCGGGATGCGATGAAAGAAGTTTAGTCGGCGATTATCTGACGTTGGGTGGCGTGTCGAGACGGACGCGAAGGATTGTCCCAGTAGGCAGCGACACATCCTTCCCCTCCGTCGCCGCAATAGTGCCTCCGGCACCGATCAGCACGCCAATCAGCGCGCCCTTCGCCCCGCCGATGATGCCTCCGATGATTGCGCCGACGCCGGCGCCGGCGCCGATCTTGGCGACCTCGCCTTTGATCCCTTCACTTTCGAGAGCCTGCGTGACTGTTCCGCGAATCGGATAGTTGCGGCCCCGGATCGTGATCTGATCGAACGCAACCGTCATACTTCCCTTCCGTTCCGTCCGGGTCGCCTTCGTAACCGAGCTGACCACGCCGCGAAGAGTCGACCCAGCCGGGATCAGGACCTCGTTGCCGCGAAACAGATCCGCGACGGTCGTCGCTTCGAAGCGCTGTTCGACCTGGGCGGTTTCCGACGACAGGGTATTCTCGATTCGCGCGTCGATCTCCTGACCGCTTGGGATGGCACTCGATCCAGTGCCCTGTTCCGATCGGCTGCGGTCGTCGACCACGCCGCCGGTTACCGTTCCAGACGTGCCGGTGGGCCGCTGACGTGTCGCATTCGGATCGCTATTCGTGCGCCACGTGCCGGAATCGGTGCTGGCCGAATCCGGGGCATTGGCACGCGCCTGAGAACGCACGTCCTGAATGCGATTCTGCAGATCGGTGTACTCGCTTCGGCTGACCGATCCCTCTTTCCGCAGCTTGACTTTGAGATAAACCACTTCGTCGCGAAGATCATCAATCTGCCCCTGCAGGCGTCCAGATGTGTCCTGACTTCCCCGCATGCGCGACACATCATTGCTGACGTCGTAGAGCTGATCCTGTAGCCGCTGGATGTCAGACGAGGTGACACTCTGCGCCACGGCCGGCCGCGCAAGCGACAGGCACAAGGCGATGACTGCCAACACGCCGACGATGTTGAATCTCAATCGGTTCATTACCGTCTCCCTTTGCCGCTCAGCCAGGCCACATTCCCGCGAGGCTCAGCATTCAGCGGAACTCTTACCGGCACTGGTTGCAAAAGGAAAGCCGGGACGAACTCGACGCAAAATGCGGGTGGTATGATCGGGATAACTCATGGCAGTGCTGAAGCTTCACAGAACGGTCGGCGTCCGCGTCGGATCCGTCCAGGTCGGCGGCGGTGCGCCTGTCGTCGTCCAGTCGATGACGATGACGGACACCGCTGATGCCCAAGCGACAGCTCAACAGTGCATCGAGCTGGCCGAGGCCGGTTCCGAAATGGTTCGCGTCACGGTCAACGTACCGGAGGCAGCACAGGCCGTCCCCGAGATCAAGCAACGCATGCTCGATGCTGGTGTCAGTGCGCCGCTGATCGGTGACTTTCACTACAACGGTCATCTTCTGCTCACGCGTTACCCGGACTGCGCAGCCGCGCTCGACAAGTACCGCATCAATCCCGGCAACGTGGGAACCGGCAAACGGCGCGATGAGCAGTTTGCGACGATCTGCGGCGTCGCGCGTGATCGAAATAAACCGGTCCGTATCGGCGTCAATGGTGGCTCGCTCAATCAGGAGCTCGTGCTTGCCAAGATGCAGGAGAACACCGATCGCGATCGCGGGCTGAGTTCCGAGGAGATCATCAACGAATGCATGGTGCTCTCCGCGCTACAGTCGACCGAGCTGGCGCTCGAGAGCGGACTCGGAAAAGACCAGATCATCATCTCGTGCAAAACGTCGCGGCCGCGCGATCTGATTGCGGTGTACCGTGAGCTCGCTGAAAAAACCGATCAGCCGTTGCACCTCGGTCTGACCGAAGCCGGCATGGGAACAAAAGGGCTCGTCTGGTCCGCGGCAGCGATGGGAGTGCTGCTCAACCAGGGCATTGGCGACACGATTCGCGTGTCGTTGACCCCCCGCCCCGGCGGCGATCGCCGCGAGGAAGTGTATGCCGCATGTGAGTTGCTGCAGGCACTTGGGCTTCGCTCGTTCGCGCCCAGCGTCACGGCGTGTCCCGGCTGCGGTCGCACCACCAGCAGCACCTTTCAGGAACTTGCCGAGCGGACGCAGGACTACATACGCCAGCGAATGCCGGAATGGAAGAACCTTTATAACGGGGTCGAAACGATGACCCTTGCCGTGATGGGTTGTGTCGTGAATGGACCAGGTGAGTCAAAGGCCGCCAACATCGGCATCAGCCTGCCGGGCACGGGAGAAGCGCCAAACTGTCCCGTGTTCATAGACGGCAAGCATCACACGACGCTACGCGGGACGTACGACGAACTCGCCACGGCGTTTCGCGAGCTCGTCGATCAGTACGTCGAGACGAAGTACCCGCGGCGATCCTAATCTATACGGCTCACCAGGTCCGCGCCGTCATCGTCAAGCTTCCGCCGGCGCTCACCGTCTGCTTCATCAAACTCAGGCACACCGTTCGCGTCTGATCCGTGTTCACCCGGAAGGTCAGGATTCGTCCGTCGATCGGGTCGCGGCGCCGCAGTCGCGTCGGGCGGCGCGTCACTATCGCGCTGTGCGCGGTTCTCTTCGCGGTTCTCGGTCACCTCGTCCTTCAGTGGATCGCCGTGCGGTCGAGGCCGGTCGGTCTGCTCAGCCATGGTGCCTCCTCCCTGGCACATGGAGCAATCGCAGTGCCGGTGTTTACGGTCGATTGAACGATGCGACATGACGGGACCAGGCCGTCAGTAATGCGACGCCGCAAATCGTCAGGCCGGTCGACAGGCCCCACCACAGGCCAACAACACCAAGACCCATCACAAAGCAGAGCGTGTAACCGAGAGGTAATCCGATGAACCAGTGGCCGGCCAGGTTCCACAACATCGGGGTCCGCGTGTCGCCGAGCCCTCGCAAAACTCCGGTCGAAACTCCCTGAACACCATCGAAGAGCTGAAAGATCGCGCCAACGAAGAGCAGCGAAACGCCAATCGACAACACCGACGGATCAGATGTAAACGCGCCAATGAGCGTCCGTGGAATGATCAGGAACGCGGCTGCTGCACCCGCCATGAATACGACACCAAAGAGAATCGCCGTCCACCCCGATCTCACCACTCCCTGGTAGTCGCGACGGCCGATCGCATGGCCCACACGGACCGCTCCCGCAGAGGCGATGCCGAGTGGCACCATGAAGGTCAGAGCTACGAAGTTGACCGCAATCTGATGCGCTGCAAGGGCAGCAGGCGCGAGCCGGCCGGCAAGTGCCGTCGCCGCCGCAAACACACCAACCTCGAGCGTCACCTGAGTGGCGGCGGGGAGACCGAGCGCCAGCAGCCGGTGCATCGGTTCGATGCTGATGCCGCGCGGATGTGAATTCGGACGATTGCGCTGCCGGGACGGCAATCGTGATGCGACGAGCGATCGCTCACGGTACACGATGACTGCAAGCAGGACGGCCGCCATGACGACGCGCGCGACAACTGTCCCCCAGGCCGATCCTCGAACGCCCATCGCCGGCGCGCCCCAGTGTCCGAAGATCAGTAGCCAGTTGACGAACGCGTTCAGGAGGTTCGCCAGAACGAGCGCGATCATGACCGGACGCACGACGCCCATGCCTTGCAGGTAACGCCGGAACGATGCGTACAACAGGAGCGGCGGAATGCTCCACGCCAGCACGTCGAGATACGGTTGCGTCAGCGCCAACACCGTTGGATGAAGACCCCACCGTCCCAGCGCCGCCGACAAGATGAGGACCAGGATGGTGACCGGAATCGAAAGAAGCAGGCTGAGGGCCACGCCGTAGGCAAGCCACCGATGACACTCGTCGATGCGTCCCGCTCCGAACGCATGGGAGACGAGCGTATCGAGGCCGAGCAGCAAGCCCATGGCAAAGATGCAGACGCCCATGAAGAGCGAACTGCCGATGCCAACCGCACCGATTGCTTCGGGGCCGAGCCGCCCTACCATCAGCGTATCGACGAGCCCCATGGTCATCCAACCGAGTTCGGCCATGACCACTGGCACGGCCAACAAGAACATCGGACGGAATTCCTGACGAAGATCTCGGAAGCGGAAAAAGGCTACCGGCGGCGGCGCTGTGTGGTATTCCATTTCTCGACCACGCGGCGCAGTTCCTTGAGAGGCTCCTCGCTGTCGTCGACCTGCAGGCGCAGGACGACATCGTTGTTCAACCACACGCCGCCGTTCTTTTTCACGATCAGCATCGCTGCCGACTGCATGCCGCGCTTATCGCCGCCTGCAGCCTGGCCCGCGTCGAGCGCCGCCATCAGGCGCATCGAGAGATGGCCTTCTGTCTTCTCGAACGCATCGACCATGCCCGCGACCACGCCTTCACCGGCAAGAATGTTCCCCTGTGCGGTGCAATACTTCCCGCCCTTGTTCCCGGCCCACGAGGTGGCCTTCGCTCCGGTGTAGGCGTCGTAATTCCCCTTCGCATCCATCACCGCAAACTGGCGTCCTGTTTTCGTCCAGTCTGACGGTCTCGGATCCGGATCGCTGTCGAGCAGAGCTTTGATGATGGCCGTCGGCGTCATTCCGGCGCGGAGAAGCGCCAACGCCTTCGGACCATAGCTGACGTCGACGATGGCTTGCGTCGCCGCGACACCCACGTCCGCCTCGGCCCACAGTACGCCGTTACCAACCGAGAAGACGCGCGACTGCACCGCCCCGCCGACTTCGCCGGTTGCCGGATCGAATCCGAGAATTGAAAACGTAGCGACGGGTGGGTATGGAAGGCTCTGTGACCGAGTCGCCTGCGGGTGAACGGCCGCGGTCCAGGCGATGACAAGGACTGCCAGCGCAAGGCGGTCTGTCAGCGCCACGGCATCAACCGCTCGATCCACTGAATGCGGGTCAGGTCGTTGTAGATAACCGTGACCATCAACATCAACAGCAGGACGAAGCCGGCGAGCAGCATCTTCTCCTTGACCTTCATGCTGAAGTCGCGCCGCGAGACGCCTTCGAGCGCCAGGATGGCGATATGGCCTCCATCGAGCACCGGAATCGGCATCAGGTTGAGGAGTCCGAGATTCAGGCTGATCATCGCCATCAGGCTGAAGAGCTGAATCATTCCCTGCTCGGCCGCCATGCCCGAGAGATCGGCGATGGCAACCGGGCCCATCAGTTGCTTGACAGAGGTGTGGCGCGTAAACAGCCCACCCAGGGTTTGGAAGATCATCTTCGCCCACGTCCAGTTCTGGTCGAGACTGAGCTTGAATGCTTCGATTGGACCAGGCTCAATCGTTCGCATCTCAAAGCCGTTCAACTGTGCGCCAATCATGACGGTGTCGCCAACCTTTCGCGGCGTCACCGGCACCTGGATAATCTGTCCGTCGCGTTTAATCTCGAGCGTGATCTGTTTTCCCTCGTGCGCCTTGATCAGTTCGACGAGCGAATTTCGATTGACGTCGCGCTGGCCGGCCGCCGCCAGTACGATGTCGCCAGGCCGTAACCCCGCTTGGTGTCCCGGAAGGTCAGGCTGGAGCGACGCAACCTGCGGGTGCATGATCGGCAGGATCGCAAGGCTATCAAGGTTCACGAGATCGTACTTGCCGACGCCTGTTGGCACGAACTGTAGATCGCTGCCCTTGCCCTCTCGCTCAATGTGGATAGAAACGGTGCGTTTTGACTTTGCCGCAACCGCATTCAGAAAGTCTTCCCAGGTTGGAACCGCGTCTCCATCAACACTGACGATGTGATCGCCGGGCTGGAGACCGGGCGCCTTGAGAACGGATTGATCGAGGACGGTTCCCACAACGGTAGGCTGCTCCATGAACGCCGGAGCCGGGGCACCCTGATACAGCACGGCGGCCATCACGACAACCGCCAGCACCAGGTTCATCACCGGACCCATGATGAGCACCTGGAACCGCTGCCATTTCGACTTCGAGAGAAACTCGTCAGACGCCCCCGTTCGCGCATCGTCGGGATTCTCGCCGGCCATCTTGACGTAGCCGCCGAGCGGGATGGCGCTGATGCAGTACTCAGTGTCTCCACGGCGGAAGGCAAGCAGCTTCGGCCCGAAACCGAGGGAGAACGTGAGCACCCGCACACCAATGCGCCGGGCCATGAGGAAGTGCCCGAGCTCGTGGACGAAGATGAGCACGCCGAGGACGAAGACGAAGGCGAGAATACTTGTCACTTAAAAGGCCTCTCGACGCGGGACGAAACGTGAGCAGATATGGGAGCTAAACTCTTGATTTTACCGTACCAGCGCCCGTTTGCGCGAACTCACGTGCCCACCGATCGACGGCACGCACGTCGGCGAGATCGCGGATGGCGGCGGGCCCTCCTGCCTCATATGCCTCCATCGCCCGGCCAATCAAGTCGGGAATGGCCGTCAATCCAATGCGCCGGTCAAGGAAGGCAGATACTGCAATTTCGTTAGCGGCGTTGAGCACGATTGGAAGCCCGGGATTTCCGGCGAGCGCGCGGAACGCAAGCGCGAGGCAGGGGAATCGGGCGGTATCCGGCGCGGCAAAATCGAGTCTCCCGGCGCGTGCCAGATCGAGAGGCGGAAGCGCCGCGCCCCAACGGGCCGGATACGAGAACGCGTACTGAATCGGCAGGCGCATGTCGGTGACGCCGAGCTGCGCGATGATCGACCCGTCAACGAGCTCTACCATCGAATGCACGATCGACTGCGGGTGCACCAGGACCTCGATCTGATTGGGCGCGACATCAAAAAGCCACCGCGCTTCAATGACCTCGAGCCCTTTATTCATCAACGTAGCCGAGTCGATCGTAATCTTCGGTCCCATCGTCCAGGTCGGGTGCCGCAACGCCTCTTCCGGGGTCACCGTCGCAATCTCGTGAACAGGTGTGTCGCGAAACGGTCCACCCGACGCGGTCAGGATCAGCCGCCTAACGTCTGTGGACGATCGGCCGTGCAAGCATTGATGGATAGCGTTGTGCTCGCTATCGACGGGAAGTACGGCGACGCCATGACGCCGCGCCGCTTCCATGACGATGGAGCCGGCCATGACCAGGATTTCTTTGTTCGCAAGCGCAATGGTTTTCCGCGCTTCAATAGCCGCCAGCACGGCATCGAGCGCCGCGGTCCCAGAGGATGCAAACAGCACGACGTCTGCCTCGGGATGCGTGGCGACGGCGATGAGCCCCTCCGGGCCGGCCAATGCGTGCGCCGGATCAACGGCCCCCCGACGGAGGAGCTCGGCGCGTGCATCAGCCAGCGCACGCGGCGCCGACATCGCAATCGTGTCGGGAACAAACCGGCCGACCTGCTCGACAAAGCGGGCGATGTTTTCCCCGGCAGCCATCGCGACAACGCGAAGCCGATCGGCGTGCGCGGCAACGACCGACAGCGCGCTCTGACCGATTGACCCGGTCGATCCGAGGATTGCGACGTGCCTGATCCCGGTTGTGCTCGCCATGTCAAAAACGGAGATACCGCACGAAGACGTAATAAACGGGTGCGGCAAACAACCAGCTATCGATGCGATCGAGTACACCGCCGTGCCCGGGGATGATGGCACCCGAATCCTTCACGCCTGCGCTGCGTTTCAAGAGCGACTCGAACAGATCACCGACGATACCCAACGCGGAGATGCTCGCGCCGACCAGGACGACGAGCAGGACGGGTGCGGTCGGAAATACGAACGTCGCTCCCATCGCGAACGCGAGCGTTCCGAAGATGATCCCGCCGATTGCGCCTTCACGTGTCTTCTTGGGGCTGATCGTCGGCGCCAAGGGGCGCTTGCCGAAGGCGCGGCCGGTGTAGTACTGCGCCGAGTCGCTGATGACAATGACGCCCATGATGAGCAGCACGGCTTCGCGTCCAGCCGTTGCTCGCACAGCGGCGAGCGCTCCGAGGGGCAATCCGATGTAGATTGCGGGAAAGATTGCCGCGGCAGAATCACCGAGCACCTCCGGACCCATTCTTTCCGCTCCGACTGCCGTCGCGGCGATCGTAATCAGCGCCGTCATCAGAATCACATCGACGATGGTCCAGCCACTGCCGAGGGCGGCACACGCGCCGAGCACTGCGGCTCCGGGAATCGCGCGTGGAACAGTGGCGCCAAGCGATGACGCGAGCGCCGCGTACTCCACAAACGCAAGTGCGGCGGCAATCAACGCCAGCACCAGTGTCCCGATCGGCGGCAAGAACCAGACGACGCCGAGGACAATCGGCAGCAGCACGAGCGCGCTCAGGACGCGGGTCATTTTCACTCCGAGGGGCTTCGCCCCTCGGACTCCCCCACAGGCTCTCTCGCGAGCCGCTTCGTCGGCTCGCTCCGTCCGCCTGGATCGCGTCGTCGTTCGGCTTCGCCGTGTCCGCCGGAGTACTTCGGTGCGAAGAAGGCGGCTCGCGTGCGATCACTCGCGCACTCGTTCGCCAAGTATCCGACTGGTGTTAGAACGACCTGCGGAAATTCAGAACGCCGACACTTCACCGGCCGGCCACCGCCGGCTGGTTGATGCCGCCATAACGACGATCGCGCTTCTGATACGCGAGAATGGCCTCGAGGAGGTGCTGCTTGCGGAAGTCGGGCCACAGGGTGTCGGTCACCCAGATTTCGGCGTAAGCAATCTGCCAGAGGAGGAAGTTACTGACACGCATCTCGCCGCTGGTCCGTATCAGCAGATCGGGATCAGGTTGACCGGCGGTGTACAACAGATCACCAAAGCGCTGCTCGTCCAGATCCGCCGCACTGATGCCGGACGCAATCGCGCGCCGGGCCGCCTCGACTATCTCTGCCCGTCCCCCGTAATTCAGCGCAATGTTGAAGAGCATCCCCGTGTTTCGTGAGGTCTGCTCTTCGGCCATCTTCAGCTCCCCCTGCACATCCGGCGCAAGTTCATCTTCGCGGCCGATCACGCGAAAACGGATGTCGTTCTTGAGCAGGGTCTTCAATTCGAGCCGAAGGTATCGCTTCAGAAGCGACATCAGCGTCGACACTTCCGTCACTGGACGTTTCCAGTTCTCGACCGAGAACGCGTAGAGGGTCAGGACCTTGATGCCAAGGCGCGCCGACGACTCGACGATGTCGCGAACCGAGTCGATACCGGCGCGGTGACCCTCGACCCGCGGCAGATGGCGCTGGGCGGCCCAACGGCCATTCCCGTCCATGATGACGGCGATATGTTGCGGGAGTCGCGCGAAGTTCACCTGTCGTGCGAGCGCCTCTTCAGGCGAACCGGCCTCGACGACGGAGAGAATGTCCTGAAGCGACATGGCTGGTGCCGAAATTAAACCTTGATAATACAGTGTGTTACGGCTGCCTCACAAGTGGGGTTCAATCGGTTGAATATTCGACGCGGACGAGGAACAAGCCGTGCGCGGGAGCAGTCGTGCCCGCCTGCGATCGGTCGCCGGACGCGAGGATTTCCTTCATCCTCTCTGCCGTCCATCGGCCGGCGCCGATCTCGGCCAGGGTGCCGACGATGTTGCGCACCATGTGCCGCAGGAATCCGTCGCTCCGGAGGCGTATGACGAGCGGCACGTCATGTCCCCGTCCGCTCTCCCAGTCGATTGCGTGAATCGTCCGCTGACTCGATGCGACATCCGAGCCGGCGGATTGAAAAGCGGCAAAGTCATGAGTGCCGATGAGGTGTGCTGCTGCCCGCTTCATGGCGTCGAGATCGAGTCGATTCGGTAGGTGCCAGACATAGCGAACGAGAAACGGCGACACGATCGGCGCGTTCACGATTCGGTATTCGTAGGTCTTGCCAACCGCGCTGAACCGTGCGTGAAAATCTGCGGGCATCTCCTCGACCGAGAGCACGCGAACGTCTGTTGGCAGCACTGCATTCAGTGCGCGCGCGACCACGTGTGCTTCATGTGCAGCCGGAAATGCGATGCTGGCCACCTGTGCAAGTGCGTGGACGCCTGCGTCGGTTCGACCGGCACCGTGGACCGTGACGTGAGTTCCAGCGAGCGGCGCGAGCGCGTCTTCGAGAAGCCCCTGGATCGAGATCCCGGCTGCCTGACGCTGCCAGCCGACGTAGTTGGTGCCGTCGTACTGCAACGTAAGCTTGAGATTTCGCATTCGTGCTACGCCCGGGGATTACACGCGCGAGCCGGGTTTTGTGACCGGAATTCCTTTCGCACAGAGAGGACACGCCTCCGGGTCGTAGGTCGGCACATTCATCTGGATCAGACTGAAGAGGGGCACTGGAACATTGGAGGAATCGCCACTGCGATCGACGAGTGCTGCCGCGCCTGACACCGTCGCGCCGGCGGCATTCGCGACATCGATCGTCTCTCGGGTGGATCCGCCGGTCGTGACGACGTCTTCAACGACGACGACGCGATCCGCGGGGGACAATGTGAATCCGCGCCGGAGTGTGAGCTTGCCATCCACGCGCTCGGCAAACATCGCGCGAATGCCAAGCGCGCGGCCGACCTCCTGCCCGATCACGATCCCGCCGAGGGCCGGGGAAAGAACCGCCGTTCCCTGCAGATGCGTCAGTCGCTCGCCAAGCGCTTCTCCGAGGGCACTCGCGAACTCCGGATACTGCAGGACGAGCGCGCTTTGGAAGTATCGATCGCTATGAAGTCCAGATGTAAGGCGGAAATGTCCTTCGAGCAGCGCGCCGGACTTTCGGAACATGTCGAGAACAGTTTCGGCGTCCACTACGACGTCGCCTTTCCGTTGTGCGAGGTTCTCAGGTTGTCTTCGAACAGTTTGAGGATACGTTTATATTCGTCCGCCCAGGATGACGCTTCGGTGAAACTGTGATTCTCGACGGGATACGGGGCAAACGTCCAGTTCTCCTTCCGCAGCTCGACGAGCCGCTGCACGAGACGAACGGAATCCTGGAAGTGAACGTTGCTATCGACCATGCCGTGACAAATCAGCAGCGCCCCCTTCAGTCCCTCGGCAAAATAAATCGGTGAGCTCCTGCGGTAGGCTTCCATGTCTTTCTGCGGCACGTTGAGAATATTCGACGTGTAGCCATGGTTGTAGTGCGCCCAGTCGGTCACCGGTCGCAGCGCCGCGCCCGCGGCGAAGACATCGGGCGTCGTAAACATTGCCATCAGCGTGATGAATCCGCCGTAGCTGCCGCCGTACACGCCGATACGTTTCGGATTCACCTGCTCTTTCGCCGTCAGATACTTGGCGCCGTCGACGATGTCCTCGAGATCCTTGCCTCCCATGTGACGGTAAATCGCCGTGCGCCAGTCGCGCCCGTAACCCGAACTCGCGCGATAGTCGACGTCGAGCACCACGTATCCGCGCGACGCGAGCAGGTTGTGAAACATGTACTCACGGAAATAACTCGCCCAGTACTTGTGCGCATTCTGTGCATAGCCGGCGCCGTGAACGAACACAACTCCAGGACGCGCCGGATCACGTCTGGCGCCAATCATCTCGGGCGTGAACAGGCGCGCGTGGACGGCAACACCGTCACGCGCGGTAAAGGTAATGACTTTCGCATCGATCCAGTTGAAAGAGCGCCACTCGGACGTTGGCGTAACCGTCACCTGCTTCGCTGAGGCCCCTTGCCGGTTCGGCATCACGAACACTTCAGGCGGTTTGTTGCTGTAGGAATAGACGAGACCGATCGACGAGTCGTCAGGCGACACTTCTGCCTGGTTCGATCCGACCATCGACGTGATCCTGGTCCGCGCGCCGCCATCGAGCGGAAGCGAGTACAAATGCCGCTCTCCGGGATGCGATTCAGTCGTGGTCAGATAGAACGTCCGGCCGTCCTGTGAAAGATCTGCGGAACTAATCTCCCACTTTCCTTCCGTCAACTGGCTGGCTTTCGCATGCTCGGTCGAGAGATCGAGCGTGTAGAGATGCATCCACCCGTCGCGCTCGGAGAGGAACCACACCCGTTTGTCATCGGGCAGGAATTGCAGCGTGGGCGAGCCAAAACCGCCCCCCGCTTCCCGGATCCACGCATCGTCGTGCAACGTGTCGATGACGCGTGTCTTCCCCGTTTCGGCATCGATGGTCACGAACCATCGATCTTTGTTGTCGGCGGAGGTGGCTGAGGCAACCGCGTACTTACCGTCGGTTGAGAAAACCGGCGTCCCCCAGCGAATTTCACGTTCCGCTTTCGATGACGAACCGGCTGGCTTCTCTGCTTCCGCCACAGGAGGCGCGAAGCTGCCGTCTGCCCATACTGATTTCCCGGTCTGCAGATTCAACACCGCAAGGAGACGTCTATCCTGCGTATCACCGACGTTCGATCTGCCGGGGATGTCCTCGGTGTAACCCGTTTCGGTGACGTAGTTAGGCACGATCGTGTTCTTCACGCCTGCTGGTCGTTCAGCAACCACGATGAAAACGTGTATGCCGTCGGGCGACAGAATCAGGTCTGTGGCGGATTGACGATCCTGAAGCTCAAAAGTTGGCAGCTTGTCCTTCTTCGCCTTCTCGTCATCCTTCTTCTTCTGTTCCTTTTGCGTGCGAAGGTACTCGATGAGCTTTTCTTCTTCATCCCGCAGGAACTTCTGGCTATCGGTAAGTCGTGGTTCCGCCTTCTTGGGAGCGACGTCGGTCAACTGCGTCACGATCCCGCTCGACGTCGAATCGACGGGGACGATGAAGAGGTTTCCGTCCCGCACGTATGTGACATGCGTATCGTTTCGTGCCCAGCGCGGATTCGATTCACTGCCGGTCGTTCGCGTAATTTGCCGGCGCGCGCCCCGCCCGCTGTCAACCAGAACGACATCCCCACCGTCTACAAACAGGATGCGGCGATGCGCTTTGTCCCACCGTCCGTTGGCTGCCGGCGCCGACTTGACCTCGTCGTCTGACAGCTTGCGGAGGTTGCCGCCATCGCGATCGACGAGGAATGTCGAGGCTTGGGTTTCGCCCGGTTTGCGCCACTCGAAGAACAACTTCTGAGAGTCGGCCGACCAGCGGAGACCGGTCGGGGGGTACCCGACGAGATCGGGTCCGCGCATGATGCTGTCGACTGTGAGTTCGAAACGGCCGGTGGACGGGCGAGCACCCGGATCCGTGCTGGTCCGCGTTTTTCCGTTGTCCTGTGCCGGAACACCGGCCATTGAGGGGCCGACGAGGAGCGCTATCGCGAGCGCGAAAACGTGTCGTGTCATCAAATGCGTCCCTGGGAAGCGATAAACCGGCAAGCAGCGGCGGGTATTCGGCCAGTAGTATACATTTTGGAAACAACCATCCCGGGCGGACCGTCAAACCGAGGACGGTACGCGCCGTTTCTTGCTAATTCCTACAGCATTGAGTTCTGAAGTTCTGTCATTGGAGAGTCCTGCAATGCGTTTCGAGCAACAAACATCGGCCTGTTTCAAGTGTGTGGTCGCCTGTGGCGCCGTTCTGTTACTGTCCGGTTTCGGGCGGGTCGTGTTCGCATCCGAACAGACCCCCGCCGCACCCACGTCCCCGCCGCAGACGGCGGCGCCTGCCACGCCGGCTCAACAGGCCGGCACTCCAGTGCCCGCGCCCGAACTGCAATTGAGCGCAGACGAGGCGGTCAAACTGGCGCTTGAAAACAACCTTGGGATCCGTGCCGAACGTCTGAGTCCGCAGGCGCAGGCACTTGCCGTCGCGCAGACGCGCGCCGCTTTCGCGCCCATTGTCTTCGGTGGATCGACGAAGAACAGCAACAGCAATCCACCGCAGAACTTTCTGGCGGGGAATAACTTCGTCACCAATCAGGGATTTCGATCGACCGCGGGCGTCGCTCAACAATTGAAATGGTTCGGCGGACGATATCAGGCTTCACTCGACGGCGCGCGGAACACGACGAGTGATCCGACCGACCCGTTCAATCCGCGGCTCTCGTCGAACTTCAACTTCAATTTCACGCAGCCGCTCCTGCGCGACTTCATGATCGATTCGACCCGGCAGCAACTGCTCGTCGGTCAGAAACAGCAGGAGATCGTCGACCTTCAGCTGCAGCAGCAGGTGACACAGACCTCGCGAACGGTACGTAATGCCTACTACGATCTCGTGGGTGCCATCGGGCAACTGAAAGTCTCGCAGCAGTCGCTGCGCCTCGCGCAGGAAACGCTCAAGAACAACGAGCGGCGGGCTGAAGTCGGCACCATTCCTCCAATCGACATTGTCGAATCGCAGGCGGAAGTATCGCGCAACGAAGAATCAGTGATCATCAGTGAGTCGGCGGTGAAGTCGTTCGAGGACGCGCTGCGCACACTGATCATGAATCCACAACAGCCTGATTTCTGGGCGGTGCACATCGTGCCGTCGGAAGAGCCGGCGCTGACCCCCCGGGCGTTGGATCTTGACGGCGCGATTCGCAACGCGCTCAACCAGCGCACGGACCTCGCGCAGGCGCACCGGGAGATCGATCAGACGGACATCACGATGAAGTTCGCCCGCAATCAAAAGCTGCCGGCCCTCAATGCCATCGTCAACTACGGGCTCGCCGGCGTCGGCGGAACGCGTACCCTCTACGACACCTCGGGCGGATTCCCCGTGCCAACCGGCGTCGCGCAGCGCAACTTCAGCGATGCGCTGCGGGACATCGTCGGAAACGATTTCAAGACGTGGAGCGTGCAGTTCCAGGTGAGCTACCCGATCGGCACGAGCGCCGCCGACGCAGGATACGCGCAGGCAAAAGTGCAGCGTGAACAGCAGATCACGACACAGCGGCAGCTTGAACTGCAGATCACGCAGCAAGTGCGGGAGGCCGCACGCCAGGTCGACACGTCGTTGAAGCGAGTCGAAGCGACGAGCAAGGCGCGCGAATTCAGCACCAAGCGTTACGAAGCGGAACAGAAGCGAATCGCGGTGGGGCTCTCGACGACGTTCCAGCTAAACCAGGCACAGCGCGACCTGTCGACCGCACAGCTGGCCGAGCTGAACGCGATCATCGCGTACAACCGCTCGCTCATCGCATTCGAATCGATTCAGTCCGTGCCACCAGGGAGATAGGCTCAAGGTTACGGCTTAGGGCCTAGGGCTAGGGCCTAAGGGGCTCAGGGTACAGCGCATCTTGTTGTACCCTGAGCCCCGATTTCTGTACCTTAAGCCTTAAGCCCTGAGCCTTGAGCCCTGCATGAAGCTGACCGTGACGGTCATCACGCGCGACGAGGCGGCCAACATTGCCGCCGCGCTTCAATCCGTCTCGTGGGCGGACGAGATCATCGTCGTCGACTCGCAAAGTCGCGACGAGACGGTCTCCATCGCTCGAAAGCTGGCCACGCGCGTCGAAGTGCGCGAGTGGCCCGGCTACAGCGCCCAGAAGAATTACGCGGCCAGCATGGCGTCGAACGATTGGATCCTCTCGCTCGACGCCGACGAGCGCGTCACGCCGGAACTCGCCAGCGAGATTCAGCAGCTTCTCCAGAGGGAACCTGCGGAATGCGGCTACCGGATTCCGCGGGTGACGTGGTACCTGGGACGGTGGATCCGCTCGACGGATTGGTATCCGGACTATCAGCTTCGCCTCTACGATCGCCGCGCCGCGCGATGGAACCAGCGACGCGTCCACGAATCAGTCGAAGCGGATCGCTCACCGGGAGTGCTTCGCCACGAACTTCAGCATTACGCCTATCGCGACATCTCGCATCATCTCGCGACGATCGACAGGTACACGACGCTGGCAGCGGAGCAATGGCTTTCCGAAGGACGTCGAACGACCGCGCTCGAGATGTTCTTTCATCCGCGATTCGCCTTCATCCGGAATTACGTGCTCAGAGCCGGATTCAGTGACGGCGCCGTCGGCCTGCTCGTGTCCAGGATGAATGCGTATTACGTGTTCCTGAAGCTGGCCAAGCTGTGGGAATTGCAGTCCGCCAGCCGCCAGCCCCAAGCGCCCAGCCGCAACAACTGATGTTCTCTTTGCACATCGACACGGCGCGCACGTGGCGAGGCGGACAGAACCAGGTGTTGACGACGGTGATGGGGCTGCGCGCGCTCGGGCATCGCACCATGCTCGTGGCGCATTCCGAGGGTGAACTGCGGCAACGAGCCGCCGAGGGTCTCGACCTCGTGCCGCTGGCGCCGAAAACCGAGATGGACCTCACGGCCGCTTGGCGGCTCGCGCGCATCGTCAAACAACTGAAGCCTGACATCATTCATGCGCACGACCCGCATGGCGTCGCGATGGCGGCTCTGGCGCTGTCGATGAGCACGCAGGTCACGAAGCCGCCGCTCGTGGCATCGCGCCGCGTTGATTTTCACCTGCGAGGAAATGCGCTCTCGCGGTGGAAGTATCGCCAGGTCGATTGCTTCGTCTGCGCGTCCGAGGCGATCCGCCAGATGCTCGTCGGCGACGGCGTTCCTGGATCACGCACCGTCACGGTGCATGAAGGAATCGATATCGAGCGTGTCGAGAACACACATCCCGCGAATCTTCATGGAGAGTTCTGGCTTCCGCATAACGCCCCGATCGTCGGCAACGTTGCCGCACTCGTTCCGCACAAGGGACAGCGACATTTGATCGACGCGGCACGGTTGGTCGTCCGCCAGTTGCCTGACGCGCGATTCGTCATTGCCGGTGAAGGGGAATTGCGGCCGGCACTCGAGCGCCAAATCAAGGAGTACCATCTCGAGAAACACGTCCTCCTCGCCGGTTTCCGACCCGACGTGCTCTCGCTGCACAAGGCGTTCGACATCTTCGTGATGAGCTCGGTGACCGAAGGGCTGGGCACGTCGTTGTTGGACGCCATGGCGGCGGGAAAAGCGATCATCGCCACCCGTGCCGGTGGTATCCCGGAGGTAGTCGCAGACGGGGAGACCGGTATTCTGGTTGCGCCGCGCGATCACGACGCGATGGCAGACGCAATTGTGCGGATGTTGAAGGACGGGACGCTGCGGCGGCAGATGGGCGACGCCGGTCGCGCGCGCGCGCGGTCACTCTTTAGCGCTGAACGCATGGTCCAGAATACGCTCAACGTCTACCAGCGCATTGCCGTGCAGCCGCATAACGAAGACTGACGTCATCGAACCGCAACCAACCCCGATTTGCATCCGGATCTCCCTCTCGGACATTCGTCAAACGTGACTGCTGCGCCATTCTGCGAAAAGGTGACGCCGCGTGCGATATTCGACGTGGGAGTGCCGTCGGGCTCGATCAGATTCACTTGATTGATCGGCTTGCGTGCCATCCCATCGAAAACGCGCAATTGATACCCATTGACGACAAATCCGACGCGGTAGCCGTCGGAGGCCCAGGCGATTTCGTCGCAGTGCTCGGTGCGAGGTGTCAGCTCGGCGACTTTCACGACGTCCGCTCTCGTGTTCCCGAGCCAGAGCGTCTCACACCAGCCGGTGGCGCATTTCTGTTTTTTCACCAGGGCAATCTTCTGCGCGTTCGACGGGCTTGCAGCGATCAATTCCTGCACCGCCCCCGCGCGCTTGCCAAATTGAAAGGCAACGACGACGGCCACCAGTAATACCGCCGCGCTCACGCCCTTCTTTGCAGGCGTGGCCGGCACAGTCCTCGAAGCGGACATTGAGAATCCCCCTGTTTTCTGCCAAACCCGCAGGCGTTCATCATGCCGACGTGGCACAACGAGAAATCAAAGCTCACCGGATCGTTCGGACTCAACGCTCGGAGTGTCGCCGTTATATCAGCAGCCATGCGCCACCCCGGGCTGGTGTAGCGCGTCAGCTGAAGACATCGGCCTAAACGAATCACGTGCGTATCGAGCGGCACGATCAGTTTCGACGGCGGGACACGTGTCCATACGCCGAGATCGACGTGGTCGCGGCGCACCATCCAGCGCAGAAAAAGATTGAGCCGTTTGCACGCACTCCCGGCCGACGGACGGGGAAAGAAGTAGCACACACCCGGGCGTCGTGGTTGACGACCGTACGCCCGGCGCATGTCCAGGGCAAGCGAGCGTGTTGAAAAGCTGTCGAGCGCCGGACCGATGTCCTCGTCGTCAGCATTCAGGCCTTCGACGAAGAATCGTTCGATCGAACCCGACCGCTCGATCATCTGTCGCAGCATCCACAAGAGCGCGATCAGATCGTCGCCTCGAATCCACCGGTGCACCATCATCCGCATCGCTCGAGGTGCGGCTTCCGGGGTGAAGTGGCGGACGAATTCCGCAGGCGTGCCGCCGAGAAAGCTAAACAGCGTGTCGATCGAATTGAGGACGCTCGCCACGCGGCCGAACGCAAGCGCGGCGGCGCAAAACCCGGCGATCTCTCGATCAGCGGGATCGGTGAATGGCCTCACCTTCTGAATGGGATCGCTGGCGGAGTCCTCGCGATTGTAATCGTGATAGAGCGCATCGAGCCGGCGGGCAAGCTCGACGTCGTGGGAGGCGCGTCGCATCGGACGCGATGATGATAAGAGGCGCAGGGCCTGTGGCTCAAGGCTCAGGGCTCAAGGCGTAGGCCTTGCGCGAACCCAGGCCCTGAGCCGACAGTCACCGTCAGTTGATTCTTATGGCCAACGACCGCGTGTTATTCGTTTCTGAGGTCTCTGGCACCGCATTGTCCGCGTCGCTCACGGCGATGATGTAATACAGTCCGGCCGCGGTACCGGACGGGATCGTGACTGACGCCTGTCCGGCACTCGTTGCATTCGGACCAAGCGCTATCGCCGGACGATTTCCAATCTCCTGGTCCGACGCATCGAACGTGAAGTTCGATGACAGGTAGAACCGCGTCGTCGAAGCGCCGGCGCTGCCACCGCCCGTATTCTTCACCGTGTCGTTGGCCTGAATGGTCGCGCCGGCGACGGCGTTGGCCGGTGCGGTCAGCGCGAACTCGGTCAGATCCGGCCCAACTCGCGTTGTCCCGTACGAGACGTTGTTGGTTTCTGCCGACTCCACAACCGCCTTGGAATCGTCCGCGCTCACTAGAATGAAGTACTGCCCGAGTTCCGTGTCTGCCGGGATCGTCAGCGTAGTACTGCCGGCATTGGTCTGTCCCGGTTGAAGCGCCGGCACGCTGCGGCCGCCGAGAAGTTTATCGCCGGAGTCGAGCGAGAAATTCGTCGACAGATAGAACGACGTCGTCGAATTCCCGGCTATGTTGCTGCCCTGGTTCTTCACGGTATCGGTCACCGTCAGCGGGAATCCTGCGCCGGCCACAGTCGGGATCGAGGTGGTGTATTCAATAAGATCAGGACCAACCTTGAACACGGTGCTGAACTTGACGTTATTCGTTTCCAAGGTTTCCGTCACCACTCCAGCGCCGTCGGCTTTCGCGACGATGTAGTAAGTGCCGGCCGCGGTGTTTGCCGGAATGGTGACCGTTGTAGACCCTGCCTCGATCTGTCCCGCCGCAAGCGCGCCGACAGATCGGCTGGTCAGCATCGTGTCGGAACCGTCCAGCAGAACGTTGGCCGAAAGGTAGAGAGTCGTCGAGGACGCAGCGGCGGCGCCACCGCCTTGATTCTTCGTCGTGTCGCCGATACTGATCGAGCCACCTGCAGCGGCGGTCGACGGGACCGTCAAGGTTGTGACCGCCAGGTCCGGCCCGATCAGGATGACGGATGCCGTTTTCACGTTGTTGTTCTCGTTCGATTCCGTGATCGTGAGGTTGGCGTCAGCCTTGGCTATCAGATAGTAGTTGCCGACCGCGATAGTGGATGGAACGGTAAATGTGCTGGCGGCAGAATCGGTCGTCCCGGGTGCCAGCGATCCAATGCTGCGCGTGCCAAGTGAAATGTCTGCGGCATCGATCACGTTGTTGGTTGACAGATAGAACGCGGTCACAGACGTGTCCGATGGTCCGGCTCCCTGGTTCTTGGTCGTGTCATTCACGGTCATCGGCGAGCCGGCGCCGGCTGATGCCGGCCCGGTCAGGGTCGTGACGGCAAGATCCGATGGCGAATCGTTGCTGACAATGGTGACAACGGCGCCGGCCGATCCAATGACATAGGCAGGATCCGGAGTGACGCTTACGTTGACGCTTTCATTCGGCTCCACAGTCAGATCGTCAATCGGTATCACTGACACGTCCGCCGTCGCCGACCCTGGATCAATGGTCACGACTCCCGAGAGTGCGTTGTAGTCGCTGCCCGGCATCGCCGTCCCGCCGATCGTGTAATGAACGGTCAGGGCGTCGGTCGTGTCGCCGCTTCGGGCGAATGTAAATGCACCGGCGACCGTCCCGGCTTCCGCCGCCGTCGCCGTCGATGCGGTCACCGTCACTGCCGGCGCGTTCGACGGCGGAATTGATCCGTTGCAGCTCGGAAGCGAAAACGCGCCGATGCGCGTTTGCCACCCCGCATCACTCGTGACTGCGTAGTACTCCTGCGTATACCAGAACGTGCAGTCGTCGACGGGATCAACAACCATCGTACTGTAGTCACCCCATCGCCCGCTCGTGTTGGTCTGAGAACCGGTACCGACCATCAGATCGCTTTCACCGAGCGTCATCACGTTCGGCGGATCGGTCGCGAGACGGCCGGTATAACGAATCGATGGAAACGTGGAAGGCCCGGTCACGCTGAACCCGAGTGCGAGGTTGCCGGCAGAGTCCAGCGCGACACTCCCCATCCAGCGATGATTCGAATCAGGCGCGTAGGTGCCTTGTTGATAAATCGACGGCGACGAACCCGGATTCCTGATTTCGTACCAGCGCAAGCCCGCGTGATCCGTGCCGTCGACGTCGACGGTGTGGGTCACGACCATCGCTTCGTAGTCCCCGAAATTCCGATACTGCAGTCGATACAGCAAGCGATCGGACATCGCGTCGACCGTTGTGGTCGTGCCGGGCTGCGGCAGACAGTTTCGAGCGTTCCCGCACATGTCCGAGTCGAAGGGTGCCGTGGGCAGCACCGCGACACGCGTGAACGACGATTGCGACGGCGTCGTCCAGTCACTGTGGAACTGCCAGAGCTGGAGCTGATCGGAAGGCGCATAGCCCCAGGCGTCGTCATCCATCTCGACAAAGTAGGCCGGCGCACCAGCGGGAGGAGCCGGTCCATCGAGGTCGGCAGGAAGCATCCCGCCGAGATTCATGTCGGTCGACGCCAGGTCGTAATACATGGCCGCGGCCGGCTGGCCGGCCAGCATCTTCGCGCGATCGAACGCGACAACACCCTGCCCCGCCCACTGCAGCGACAGCGCCGTGTACTGATTGATTGACATGTAGTAGCCGTCGGGCCACACCGCCAGCTTGGGGTAGTCGTTCAGCTTGTCGAATGAGTACTGATAGCGATAGTAGGCGCCAAGCGGATCGGGCGTCGCCGACACCGCGATACATTCGTAGAACGGACCGAATAGAAGAATGCCGAACAGGTTGTTCGGAACCGCGAGCTGGCTCATCACCCAGCGATCGGCGAGGTGATCGTAGCGAACGATCGGATCGCCGTCGTTGCGCGTTTCACATGGTCCGCCGAAGCCGCTCCACAGTGTATTCGCTGCCGCGGGGCCATAGAGCAAGGCTGGCGGAGTGGTTGCGGTGCCTTTGCTGTAGACCGCAAACGAGAGATTGACCCACTGCACAAAGTGATTCGGCCCGACATCGCCGCTGGTATCGGGCGGCAGCACGGCGTTCACGTTGCCGATGCCTTCAACGTTGCGTGACGGCCCGGGGATCGTCGGAACCTGCGGGGACGCCTGGACAACCGGGTCGGAGAGCAAACCCGACGGATGTCGCGACACCCGCCGCCATCTCGGCTCGCGTTCTTTCACCGTCTCGCCGATTGGAGGCGTTCCTGGCGGGAGATCGCGGAGCCTCGGGGATCGATCGAATCGATCCAACTTGATGACCGACGGCGCGCCCGCCCGCGCTGCCGATGGCGC
>Ga0111539_10002815_pt1 | contig 23105 bp, 24 predicted proteins | sample RhiMethybrSRZTD1_FD_79667 | JGI IMG/M metagenome (GOLD analysis project Ga0111539, IMG submission 79667) | Populus rhizosphere microbial communities from Tennessee, USA - Rhizosphere MetaG P. TD hybrid SRZTD1 (version 2) (version 2) | ecosystem: Host-associated > Plants > Roots > Rhizosphere >...
CGTGACCCCGCGCTCCTTCTCTTCCGGCGCGTTGTCGATCGAGTCGTACCCGCGGTACACGACCTTCGGGTTCGTCGCGGCCAGGATCTTCGTGATCGCCGCCGTCAGCGACGTCTTGCCGTGGTCGACGTGCCCGATCGTCCCGATGTTGACGTGCGGTTTCGACCTGTCGAATTTCTCTTTCGCCATTTCCTGGTGCCCTCCGCGCTAGCGCGAAATGAAAACCAAAGCTATTTCTCGACCTTGCCCATGACACGGGCGACCACTTCTTCGCTCACGTTGCGCGGGGCCTCCGCGTACCGCTCGAAGTGCATCGAGTAGGTCGCGCGGCCCTGCGTACGCGAGCGCAGGTCGGTCGAGTAACCGAACATGTTCGAGAGCGGCACGTACGCCGTGATGATCTGCGTGCCGCCGCGCGAGACCTGGCCCTCGAGGTGGCCGCGGCGCGACGTGAGGTCGCCCGTCACCGCGCCCGTGTAGTCGTCGGGGGTCACGACCTCGACCTTCATGATGGGCTCGAGCAGCACCGGCTTCGCCTTCTTGGAGGCGTCCTGGAAGGCCATTGAGCCGGCGATCTTGAACGCCATCTCCGAGGAGTCCACGTCGTGGAAGCTGCCGTCGTAGAGCTTCACGCGCACGTCCACAACCGGGTAGCCGGCGATGATCCCGCGCAGCAGGGCTTCCTTGATGCCTTCGTCGATCGGCTTGATGAACTCCTTGGGGATGCTGCCGCCCGTGATGTCGTTCTCGAAGACGTACCCTTCGCCCGGAGCCGGCTCCAGCTCGATCTTGGCGTGGCCGTACTGGCCGCGGCCGCCCGTCTGCTTGATGTACTTGCCCTCGCCCTTGGCCGTCTGGCGGATCGTCTCCTTGTAGGCGACCTGGGGCTTGCCGACGTTGGCCTCGACGTTGAACTCGCGCTTGAGCCTGTCCACGATGATCTCGAGGTGCAGCTCGCCCATGCCGGAGATCTTGGTCTGGCCGGTGTCCTTGTCCGTCTCGACCTTGAAGGTCGGGTCTTCCTGCATCAGTTTGCCCAGGCCCTGGCCGAGCTTCTCCTGGTCCGCCTTCGTCTTGGGCTCGACGGCGAGCGCGATGACGGGGGCCGGGAAGTTGATCGACTCCAGCACGACGGCATTCTTCGGATCGCTGATGGTGTCGCCGGTGGTGACGTTCTTCAGCCCGACCGCAGCCGCGATGTCTCCGGCCCAGACCTCCTTGATCTCCTCACGCTTGTTGGCGTGCATCTTCAGGAGGCGGCCGATGCGCTCGCGCTGTCCCTTGGTCGAGTTGAGGATGGTGTCGCCCGTCTTCATGGCGCCGGAGTAGACGCGGATGAACGCGAGCTGGCCGACGAACGGGTCGGTCATGATCTTGAAGACGAGGGCGCTGAAGGGCGCGTCGTCCTTGGCCGGGCGCTCCACCAGCTCGCCCGTGCTCGGGTCGTTCGCCACCGTCGGCGGGACGTCGAGCGGGCTGGGCAGGTAGTCCACGACGGCGTCGAGCATGGGCTGGACGCCCTTGTTCTTGAACGCGCTGCCGCAGATGACCGGGAACAGCGTCATCTTGATGGTGGCGGTGCGGATGGCCTTCTTGACCTCGGCCACCGTCGGCTTCTCGCCCGCGACGTACTTCTCGAAGAGGACGTCGTCGCCCGCTTCGTGGGCGGCCTCCGCGACCTTCTCGATCATGAGGTCGTGGGCCTTCTGCGCGTCTTCCTTGAGGTCGGCCGGGATCTCCTCGACCTCGTACTTCGAGCCCAGGGTCTCGTCCAGGTAGCGGTAGGCCTTCATCTCGACGAGGTCGATGACCCCGGCGTGATCGCCTTCCTGCCCGAGCGGGAGCTGGATCGGTACGGCGGAGGTGGCGCTGAGGCGGTCGTGCATCGTCTGCACGCTGTGCAGGAAGTTCGCGCCCACGCGGTCCATCTTGTTCATGAAGGCGATGCGCGGGACCTTGTACTTGTCGGCCTGCCGCCACACCGTCTCCGACTGGGGCTGCACGCCCGCCACCGCGTCGAACACCGCCACCGCGCCGTCGAGCACACGCAGGCTGCGCTCGACCTCGGCCGTGAAGTCCACGTGGCCGGGGGTGTCGATGATGTTGATGCGGTGTTCCTTCCAGAAGCACGTCGTCGCGGCGGACGTGATGGTGATCCCGCGCTCCTGCTCCTGCTCCATCCAGTCCATCGTCGCGGTGCCTTCGTGCACCTCGCCGATCTTGTAGTTGACCCCGGTGTAGAAAAGGATGCGCTCGGTAGTCGTCGTCTTACCGGCGTCGATGTGCGCCGCGATGCCGATGTTGCGGGTTTTTTCGAGTGACGTCTGCCTGGGCACTGCCTGATCCTCTTCCGACTACCAGCGGTAATGGGCGAAGGCCTTGTTGGCCTCTGCCATCTTGTGCGTGTCTTCCTTCTTCTTCACGGCGCCGCCGCGCATGTTGGCGGCGTCCATCAGCTCGTTGGCGAGTTTGCTGACCATCGTGCGCTCCGGCCGCTTGCGCGCGAAGCTGATCAGCCAGCGCAGGGCGAGGCTGGTGCGGCGGGCGGGGTTCACCTCGACCGGGACCTGGTAGTTGGAGCCGCCCACGCGGCGCGACTTCACTTCCAGGGAGGGCTTGACGTTGTCCACCGCGCGCTTGAAGACCTTGAGGGGATCCTCCTGGGTCTTCGCCTGCATCTGGTTGAAGGCCTCGTACATGATCTGCTGCGAGACCGCCCGCTTGCCCCCGAACATCATGGAGTTGATGAACTTGGTCACGAGCGCGCTGTTGTACAGCGGGTCCGCCAGCACTTCACGCTTGGGCACCGTTCCGCGACGTGGCATCTATTCCTCGCTTACCGTTTCGCCGACCGTTCCCCTAGAAAACAAAACAGACGGCGCGAGGAGCATCCGACCGATGCGGCCGGCCTCCGTCAGCGTCCGTCTGGGCTCTGCAACCGCCCCAGTCTCGAGGATCCTGGTCTCCCGGGGGAACGACTGACTTCGGAAGGCCCGATCTCCCCGAACTTGTCTCGCCGGCCGCCCGGCCGGCGCTATCTTCTTTGTAGTAGCTCCTTCGTTACGGCCTTACGCCTTGGGGCGCTTCGCCCCGTACTTGCTACGCCCGCGCTTCCTTCCCTGCACCCCCACGGCATCGAGCGTTCCCCGCACGATGTGGTAGCGCACGCCCGGCAGGTCCTTCACGCGGCCGCCGCGGATCAGCACGATCGAGTGCTCCTGGAGGTTGTGCCCCACGCCCGGGATGTAGGCCGTGACCTCGATCCCGTTCGTCAGCCTCACTCGGGCCACCTTCCGGAGGGCCGAGTTGGGCTTCTTGGGGGTCGAGGTGAACACGCGAACGCACACCCCGCGCTTCTGCGGCGATCCCTGGAGAGCCGGGCTGTCGGTGCGATATTTCAGCTTTTCCCGACCGACCCGGACGAGTTGACTTACCGTGGGCAAAGATCCTCCACTTCGAACTCAGCGCAACCTTGCGAGTGTACGGGATTCCTTTCCCCTATGTCAAGACTGCAATGGGGCTATGTGGTGGGTGGATGGAGGGTTTAGCCTAACAAGGCGGGATACGCCCACAGCGCAATGCCGGCTGGGAGGCGCTGGCTCTCACTGGCGTACACCCTCCTCCAACCTGCTGATTAGCGGACTGATACGGAACTTCACAGCAGCACGCCTACGTCACTCTTGCGCCGCCAAGGCGGACTCGTTCTTCCCACGAGCGCGGAACATGCTCCCTCAATACCCTGACGCGCTGTTTTTGACACGCGGCAGCGTCCGCCACATCATCGAATGAGAGGTTTCTGATGGCGAGCCGTGGCTTCACAGGAGGTGGCGACTTCCAGCTCCCCGCGCGGGATATCGACAACGACGCTCCGGCACAAATGCGGCAGGAGTGGGTGGATCACGCGTTCTTGGTGTCCGAGAGGGTTGCCGAGAACCTCCGCCCCGAACACCTCTACCGGATCATCGGCCAGTCACTCGGCATCCAGGTTTCAGGGAATCCTTATGGCGGGCCCCGGTACGCAGCCGGACGCGATCTTAGTCGAGCCGAGTGGCGGCGCGTCTACGATGTCGTGCTCCGCGTTGGGATCGAGAGCAGCCACCACGGCGCTCACGGCGAATACCAAGCAGGCGTGAACCGGCTGTTTGCTGTCTACGGGATCGCATGGGATCTCGACGATCAGAATCGCCTCGTGCGGGTCTTGCCGCCACCAGTCGCGGCACAGATTCAGAGCGTGATAGAGGAACTCTCGGACCCGCGATTCGCGGCAGCAATGGCACTCTTTCAAGCTGCGCGGGACGCCTACGATGATCGGCCTCGGCGCGACCGGGACGCGTGCTCTAACGCCTTTGATGCGGTCGAGTCTGTGGCGAAAGAGAAGTTCCAGATGCCAAACGCGACCTTCGGCGCCGTCCTCCAACACATAGGTCAAGCCCAGGTGCAACCCGCGGACGTAATCGCCGTGCTCCGCGAAATCAACGACCTGCGGAACCACAACTTTGGGCACGGCATGGTTGCGCCGTTTGCGTTCACTGGGGCACAGGTCGACTTCATCTACACGATCTGCGCCGGGGCGATTCTGCTCCTCGCGCGAACGCCGTAGTTCGCTGGCCGAGGGTCCGCGTTGGGGTCGACCTGAACCCTCTTGATCCGGCGGCGCAAGACCGTGTTGGACGAGCCCGCACTCTCTCTAGGCGCGGTAGGGTCTCTGCTGTAGGACTACTATTGGATCGAGTCCGGAGAGAAGACCGGGAGGCACTCCGTAAACCGCATCCCGGAGAACAAGCACCATTTTCGACAGCGATCAGAGTACGACGAGCTCGGCCCCAAACACTTTCAAGGCACAGAGGTCGGTCAGGCCAAGCAGAATGAATGTGTGCTTGCGAGCCTTCGCAACGTAGCTCCAGCCCGCCATCTTTCTCTCTCGCGTCGAGGCAGTTCTTGTCAAACCCAAGCGTCTTAAGGTAGTTGTCCAACTCACGCCGCCGGGCGTAGGAGTCTCGAGGCGACCCGACGCGATGGAGATGCCCTGTGAGACGTGTAGCCAATCGCCGCGCCGTTCGAACCTCAAATTCTTTCGCGTCAACTCCCGGCAGACCGCGCCTCGCACTGGCGTCCGCCACGAACGTAACGTAATCGGCATCCGTGGTCGTGTACTCCCGACGCGGCCGATCGCATGTGAATGGAACTACTCCGCCCTTGGTCCTAAAGTGCTGTTCAAGCTCGTCGAGCGCCCCATCAATGGCGACGCCCACGTCGGTGACATCGTAGTAGTCCGTCTAGCTATCGATCAACGACGATTCAAAACGGTTGTCCGCGATGACGGCTGGTGACCGCGTGGCCAGCTCGCGGCAAAGCGCCTCGAACAACTCAAAGGCGGGTGTTGCGGACATCCCTGATCGCTTGCTCTATGGCGTCCTGAAGTGGGGCGAAGCGCTTTGCTGCTTCGGACAGGGATCGAACACTCGGATGATGCTTCCGTAGCCTGTTAAGGACGGTACGGATCTGGGCAACCCTACGTTCGAGAGCCTGCACGAGTTCCAACGCCGTGCCAACAAACAATTGCGCTTCCTCGAGGGGCTCGCCCTTTTCGAGTGCGCGCGCGGCCCTCGGCACTTGGAGCACTTTGGCGAGAGCCGTCAACTCCCGTGTCTCTCGTATGAGGCGACCCTCACCCGTTTTCGGTCCCCGAAGAGAAAGCGCAGAAGGTGTCGAAGGGCTGTCGCATCGAATGACTTCACCTGGAATGCACTGTCGTCCAGGTCGAGTTTCAGATACTCCTTGATTCCAGTGCGCGCCAGCGCCTCTCCGATGCCCCAGAAATCGCATCTCCTCCCCGGGACCGCCGTCTTGGCTAGCCGGTGGGCGCGGCATGGGTCTAGCCGCGTTCGTCCCGCCGCGTGCGGAGCTCCGCTTCCCGAGCCTCCAGGACCCGGTTGAGCCTCACCGCGAATTCGTCCGCGCTGTCCACCATCGTGTTCTCGCTGGGCGAGCGGTACTCGAACATCGACACCTCGGCCTCGGGGAACGCCCGCTGCATCGCCTCTCGGTAGATGTGCGCCTTGATCGTGTGATCGACGGAGTTCAGTCGATGGGTGAAGTCGGTGATGTCGATGCGCAGGCGCTCCTCGTCGCGACGCTCCTCGATCCTGGCCTCGACCAGGTCCGGCCGCATCGAGGGCACGTGAGTGGCGAGCAGCGCGTCGAGATCCCTGAGCTCCTGCGACGCCGCCCTCCAGCGCTCGCGCGCGACGTCGTACTCGGACGGGTTCACCTCGCGGTTCGCCTCCGCGCGAAACATCTCCTGCCGCTGAAGGGAGACCTCGTCCTTCAACAGCTCCCGATGGCGATCGACGGCCGGCGCCAGCCCGGCATTCTCGAGGTAGCGCCGTCCGCTCTCGCCCGTCTCGGCATTGAGATCGCGCTCGATTCGGCTCAGGCGCTGTTCGCGCGCCTCCAGGCGCTCCCGCGCCTCGCGGGAGAGGCGACCGTCCGCGCCCTCGGCCTTCTCTCTCGCGTCGACCACGTCGCGGCGGGCCAGGCGCATCTCGTCGTCCACCAGACGGCGCAGGCTCTGGAGGCGCGGCACGTCGGGATCGGCTTCCCGCTCGGCGACAGCCAGGGCCTCGCGCGTCCGATCGGCCTGTTCGCTCATGCCACGGAACGCCTCCTTCAGGCGGTTCTCCGCCGCCGGCGTGAGCTCCGGCCAGCGCTGAGCGAGCGCCGCGCCGTCGGACCGCTGCAGGCGCTGCTGTTCCTCGTCGGACAGGACGCGTTGGCTCTCGCCTTCGCGGGCCGAGGCCCCAGTGTCCTGAGCCTCCTCCGCGGTCAGCTTCCTGACGTTGTCCATCACGCGCTTGAGGGAGACGTCGGCGGCGACCATCCGCTGCTCATCCTCGCGGAAGACGACGCTCTCGTCGGGAAGGCCCTGGCGGCGCCGGAAATCCGACAGCTCCCGGTTCTGCAGTTCGCGGCCGCTGAGCTCCCAGAGCTCCCGCTTGAGATCGGCGTCGTCGAGCCGGCGGTCCGTGAGCACGGACTCCCGCCGCTGGCCGTCGGGCAGCTCGGCGGCGCGCTGCGTGAACGTCTCTTCGAGCGCGGCCAGGCGGTCGTAGCGCTCATCCATCCGCTGCTCGACTTCGGCGGGCACCTCCCGCGTTCCCTCCCACGCCGCCTGGCGCGCCTCGAGCACGTCCCGGCGTGCGCCCCGCATCTCTTCGTCGATCATGCGGCGCGCGTCATCCATGCGGTCCTGGCCGGCGCCCTCCACCTGGCGTGCGACGTCCTCGACCGCTCGCCGCGCGTCGTCCGCCTTCTCGGCGATCTCGCCGAAGTCCCGCTTGAGCGCGTGCTCGGCGAGCTCCTGGAGCTCGGGCCAACGCTGCTCCAGGGCCGCCTGGTCCTCATGCCGCAGCCGCTGGATCTCCTCGGCCGGCGCGGGCCGCGCCGCCTCCCGGCTCGCGTCGCGATTCTCGTCGACGCCGTGGGCCGCCGTCGCGGTCTGCGCCGCGTCCGCCGTCGCCGGCCGCTGCTCGTCGTCGTGCTGCTGGCTCCGGTCAGGCACGGGCTCGCCGGAGAGCAGGGGAGGAGCGCGCGGCCGGCGTTCGCGCCGCTTCGCGGTCTGGAACCTTGAGGAACCGTGTCCCCGGTGTCGTCTGACCGCCGTCCAGGGCCCCTATGACGACCGCTTCGCTCCTCTTGAGGACCTGGGTGAGGATCGTGGAGGGCAGGTTCTTCCTCTCGCGGAGGTCGCGCTGCTTGCTGGCGCCGTAGCCCTGGCCGCCGACCGACGAGCCCTGGTTGAGCACACGCCAGTCGCTCTCACCCGCGAGCTTGGTGGCCTCCTCCGCCGTGTCGTTATCGGCCAGGCGCATGTAGATCTTCGCGGCGAAGTTGCTGAACACCGACCGCCACGACTCCTTGAGCGACGACGCCTCCAGCACGTTGACGGACTGCGTGGCGAACAGGGCCATGCATCCGTACTGTCGCGCGAGAGCCAGGAACTGGCCGTCGCCCATGGACTGTCCGGGCACCTCGGAGGCGATCTCGCTGTACTCGTCGCAGGCGATCACGAGGGGGCGGAGGTCGTTCGTGATGGCCCCGGAGGCGAGCAGGTCCCCGCGCGCGAGGACCGTGCGCTGGAAGAGGCATTTCACCAGCGTGCACAGGGTCTTGGCGAGGACGGGCTCGGAGGGCGGTACGCTGACGAGCACGATCCGTCCGTTCTCGATGATGTCCTCGTAGAAGGGCGCGCTTCCCCGCGCTCGGCCGGCATTGACCGAGTAGTGGCGCAGCCGGGAGCGGCGGAACATGCCGAAGGCCTTCGAGATGAACGCTTCGACGGTGGCGACGTACTGGGAGCGGTAGAAGCGATCGAGGTCCCGGATGTCGACCAACAGGTCCCCCTGCTGCGCGGGCGAGAGTTCCCCGATGCGGGCCCGCAGCTCGCGCGCGACGTGCTGGATCTCGCGCCGGCCCGCCGACTCCATGAACAGGGCGTCGACGAGCTGCGCCAGAGTGACCGGCGCCGGCCCGGAGATGCCGGGATCGATGACGGCCTTGGCGCGGAGCACGCTGAGGGCGCAGGCGAACAGGTTGCTCCACTCCTGGAACCAGAAGGGGTCGGAGGCGTCGATGCCCGCGCTGCGTCCGGCCAGGACTAGGATCGAGCCCAGCTCGTAGGGATCGAGGCCGCAGTCGATGACATTGAGCTCGGAGCCGTCTCCGATGATGCGCAGGTCGTCGCGCCTTCCCGCCCGCTCCGCCATGGCGGTCACGTCATCGACCAGCGCGGCCTTGGGATCGAGGATCAGCGCCCCGTACCGTTTGGCCGGGTCCGCCGCCTGGTGGCGCATGAGCTGCTCGAGGAGGTAGAGAAGGAGCACGGTCTTGCCGGATCCGGGTGCCCCGAATATGCCGAACGAGGTCACGAGGCCGTCGTCGACGATCGCAAGCTCGTCGAGGGTCTCCGTGCCGAGCCGGAAGGCGAGGGCCTGGCCGAGCCCCGTGTCGTCGAACGGGGTGGTGGCGTCGAACTCGTGACGCGGACCCGCGGCGTCCATCACCATCACCGGCGCCTCGCGCTCGACGGGCGCCTGGATGAGCTCGCGCTGGTGCCCGAGGTGGATGCTCCCCTTGACGTGGATCTTCTTGAAGGAGCTCATGCCCGCGGGGGCGCGGCCGGTTCGTATCCCGCGCACCGTCCCTTGTTCTTGCGGCTGCAGACGACGTAGATGCGCTCCACGCGCCCGCGTACGGGATTGACTCCGTACGCGAGGCCGGCATCCCGGGCGCGCTGCAGGACCTGGTCGTCCTCCCTGAGGAGGGCCCTCGTCAGCTCCTCGATCTGCTCTTCCGTGCACGTGTAGCGGGCGCACCACGCGTGGAACTCCGGGGGATAGTTGAACGCGTAGTTGGGGTCCTCCACCCGGCGGCGCTCCTCCGCCCGCAACCGCGCCTCGGTGTCGAGCGCCTGGCGCTCGGCCTTGATCCCACCCGCGCTGCGGTCGGCGGACGTCGCGAACAGGCGCAGCCGCGGAGGCGCTTCGCGGAAGTGCTGGCATCGCTCGCAGGCCGTGTACATTCCACTCCCTCCTGATGCGACCGTCCTCACCTAGTTGACGCTGGCAGGTCCCCGAGCGCGTCCATCATCGACGGCTGTTCCTTTCCCTCCGGCGCGATGCCGGGTGCGGGGGTCCACGCGGCGCAGGTGCCGCCCGGGTTCTGGGCCACGCAGGGGATGGCGTTGCCCGGAGTCGAGAACTTCGCGCAGGTCGACAGGTATTCCGGCGGATCGCCGACGATCCTCCCCGCGTAGTAGGCCTGCGCGGCCTCGAAGGCCTTCCTCGTGCCGACCAGCTGCACGTAGTTGTTGGACCGATCGGGCGCGCTCTCTCCGAGGGCGGCGGCGTTCTGCGCCAGGAGAGCGATTTCGCGCAGGACCTCGACGTCGCGAACAGGCCCGGCTCCACGCTGCACATGCGCACAGGCGTGGCACTCCCGCTGGACGGCCGCGCCCGGCCGCCAGTCCGGGCACGCGCCCGTCCGGTTCTTCAGCTCGTGTACCAGGCTCTCCCCGCTGTCCTCGCTGACCCCGCAGTAGTCGGAGACGTGCGGCCGGTAGGGCCACCTCTCGTCCCGGTTCTCGAAGAGCTTGGCTTTGAGCTCGGCCTCGGCGTCGCGTTGCTGCCGCTCCTCCTGCATGATCTTGAGCAGCTCCGCGACCAGCGCCTGGTCGTTCGCGCCGAGATCGCGCGCCAGGAGCTGGCTCATGGGCCGAAAGCGCCGCAGCGACCGGCAGGTCTCACATCTGGCGGACATGCTGTACTCAGAAGTTGTCGATGATCTTGTCGATCGTCTCGCTCTCGCGCTTGGCCATGACGGACTTGAGCCTCACCATTTGCAGCTCGTGATCCTGTTCGAGTTGCAGCCTCGAGACGTCGTTGATTCTCGGGGGCAGCGAGTACCCAGGCCCGACAGTGGTTCCGACGGCGGGCGCCACAGGAGGACCCGCGTACAGAGGACCGGAAGGTGTAATGGTTCCTATGGACGGCGGGGACGCCGGCACAACGGCGGGAAGCGTGAGGTGAGGCACGGGCAGGGCCGCCGAAGAGGCTGGTGCGCGACCCACCGCCGGCGCGCCGCGCACGCCAGTGATCCCATGGGAGGCGCTCTCCAGCATTCCATGCAGCGCGGCCACGATGCGTCCGCGGTCGTTGCTCTCACGCGTCTTGAAGAGGCGCCGGAAGATCTCGCGGGCCTCCGGCTTGCACCGTGCACGTTTCGTCGCGGACACCTTCCAGAGCGTCCGTTGGAGTTGGAGCATGTAGGCGATCAACTCGTGATCGCTGCGGTCGCCGTTGCTCCACCCACGCAGGACCTCGGCCTCGAAAAGGGCCTTGTCCGCGACCGAGAGCTGGACGTCGAACGTCCATTCCACGAGGTTGAAGAGCGAACGAAAGATCGTGTCGTTGTTGGTCTCACTCATTCGAGCCCTCCATTGCGGATTGATGACTTCGTGCGGGGCATACATCGGATTCAGGGAAGGGGACCGCATCGGCCGATGGTCAGCACGACACCCTTTCCCGGCGGCAGCGACGTCCCCGGAGCAGGTGTCTGCGCAATCACGCAGCCGGACGATTCCCCGACGAACTCGATGTTTAGGCGCCGGACGTCCCTGGCTACCGCGACCACGCCGCGCGACAGGCCCACCCATTTCTCGACGATTGTCGGAGGAGGCGGGCCAAGCTGGAGGGAACGGCGCGCTGAGAGCCGGCCAAGCATGCCGATGTCGTCGCAGCGGATGATCTCGAATCGATCGCCCGTCCAGTAGAAGCCAGCCTCGGCGCCGTCGAGCGCGAGCCAGTAGCACCGATCGATCGGGACGCCCGCGCGGGCGGCGATCTCCTTGGCGCGAGGAGGGAAGGGGCGGAAGAAGAGGACGCTGTCGAGCCTTTCCCACCGGCCGTGAAGCGAGAGGATGTCGATTCCTTCTTTCGAGATCTCCCTGTTCGCGACAAGCTTCGCGAGCTCCTCGGCCTCCACCGGCGAGCCCGGCGGGGGGTGGACGAACCCTGCGGCGCGCTCGTAATCGCGCGATCGCAGCGCGCCGAGGAACTGCCTCAGCGTCGAGACCGCCTGCTCGCGGCTCTGCGCGGCGGCCTCGCCGCAGAAGACGAAGACGGCCAGGGCGGCAAGACACAGCCTTGAGAACATTTTCTCCTCGCTTAAAGGCGCTCGAGCAGATACGAGACGCCGTTGCTTGCGTCCCTCACCATGTAGCGTCCGGCCGAGCCAGAGAGGACGCTCATGCGGACATTGAAGGGCTGAGGTGGCATCGCCATCGCCATGCCTCCGCCGAGCCACTTCGTGAACGGATCGCCGTCGTCGATGCCAGTGATGGTCATGGTGCCGTCCATGGCCAGCAGCTTGTTCCTGTAGTCGTAGGACCAGTAACCCTGGACGGTGAAATCGCTGCCGATGCCGAGCATCTTCACGTGGCCGCGGCCACTCAAGCTGCCGTTGCCTTCCAGGTCGTAGACCTGGTTGCCGGTGACCATGCCGCCCGTCATCTGGACGAGCTGCTGGTTCGGGTGCAGCCTCCACCTGCCGGGCTGGATCTCCGCATACTTCGCCGGATCGATGATCGGGATGGGCGGGGGCGCCGGCTTGGGCGCAGGAGCGACTGAGACAGGCGCGGGCGGATCGGGAGGAGCCGTGACCTGTCTCTGGCGCGCCCTCGCGCGCACGAACTTGGCGTCTCGCTGGCACCACGGACACTGGGCGAGATGCCCTCCGAACCAGTGCTTCTTGTTGGCGGGGCATCGGCGCAGGCGCTGGAGCGCCTCGTCGATCTCGCGCTTCCACAGGCGCGCATTGGGTCGGGCGCGCCCGGCGCGGTCCGCTCCGCCGTTGCCATGGCTCTCGAAGGCGTCGACGAAGAGCTTCTGCAGCCGGGGGTCGAGGGTCTCGAACGGGGGCGCGAGCGGCGGCACCTTAAAGGGCTTCGAGGTGCCACCCCAGGGGAAGTTCCCCTGTGCGATGCGGCGGCCGAGCGGCCAGGCCTCTCCGGGCAAGGTCGGCACTCCCGAGAAGGGGTGAAAGCCCTCCATCAGGAGCTGGAACAGGAGCACTCCCATTCCGAACAGGTCGTGCACTGCGCTTCGGTCGATGTCGGCCAGCGTCGCCCCCTGCAGCTCAGGCGGCGTGAATTCCTCCCGGCCCACCCGGCACCGGAAGGTGGTGCCGTCGGCCTTCGGCACCTGGAACGAATCCGTATCCACGACGGTGGCCAGGGCGTCGTCCCGGATCAGCAGGTTCCCCTCGTTCACGTCCCCCACGACGTAGCCCTTCTGGTGCAGGGCCCAGAATGCGCTGGCGGCATTGCTCGCCACCACGTGCAGGTCACGGTAGGTCAGCCCCGGGTGCTTCCGCGCGCGGAGGGCCGGGTTGGAGACCTCGTGAAAGCCACTCGCGCGCTCCACCTTGGGCATGAGGAAGCCCATGAAGCGCCGCCGGCCGCCGGCTTCCTCGAGGATGTCCACCGGCCAGGCGATGGAAGAGTGTCCCGGCGTGGCGTCGTCCGCCGGCGGGTTGCGGAGCATCGCTTCGAGCTTCGGCCGGCGGTCCGCGGGGTCGTGGTACACCTTGGCCACCATGCGTCCGCCGCCGCCGACGTCGAACACGGCGCCCTCGCCGCCCGCGCGGACGAGATCCCGCGTCTCGTTGACGGTGAAGATGGTGCCGCCCCGAACGCTGCGCAGGTTCATACGACGAGCTCCCCGAGAGGAGAGAGCGGCACGGGCGGCAGCTTCACCTGCGGGACGCGTCCGGCCAGCAGGAGCGTCACGTCGTCATCGGTACGGGCGGCGAGGCGGTCCGAGGACAGGAAGGCCTCGATCTTCGCTGCCGCGCCCGCGTCGCGGTGGTCTCGAAGGAAATCAAAGGTCGGCCGGAAGAAGGCGAGGTACGGCTCCCACTTCGGGTACGTGAGCGCCTGCATCTGCAGTCCGTCGGAGAAGAGCGCGATCGATCGGACCTCTCCCACGACGGCGATGCGGGCCCGCTCCAGCGCGTCCTCGCCGGTCAGGAACGAGGTCTCACCCATGTACTCGCCGGTGTCGGGCGTGGTGAGAATCCGTACCTCTCCTTCCGACGACTCCAGGACCGACGCCCCGTCCCCGATCTGGATGGCGGCCGTGCGGCCGGGACCGGCGAGCACGAGGATCAGCGTGCTCGCCAGCGCGCGCGGCGCCCTGCCGAGCCGCCGCGCCGTGTCCACGACCGCGCTGCGCGCCGAGCCCGCGGCTTCCGACAACAGGGAGCGCCAGTCGCCGTCCTCGGCGGCGCCTGCGAGCCGCGGGCGTGCGGTCAGGGCGGCGCGCGCGAAGGCGACGGCGGACTGGACGGCGAGCTTCGAGCCGAGGTCGGCCAGGGGCGCGGAGCCGGCACCGTCCGCGACGGCGAGCGCCACCCAGGCGCCGTCGGCGCACTCCCAGGCGAAGGCGTCCTGGCATGGAGTCGCGCTCTTGCGGTGGCTCGTGCCCCTCCAGGAGGCGCCGGCCACGGTCCAGGCGGGTGAAGTGGTGGTCATGACAGGACTCCGCTAGGCCGTCTGCATCTGCGCCCAATGCGGATCGGGCAGCCGGATCTGCGCGCCGGGCGTGGACTTCGACACCGATTCCAGGCTCTTGGAGAGCCAGCTGAAGAGCTCGCGGAACTGCGTGCCCTTGAGAGCCAGTGGCGGCGTCCCGGTGATGTCGCTCAACACCTTGAGGTCGACTCCGCCCACACCCACCGCGTACACGATCACGCCCTTGCGGTCCTGCATCCGCTTCAGGCGCGCCTTCGCCTCGTCGGTGGTCTGCGCGTCTTCGCCTTCGGGGACGCCGTCGGTGATGATGAAGAGCCAGGGCCGGTAGTAGGCAATCCCGTTGGCCTTGTACGTCTCCTTGCGCTCCTCGATCTTGTCGAGCGCCTCGAGGATGCCCGAGCCGAGGAAGGTCTGATTCTGTGCCGTGAGCGTGGGAGGCTCGAAGCCGTCGACCGGGCCAAAGTCCCGGATCGTCTTGACCTCGCTGTCGAACGTGATCACGCAGAGATCGACCCGGCTGCTCGCGACACTGTCCTTCAGGAGCTCTTCCTTGAACGTGTGCAGCCCCGCGTTGAGCTCTGCGATCCGCTCGCCTTGCATCGAGCCGGACGTGTCGAGCAGCAGGACGCATGCGACCTTCTGGTCCGGCCTCTCCGCAAGTACCGGGTCCAACGCAGCCGTGGACATGCTCTCCTCCTCGTTATCGATTCAAGCGACTTGGCTCCGTACGGAGCACGTGTCGGTGTGGGGCGTATCGACTGTCCTTCGCCCTCTGCCACTGAGGCGCCGCACGGAGGGGCGCCACAACACGTCGCCGGTCGGGAGGCCGAGCCCCTGGCGGCGGAAGACTTCCGAGGGAGCGGAGGTGGGAGTGGGCGGGCCGACTACTTGACGCGGATCTCCTGGCCGAGCACGACCTCGGTGCCCGCCTGGAACGCAGCCTCCACGTCCCGCTCGAGGTCGCCAACCGGCGCCGGCAGCGCACGGGCAGACGTGAAGAGCGCCGGCTGGTACGTGCCTCGCTCCGCGACCGTCAACGTCGCGGCCAGCCCGCCGGGCTCGCTCTCACAGGGTGGCTCTATCGAGCAACGAAGGACCAGGGCTCTGTCGTTGAGGTACACGCGCAACTCCGCCTGACCCTGCGCGCCCGTGGCGGTGTGCAGCCTCAAGCGGTCGCCGGGCTGCGACTCTCGCGTGCGGCGCACGGTGCCCCCCGATTGGACCGAGACGTCCAGCTGTGGGGAGGGCGGGCGAGCGGGCCGAGGCCGCACGAGGACGGCGAGCGCCACCGCGGCAGCGAGGGCGGCGGGCGCGATCCACCAGGCATGGCGCGGGTTGCGGCGCGCTCGCGTGTCGTCGATGGCCTTCCAGACGCGGTCCCGCCAGCCCGCGGGGGCCCCGATCGCTTCGTCGAGCGAGGCGAGGCCGCCGCGGATCCGCGCGTACGAAGCGCGCGCCTCCTCGCAGTCGCCGCACGAGTTGAAATGGGCATCGAGCGGAAGACCCTGCTCGAGCTGGAGCAGCCCCTCGTCCTCGAACCGGGTGCAGCGACTCATGGCCGCAGCCCCTGGCGCTCGAGGCAGCGGCGGAGGACGGGCAGCGCTCGGGCCACGCGCGCTTGCAGCGTCGCGGGCTGCTCCCCGCAGATACCCGCCATCTCCGGGGTACGAGAAGTCCTCCTGGAAACGCAGGATCACCGCCGCCCTCACCTCCGGCTTGAGCGCCTGCAGGCAGCGGGCGAGTGCGCGGCCGAGCTCATCCTCCCCGAGGGCATTCGAGGGCACGGCGTGCGGGAAGGCGCCTTCGGGCTCGTCGGGCAGCGGGAGGAAGCGCCACCGCCGGCGCCGTGCCGCCTTGGCCGCATCGAAGCACCGATGCCTCGCGATTCCGTAGAGCCAGACGCGCAGCGAAGAGCGGCCGCCGAAGCGCGGCAGGTCTTGGTACGCCTGCAGGAACGTCGTCTGCAGGACGTCTTGGGCGAGGTCGGCGTCACCCACGAGGCGGCACGCATATCGATAGATCGGGCGGCCGTAGAGGTCCATCAGGAGGCCCACTGCGGTCCGGAGGTCCCCACCGCCCAGCGCCTGCCGGGCCGCGGCCTCGTCGTCGGTCGGAACCTCATGGCTGGCCCGCATCGCTGCGCGGCTGGCTAGTGTAGCCCCAGCGTTCCGATCACCTTGTAGTGCTCGGTCCACCACCGCTGGGTATCGGCGGCCGCGGTGGCGTCCGCACTCCAGGCGGGCGACCGCGGAGTGACGCAGGCCGCGGGCGGATTCGGTGGGAAGCAGGGCTCGCAAACCGGGGGGTTCGGGCAGCGCCACGTGCTCGCGATCCGGACGAGCAGGATCTCCTCGTTCGGACCCACCCTGAAGCCCGTGGGGCGGGGCGCCGCCGCCGGCGTACGAGCCGTGGACGTCGGGGCAGGCGCGCCGGGCCGTGGCTTGGCGATGACGAGGTAAACCCCGTCGGAAGGCAGGTCACGCAGGTCGACGACGTCTCCGGTTCGTAGGGGGCTCGGCCCGTGCCCCGGGGTCGGAGGCGCGGGCGCCTGCCCATGGACGAGCGAGTGGCCCGACAACCCGAGTACGCCGACCACCAACGTCAGCGCGACGCCGATACCTGGACGCATGCACGCCTCCTCTCTTGTTAATGCGTTGCGGGCGCAAGGCCCGTCGATCCGATCACGACGAAGGGAGCCCAGGACGACGCCGGTTGCCCGGACGCGATGAAGGCCTTCTGGGCGCGCGCCAGCGCGAGCACGGGCGCCGACGCGCCGCCCTCTTCGTAGAAGCGCAGGATGAAGCGCCGCGTGGCGGCGTCTTCGATGGACCACAGCGACGCCACGACGGCCTGGGATCCGGAGGCACCTGAAAGCGGCGGCCAGGCCGCCCCACAGGCTCCGGCCCCGTGGTGTCGCCGAAGCGCACGTCGCCATCACCACGAGCCGAGGACCGAGCCTGGCGGAGACGACGTCCGCGGCGGTCAGGCGCCCATCGGAGAGCGCGAGCCAGGGGCCTCCGGGTCCCTGGCCGGCATGCGTCGCCAGGTGCAGCAGCGAAGCGCCGGCGCTGGAGCGGACCGCGGCCCCGGTGGCTAGGGGGGGCTGGAAGCTCCGCTCTGCCCTTGACGGCGACTCCGGAGCCATCGCCGCGGATGAAAACGCCTATCGCTTTCGGACATCTCGGCGAAAAGGCGTACTGGTACACGATCGTCGGCGTCGTGGAACGGCTTCGCGAGGTCGGCATCGCAGAGGAGCCGCGGCCCACGGTGTACCTGCTGCACGACCAGACCGAGCAATGGGAGGGCCAGGGAGCCCGGCCGAGCTGGATCGTCATCCATAGCGCGGGGGAGCCGGCGTCGATCGTCCCGGTGATTCGTCAGGCGATCCGATCGGTGGACAAGAATCAGCCCATCTGGCGGGTCGAGACTCTCGACGAGATCGTGGATCGGCAGCTCTCCACGCCGAGGCAGACGACAGCACTGATGGGCGCCTTCGCCCTGCTCGCGCTGCTGCTCGCGTCGTTGGGCATTACGGAGTGCTCTCCTACGCCGTTACCCAGCGCACGAGCAAGATCGGCGTGCGCATGGCGCTAGGGCGAGCCCCGACGCGATCCTGCTCTCCTTCGGCAAGCGTGGCCTAGCGTTGACCCTGGCCGGGCTCGCCCTCGGGCTGGGCCTGGCCGCGATCGCGTCGCGTTCGATCGACGCCCTCCTCTACGGCTTCCGGCCCGACTACGTGCCGACAGCGACCGTGGTCGCCCTCATCCTCCTGACGGTGGCCGCGCTGGCCTGCTTCGTCCCCGCCCGCGGTGCGCCCCGCTTCGATCCGATGCTGGCCCTCCGCAGCGAATAGACCACACAATTACCTATCGGTCGTCTTCAGCGAACGGACGTCATTCAAACTCACATCCTTGACAGTTCTACGACCGGGTATATGCTCCCCGGCATGCGTGCGACTTCACACAGGTCGCACGCCCTTGCGATGAGCACGAGGGCACCCCTCGCCGTCGTCGCGGGCGCGATGATCCTGTTCTCGGCATGCTGGACGCCGAGTGCAATGGAGCGTTGTCGGGATCTCGTCGCCAAGAGATCATCCGAGTCGGCCGTGCCGATATGCGAAGGGGTGTTCGGGAGGACCGGAGACTCCGGGGCCGCGCTCGCCGTCGCGCGCGCGAAGCTCGATCTCGGACGCCATGAGGATGCCCTCATCTGGACGGCGCGCGTCGGCGAGGGCCCCGACCACCGCATCGCGCTGGATCTGGCGGCGGGTGCGCATTTGCAACTGGGTCATCGTGGCGAGGCGGAGCGCGACTACCGCGCCGCGCTCGCCCTCCACCGGGAGGCCGGTGACGACGGCCGGGCCGCGGCGGCCGCCTATGGTCTCTACCGGCTGGCCTGGTCGTCGTCGCGCTACCGCGACGCGTTCGACTACGTAGAGGAAGCTCTCGCCCACAGCCGCCGCGCCCAAAACGTCGCGATGGTCCGCCTCGCGACGGAGGGACGCTTCAGCGTCCTCTACGAGATCGGGGACCTGGAAGGCGCCGCGCGTGCCCTCGAGGCTGCGGAAGACGTCGCGCCCGCGCGCTCACCTCTCGAGCTCGGTCGATTGCTCAATCATCGCGGCGCCATCCAGTTCGACAAGGGCCGTCCACGCCTCGCGCGACACTACTATTCCGAAGCGCTGGCGGCCGCCGGTGCCGCCGCCGACGCGCGGTTCCTGCGCTCCCTGCACCTGAACCTGGTGGAGGCGTCCCTGGCGCTGGGCGACGTGGATGGGGCGAAGCGGAGCCTGGGCGTCGCGAACCGGAACCCAGGCACCGGTCCGATGCCGGTGTCGCTCCGGTACTGGAACGGCCGCGTGGAGCTGGAGTCAGGGCGACCGCGCGAGGCGCGCGCGCGGTTCGAGCAGGCGCTGGCGCAAGGGCCGACGCCCGAATGGCGCTGGCGCCTGGAGCATGAGGCCGGCCGCGCCTCCCATGCCGCCGCTGACGACGTCCAGGCGGAGGCGCACTATCGCCAAGCGATCGAATGCGTCGAAGAGATGAGGACGGCCCTTGCCGTCGACGAGATGAAGTCATGGCTCCTCGACCGCAAGCGGCGTCCGTTCGAGGCGTTGTTCGGCCTCTACGCGCCCCGGCGGGAGCGGCAGGACGCGGCGCTGGCGGTCTACGAACAGGCGCGGGAGAGGAACCTCGTCGACGCATTCGTCAGCAGCGCACAGGTAGACCTTGGCCCGGGGGGTACGACCGACGCCACCGACCGCGTGCGAGCCATGCAGGTGCTCCTGCCGGCGTTGGCGGGGACTCGCGATGGCGCAGCGTCGGCGCCGAATCGGCTGCGTGCGCTCCGACAACGCCGGCATGTCCTCGCCTACTTCGAGACGGATACCGACGTCTGGCTGATCGTGCTCGCGAGCGGCCAGACGCGCATCCGACGCCTCGGCGCGCCGACGCCGCGCCTGAGCGAGATGGTGGAAGCGTTCGTATCGGATCCGGATGACGCGGCGGTGGCGGCGCGGCTGGGAGGCCTCCTGCTGCCCGACGACGCCCTGCCCGAAGCCGCCGACCCGATCGTGATCGTGGCCGACGGGTCGATCGCGCGCGTGCCCTTCGCCGCGCTACTCAGCGGCGGACACCGTGTGGTCGAGACCCATCCGATCGCCTACGCACGAAGCCTCGCCGCGATCGCAGGGCCCGAGACACCTCAGCCGAAGGAAGTGACGTCGCCGCCGCAATTGCTTGGCGATCCCTCCGGTGATCTGCCCGAGGCGGCGCGGGAAGTCGCCGATCTGGCCTCTCGCCTGGCGGTAAGGGCCCGGACGGGACGGGAGGCGAACCGGGCGGCCCTTCGGGACGCGGTGAATGCCTCGCTATTACATGTCGCGACGCACACGGGCGAAGGCGCCACAGGACCATGGCTCCAGTTGGCGGACGGACGTGTCGGACCGGCGGAGATCGTCTCGGCGCGCCTCGCGCCTCGGCTCGTCGTCCTGGCGACCTGCGCCTCTGCGGCCCCGCGCGGCCGCGGCCTGTGGGGGAGCCTGGCCGCAGCCTTCCACGTCGCCGGCGCCGGCAGCGTGGTGGCCTCCCTCTGGTCGGTGGGTGACGCGCCGGCCCGGGAATTCGTGGGGCGGTTCTATCGAGAGGGTGGGGCCGATCACCCGGCCGTCGCCCTCGCCCGTACGCAGCGGGCCTTCATCCGCGAAGGCCGGCCGACGTCGTCATGGGCGCCGTTCGTAGTGATAGGTCTGGGGGACCGAGAAGGCTCTTGATCGAGAGGAGGATTCGATGCAGGCAGGAAGACTAAGGGTCGTCAGTTTCGCGGCGCTTCTCCTCGTGGGAGTCGCCATGGGGGCGACTCTCGCGCGAGGTTCGCAGGGTGCGGGCCGTCCGGGCCAGGCGACGTCCACCGTCACGAAACCGCCCGTCGGAAAGGACGGCGTGGTGGAGCTGAAAGGGGTGCCAGAGGGTTACTACCTGGTGCTCACGGCGGATAGCGCGAAAACGGGCAAATACCCGATCCAACTCGTCAAGGTCACGAGCGTACTGGGTTGTGATCCGAAGCAGCAGCCCATGTGCGAGGACTGCTTCCCCGGAGGCAAGGGTCGGATCGCCGCCTGCATCAACCCCCAACCGCCACCGCCGTTCTGTCCTCCAAACTGCTTGAAGTACTCGAGCAAGCTGCCAGCAGTGGAAGTGCTCGGGTTCGTCCGGGTGCCTTGACGGCGCTCGCCGGAAACGGCAGGGACTTGTCGCTCAGGAGCGAGACCGTCGCTCCGCCTCCCGACGAGCGCGCGGCACTGGACGCGCTCGACCGCGGCGACCTCCACGGCACGATCGAGGTGCTGATGGCGCTCTACGGCCGCGCCGTCCATCGCTATTCGTGCCGCCTCGTCGGGGACCAGCACGCCGCGGAGGACGTGCTGCAGACCACGTTCCTGCAGGCCTTCGTAGACCTGCCGCGGTTCGCAAGGCGGTCGTCGCTGAGAGTCTGGCTTTTCGGGATCGCGCACCATCGGTGTCTCGATGCCCTCAAGGCTCGCCGGCGTCTGAGGTGGCGGTTCCCGGGCATGGACGAGAACGCTCCGGAGCCCGCGGCGCCTGCGAGCAGGGACGACCATGCGTACGGGAGCCGTTTGGGGGAGTCCCTGGCGCGCTGCCTGGAGTCGCTCAAGGAGGCCGTGCGGACGGCCGTGCTCCTGCGCTATGCCGAGGAGTTCTCGTACGGCGAGATGGCGGAGGTCTGCGGCGAGAAGGCGCCAACGCTGCAGGCACGGGTGGCGCGCGCCCTTCCTCTCCTCCGTCGCTGCCTGGAGCGGCAAGGCGTGCACGTGTGAGTCCCTGTACGCGCTTCGAGGACGAAGGCCTGCTGCAGCTCGAACGCGGCGAGCCACTCGACGAGCACTTCGCCTCGTGCGCCGAGTGCGCGCAAGCGCGGGCGGCCTACGAGCGCCTAAGGCGTGCGCTGGTCGAGACTGGCCCGGGCCTGGAGCCCGCTGACGGCTGGCAGGACCGCGTCCGCGCACGATTGGACGCTGCGCCTCCGCGGCGTGAGGGCCCGCGTCGCGTCGGTCTCGTCGCCGCGCTGGTGGGAATGGCCGCGGCGGCGGCGGTCGTGGCTGTCCTTCGGCCGCCCGCAGTTCCGCCGGCCCTCAAGCTCGACGCCCACGTCGAGAGCGCGGGCGGCGAGGCGCGCCGCGGCATCTCCGCCCACGAGGGCGACCGCCTCGTTTTCGAGGGGACGATCGACGGACGTGCGTTCGCCGAGCTGCGCGTCTACCGTGACGACCGGCGGCTCGTCCTGCGCTGCTCCAACGAGGACCCGTGTCGCCGCACCGCCAACGGTTTCCGGGCGTTACTCACCGTGGAGGCGCGAGGGAGGTATCAATCCGTCCTGCTCAGCGCCGACCGTGCGCTGCCCGCTCCGGAGGGCGAGCTCGATCGCGACGTGGATGCGTCTCTGGCCGCCGGCGCGCACATCGCCCTCGGTCCCGAGATCGACGTCAGGTAGGGGAACCCCGCCCGATCGTGCCCGTCTTGTGGGCGACGGGCGTGCGTTCCGGAACTCCGGCCGGAATCCCGTCGTTGAACTTCTGCCGCTTCAGGATCCCCACCATCTCGGCGTCGGAGCGCGCGTCGATCACCTTGCCTCTGGCCAACTTCTGCAGAAGGACGGCCAGGCCACGCGCCGTCGTCGTGTTGTTCAAGCCCTGGTCGAACGCCTTCTGATCCTCCACGCCGCGCCGGACGTTCATGCCGGCGGCGCCGAGGCGCGCGACCCTCGCCCGGATGTTCTCCACGCCCAGCCGCTCGATCAGAAGGTTGGCCGCCAGGTTGCTGCTGACCGTGATCATGGCCTCGCAGAGCTCGCGGAGGGTCATCGTCTTGCCGACCGCCTTGTAGACGTCCGCGTCCGAGTCGTCGCCCACGCTGAGGTGATAGACGCTTCCATCCACGATGCTGTGGAAGTCGTTCACGACCGGCAAAGGGTCGTCGAGGCGCAGGCGGCGCGCCTTGGCCTGCCGGAAGAGCTCGATCATCACCGGCACCTTCATGGTGCTCGCCGCGTGGAACACCCTGTCGGGCTCGATCATCACCGCGCCGCGTCCATCCAGGGGCAGCAAGACCAACCCGACGTCGGGGGCCGGCCGCGTCTGGCTCTCGATGAGCGCGTGAATGCGTGCCTCGAGCCCGGAGTCCGCCGGACGAGCCGACGACGACAGAATCAGGAAAAGGAGCCAGGGCATGGGGACAAGTCTACACAGCGGTCCCGCGGTCTTGAGAAGAACGGAGGTGACGGGGGCCACAGAGTCTCTCCCTGAATGACGGCGCCGGCTTCGCGTCCACGCGTATGTCTTGTAACGGGCGAGAGCCATGGAGGCCGATGTCATGAGACGACTTGTTTACGCGGGTGTATTTGCCGCTGTGCTGGGTTTCGCGCCGATGCCGGCACGCGCGGAGAGCCTGAACGCCAACTCGGGCATGGCCATCAACATCATGGGCTTGAACTACTACTC
>Ga0111539_10002819_pt1 | contig 23100 bp, 26 predicted proteins | sample RhiMethybrSRZTD1_FD_79667 | JGI IMG/M metagenome (GOLD analysis project Ga0111539, IMG submission 79667) | Populus rhizosphere microbial communities from Tennessee, USA - Rhizosphere MetaG P. TD hybrid SRZTD1 (version 2) (version 2) | ecosystem: Host-associated > Plants > Roots > Rhizosphere >...
TCGGGCGGATGCCCACCGCCATGACGACGAGATCGGCGGGGATGACGGTGCCGTTCTTCAGCTTCACGGCAGAAACGCGCCCGTCTCCCTGCAGGCACTCCGTCTGCGCCTGCAGCTCGAACCTGAGTCCCTTCTCCTCCAGCGTCTTCTGCAGCAAGTCGGCTGCCACCTTGTCGAGCTGGCGCTCCATGAGCCAGGGCATCAGGTGCACGACCGTGACCTCCATGCCGCGCCGCTTGAGGCCGTTGGCGGCCTCGAGACCGAGGAGCCCGCCGCCGATCACGACCGCGTTGCGGTGCGTGGCCGAGGCCTGGATCATCGCCTCGGTGTCGTGGATGTCGCGGTAGGTGAGCACGCCCTCCAGGTCGATGCCGGGGATCGGCAGGATGAAGGGATTCGAGCCGGTGGCCAGCAGCAGCCGGTCGTAGGGCTGGACGGTGCCGTCGTCGGCCACCACCTGGCGGGCGATGCGGTCGATCCGCACCACCTTGCGCCCGGTGAGGAGGCGAATGCCGTTGTCGCGGTACCAGTCGAGGTCGTTGAGGACGATGTCGGCGATCGTCTGCTCGCCGGCCAGCACCGGCGAGAGCAGGATGCGGTTGTAGTTGGGATGCGGCTCGGCACCGAAGATGGTGATGTCGTAGAGGTCGGGCGTGAGCTTGAGGAGCTCTTCGATCGCCCTCACGCCGGCCATGCCGTTGCCGACCACCACCAGCTTCGGCTTTTCCATCTTCACGCCGCTTTCCTCGCCTGGCGGCTGTAGAGGAACTCGAGGACCTCCCTGCGGCACTCGATGTAGCGCGCGTTGGTCGCCAGCGCCAGCCGGTCGCGCGGCCTGGGCAGCCCCACCTCGACGATTCCGCCGATGGTCGCCGCCGGGCCATTGGTCATCATGACGATGCGGTCGGAAAGCAGCACCGCCTCGTCCACGTCGTGGGTCACCATGACCACCGTCGAGTGGGTGCGCGCGACGATTCCCATCAGCTCGTCCTGCAGGTGCGCGCGGGTGAGCGCGTCGAGCGCCCCGAACGGTTCATCCATCAGGAGGACCTTGGGCTCCATGGCGAGGGCGCGCGCGATACCCACGCGCTGCTTCATGCCGCCGGAGATCTCCTCGGGATACTTGGTCGCGGCCGGCGAGAGGCCCACGAGCGCGAGCGCCGCTGCGGTGCGCTCCTTCAGCTGCGCCTTGGTTTCCTTGTCGCCGAACACGCGCTCCACCGCGAGCATCACGTTGCCCGCGCAGGTGAGCCAGGGCAGCAGCGAGTGGTTCTGGAACACCACGCCGCGTTCCGGCCCCGGGCCGGAGATCTCCTTGTTGGCGAGCAACATGTGCCCCTGGGTGGGCTTGAGCAGGCCCGCGAGGAGGTTCAGCAGCGTGGACTTGCCGCAACCCGAGTGCCCGATGAGCGTCACGAACTCGCTCTGCGCCACGTCGAGCTTGATGTCGCGCAGCGCCTCGAAAGTGACGCCGCGCTTCGCGAAGACCATCCCGACGCCGTCGATGTCGATGTAACTGTTCATGTCAGCCTCCGACGCCGTGGCTCACCTTGCGGGCCACGTAGATCAACGATTGCTCGAGCAGGAGGCCGACCATCCCGATCACGAAGATCGCGATGATGATGTGGTCCACCTTGAGGTTGTTCCACTCGTCCCAGACCCAGAAGCCGATGCCGACGCCGCCGGTGAGCATCTCGGCCGCGACGATCACGAGCCACGCCACGCCGATGGACAGGCGCACGCCCGTGAGCATGTAGGGCAGCACGGCGGGGAAGAGGATGCTGGTGAAGATCTTCCACTCGGAGAGGTTCAGCACGCGCGCGACGTTGAGGTAGTCCTGCGGCACCTGGCGCACGCCCGCGGCGGTATTCATCACCAGCGGCCAGATCGAGCAGATGAAGATGGCGAAGATCGACGCCGGGTTCGCGGCCTTCAGCATCAACAGCCCGATCGGCAGCCACGCGAGCGGGCTCACGGGCTTCAACAGCGCGATGATCGGGGCTGCCATGTCGCCGAGGAAGCGGAAGCGGCCGATCACGAAGCCCAGCGGGATGCCGACCAGCGCGGCCAGGCCGAATCCCATGCCGACGCGGCCGAGCGAGGTGAGCACGTTCCAGCCGATGCCCTGGTCGTTCGGCCCCTTCCTGTAGAAGGGATCCGCGAAGATCACCAGCGCCTCCTTGAACACCGCGGCGGGATCGGGGATGCGGCCGAACTTGGCGATGAACGCCCAGGCGACGACGAAGAGCGCGATGCCCAGGGCCATGGCGAAGATGCGGGTGAAGATCGTGTAGTCGCGCTGGCGCACCGGGCGGGGAGCAACGACGCGCTCTGCCTTGGGAGAGGGCGGGGGAGAGGGCGCTTTCGCAGCCTTGCGCAGCGCCGAGGGATGCGCCACCACCACTCGGCTCGGTAGCGCACTCATCTCAGGCCACCTTCACTTTGAAACCACCCGCGTACTTCACCGGGTCTTTGCCGTCCCACACCACGCCGTCGATGAGCCTGGACGTGCGCATCACGTCCCTGGGCAGGTTCGCCTTGGCCATGGCGGCCGCCTGCCTGTAGATCTCGATCTGGTTCACCTTCTTCGCCACGTCGAGGTAGTTCGGGTCCTCCTTCAGCAGGCCCCAGCGGCGATGCTGGGTGAGGAACCACATGCCGTCGGAGAGGTAGGGGAAGTTCACCGCGCCGTCGTTGTAGAACTTCATGTTGTCCGGGTCCTTCCATGCCTTGCCGATGCCGTTGTCGTACTGGCCGAGCATGCGGCCCTCGATCACGTCCACGTCGGTGTTCACGTAGGACTTCTCGGCGATGACCCTGGCGGTCTCCTTCTTGTTGGCGTCGGAGGCGTCGATCCAGCGGCCGGCCTCGATGATCGCGGCGGTCATCGCGCGTGCCGTGTTCGGGTTCTTCTGCAGCCACTCCATCGTGGTGCCGAGCGTCTTCTCCGGATGGTCCTTCCAGAGGCCTTGCGTGGTCTCGGCGGTGAAGCCGATCTTGTCGACGATGGCGCGCACGTGCCACGGCTCGCCCACGCAGTAGCCGTCCATGTTGCCGATGCGCATGTTGGCCACCATCTGCGGCGGGGGCACGGTGATGGTCTTCACGTCGGTGAAGGGATTCACGTCGTGGGCCGCGAGCCAGTAGTAGAGCCACATGGCGTGCGTGCCGGTGGGGAAGGTCTGCGCGAAGGTGTACTCGCCCTTCTCCTTCTTGATGAGCGCGGCGAGGCTGGTCGCGTCCTTCACGCCCTTGTCGTAGAGCTTGCGCGAGAGGCAGAAGGCCTGGCCGTTGTGGTTCAGGTTCATGAGGATGGCCATGTCCTTCTTCGGCCCGCCCACGCCCATCTGCAATCCGTAGATCAGGCCGTAGAGCACGTGCGAGGCGTCGAGCTCGCCGTTCACGAGCTTGTCGCGTACCGCCGCCCACGAGGCCTCCTTCGAGGGCGTGATGGTGACGCCGTACTTCTTGTCGAAGCCCTTCACGCTCGCCATCACCACCGAGGCGCAGTCGGTGAGCGGGATGAAGCCGACCTTCACCTCCTTCTTCTCGGGCGCGTCGGAGCCCTGGGCCCAGACGCTCGCGCGCATCATCGGGCTCATCGTGGCCACTACGGCCGCGGTGCTGGTGAGGAACTGGCGGCGGGTGTGTCTCTTGCGCATGTCATGGGCTCCCTTGGTGCGTTTCCAGAAAACAAAAAAGGCGTCGCGGTCGCGCGGGTTGCGCGCGTCGGACGCCTTTGCCGGTTCCTCCAGCCGTCGTTGGCCGGGGATCCCGCCTTCAATTCAGCAAGCGGTGTGCCAGTGCCGGCTAACTCCTCAAGTCATTGAATTGGCGAGATTTATGGAGGGGGGGCGAGGTGAGGGTGTTCCAGCATGCACAACAACCGGGCGCCCGCGCGCCGTTTTGGCGCGGCTAACCCAGCAAGCCGGCCACGTCGATCACCTGCTGCGCGGCCTCGCCGAGCCGGATGCCGCGCTGCATCGAGAGCGAACGCAGCGACGCGAACGCCTCGTCCTCGCTGCAGCCGCGCTGCTTCATGAGGATGCCCTTCGCCCGCTCGACGAGCTTCCTCTCGGCGAGCTTGGTGCGAGTGGACTCGAGCTCGGCGCGCAGCCGTTGCTCGCCCTGGAAGCGCTCGATCGCCACGCGCATGATCGGCTCGAGGCGGCGTGGATCGAGGCTGTCCACCACGTACGCCGAGACGCCGACGCCCAAGGCCGCCCGGATGGCGTCGTCGTGGGCGTCCTCGGTGAGCATCACCACGGGGCGCGGGGCCGCCGCGGAAACCGCCGCGAGCTGCTCGAGCACGTCACGGCTGGGCGACTCGGTGTCGATCAGCACCACGTCGGGCTGGTGGCGCTCGACGCTTTGCAGCAGCTCGAGCGGCGAGTCGAGGGTATGCGCGATCTCCACGCCTTTCGCTGCGCCGAACGACGACGGGACCCCGCCGCGGTGCGGCGTGTCGTGGACCAGGAGCACCCGGAGGATCCGGGGCGAAGGGCGGCGGCGCACCCTTGCTGCAATGCAACAGGCATGCCAGCCCAGCCTCACGCAAGTCCTTGATCTACAAGGCCGCGGAGAAAAGTTGGTCCCTGATTTGGTGCACCATGCGGTGAAGTGTTGGCCACGCCTGTGCTGAAAATTCGACAGAGCCCCGGGGGTGTTGGTGATAAATTGGCTTCGCGTCGATCAACCAGTGTTGGAGGCAACCATGTCGAACAAGGACAAGAAGCAAGGCGAACTGTCGGAAGAGCAACTCGAAGGCGTTTCCGGCGGCCAGGAAGTTCGCAAGATGGAGACCATCGTGGTGACGGCCAAGCGGCTGCCGCCCGAGCAGGTGGTCAAGATGGAGACGATCACGGTCACCGCGTCGCGCGACAAGCCCGACACGGGCGGCGCGAACGTCCAGACGGCTTCGGTTCAAAAAAAGAAGAGCTGAACACTGCTGCGCGTCGTTGAGCGGCTTTCGTCCGCTCCAGCGACCGGCCCGCAGCCAGTCAGCTTCCAGGCGTCACTGTATTTGCCTCGCGAGCATCGCGGAGAACGTCCCGCGATGCTCCGAGAGTTCCTCGAAGGTCCCCTGCTCGACGATGCGTCCCCCGTCGAGCACCACGATGCGGTCCGCGCCCCGCACGGTGTTCAGCCGGTGCGCAATCACGACCCGCGTCGCATCCAGCTTCTCCAGCTCCGCCAGCACGGTCGCCTGCGACACGTTGTCGAGCGCGCTCGTCGCCTCGTCCAGCAGGAGGATTCGCGGGTTTGCGACCAGCGCGCGCGCGAGCAGCACGCGCTGGCGCTGTCCGCCCGATAGCGTCGAGAGACCCTCGCCCACCACGGTGTAGAGGCCCATCGGCATCGCCTCGATGTCGGCGGCGAGGCCCGCGCGCCGTGCCGCGTCCATGGCCGCGTCGACCTCGAGGTTGGCGGCGCCGAGGATGTTGGTGCGCAGGTCGCCCGCCCAGAGCTTGCCGCCCTGCAGCACCGTGCCCAGGCGCGAGCGCAGGTGGCGCAGGTCGAGCGTGGAGAGGTCGTGCCCGTCGTAGCTCACGCTGCCCGTGCCGGGTGACTCGAAACCCAGCAGCAGCCGCAGCAGCGTCGACTTGCCCGAGCCGCTCGGGCCGACGATCGCGACGAACTCCCCCGGGCGGATGTCGAGGTCGATGCCGCTCAGCACCGGCTCGCCCCCCGGATAGCTGAAGCTGAGCCCCGAGAGGGTGATGGCGCCCGCGGGCGCGTGGCGCTTGCCATGCCCGCCGGCATCCTCCGGGGGCGTCTCCAGGATCGGGCGCGCGCGATCCCAGACGGGCTTCAGGTTCACCACTGCGAGCGTGGTCGAGACCAGCGCATGCACGCCGCCCAGCAACGCGAACAGCGCCGCGTGGAACGCGACGAAGGCGCCGGTGGAAAGGCGCGTGGCACTGTCGGCGGAGAGCTTCCACGCGAGCCACAGGACCAGGATCGTCGCCGCGGGCTGCAGCAGCGAGAGCGCCACGGTCTCGTAGTTGCTGAGCACGGTGCTCGCACGGTTGGCGTCGCGGTAGGCATCGTATTTTGCGTACCACTGCTCGAAGACGCGGCCCTCTGCAGCGGCCGCGCGCAGCTTGGCGATGCCGGAGAACACCTCGTAGGTCATCGCGGAGAGCTTGCCGTCGAGCGCCTCGATGCGCGGGCCGATGCGCAGGCGCAGCGTCCCGAGCGTGGCCGACACCGCCACCACGAGGATCAGGATGCCGGAGGCCGCGAGCGTGAGCGCCGGGCTGTAGGCGAGCATGAGCCCCAGGTTGGCGAGCAGGAAGATCGAGGTCGCGAAGGTCTCGATGGTCGAGCCGGTGATGGCGCGCTGCACGGTGTTGACGCTGCCCATCCGCAGCGCCAGGTCGCCGCTCGCGAACTCGCGGAAGAAGCGCGCGGGGGCGGAGACCACGCGATCCACGAGCGCCGCCTGCATCGCCACCCCGATGCGGGTCTCGAAGCGCAGCACCGCGAACGATCGCAGGATGTCGAGCGCGATGAGGCTCACTCCCGCGAGCCCGAGAGCCGCGATGATGCCGCCGATCGCGTCGATCGCCCTGGCCGGGATCGCGCGATCGATGAGCCAGCCGCTCGCCACCGGCGTGAGCAGTCCGATCAGCGCCGCTGCGAGTCCCGCCACGAGCAGCAGCGCCATGTCGCGGCCGCCGTGGCGCATCGCGAATCGCAGGATGTCGACCGGGCGCAGGGCCCGCGGGGCGAAGCGCTCGTGGAAGGTGAAGGCGAATGGCGCGAGTCGCGTCGCGAGGCTCTCGTCCATGGGCCACTCGACCACGGACTTCTGGTCGGGGAACGTGGTGAGCATCCGGTAGCCGCCCGTGGTTCGCGGAAGCAGGGCGACCCATCCCGTGCCCGCCGACGCGTGCGGAGCAGGATCGCTCTCGCGCGCCTGGCTGCGGCGGTCGGCCACGCGCGCCAGCATCGGGGCCGACCCCTGCTTCCACCAACCGGCGTCGAGCAGGACCCTGCGGCTGCGCGTGCCGCCCCGGAGCGCCAGTTCCTCGACCGCGTCCTCCGCCGCCTCCGGCAAATAACCGGGGTCAGACTCCAGTTTTGCTAATTCGGGGGTTTCCGCGGAAACCCCCCGAATTAGCAAAACTGGAGTCTGACCCCGGTTATTCAGCAGCCGCCACGCGGTCGGCAGCGTGGCGCACTTGAAGGAGATTCCGGGGTCGTTCATCGTCAGGCTTCGCCGGCGACCAGGGCCGCGTAGCGCCCGCCGCGGATTGCGAGGAGTTCCTCGTGGCGGCCGCGCTCGACCACGCGCCCGCGCTCTAGGACCACGATCTCGTCGGCGTCACGCACCGTGGAGAGACGATGGGCGATCACCAGGCAGGTGACGTTGCGCGCGCGCAGGTTCTCCTCGACCCTGGCCTCGGAGGTGGGATCGAGCGCGCTCGTGGCCTCGTCGAGGATGAGGATGGCGGGATCGCGCACCAGCGCGCGCGCGATCTCGAGGCGCTGGCGCTGCCCGCCGGAGAGGTTGCGCGCGCCTTCCTGCAGGCGCGTGTCCAGGCCGCCGCGAGCCCCGAGCACCTCGGCGCCGAGCGCTGCGTCGGCGAGCGCGCGCTCGATCGCCTCGGCCGGCGCGTCCTCCCACAGCGTGAGGTTCTCGCGCACCGTGCCCTCGAAGAGCGCGACGTCCTGGTCGACGAAGGCCACCGAGCGCGAGATGTGCGCGCGTTCGTACGAGGCGCGCGGCTTGCCGTCGAAGAGGATCTCGCCGCTCCAGGGCGTGAAGAGGCCTGCGGCGAGGCGGGCGAGCGTCGACTTGCCGGAGCCCGAGGCGCCGACCACCGCCACGCGCCCTCCGGGGCGCACGGTGACCGAGAAAGCCTCGAGAAGCGGCGCCTCGCCCTTGTTGTAGCCGAAGGTGACGTCGCGGAACTCGAGCGCGCCGGCGAGTCGCGGCGCGGGCGCCGCCGCGGGACCCGGCACGACCACGCCCGGCTCGGTCTTGTGGTGCAGCACGTCGTCGAGACGCGAGAGGTCTCCGCGCAGCGACTGCAGCGCCTGCGTCTGCGAGAACAGCCCCTGCACCGGCGCGGTGAACCCGGCGAGCAGCACCTGGAAGGCGACGAGGTCGCCGACGCTGAAGCCCTCGCCGCGGATGATGAGCGCGGCGCCGAAGCCGAGCACCGCCAGGCTCGCCACCAGCCCCAGCAGCGAGGGTGCCTCGGCCAGCCACATCATCACGCGCTGCGAGCGGATCGAGGCGTTGAGGAACTGCACCTGCATCCCGAGCCACTTGCGGAAAAGCGCCGTCTCCTGGCCGCCGGCCTTGATGCTCTCGATGTTGGCGAGCCCCCCGGTGGCCATGCCCGAGAGCTTTCCGCCCTGCACCGAGAGCTCCTGCGAGATCTCCGCGGTGCGGCGCGCGAGCGAGCGCCAGGCGATGAGCTCGAGCGCCACGCAGAAGAAGGCGATGAGGGCGAGCCGCGGCTCGAGCCGCACCATGAGCACGAGGAAGAAGCTCGCCGTGAGCAGGTTCAAGGCGAGCATGGCGAAGTCGCTCGAGATGGTCTCGGCCACGCGGTCGTTCAGGTCCACGCGCGCGGCGATCTCGCCGGCCGAGCGCTGCGAGTAGAACGCCATCGGCAGCGACAGCGCCTGCGCGAAGAAGCGCCGCGCCGACACGCGGGCCGCGCGGCCGAACGTGTCCATGAGCAGCCTCGCCTGGATCGCCACAAGCAGGGCGCGCGCCACCGCGGCAACCACGAACCCGATGAGGAGCGGTCCGGCCACGCCGTCCACGCGCGCGACCAGGACTTCGTCCACGAACCGGCCGAGGAGCCACGGGATGGCGATTCCGGGCAGCACGAGGGCGAGGCCGATGAAGATCGCCCCGCCGATCGCGCCGCGGAAGCCCTCGAGGTACTGCGCGAGCGAGCGCAGCACCGAAGGCGGCGTGCCGCCAGGGACGAAGGCCGGGCTGCGCTCGAAGGTGAGCACGACGCCGGTGAAGGCCTGGTCGAACTCGGCCGCGGGGATGTTTCGCCGGCCGCGCGCCGGATCGTTGAGGAACACGCGCCCTTCGCGCATTCCCTCCACGACGACGAAGTGGTTGAAGTTCACGAAGGCGATCGCGGGCATCGGCAGCTCGGCCAGCTCGCGCGGCTCCTTGCGGAAGCCGCGCGCTTCCAGGCCGTGCGCGCGCGCTGCCCGCAAGAGCCCGCTCGCCTTGCTGCCGTCGCGGCTCACGCCGCAATCCACGCGCATCTGCTCGAGCGGGACGTGGCGGCCGTGGAAGGCGAGCACCATCGCGAGCGCGGCCGCGCCGCACTCGACGCTTTCCAGCTGCAGGATCGTGGGCGTGCGCCGCACCGGGGTCTCCGGCAGCGGCGCTGCGGGCGCCCCGGCCGTTTCTCCGGCGTTCAGCGCGCCTGCAGCAGCCATGCGGCGAAGGCGGCCACGAGGCCGAGCAGGACCACGAGCACCACGAGCAGCGCGCGCGGATAGGTCGGGAGGGCGAGGCGCTCGTCCAAACGCTCGGGCGAGGCGAGGCGGTCGAGCGCCGCCTTCCTGAAAATGTCGGACATCAGCCTGCCAGGCGCCGGAGCATCCGCTCGAACCGGGCGCCGGCCAGGTGCACGGTGTCGAGCAAGTCGTCGCCGAGCTCGTCGCGCGCATTCTTCTCCTCGCTCGCCTTGCCGTAGCCGAAGCGCGTCGTGGTCTCGCGCAGGCGGTGGGCGAGGAAGACGGACAGCGCGCGATAGAAGCGCGAGGCGAAGCCGAGGTCGTTGGCGAGCTTGTCGCGCACCACGGCGTCCGAGAGGCGCAGCACCGTCGCCTCGGTGAGGACCTCGACGGAAACGGCGGTGGGCGCCGGGTCCACGAGCGACATCTCGCCCAGGATCTCGCCCGACTCGAGGGTGGCGATCGGGTCGCCGGCGCGCGTCTTCACCACGAGGCGGCCGTCGAGGACGAAGTAGAGGGAGTCGATGCGCGTGCCCACCGGGATGAGCACCGTGCCCGCGTCGAGGCTCACGCGCTCGCCGGTGGAGGCGAGCCACTCGACGTCGCCGTCGCTCAGGACGCTGAAGATGAACAGGACTTTGCGCACTGCGCCTCCCGGCTGCGTCGATTGTTTCGCGCAGTGTATATCGGCGGCCGTCCGGGCCACCCGGACGATGACCGGTTTGCCGGTGCGACTCCGTACTGGGGGGTGAGAGGCAATTTTGCCCTCGCCTACCGAAGGAGACCCACATGCTCAACCCCGTCCGCAAATTGCGAATCGGCCCCGTCCTCGGCACCACGCTCGCCATCGTCGCGTTCGCCCTCTCCACGCTGGGCACGCTCGCCGGTACCGACAAGCAGGCCGCCCCGGGTCAAGACGCCCACGTGTTCGTGCCGACCATCGTGGAAATCAAGTCGATCGACGCCGAATCGGCGCCCACGTTCTGACCGCGGAGGATTCCATGGACGATCCCACCACCCGCACCGAGATGCACCCGCGTACGCGCCGCTTCTCGCGCGAGCTCGAAGGCCGGCGCAGCGTCCGTAGTCCTTCGCCATTCGACGATCCGGAAACACGCCGATGGAAGCGAGTCTCGGCACGGCTCGGCGTGGGAGTGATGGCGGCATTCATCGCGCTGCTGGCCGTCGTCGGCGGCACGGCGCCGGAACCAGGCGAGAACCTGGCTCGCGCCGCGATGCCCGTCCGGGTCATGGCGCATGACTGAGCGGCGCGACGGGCCGCAAACTCAGCGGCTCGCCGTCTCCCTCACGAGCGCCTCGGCTTCGGCCAGCGCGGGGTGCGCGGCGTCCACCGAAGCGCGCAGCTGCTCCAGGGCCTGCGCGCCGGTACGGCCCGCCGCGGCGGAATCCCCTTTTGCGCGCTGCGCCTTCGCGACGGCGAGCTGCGCCAGCGCGCTGCGAAACGAGACGGGCTTGCCACCCCGCAGGCCGTCGGCCATGGCCAGGGCTTCTTCGCCGGCCCGCAACGCCTCGGCGGGAACCTGAAGCCGCAGATATGCCTCCGACAGCAGGAGCAGCGCCGCGACGGACGCGGGCTCCGGTTTGCGCCGGCCGGACTCCAGCAGGGAGACCACCTTCGCGGGTTCATTGCGCTCGAGGGCGAGCCGGCTCATCACAACGAGCGCCCCGGGATCCGGTGGCTCTCCGGGCTTGCCCAGCCGCGCCTCTTCGTCGAGCAACGTCGCGGCCTCCGCCGGGCGGTGCTGCAAGGCGTAAACCTGCGCCCTGCCGAGAAGCGCGCGCCGGACGACACCGACGTTCCCAAGCTTGCCCGCCGTTTCGGCCGCCTCGAGCCAACCCGCGACGGCTTCTCCGTAACGGCCGAGATCCTCGAGGGCCCTTGCTCGCACCGCCAGGACGAACGGGGACTTCGGGCTGTCGGGGGCGTCGCGAGCGGCCGTCGCGAGGTTGCGATCGCTCAGCTCCAGCGCCCTCTTCGCGTCGCCCGTGGTGAGGTTCATCACGGCCCAGTTATTGGTCAATGCGATCGCGTGCGGGCTGTGCGACTGGCCCATCACCTCCAGCTTTGCAAGCGCGGTCTCGTAGAACCGCTCTCCCTCGACCACGCGTCCGTTCATGCCGTGGGCATAGCCCAGGGAAGCCAGCAGCGAGACTTCGAGCCGTGGCGAAGGGCGTGGCGAGAGCCCGTGCCAACGCAGCGCTTCGTTGGCATGGTGCAGCGCGTCGGCCTTGGCTTCGCCTTGCCGAGCAGCGATCGAGGCGAGGTAGTGGTGTGCCTCGGCGCGCCGCTGCGCGCTGGCGGTGGGCCTTTCCGCAATCGCCTTGAGCGTCGCCTTGCCTTCCTCGGAGCGCCCGACCCAGCCGAGGACGAACGCGTGCTGGCCGGTCACCTGGTCGACGAGGTCCGTGTCCTTGCTGCCGCGGACGGCTTCGATCGAGCGCTCCAGCAGGCGCAGCGCCTGCTGCGGCTGCCCCAGGGTCTGCAGGTTGGTCCCGAGCAGCGCCAGCACCGTGGCGCGATGTTCGGGATCGTTGGGGAATTCCTGCTCGACCAGGGCTTCGCTGCGGGCCATCAGCTGCTCGGCGGTCAGGCCCTGGCGGCCCCGTGCCGCCTGCGTGAGGACCATGTTCAGGAACTGGGTTACGGCCTCGTTGCGCGAAACCAGCCGGAACGCGCGATCGCGCTCTTCGCTGGCGCGCTGCGCCTGCCAGAGCGACACGCCTGTTGCCGCGAGCAGGGAAGCGGCCACGACCGCGCCCGCCGCCAGCGGCACGCGGTGGCGCCGCGCGAAGCGGCCGAGCCGATAGCGCATCGAGTCCGGCCGGGCGAGCACCGGCTCGTGCCCCAGATAGCGCCGCCAATCCTGCGCAAGCGCGTCGGCGGTTGCATAACGCTCCACAGGATTCTTCTTCAGCGCCTTGTTGAGGATGGCGTCAAGGTCGCCACTCAATTCGCGGCGCAGCGCCGGGTGCGCCGCGGCATCGCTCGCCAGCGGCGGTTCCAGCGTCGTGATCGCTTCCTCCAGCTCGGCGGGGCTGCCACGCTTCAGGTGGTACGGGCGTGCCCCGGAAAGCAGCTCATAGGCGACGACGCCGAGCGAGTAGACGTCGCTCGCGGTGCCGATGGGACGCCCGAGGATCTGCTCGGGACTCGCGTAGTCGAGCGTGAGGGCGCGGCCCGCGGCCCGCGTGAGCTCGGTCTCGGCGGCCTGTGTTCCCTCGAGGAGCTTCGCGATGCCGAAGTCGAGCAGGCGAACCTCTCCTTCGGGTGTCACCAGGATGTTGCCGGGCTTGAGGTCGCGGTGCACGACCAGCCGGCCATGCGCGAATGCGACCGCGGCGGCGACCTGCAACAGCAGCTCGAGCCTCTCCTTTACGGGCAACGACCGATTGCGGCTATAGGCGTCGAGTGTCTCTCCCTCCACGTACTCGAGCGCCATGTAGGGGCGGCCCTGCTCGTCGACGCCGGCGTCGTAGAGCCGCGCGATGTGGGGATGCTCGAGCCCGGCGAGGATCTGGCTCTCGCGGGCGAAGCGCTCTGCAAGCCCGGGCGCCCAGCCCAGGTACGGCAGCTTGAGCGCCACCTTGCGCCGCGGGCTTGCGTCGGCGCGCTCGGCCAGCCAGACCGCGCTCATGCCGCCGTGACCCAGTTCGCGTACCAGGACGTATGGGCCGATGGATTGGCCCTCGCGGGCGCCGCCGCCGAGCTGTGCCAACCGTCCGGGGTCGATGAGGTCGGCGGTTTCCTGGGCCGCCTGTTTCGCCATCAGCTCGCGCACCATCGGGGCGAGCCGGGCGGCGTCCCCGGCGAGCGACCCGAGCCACGCCTCCCGCTCGGTCACGGGCAGGGCCGAGCCCTTGTCCAGCAGGTTGGACACGAGGCGCAGGTCATCCGGTGTCATCGGCATGCCCTCAAGTACGGATTCGTGGCATGAAAGCGGCCATGAGGCCCTGCAGCCTTTACTTGAGCGCGGCGAACAGCAGCAGGCGCGCCTTCTCCCAGTCGCGCCGCACCGTGCGCTCGGAGAGTTCCAGCGCCTCGGCGACCTCGGCCTCGGTGAGCCCGCCGAAATAGCGCATCTCCACGATCCGCGCCAGGCGTGGGTCGGCTTGCGCGAGAGTTTCCAGCGCCTCGTGTACGCGCAGCACGTCATCCTCGGGCGCGGCGACGCGCTCGCCCAGCGCGGTGTCGAGCACGAGATGGTCGGCATCGCCGCCGCGGCGCTCGGCCGCCGCCGCCCGTGCGAAATCCACGATCACCGAGCGCATCACCTGTGAGGCATATGCGAAGAAGTGGCGGCGGTTGTCCACCGGCAACGCCTCCTGGCCTACGAGCTTGAGGTACGACTCGTGCACGAGCGACGTGGTGTCGAGCAGCGTCATCGTCTGGTGGGGCCGGAGGCGCGCGCGCGCCATGCGGCGCAGCTCGTCGTAGAGCAATGCGAACGCCTGCGAGGCGGCCTGGCGGTCGCCTGCGCGAGCTGCGGCGATGAGCGTGGTGACGTCGGGCACATCCACCTCCGTGGCGCGAGTGTATCCCGCCGCGGAAAGGATTACCCGGCGCCGGGGGAAAGCGGCGCGAATGCTGCGGAATTTTCCGTTGCGGCCGGGCGTGGCGCCGCGTTACCTTGGCGGCAAGAACAGACAGCACCGCCCGCGCACACATGCAGCAAGCCGTCCGCAAGGCCCTTCCGGTGGCGCAGCTCTATGCCATCCTGGACCGCGAGTTCCGCACCAAGCGCCCCGCGGCGTGCACCACCTGCGCGGTGCCGCTGCCGTATTGGCGCAAGCCCCCCGACGAGGTCTCCGCGAACTGGTTCATCGGCACGCCGCGCGAGTGCGAGCACGGCTGCGACGTCGTCATCGCCGAGGTGCTCACCGAGCTCTGGACGCGCTACAACGTGGACCGCACGCCGACCCTGCCCTAGCATTTCCGTAGGAGTGCGCCGACAGCAATGGGCGCGCGGTTGGTACACAATCGCGCGCATGCGGATCACCGGCCAATGGATGTTGGTCTACGACTATCAATTCTGGGATCCCGGAATTGGCCGCATGATCATTTCGGAATCGCCCGCGACCCTCGAGGCGATCAAGAACGGTCTCGGGATACCCCTTCCCGAGACGGGCCGCAGGGTAGCCAGAGCGGCCCTGGATGCCTTCGGTCGCGTCAGGCCCGGCTTCCCCAAGAGCTAGCAAGTGATTCGGCTAAACTCCCCTTGCAGATCGGGTTAGGGGAGACCTTATGCATCGTTTCCAGAAATGGCGTGATGCACTTCAAACAGCCGCAAGCCAAAGGTCAGTCACCCGCGTCATGCGGGATTACGCCCGCGCCCTGCCATCGGAAGTGCGCGCGACGCTTCCTGAGGATTGTCAGTACGCCCTGAGCGATCCCATCGACGTCCAGGAGGCGGCCGTAACCCTCGTCCAGGCGGAGTTGGCCCAGCTCGGAACCGCCAGGGATAACGATCTGCTCCACGAGATTGCTCACACCTTCGCGGCCGCTGCTGTCCGATTCCGTGGCTTGCCGGACATCACCCAGCCGAACGCCAGTTAGCTGCGCGCATCCCGAGCTGGACGCAGGGCGCACGGAGCAACGGGTGATCAGGGGAATCTGGTGCCGGGAGAGGGAATCGAACCCTCATGGTGTTGCCACCGCGGGATTTTGAGTCCCGTGCGTCTACCAATTCCGCCATCCCGGCGGATGGAAGGGTGAATTATAGACGCCGGCCGAAGGGGGGCAGCGTGTAGTCCAGGCTCTCGCGCGAGTCGGGCTGCTGGCGCGCCACGATCACCAGCAACTCGGCCTCGATGGCGGACATCTCGGGGCCGTAGGCGTCGACGACCAGCTCGACGCGCGATCGCGGGACGGTGGGGTAGCGGGCAGCGAGCTCGTCGAGCTCGATTGCCGCCAGGGGAGGAGCCGGCATGGGCCATTCTGCGGCGCCGCGCAAGCCTGATTCTGTAGGCGAAGCGGAAGGGCCGCGTAGGACCACTCCGACATTCATAATCCCGGCGTGCACCTCTCCGACTTCGATTACGTCCTTCCCCCCGAGCTGATCGCGCAGCACCCCGCCGCGGAGCGCACTGCGAGCCGGTTGCTGCACCTGGACGGGCGCACGGGTGCGATCGCGGACCGCAGGTTCGCGGACATGGTGGACCTGCTCGATCCGGGCGACGTGCTGGTGGTGAACGATACGCGCGTCATCAAGGCACGGCTGCACGGGCGCAAGGACAGCGGCGGCGAGGTCGAGGTGTTGGTGGAGCGCGTGCTGGACGCGCATCGCGCGCTCGCGCAGGTGCGCGCCAGCAAGACGCCGAAGCCGGGGCGCAAGCTGCTGCTCGGCGAGGGTGTCGAGGCCGAGGTGCTCGGGCGGCGGGGCGAGTTCTTCGAGCTGCGCTTCGACGCCCCGGTGCTGGATACCCTCGCGCGCCACGGCGAGGTGCCGCTCCCGCCCTACATCACGCACGAAGCGATCGGCGAAGACGAGTCGCGCTACCAGACCGTGTACGCGCGCGAGCCGGGTGCCGTTGCCGCGCCGACGGCGGGACTGCACTTCGACCGGACCCTGCTGGACGCCGTGCGCGCTCGCGGCGTCGAGATCGCGACGGTGACCCTTCACGTGGGCGCGGGAACCTTCCAGCCGGTGCGCGTCGAGGATCTCTCGCAGCACGTCATGCACTCGGAGTGGTACGGGATCGCGCAGGCCGCGGTGGATGCGATCGCGCGAGCGAGGAAAAAAAACGGGCGCGTCGTGGCGGTCGGGACCACCACGCTCCGCGCCCTGGAATCGGCCGTTGCGAGCGGGGAGGGGGTGCTCGCGGCCGGGGCAGCCGAAACCCGGCTCTTCATCGTGCCGGGTTACCGCTTCCGTCTCGTCGACCGCCTGGTGACCAACTTCCACCTGCCGCGGTCGACGTTGCTGATGCTGGTGAGCGCCTTCGCGGGGACGGAGAACATCCGCCGCGCCTACGCCCACGCCGTCGCCGAGCGCTACCGCTTCTTCAGCTACGGCGACGCGATGCTGCTCGAACGTTCCTAGAACTGGATGTGCGCACGCGTGCGCACGTCGTTCACGTACTGGTCGGCCTCGCGCAGCGCGCGCGGGTCCAGCAGCACCGCTTCCGTGCTGATGCGGTCCAGGTGCTCGGCCGCATCGTTGAACACCGAGCCGATCCAGCGCAGGCCGTCGGCGTACCAATTCGTCCTGGACATGGTGGCCTCCCTCATTGCACGGCGACGTGCGTGGGTTGCAGCGCCTGGACGACGGTCCGTCCGTTGCGCGAGACCACGAGGGTCTGGCCGGGGCCGACGATCATGTCGCTCAAGCTGTCCTCGTAGGTCACCCAGACGGCGCCTTCGGTGGCGCGGATGCGCACGCCGCGGGCGTCTTCGAGGGTTACGACCTGGCCGGGCTCGAGCGAGAGCACGGGGGATTCGATGATCATGTCCATGGGGGGTTCTCCTTGTTCCATTCGCCGGATGCATGCAAAATGGGCGTCCGACGGTTCCCATGGTCTGCTTCCCATAGGGGGCCGGCAAACGAAAAAACCGTATGCGATGCATGAGGGAAACTCATGGCTAAACCCGCCCGGGCCCTGCCCCCGCTGGACCTGCTGCGCGGCTTCGAATCCGCCGCCCGCCACCTCTCGTTCACGCGCGCTGGAACGGAGCTTTTCCTGACCCAGTCGGCGGTGAGCCGCCAGATCCTCGCCCTCGAGGAATTCGTCGGCGCTCCCCTCTTCGAGCGCCGGCACAAGGCGCTCGTGCTCACCGAGGGCGGCCAGGCCTACTACCGCGTCGTGGCCGCGGCGCTCGAGCAGGTGCGCGAGGCCACGCGCCGCCTGCGCGAGACCCGCAAGGGTCACGTCCTCACGGTGACCACCACGGTCTCTTTCGCCTCGACATGGCTGGTGCCGCGCCTGGCGCGCTTCCGCCGCGAGTACCCGGGCGTAGACGTGCGCATCACCGCGACGCACGAGGTGGTGGACCTCGAGCGCGAGGGCGTCGACCTCGCCGTGCGCGATTGCGCCGTCGGCGCCGCTCCGCAAGGCGCCATCCGCCTGGTGGGCGAGCACCTCGCGCCGATGTGCAGCGCCACGTACGCCAAGGAAGCGCGCGTGCAGAAGAAGCCGCTCGCCCGCCCCGAGGACCTGAAGCATCACATCATGCTGAACCTGCACGATCCAACCGGGCGTTGGCCGTGGCTTTCGTGGGCGCAGTGGCTGGAGGCCAAGGGCTGCGAGGACCTCGTTCCCGCCGGTACGCTGACCTTCGACCAGTACGACCAGGTCATCAACGCCGCGGTGCACGGGCAGGGCGTGGCGTTGGGGCGCATGACGCTCACGCAGCAGCACCGGCGCGACAAGCACCTCGTGACGCTCTTCGGGCGATCGGAGTGCATCCCGCGAGGCTACTTCGCCGTGCTCGCGAAGGATGCCGCCGAACGCCCGGACGTGAACCACTTCGTCGCCTGGCTGCAGCGCGAGATCGGCCCGGAGAAAGTCGATGCGGTGGCGTGAGTCCCGCTAATGGCGGGCTCTTCGTTCGTCTCTACCAAGGTCCTGGGTTTCGTATCGTAAGGCCGCCAGCGCCGGCGGCAGCATCGCGCCGGCCTTCTCCGCGGGCATCGGGCGTCCGAAGAGGAAGCCCTGCACCTCGTCGCAGTCGAGCGAGCGCAACAGCTCGTGCTGCTCGGCCGTCTCCACACCCTCGGCCACCACGCGCAGGCCCAGCGTGTGCGCGAGCTGGATGATCGCCTTGGTGATCGCGGCGTCGTCCGGATTGGTGGTCGCGTCACGCACGAACGTGCGGTCGATCTTGAGCGCGTCCAGCGGGAAGCGCTTCAGGTACGCGAGGCTCGAATAGCCGGTGCCGAAATCGTCCACCGACAGCTTGAGGCCGAAACTCTCGAGGTGACGCAGCGTGCGCGCCGCCTCCTCGGGATCGTGCATCAGCGTGGACTCGGTGAGCTCGAGCTCCAGCAGGCCGGCGTTCACGCCGGTCTCGGCGATGATGCGCGCGATGACGACATCGAGGCCGCGGTGCCGGAACTGGCTCGCCGAGATGTTCACGGCCACCGGCAGGGGCTGCAGCCCCGCGCGCTCCCATTCCATCACCTGCTCGCACGCGTGGCGGAACACCCACTCGCCCACCGGGCCGATGGCGCCCGTCTCCTCGAGCACGCCGATGAAGTCGCCGGGCGGCAATAGGCCGCGCTCGGGGTGGCGCCAGCGCAGCAGCGCCTCGAAACCCACGAGGTCGCTGCTCGCCACGTCGAATCGCGGCTGGTAGTGCAGCACGTACTCGCCGCGGTCGAGCGCGCCGCGCAGCGCCGTTTCGAGCTGGAGGCGACCAGCGGCGTCCGCCTGCATCTCGGGCGTGAAGAACTTGAGGTGCTCGCCACGGGCCGCGCGTGCCTGCGACAGCGCGATGCCCGCGTTCTGCAGCAGCACGCCCGCATCGCCCCCGTCACGCGGATGAACGGCGATGCCGACGCTCGCGCTGCAGTAGGCACGCTCGCCGTCCAGGTCGAAGGGGCGCTGGATCGCGGCGACCAGGCGCCGCGCGAGCGAGGCCGCGTCCTCGGGCCTTGCGACCCCGGGAAGCACCACCGCGAATTCGTCGCCGCCCACGTAGGCCGCGAAGTCCGTGCCGGCCTCCGCGGTCACGCGCGTGGCCGCCTCGTGCAGGACGCGGTCGCCGAACCTCGGCCCGTAGGCGTCGCGCACCGGATTCAGCCGGTCGACCGAGCAGAGCAGCAGCACCGCCGATCGGCCGACCTGCCCGTCGATGATCGCCTGCGCAAGGAGCGCATGGAGCTCGCCGCGGTTGGGCAAGCCGGTCACCGCGTCCACGGTGGAGAGCCGGGTTGCGCGCCGGTGCAGGAAGCGGTTGCGCGCGAAGAGCGCCGCGACCGCCCCGACGGCGATGACGAGAAGGAGCGTGCCCGCGACGCCGTAGCGGCTGGTGAATGGCGCCCGCACCGACTCGCCGATCCACCGTCCCTCGATCGCTTCCAGCTCCGAGCGCGAAATGCGCGCGAAGCCGCGCTGGACGAAGTCGCGCAAGCTGCCGCGCCCCTCCTGCACCGCCCAGTCGAGGGTGGTCGAGTAGAGCGCCGGCGACTCCTTGAATTCGTCGTGCAGGCCCGCCTCGACGAGGAGGTAGCGCGCGATGGGGGTGTCCATGCAGAAGAGCCGGATCTCGCCGCCACCGGCCGCCTCGACGAGCGCGCGCGAATCGGTATAGGTCCGCAGCAGTTGGACGCCGTGCGCGCGCAGCCAGTCGCCGCATGCGCTGCCGGCCTTGGCGCCCACGGCCATGCCGCGCAGGCTCGCCACGTCGTGGATGCCACCCAGCGTGCGATGGAAGAAGATGCGCGCCTCCACGGCGTTGCCGCTGGAGCCGAACTCGTACTGGAGCGCACGCGCCTCGGTGTACGACAGGGTGTCGATCACGTCGGCGCGGCCCTCCAGGACGCGTTGCTGCGCGAGCGCCCAGTCGATGCCCTCCAGCTTCACGGGGTGGCCGGTGGTGCGCGACCAGAGATCCCAGCGGTCGCGGACGATGCCGCGGAGCTCTCCGTCCGGGCCGCGGAAGAGGTACGGCGGATAGTTGCCGTCGGACACCACCACCAGCGGTTGCGGCGGGGAGAACTGGGCGTGCGCGGGCGCGGCCCAAAGCGCGAGGGCGAGGACGAGCAGGAGGCGCGAGGCGAAAGCGGTCACGGAGGGCCCAGTCTTGGTTGGCGCGGATTGCATCTGGTTACTCGAAGAGCTCGGCGACGCCGGCGACGGGCTGGACGGCCAGGCGCGCGCCGTAAGTCGCCTCCACCTCGGCCACCCCGAGGCGTTCGCCCCTGTGGATGCCGCGCACGAGCACGCGGCCCGTGGCCGGGAAGAAGAAGACCTTGCGCGAGCCCTCGCCCTCGAGGTCGGAGCTCACGATGGGGATCGATTCGGCCGCGAGGAACGCGATCACGAAGTGCGCGTTGGCCTGGCCGATGTTGAGCGCCGTGCAGCCTTCCAGCATGTTGCCGCCGCCGAAGACCTTGGCCTCGAGGCGGCTGCGCCGCGCGCCCAGGCGGATCAGCTCGTTGATCAGCAGCTCCATGGCGTTGACGCCGTAGCGCGCCGAAGCCGAGGCAGGACCGTCGTCGTGGCCGCGCGGCAGCATGAAGTGGTTCAGCCCGCCGATGCCGTTCTCGCGGTCGCGCAGGCAGGCCGAGACGCACGAGCCCAGCACGGTCACGATCGCGAGGTCGCGGTCGGTGGCGTAGAACTCGCCCGGCTGAACCTTCACTGCGTTCATGCGCAGGTGCGGGTCGTACGTCGCCTTGCCGAGCGGGGCGTGGAGGCGCGCGGCGGCCATCACGCGGTAACCGGCTCGTAAACCGTGTGGCCGCGGGTACGCAGCAGGCCGCCAGCCACGTAGTGGAAGTTCTCGGAGTGGCCGGCGAAGAGCAGGCCGCGGCTGGCGAGGAGCGGGGTGAAGCGCTGCAGGACCGCGAGCTGCTCGGGGCGCGCGAAGTAGATCATCGCGTTGCGGCAGAAGATCGCGTCGAGCGGGCCCTGGACCGGGTAGGCGGCGTCGTGGAGGTTGATGCAGCGGAAGTCCACCAGCGCGCGCACTTCCGGACGCACGCGCGCGAGTCCCTCGTGGGGGCCCTCGCCGCGCTGGAAGAAGCGATGCAGGCGATCGAGGCCGACGGTGGCGGCGCGAGTGGCCGGGTAGATCCCGGCCCGCGCGCGCTCCAGGGCCGCGGTGTCGATGTCGGAGGCGATGATGCGGAACGCCTGCGGCAGTCCCGCCTCGAGAAGGGCCATCGCGATGGAATAGGGCTCCTCGCCGGTGGAGCAGGCCGCGCTCCAGATGGTGAACGTCTCGCGGTGCCTGGCTTGCCGCAGATGCTCGACCAGCATGGGGAAGTGGTGCGCCTCACGGAAGAAGCTCGTGAGGTTGGTGGTGAGCGCATTGGTGAAGGCTTCGCGCTCGGGCGAGTCCTCGGCCTCCACTGCGTCGAGATACGAGTCGAACGTGGGATAGCCGGTTTCGCGCAGGCGGCGCGAGAGGCGGTTGGCCACCATGGTCCGCTTGGTCGGCCCCATGGTGATGCCGGCGATCGCATGGATCAGCCGGCGCGCGCGCTCGAAGTCGGCGTTGCACAGCTCGAGGCGGCCCATGGTCGTCGCGGCGTTCATGGTCACGCCGTCGCGAGGACGCGCCCGAACACCTCGAGCAGTCGCTCGGGGTCGAAGGGCTTCACCATCCAGCCCGTGGCGCCGGCCTCGCGGCCGGCCTGCCGCAGCTCTTCGGAGCGTTCGGTCGTGAGCACCACGATCGGGGTGCGGGCGTGCTCGGGCACGGCACGCAGGGCGCGCACCAGCGCGATCCCGTCCATGCCCGGCAGGTTGTGGTCGGTGAGCACCGCATGCACGGGCTGTGCGCGCGCAAGCTCGAGCGCGGCCTCGGCGTCGGCCGCTTCCAGCACCTCGTAGCCGCCCTGACGCAGCACGTGGGCCACCATCTGACGCATGGTGTTGGAGTCGTCGACGGCGAGGATGATCGAGCTCACGCGCGCACCCCTCATGCCGCCTCGGCTTCGACGAGCGCGAAATCGGCGCTCATCATCAGCCGGGCGATGTCGAACACGATCAGCATGCGGCCCTCCAGGGGCGCGATGCCGCGGATGAAGCCCGCCGCGATCGCGCCGCCGACCTCCGGGGTTTCCCGGATCTGGTCGGCCGCGAGGTCCACCACGTCGGTGACGGCATCCACCACGACCCCGATCACGCGATCGGAGATGCTGAGGATGATCACCACCGGTGCTGCGTTGGCCGCGCTGTCGAAGCCGAACTTCACGCGCAGGTCGACGATCGGGACGATGATGCCGCGCAGGTTGATCACGCCGCGGATGAACTCGGGAGCGCTGGCGATGCGGGTCACCGACTCGTGCGCCCGGATCTCCTGGACCTGCAGGATGTCGATGGCGTATTCCTCGCCACCGAGGCGGAACGTGAGGAACTCCTCACGCGCCACCTTCTTGTCGATGGCGGCCATCTAGAACTCCTTCCAGTGGTCTTCGGCACCGGCTTGGGCGAGCGCCTTGGCCTTCGGAGCGGGCACGCGGGCGGGTGCCTCGCGCTTCGGCAGCATCTTCTGGTGCGTGGGCGCGGAGAGCTTCACCGCGGCCTTGGGCGCCGGCAGCGTGTTCTGCTGGCCGTCGGCGAGGCGGAACACGGACACGGCCTGCGTCATCTCGCCGGCCAGCTCGCGCAGCGACTCCGACGCGGCGGTCGACTCTTCCACCAGCGAGGCGTTCTGCTGCGTCACCTTGTCGAGGTCGGCCACGGCCTGGTTCACCTGCGCGATGCCGGTGCTCTGCTCGGAGGTGGCGCTGGCGATCTCGCCGATGATCTTGGACACGCGGTTCACGCTGCCCACGACTTCGACCATCGTCTTGCCGGCGTCGTCGGCGATCCGGGCACCCGCGTTCACGCGGTCGACCGAGTCGGTGATGAGCGACTTGATCTCCTTGGCGGCCTCGGCCGAGCGCTGCGCGAGCGAGCGGACTTCGCCCGCCACGACCGCGAAGCCGCGGCCCTGCTCGCCGGCACGCGCGGCTTCCA
>Ga0111539_10002820_pt1 | contig 23099 bp, 18 predicted proteins | sample RhiMethybrSRZTD1_FD_79667 | JGI IMG/M metagenome (GOLD analysis project Ga0111539, IMG submission 79667) | Populus rhizosphere microbial communities from Tennessee, USA - Rhizosphere MetaG P. TD hybrid SRZTD1 (version 2) (version 2) | ecosystem: Host-associated > Plants > Roots > Rhizosphere >...
CGATGTTGATGGTCTTGTTGTAGTTCTCAAGGAACACCTCGTACCGTGCGTGGACCTCGCGCTTGTTGAGGATCTTGAACCGATCGAGCAGGTTGACCGCCCCCGGGCTGACGAGCTCGGTCAGCGCGTCGACGGTGTTCTTGTGGTTCAGGAGTCCACGCTTCTTCGCCTCCTTCTCCCACTCGGCCGCGTAGTTGTTGCCGTTGAAGACGATCCGTTTGTGCTCCTTGATGATCTTCGTCAGGAGCTTGCCAACGGCCTTGTTCAGATCCTCGCCCTTGCCCGTCGCCGCCTCGAGGTCGTTGGCGATCCCCTCGAGGGAGTCGGCCATCGCCGCATTCAGCACCATGTTGGGCCACGCGATGTTCTGCGACGAGCCCACGGCCCGGAACTCGAACTTGTTGCCGGTGAAGGCAAAGGGACTGGTGCGATTGCGATCGCCGGCATCGCGCGGCAGCTTGGGCAGCACGCTCACGCCGAGATCCTGGATGCCGCCCTGCTTGGTCGACTTCGCGCCACCGCCCTTTTCGATCTGGTCGAAGATGTCGGTGAGCATGTCACCGAGGAAGATCGAGATGATCGCGGGCGGCGCTTCGTTGGCGCCGAGGCGATGATCGTTGCCCGCGTGCGCGATGCTGGCGCGCAGCAATCCCTGCCACTTGTCGACGGCGCGGATGACTGCCGCGCAGAACACCAGGAACTGCACGTTGTCGTGCGGCGTGTCGCCCGGGCCCAGCAGGTTGTTGCCGAACTCGTCGGAGAGCGACCAGTTGTTGTGTTTGCCGGATCCGTTCACACCCGCGAACGGCTTCTCGTGCAACAGCGCCGCAAGCCCGTACTTCGGCGCAATCTTCTTCAACAACTCCATGATCATCAGCTGGTGATCGGCGGCCACGTTGGCGTTCTCGAACACCGGCGCGATCTCGTACTGGCTGGGCGCGACTTCGTTGTGACGGGTCTTGACGGGCACGCCGATCTTGAACAGCTCCATCTCCGTTTCCGCCATGCATGCGAGCACGCGCTCGGGGATCGAGCCGAAGTACTGATCCTCCATCTCCTGCCCCTTCGGCGGCGCCGCGCCGAAGAGCGTGCGACCCGCGTTGATCAAATCGGGGCGCGCGAAATAGAAGTTGGAATCGATCAGGAAGTACTCCTGTTCGGGACCGCAGGTGGAGAACACGCGCTCGGCCGACGACCCGAACAGCTTGAGCACACGAACCGCCTGCTTCGACACGGCGTCCATCGAGCGCAGCAGCGGCGTCTTCTTGTCGAGTGCCTCACCCGTCCAGCTCACGAAGGCGGTCGGAATCACCAGTGTGACGTTGTTGCCGTTGACGTGCAGCCACGGCGGGCTCGTCGGATCCCATGCCGTGTAACCGCGCGCCTCGAACGTACTGCGCATGCCACCGGACGGGAAGCTCGAGGCATCCGGCTCACCCTTGATCAATTCCTTGCCGCGGAACTCCGCCATCGCGGTGCCGTCGGCAGATGGAGAGAGAAAGGAGTCGTGCTTCTCCGCGGTGATGCCGGTCAGCGGCTGGAACCAGTGCGTGTAGTGCGTCGCTCCGTGTTCGACCGCCCAATCCCTGAGCACGCCCGCCACGGCGTCTGCCGTCGACGCATCGAGCGGTTCGCCGCGCGTGATCGTCGCGCGCAGCGCGTGATACGCGGCCTTGGGCAGACGCTCTTTCTGTAGCTTGTCGGTGAAGACCAGGCTGCCGAACACGTCGGCGGCTCGAACGGCGGGCGACGACGATGTGCGGTCGGCGAGCGACCACTCGCGGATACTCTTGGCGGCTTCGGCCAGTGCTGCAGATCCCATGTACGCTTTGTCCTTTCCTTCCTGCGTAATCTCTCGGCTGATTGGAAGTAGCCGGCGGCAATTCAGGCGCGTGCCACCGAAGTAGCCGCGAATGCCGAATTATCCCGGATTCAGTTCAGCGGTCGCAATACGCCTAGGTGGCGATCTGACGCTGACGTAGAAATTTTCAAGTTCGCGGCTCGGCGTTTCTGACATTTTTGAATCGAATTTCTGCCGTTCAGACAAATGTGGCTGTCGGAAACGGATCCTGCCGTGTCCGCAAATCCGCTATGCTTCGGCGCAAGGCCATTCGCGATTCGTTGCCACGAGCCGCGCCCCATCACGTCCACGAATCGCGAATCGCGAATCACCTATCACGAATCGGAATGCGGAGGTGTATCGATGACGCCTGACGACTTCTTCGCGCTTGCCAAGAAGAACGAGGCCGAGATGGTCGACCTCAAGTTCGTGGACATGCTTGGCAGCTGGCAGCACTGTTCGTTCCCGATCGAGCATCTGGACAAGAACACATTCACGGAAGGCCTCGGGTTCGACGGTTCGTCGATCCGCGGCTGGATGGGGATCCACGAATCGGACATGCTGGCGGTCCCTGACGCCGACACCGCCCGCCTCGATCCGTTCTTCGCCAAGCCGACCGTCAGCGTCACCGCCAACATCGTCGACCCGGTCACCGGCCAGGCGTTCTCGCGCGATCCGCGCTACGTGGCGCGCAAGGCGGAGGCGTACCTGAAAGAGAGCGGCATCGCCGACACCTGCTTCATCGGGCCGGAGCCGGAGTTCTTCATCTTCGACGAGGTGCGCTACGAGCAGAATCAGCACCGCGGCTACTACGAGATCGACTCCGTCGAGGGAGCGTGGAATACCGGTCGCATCGAAGAGCCGAACCTCGGATACAAGCCAAGCTTCAAGGGCGGCTACTTTCCGGTGAGCCCGACCGACACGTATCACGATCTGCGCGGCGAGATGGTCTACGAGATGCGCAAGATCGGGATCGTCGTCGAAGCGCATCACCACGAAGTGGCGACGGCCGGCCAGAGCGAGATCGACATGCAGTTTCAGCCGCTGCTGAAGATGGCCGATCAGTTCATGTGGTACAAGTACATCTGCAAGAACGTCGCGAAGCGACACGGCAAGACTGTGACCTTCATGCCGAAGCCGATCTTCGAGGACAACGGCAGCGGAATGCACACGCACGCCTCCCTCTGGAAAGACAAGACGCCGCTGTTTGCCGGCGACGGCTACGCCGGACTGAGCGAGATGGGGCTGTACGCGGCCGGCGGCCTGCTCAAACATGCGCCGGCGATCCTCGCGTTTGCGGCGCCGACGACGAACTCCTATCGTCGTCTGGTTCCCGGCTTCGAAGCGCCGGTGAACCTGGCGATCTCCGCGCGCAATCGCTCGGCGTCGATCCGCATCCCGATGTACTCGAAGAATCCGAAGGCGAAGCGCCTCGAGTTCCGTTGCCCCGATCCAAGCTGCAACGGCTACCTGGCGTGGTCGGCGATGCTGATGGCGATGATTGACGGCATCACGAACAAGATCAGCCCGGGAGATCCGCTCGACCGCGACATTTATGAGATGACGCGTGAAGAGATGAAGCACATGGGTATCCGGACGACGCCCGGGTCACTGGAAGAAGCGATCACCGCGCTCGAGGGGGATCATGCGTTCCTGACGCGCGGCGGCGTGTTCACCGACGACCTGGTGCAGACCTGGATCACCTACAAGCGCGAAAAGGAACTGGATCCGATCCGGCTGCGGCCGCATCCACATGAGTTCTATCTGTATTACGACAACTGAGAAGGATTCAGGATTCAGGAATCTGGATTCAGGGGTACTGGGAATCCTGGCCCAGCCCTGAATCCTGATTCCTGATACCTGATTCCGGCAGCGGTCACCGCGCGGTAATCTAGACGAGTGACCGGGTCCGTTCGCGCGCGCCTCGCTCAACTCCTCTCCGATCGCATCCTCGTGCTCGACGGCGCCATGGGAACCATGGTGCAGCAGTACGCGCTGAGCGAGGCCGACTTCCGCGGCGAGCGCTTCCGTCGTCACACGCACGACGTCAAGGGCAACAACGACCTCATCATTCTGACGCGGCCCGATATCGTCTCCGCGGTCCACCACGCGTACCTCGAAGCCGGCGCCGACATCATCGAGACGAACACGTTTTCCAGTACCGCGATCGCGCAGGCGGACTATGCCCTGCAGTCGGTGGCCTACGAGCTGAACGTCGAAGGCGCGCGGCTTGCGCGTGAGGCGGCCGACCAGTGGTCGCGACACACGCCGGAGCGGCCACGTTTCGTCGCCGGTGCCATCGGGCCGACCAACCGCACGCTCTCGATCTCGCCGGACGTGAGCAACCCCGCTTTGCGCGCGTCCACCTTCGACCTGATGCGGGCGGCGTATCGCGAACAGGTCCGCGGACTGATCGACGGCGGCGTCGACCTGCTGCTCATCGAAACGATCTTCGACACGCTGAACGCCAAGGCGGCGATCGCCGCCGCCCTCGACGAGTTCGAGACGCGTGGCACGGAGCTGCCGCTGATGATCTCGGGAACGATCACCGATCGCAGCGGCCGCACGCTCTCCGGTCAAACGCTCGAAGCGTTCTACGTCTCGATCGCACATGCGAGACCGTTTTGCGTCGGCCTCAACTGCGCGCTCGGCGCGCGCGAGATGCAGTCACACATCGCGGAGCTCGCGCGGCTCGCGGAGACCTATGTGATCTGCTATCCAAATGCCGGGCTTCCCAACGCGTTCGGTCATTACGACGAACAACCGGACGAAACCGCTGCGCTCCTTCGCGGGTTTGCCGAATCCCGATTCGTGAACATCGTCGGCGGGTGCTGCGGGACGACGCCAGCGCACATCCGCGCAGTTGCCGACGCCGTCGCTGACCTCCCTCCACGCGAGCGACCCGAACGCGAAGAACGGTTCACGGTGTACGCGGGCCTCGAGCCGTTCACCGTCCGCCCCGACTCGAACTTCATCATGATCGGCGAGCGGACCAACGTCACCGGCTCCAAACGTTTCGCCCGGCTGATCATGGGCGGGGCGTTCAGCGAGGCACTCGACGTCGCGCTCGTCCAGGTCCGCGGCGGCGCGAACATCCTCGACGTCAACATGGACGAGGGGATGCTCGACTCCGAGGCGGCGATGACGCACTTCCTCAATCTCGTCGCCACGGAGCCCGAGATCGCGCGGCTGCCGATCATGATCGACAGCTCGAAGTGGACGGTGATCGAGGCCGGACTCAAATGCGTCCAGGGTAAAGGGATCGTCAACTCCATCAGCCTCAAGGAGGGCGAAGAGGACTTCCTCCACAAGGCTGCGCTGATCCATCGCTACGGCGCTGCCGTTGTCGTGATGGCGTTCGACGAGCGAGGCCAGGCGGACACGGTCGACCGCAAGGTCGAGATCTGCCAGCGCGCCTATCGCCTGCTGGTCGATCGCGCCGGGTTCGATCCGCTCGACATCATCTTCGATCCCAACGTGCTCGCGGTCGCCACGGGGCTCGAGGAGCACAACGACTACGCGCGCAACTTCATCGAGGCGACGCGCTTCATCAAAGCGGCCTGCCCTGGCGTGAAGATCAGCGGCGGGATCAGCAACCTGTCGTTCGCGTTGCGCGGCAACGACGTCGTCCGCGAGGCGATGCACTCCGCGTTTCTGTACCACGCGATCCGGGCGGGCCTCGACATGGGCATCGTCAACGCCGGGCAGCTGGTCGTCTACGAGGACATCGCGCCCGATCTGCTCGAACACGTCGAAGACGTGATCTTCAACCGGCGTCCGGATGCCACCGAACGACTGGTGCGCCTGGCCGAGAGTGTAAAAGGCACTGAATCACGCAGGGAGGCGGACCTCTCCTGGCGGCGGGGCACGGTCGAAGAGCGGCTGGCACATGCGCTGGTCCATGGCGTCATCGACTACATGGAACAGGACGTCGAAGAGGCGAGGCTGACGCTGACGCGACCGCTCGATGTGATCGAGGGGCCGCTGATGAACGGCATGAAGATCGTCGGCGACCTGTTCGGTGCCGGCAAGATGTTCCTGCCGCAGGTGGTCAAGAGCGCACGGGCGATGAAGAAGGCGGTCGCCTACCTCCTGCCCTTCATGCAGCAGGAGCAGGCGCAATCCGGCGCGGGTCAGCGCGTAAAGGTGCTGCTCGCCACCGTGAAGGGAGACGTCCACGACATCGGCAAGAACATCGTCGGCGTGGTGCTCGGCTGCAACAACTACGAGGTGATCGATCTCGGCGTGATGGTCCATGCGGACCGCATCCTGGAGGAAGCCGCCAACCAGCACGCGAACATCGTCGGCCTGAGCGGGCTGATCACGCCGTCACTCGACGAAATGGTATTCGTCGCCAAAGAGATGGAACGACGGCACATGCGCGTTCCACTGCTGATTGGCGGCGCGACGACGAGCAAACCGCACACGGCGGTGAAGATCGCCCCCGAGTACAGCGCGCCGGTCGTCCACGTTGCCGATGCATCTCGTGCTGTCGACGTCGTCACGTCCCTCCTCAGCGACACCCAGCGCGAGAGCTTCGAGGCGACCAATCGCAACGAGCAGGAACGCGTGCGACAGCAGCACGCCGGCGTGAGACGGCGCCCGCTGCTGTCACTGGCGGAGGCGCGAAACAACCGCACACGCATCGACTGGTCGCACACCGAGATTCCCTCGCCGTCGTTCATCGGCCTGCGACCAATCGAAAACCTGGCGCTGTCGGAGCTCGTGCCCTACATCGACTGGACCTTCTTCTTTTCAGCCTGGGAGCTCAAAGGACGATTTCCGGCGGTTCTGGATCACCCGCACTACGGGAAGGCGGCGCGCGAGTTGTACGAAAACGGGCGCGCGTTGCTCGATCGGATCGTCAGCGAACGTCTGATCGTCGCAAACGGCGTTTACGGTTTCTGGCCGGCGCACTCCGACGGCGACGACATCATCGTAGAGACGGGCCTTCCCGCCTCCGCTGACGCTACGGCGGGCCACGGAAGCGCGGAGCGCGACGGCCGGCAGGCCCGCCTTCGATTCGCCATGTTGCGCCAGCAGGAGCAGATAGGCGACGACAAACCGAACCGCTCGCTTGCCGACTTCATCGCACCCGTGGACAGCGGACGACGCGACTATCTCGGAGCGTTTGCGGTCACCGCCGGGATCGGCGCGGATGCGCTTGCCGCCGCGTTCGAGCGCGACCACGACGATTACAACGCGATCATGGTGAAGTCTCTGGCGGATCGACTGGCGGAGGCGTTCGCGGAATATCTGCACGCGCGTGCCCGTCGCGAGTGGGGTTACGGCACGGGCGAGCAGCTCGCAATCGACGATCTGATCCGCGAGCGTTATCGCGGGATCCGGCCGGCGTTCGGGTATCCGGCCTGTCCCGATCACAGCGAAAAGCGGAAGCTGTTTGCCCTCCTTGACGCCGAGCGCGTCGGCCTGACGCTCACCGACAGCTGTGCCATGCTGCCGGCTGCCTCCGTCAGCGGCCTGTACTTCGCGCATCCGGCGGCGAGCTATTTCACCGTCGGCCGCATCGGACGGGACCAGGTCGAGGACTATGCGCGCCGTAAAGGCGTCGACGTCGCCGACATCGAGCGGTGGCTCGCTCCGAACCTCGCGTACGAGCCGGAAACAAGCACTCAGCGCGCCTGAGGTGGCTCGGGTAAAATAAATCGGCCTTGGAATACCTGATCAAACAGTACCCCCTCGATACTGGCTCGCTCGAAATCCAGTACATCGAAGAGTATTTCGGCGAGTTTCCCCGCAAGAAGACGGCGACGGAAATCATGAACCGTCTTCGCGATCGCGACTACCTGATCCTGATGGCGGAGGCGCCGCTGCCGGACGATCCGGGGACGGTGGTGCCCGTCTCGTTCAAAGTCGTGCATGAGATCCGCGCCAACGAACGCGAACCGAAGCTGAAGGACCTGGTTGCGCGTCTCAGCGAGTGCGTGAACTTCGAGGACCGGAAGGTCTTGTACAGCTGGATCGGCGGCACGCGTCGCGACTGGCGCGGACAGGGCCACTTCCGTGCGCTCACCGAGGAGTCGGAGGCGTGGGCGCACTCGGCCGGCTTCCACGAGGTCGTGGTCAAGACGAAGAATCGCTACTACGACATGCGCGGCACGCTCGACCAGCTCGAGTTCGATGTCATCAAGTACGAGATCAACGCGCGAGACAACCGCGAATCAAAGGTCTATCTGAGCAAACGGCTCACGACCGACGTCGTGAAGGCGCATACGAGCCGGCGATCGGTCGTCTACGCGGACTGACCCCTCATCATGCGGCGGTTCGCGACAAGGAAATAGGGAATCGCGGCTGCTGCCAGGATCGCGGCTGTGCCGAACGCCTGGCTGAAGCCGTAGTGATCGATGATCCAGCCCATCGCGATCGACCCGGTGCCGACGCCGGTGTCGAGCGCGGAGATGATCCCGCCGAATGCCGCACCTCGACGATCCGCGTCGACCAGGTGCAGCACGTGCGCCGTGTACAACTGATAGCCCGCGCGAAATGCGAGGCCGAAGATCAGCGCGGACGCGATCATCAGTGTGCGCTCTCCGCCATACGCGAGAATGCCATACGCGATTGCGATCAGGCCGAGCGCCGGAACGAACAGTCGGGTGTGCCCGAAACGATCGCCCAGCGGACCGGCAAACAGCGTCGTCGCCACGGCAGACGCAGCGAACATCGTGAAGTAGATGCCGGGCGGCGAGACGTGATTCCTCGTCGCATACAACGCCACGAAGCTGGTCACGCCGCCGTAACCGAAGTAGTACAGGAAGAGGGTTCCCGACAACGTAAACACGCGCCACTCGATGGCGCCGCGCAATGACAACGGCGCCGTGCGAGGTGCGTCAGTACTTGGCAGCGCGTAGCCAACACCCGCCATCACCAGATCGACGATGGCCGCTGACAGACAGACTGGCGACCACCCGAAGCGATAGATCCACAATCCGACGGCCGGCGCGAGCGCGAGCGCAAGCACGGTGGAGACGCCGTAATAGCCCATGCCTTCCGCGCGCCGGTGCGGCGGGATGATGTCGCCGAGATACGCGCTGACCGACGACAGCATCCCCGACCAGAACACGCCGTGGACGGCGGCCACGGCGAGCATGATCCAGACGTTCGCGATGACGGCGTAGCTGGCGGAGAACGCCGCCGCGGCCAGCGAGCAGACGATCATCATGCGCCGCTTGCCGAAGTGATCGGCGACCGCGCCCGTGAACAGCGCGGCCACGGCAGACGAGTAGGTCAGCATGCCGAGGAACATGCCGGCCACCGCCTCGCCGCCGCCGAGCGCGATGATGCGGAACGGCGCCGTCGGATAGAGCTGAAACGCGCCGAGGAACGCGCTGAAGCAGAACGCGCACGCCAGGAAGAATTGTGGAGTGTAGAGCCGGTCGCTGCTCACACCGTTAGACCGTCAGCACGATCTTGCCGATGTGATCGCTCGACTCCATGAGCCGGTGCGCCGCCGCCGCGTCGCGCAGCGGGAACGTTCGGAAGATCACGGGCTTCACCGCGCCGCTCTCGAGCACCGGCCAGATTTCGCGGCGCAGCGCGGCGGCGATCTGCCCCTTCTCCTCGACCGAGCGCGCCCGCAGCGTTGAACCGGTGACGGTCAAGCGGCGCGACAGGATGCGCCACAGGTCGACCGACACTGTGGTCTCGCCGCTCTGCACTCCAATCTGCACCAGACGGCCATCCACCGCCAGCGCCGACAGATTGCGACCGACATAGCTGCCACCGATGATGTCGAGGATCAGATCCACCCCACGGTTCTGTGTGAGCTCGCGGACGGCCTCGACGAAGTCACGCGTCTTGTAGTTGATGGCATGAGCGGCACCGAGCTGCTCGCAGGCGCGGCACTTCTCGTCGGAGCCGGCGGTCACGAACACGCGTGAGCCGCGCGCGCGGGCGATCTGGATCGCGGTCGTGCCGATACCGCTCGAACCGCCATGAAACAGCGCGTCCTCCCCCGACTTCAGCCGGCCGCGATCGAACACGTTGGTCCATACGGTGAAGAAGGTCTCCGGAATGGCCGCCGCTGACACGAAGTCCAGATTCGTGGGAACCGGCAGGCATTGCGGCGCTGGCGCGACGCACAGCGTGGCATACCCTCCCCCGGCGACGAGCGCGCACACGCGATCGCCGACCTGCCACTCCCCTGCGCCTTCGCCGACGGCCGCGATCTCTCCCGCCACCTCGAGCCCGGGAAGATCGCTCGCTCCAGGCGGTGGTGGATACGATCCGCGGCGCTGCATGACGTCGGGGCGATTCACCCCGGCCGCCGCCACTCGAATCAACACCTCACCACGACGCGGCGATGGATCGGGCCGCTCAACGGCGGTCAGCACGTCGGGTCCGCCGGGTCTCGAAATCTCGACACCAGTCATGCGCCGTAACGCTCCTTGATGCCAGGAATCAGGTAATCCTCGAACGCACGATCGAAATCGTACGCGGGTGCAAAGCCCCAGTCGTGTCGCGCCGCTCGATCGTTGACGTCCGCCGGCCACGAGTCGACGATCGCCTGGCGCTTGAGATCGGTCTTCCATGTGATGCGCGCGCGTGGAAACGCCTGGACGACCACATCGTGAATCGTCTGTGCGTCAGGATTGAAGGCGCAGACGTTGTATGCCGATCGAGTCAGACGCGATCGGTCGGTCGCCGCGAGCTGCATCAACGCTTCGATCGCGTCGGGCATCGTCATGAACGGAATGCGGGTGTCAGGGCGGACGAAACACACGTACGACTCGCCCCTGGCCGCGCAATGAATCATTTCCGGAGCGTAGTCTGAGGTGCCTCCGGCCGGCTCGGTCGCCGCGGAGATCAATCCGGGAAAGCGGATGCACCTGAAATCGACGCGCGGGACCGCATCGGCAGCGAGTTGTTTGTAGTGCTTCGCGTAGTACCGTCCGAGGTGCTCGCAATACAGTTTGTTGCACCCGTACATGGTCATCGGCGTGTTCCACTCGTCCTCGCGCACCCGACCCGCCCGCATCTTCGTTGGCAAATCGGGCAGGCCGTACGCCGCGATCGATGACGGGTAGACGAACACGACAGGGCGACCGTGCGATTCGCCTTCGTGCTGCGCGAACTCGAGCAGAGTGAGTGTGCCGTCGACGTTGACCTGGTGCGCGGTCGTGGGTGTGAACTCACCGCGCGTCGAGAGCAGCGCCGCGAGGTGAAAGACGAGATCGATTTCGAATTGTGCGAGCACACGCTCCATCAGCGGACCGTCCGTGATGGAGCCGGTGAATTCGCGGACGACGAGCCGGCTGAGCGCCGGTTCGAGCGGAGCGATGTCGACAGTGACGATCGGGCGGCCGGCGCCGGCGAGCCGCGTGATCAACCCGTGCCCAATCTCGCCGCCGGCTCCCGTCACCAGCGTGACGGGCGTTCGCATCCCTCAATTATTGACGATCGCGCCTCGTCTACCGGCTTTTGGGCGGCAACGGACCACTCGGCGGTTCGGCTGGCGCTGGATCGATCCGCCGATGTTCCAGCGTCTTCTGATGGCCCTCGCACGAGCCTTCGAGCAGCTCGGTATCGACGAGCAGTCGAAACGGCACGCGCACGGTCCACGGTTTCACGAACGCTTTCGGGTCGTCGATCGTGATGGTCATCTCCATCCGGCCGACGTTGGTGCGATGAATGCGTTCCGTTACATGCATGGCATCACTGTGCGGACGAGCCCGTTGCGTGTCGATCCACCCACCGTCGCGGAAACCGGAGCTCTCGACCACGAGGACATCGCCTTCCCAGCGCCCGACTGAGTATCCGAGCCACGTCGGTTCCGGATTGTCCGGCAGCGGCCGTCCATCCGTGTGCACCTGCCGGAACGTCGGACCCGTGTCGAGGTCATAGAGCAACGCCGTCACCGGCGGCGTCTGCAGAATCTTGATCGCGTTGGGCGGCGCGACGTCGATACGCGGCACGCCTGGCGGTACGAGGCAGTAGCCCCACGGGTCGTCGACGTGATTCCGCGCCTCGCGCTGCTTCGCGATCCCCTGTGCCCACGGCGTCATGATGACGTCGTCGGGTTTGAGATCCTTTGCAAGGTCGTAGAAGTAGTCGAGTGGATTGGGCGCGTCCTTCGTCCAGATGCCGGACAGGTCCGGCTTCCCGTCGGCAGTTTTCGGCGTCGGCGCGGTGAGGTTCGGCTTGCCGTCAGGGAGTCGCGGGATTCCTGGCGTCGGATAATTCAGCCACTGTGCCGAGACCATGGTGGAACACGCCAGCAAACAACCCGTGAGCACCATCCGCCGAACGCTCATCTTCGTTCTCCAGTCGTGAACCGCGAATGTCTCATGCGTGGGTGATCCATCGCAACCAGCCGTCTTGACGGTTGCATTCCTCGCATATGAGTCAAGATTTGCTACGTCAAGACGGCCGCCCCGCGAAGCGGGGCAAAAGACACTGCAGACCGGTGAGGTCCGAGGCCAGCCTCGCCGGGTGTATAGTCCGCCACGACGGGGGAACGCATGTCAGATGACATTCCGTACGGCGATGCCTCGTTATCCCGCCGGGACATCCTGAAGCACGGCACGGCGGCCATCATCGGCGGCGCAGCCGCCATTGTCGGTGACGATGCCGCCTTTGCGCAGGCGGCCGCGCCAGGACAGGCGCCGTCCATCTTCGCCGGCTGGCGTCCGGCGACTGCGGGGCGTAAATTCCGCGCCCTGGTTCGTCACGGCACGAGCCTCGACATTCAGCAACTGACGCTCAATCCGATTCATCCGCGGCAGGTCGTCGCGCGCGTCGAGGCCGCGCAGGCCTGCTACACGCTCGTCAACGCGCTCGACACGTCGATGCCCGTCGCCAACGCCCAGATCTTCGGCCACGGTGCTGTCGCGATCGTCGAAGAGGTCGGTCCTCAGGTGAAGCGCGTGCAGCCTGGCGACCGCATCATCGTGGCGGTCACCGGTCAGTGCGGCGAATGCTCCAACTGTCTGCGCGGCCGTGGTGCCAACTGTCAGGCAGGGTTCAATCGGCCCAACCTGCCCGCGGCGACGATGGCAGACGGTACGCCTGTGAACGGTCAGCTCGGCGGCTTCGCCGAGTTGATCGTCGCCTGGGAAGAGATGGTCGTGCCGATCTTCACGAAGCATGACTCCGCCGCGCTGTCGAACCTTTCCTGCGTCGCGATGACCGGCCTCGGGATGACGATGCTTCGGGCGCCCGTGGAGCCGGGCTCGAGCGTCGTCATCTTCGGCGCCGGACCGATCGGGTTGAGCGCGATTCAAGGCGCAAAGCTGCAAGGCGCCTCGACGATCGTCGTCGTCGAACCGATTCGTTATCGACGCGAGCTGGCGACGAAACTCGGCGCCACGGCAGTCGTCGATCCCAATGCCGTCGGCGACGGCAATGCGCTGCTCGCCAGGCTGCGCAGCCTCACCACCCTCGAAACCGATCGGCCGTTCGCCGGCGGGCGCGGGCCCAATGCCGAGGGACCGGACTTCGTCATCGAAGCCGTCGGCGGCGATCGATTCCGCCCGAAAGTAGAAGCCGGTCCGGACCCGACTGGCGTTCAAGTGCTGCAGCAGGTGTATCAGCTATGTCCGCCCGGTGGATGGATGCGCACCTGCGGCGTGGGGTATCCGGCGAACGCGACCGTGACGTTCCCGGCCAACGGCTGGTCGAACAGCAGCAAGAATCACGCGCCGGGCAATCTCGCCGGCGTGAACGTCAAGCGCGACCTTCCACGATTTGCGCGACTGATGGAGACCGGCCAGTTCGATGGCCGATCGCTCGTGGGCGTCGCTGTTCCGCTGGACCGCTGGCGCGAGGCGCTCGAAGCCGCGGCGTACAGAACCGCCATCACCGGCGTCGTTGTCTTTCCGCAAACATAAGCAACAGCGCCGGCACAACCGATCACCGATGCGTTTCAGCAAAGCGCTTGAAGGCCTCGATGTGTCGACGATGGACCTTCTTGATCGAGGCCTGCGCCAGGAACCCGAAGAGCGTGTTGAACAATCCCTTGAACCGAAACACTTCTTCGGAGATCAGTCGCGTCCGGTCCGGAGCCGTCTCGATCAACGTGCTGGTCACCGACACGACGACGTTGGACGCGTCGAGGCGCAGACGCAGTCGATCGGTGTCGCGAGCGGCGACCGTCGCGACGAAGACCATGTTGCCCTCGCGCGGCACGAGACGATAGGTTGAGCCAGGCGTCCCGAGCTCACCGTCGATCGGCTCGACCCTCGCGACGTCGTCCATCCATTTCGTGTTGTTCTGCGGATCGGCCATGAGCGCAGCCACGTCCGCCTGCGCGCGATCGATGTCGACTTCCACAACGCTCGTCATGGCCGAATGCCAGGGACGCTACGCGATCGTCCCTTCGATGATCGACACGCCGGCAAACGTCTCGATCTCTCGCGTGAAGGTAAATCCAGCGGCGCGAAGCAGCTCGGCGTATTCACGCCGGGTCCGCTGCTTGCCGCCGATGGCGAGCATCCACAGATCGAGGATCTTCGGCCAGCTCGGACCGGGTGTCTCCGCGATGATCGATTCGATGAGCAGCACCTTCGCGGCCGGTTTCGCCGCCGACCGCACGGCGCTGAGAATTGCCGTCGACCGTTCGTCGTTCCAGTCGTGAATCACTTCCATCAGCAGATAGGCGTCGGCAGATGGCAGCGCACCTTTGAAGAAGTCTCCGGCCTGCAGCGTCAGCCGATCCGACGCGATGTCGGATGCCGCGTCGATGACGTGAGCCTGGTCGAACAGCACACCGCGTACGCCCGGCGTCCCGTCCACGATCGCTTTGACCAGGTGCCCGCGGCCACCGCCGATATCCGCAACGACGTCGAATGCAGAGAAGTCGTAGGCGGCGAGGACACCGGCAATCTGGCCGTGCGCTTTGCCCGTCATCGCATCGTCGAAGATCCGCGCCTTCTCGGGGTGCGATCGGAAGTGACCCCACACTCCGCCGTCGAGGACCTTGTCGGCGACGGCAAGGCCGGTGCGAACGCTGTGATCCAGTTCGCCAAGACAGGTCCAGAACGCCGGATCTCCCAGCATCAGCACGAGCGCACGCATCGACTGCGGATGATCTTTTCGCAGCAGGCGCGACGTGGGCGTGTGAGCCCACAGGCCATCCACCTTCTCGAACACACCGTACGAAGCAAGGAGTCGAAGCGCTCGATCAAGAGGATCTGGCTGCGCGCCAACGGCCGACGCAAGCGCTGCGGCAGGCTGAGGAACGTCGTTCAGGACGTCGGCAACGCCGAGGCGTGCCGCCGCCTGCAACGACGCCTGAATGGCGCACCCGCCTGCGAGCTGGATCATGGTGTCGGCCGGATTCGCGGTGACCGCGTTCGGAATCATTCGTCTGGTCCTTCAATTGTTTGGTGTGAGTCCCGAGGGTATCACGACCGTCGTGACCGACGGCGCACTTCAGGCCAGCGCCATGATCAGGCGTTCGACTTCGCGCCGAACGGACGTCAGCTCGGTGAGCACACGTTCCGCTTCGTCGATCGTCTTCACGAGGTCGTCTCGTGTCGGGATGCCGCCTCGTGCCACTTCGCTGGCCAGGTCGCGCGTGGTGGCTGCGCATGCCTCGCACACGGCAATGGTCCGCTCGTGTGCGTGCAACACTTTGAGCAGCGCCTCTCGATCCTCGGTCGTCATCGGGGCCGGCGGGACGTGGGGTGGGCTACGCGTTTACGTGCGCAGGAGATCCGGCTGCCAGCTGGTTACCGCGCGCTTGATCTGGTCCGGAGTCAGTCGCTCCGTCAGCACGCGATCGATCAGCGCCGGCAGTTCGAGATCTGAGGCGAATCGAAGCGCGACGAGCTGCGGCAGAGAGAGGCGCGCGAAGGCATCGTGACGGCCGAGATGGGCGAGTCGAGCACGCATCTCGGCGCGGATGATCCGGTCCTGCAGCCGGAGTGCCGACTGTCGAATGAGCATGATCGAGAGCAACAGCGCCGCGCCCACGACCGCCAGACCAACGCTCGTCACGGTGATCGGCCCGGCAATGAGCGCCCACAGCAGCAGCACCTCGCCGAGGAAAGACAGGGCGACGGCGACCAGCCATCCCGTCGGCCGGTACTGGTGCGTCGCGTATGTCTGAGCTTCTGCCATTTAGGAGTCTCCGTCGATCAGATCACCGAGACCGCCGAGAATCGACCCTTCCTCCCTGCGGCCGCCGCCGCGCGTGGGCGCGGCCTTGTAGATCCGATCGGCGAGACGACTGAACGGCAGCGACTGCAGCCACACGCGGCCGGGGCCGTTCAACGTGGCGAAGAACAATCCTTCGCCGCCGAACAGCGCCGTCTTGATCTTGCCGACGAATTGAATGTCGTAGCTGACCGACGGCTGCAACGCGACCAGACAGCCGGTATCGACGCGGAGGTTCTGCCCTGCCTGCAGATCGATCGGCGTCACGGTGCCGCCGGCGTGGACGAAACACAGCCCGTCGCCGGACAGGCGCTGCATGATGAAGCCTTCACCGCCGAACAGGCCGACGCCGATCTTGCGCTGAAACGCAATCCCGATGGCGACGCCGCGCGCCGCACAGAGGAACGAATCCTTCTGGCAGATCAACTCGCCACCGAGCTGCTGCAGATCCATCGCCAGGATCTTTCCCGCATACGGCGCCGCGAACGCGACCTGCTGCTTGCCGGACGCGTTGTTGGTGAAGATCGTCATGAACAGGCTCTCGCCGGTGATCAAGCGCTTGCCCGCTCCGAGCAACGCCCCCATGACACCCGGTCGCTGCTGCTGGCTGCCATCGCCGAAGACCGTTTCCATCTGAATGCCGGGTGTCATGTACATCATCGAACCGGCTTCGGCGACGGCGCTCTCGCCCGGATCGAGCTCGACCTCGACGAACTGCATCTCGCTGCCGACGACGCGGAAGTCGATCTCGTGCGCGCGACGACCGGGATTGATTGGCGGTGGCGCGGCGGCCGTCGACGGCGTCGCTCCGGGCGCGCCGCGCAGATAGGTCGCCAGCTGCGGCACATCCTTCAGCGGCGTCCAATTCGACATCCCCGCCGTGAATACCAGCGTGTTGCCGTCGATCGTGCCATTTCGCAGGTTCGTGATCACATCATCTTGCGAGACCGGACCGACCTGATGCCCTCCGATCGCCATGTACCACTGATCTGCCATGCGCGTTCTCCGTCTAGTTGTCGTCGCCTGCTGCGTCGATGCGTTTCTCGACGGCTTTCTCGAGCGCCTGCACGTTCTCGGGATCGAGACGCAGCAGGTGTGCGAGCTGCGCCAGATAGATACGTTCGGATCCGTTCACCTGTTCATCGGCGCGAACCACTGAAAATGCCAGCGTGTAGAGTGTGGCCGCGGCGGCCGGATCGGTCACGCCAGCAACGATCTCCTGCAGTGGTCGCGGCGACTGCAGCTCACGCTCGATCAGGTCGCCGACGCCAGCCTTCTTTGCTTCTTCGATCACTGCACGGCGCTCGCGATCGCCCATGGCGCCATCGGCGTGCGCAGCCGAAATCGCCAGGCGTACGATGCGCATCGTGTCGTCTGACGACGCAGTGACCGCTGCATCACTCCCGTCCGCATCACCGCCGACTGTTGGCAGCGGCGGCGGCACGTTCGTGGATGCCGCAGATGCGGGCGACGGAAACGAGCCCGCGTCTGCGACTGGTGTCGTGCCGGCCGTCGACGCGGCCTGGCCTTCCTGCAGCGTTTCGAACACGCCCCATGCCAGGCCTGCCGCCGTCAACACGGTTTGCGGATTGGACCACAGGCTGCCACCCGTATTTCCAGTGAGATATCGCAACGCTCGCCGTCCATGCTTGTGGGGCCGACCGCCAAGCACGCCGGATAACACGCTGCCAATCAGGAGTCCTGGAAGCATGGCGTCCTCAGATCGCAGTCCCGAGCCTGGCCGGAACCTTGGGCTTCTCCGGTTCCGGAGTGAAGTCCTCGCCGGGATTGATGAACCGGTCCGATTCGAACTTGTACTGCTTGTCGTACAGCTGCCGATAGCGCCCTTCGAGCGCAAGCAGCTGCGCGTGTGTGCCTCGCTCGACGATCTCGCCGGCTTCGAGCACCAGGATCTGATCGGCACTGCGAATCGTCGACAGACGATGAGCGATGACGAACGTCGTCCGACCCGATCGCAAGCGACGGAGCCCATCCTGAATCATCTGCTCGCTCTCGCTGTCGAGGCTCGACGTCGCCTCATCGAGAATCAGGATGCGTGGATTCGCGAGGATGGCGCGCGCAATCGACACGCGCTGCCGTTGGCCGCCCGACAGCTTGATTCCGCGCTCGCCCACGATCGTGCTGTACCCCTCGGGGAACCTGCTGATGAATTCGTCGCAGTGCGCGATGCGACACGCGTCCTTGACCTCCTCGAGCGTCGCTCCCGGCCGCGCGTAGCCGACGTTGTCCGCAATCGTTCCGTCGAAGAGAAAGTTCTCCTGCAGCACAGAAGCGAGCTGCTTCCGGTATTCGCCAATCCGCAGCGTCGCCAGATCGCGACCGTCGACGAGCACGCGGCCGCGCAGCGGCTGATTGAACGCCATCACGATGCTGATGAGCGTGCTCTTGCCCGATCCGCTCGACCCGACCAGCGCCGTCGTCGTTCCCGCCTGCGCCTCGAACGATACCCCTCGCAGCACCGGCTGCCCGGCGTTGTACTCGAACCACACGCTGTCGAACGCCACGTCGCCCTTGATACGAGGTACGGAATCGCGTGAGGCGTCCTCGTCCAGCTCCGTCGTCATGTCGAGAATCTCGCGGATGCGATCGAGACCGGCGAACGCTTCCGTGATCTGCGTGCCGATCGAGGCGATCGACACCAGCGGAGCGGCCACGAGGCCGATGAAGAAGATGTACATGATGAGATCGCCGAGCGTCATCTCACCAGCCAGAATCGATCGTCCTCCCAGCCAGATCATCAGCACGCCGACGATGCCGACGATCACCGTGCTGCCGGCCGTCGTCGCCGACACACCCGTCATCGACTTGGCCACGTTGCGAAACAGACGATGGGCGCCCTTGGTGAAGACGATCTCTTCACGCTTCTCCGCGGTGTACGACTTGACGATGCGAATGCCGCCGAGCGCCTCGGTGAGCCGGCCGGTGACTTCAGCGTTGATCTTTCCGCGTTCACGAAACAGCGGCCGCAGCGTGCGAAATGCGTACGCCATTCCACCGCCGAACGCGCCGAGGACGAGGATGGTGATGGTGGTCAGCCGCCAGTTCAACCAGAACAGGATGCCGAGACCCATGACGGCCGTCACCAGGCCACCGGCGAGCTGAACGAGTCCACTGCCGACGAGATTGCGAATGCCTTCGGCATCGCTCATGATCCGCGAGACCAGGACGCCGGTCTGCGTCGAGTCGAAATACCGAACGGGGAGACGCATCACCTGGGCCTGCACGCGCTTTCGCATATCGGTGATGGCACGCTGCGCCGCCACGCCGAGAATCTGCGACAAGGCAAACGAGGTGACCGCCTGGACGAGCGTCGCCGCACCCGAGGCCAGCGCGATCGGCACCAGCAGCTCAGTGCGCTGCTTGCCGATGACTTCGTCAATCAGCCATTTCGATGACGCGGGAAGGACGAGCCCCGCCAGACGGCTGACGAGCATGAGCACCAGGCCGAGGCCGAGGCGTCGTCGGTGCCTCCACACCAGCTCGCGCGCTTCGCGCCAGGCGGCGGAGGGGGTCACTTTTTTTTTGCGGGGATCCATCGCAGATGTGTGCACTGTACTACGGCGCATGTGCTCACCAGTTCCACGTGCGCCGAGACTCATCGGAGCGGCCATATAGAATGATTGGACCCGCAACTGACCTATCAGGGTTCAGCGTTCAGAGCGCAGGAATCGAGCGACCGTGAGTGATACGACGACCCGAGGAATTCGCATCCGTGTGCGCAGCGAGTTCCTGCCGAACAAGAGCTCGCCGCGCGACAACACCTACGTCTTCCAGTATCACGTCCGCATCGACAATACCGGAACCGCGACGGCGCAGCTCATCTCGCGCGAATGGATCATCACCGACGCGGAAGGCGAAGTGCAGCGCGTCACGGGTCCTGGCGTGGTGGGCGAGCAGCCGGTGCTGCCGCCCGGCGGTACGTTCGAGTACACCAGCTTCTGTCCGCTGAAGACCAACGTGGGCTCGATGCAGGGCAGCTATCAGATGATCACGGCGGACGGCGAACAGTTCGACGCGACGATCGCGCCGTTCACGCTCGCCGTGCCGCACGCGTTGAACTGAAGGGACTACGCGCCGGCGCCGAAGCTGCTCAACGCCTCGGCCTCGGACTCGTAGCTGTCGAACACGGTCAGCAGCTTCGACACGACGAGGAGATCCTTCAGGCGCTTGGTCAGGTTCAGCAGTTTCAGCGAGCCACCGTGGTTCTTGGTCGTGGCGTAGACCTGCACGAGCTGACCGAGCCCGGCGCTGTCCACGTACGACACGCCGCCAAGATCGAGCAGCAGCTTCTTCTTCCCTTGCTGCAACAGGCTCTGCACCTTGTCCTTCAGGAGGACGTCGCCACCCTTGTTCAGCGTGATGTCGCCGTTGACCCTGATGACCGTCACTTCGCCGGACTGCCGTTCTTCGATCTGCATTCGTCCTCCAAAGCCTGTCGCGTGTTTCTCGCAATCTTATGTGAATTGCCGGTGCGCTGCTACCGGTCGCGACGCGACGTGCCTGATTACTGCGGCGGTCCTAGATACTTCACGACCAGCGCGGTCAGATCGTCCCCTTGCGGCGTGCCCTGCGAAAACACCCGAACCGCGCCCATCACCCGATCGAGCACCGCCTCCGGTGACCCGGCGTGGGTACCGGCGAGCACCGCCGACAACCGTTCGCGGCCGAATTCTTCGCCCGCCATGTTGCGTGCTTCCGTGATGCCGTCGCTGCACACCAGCAGCAGGTCGCCGGGGTGCAGCGCCAGAATCGCGTGATCGTAGGTCGCGAAATCGAGCAGCCCGATCACGGGACCACCAACCTCCAGCCACTCGATCTCGCCGGCGCGCACGAGCCCCGGTGCTTCCTGTCCGGCGTTGCAATACCGGAGCGTCCCATCGGCGTCGATCGTGCCGTAGAACATCGTCGCAAATCGCGCTTCGATCGCCCGTCGCAGCAGCGACTTGTTGATTTTATCGATCGCCTCGGCTGGATTCTTGCTGACCGGCGCGTGCGCGACGAAATTGCTCTGGACCGTCGCGGCGAGCAGCGCCGCGGGCGGTCCCTTCCCGGCAACGTCGCCGAGCGCGAACGCAAAGCCGTCGTCGGGCAAGTCGAGATAATCGTAGAAGTCTCCTCCGACGGTGCGACACGGGATGCTCGTCGCCGCCAGTTCGCAGAACGAGCCACGGTACGAGGGCTCCGGCAGCAGCGCCCTCTGGATATCGGCCGCCACGCGCAGATCGCGGTCCGTTCGCGCTTTCTCGGCCGATTCCGCGTAGAGGCGCGCGCTTTCGATGGCCAGCGCCGCCTGCGTGGCGAACGCTTCCAGCGATTCCTGCGTGGAGCGGGATAACAGGCGCGACCGCTCGCGGCCATCGAGATACAGCACCCCGATCACGCGATGCTCGGTGCCAGCCTGCGACCCGCCGCCCATCGGAGTGACGACGAGCGGAACGCAGAGTACGTGTCGAATGCCGATCGCGATGGTGCCGTCATGAACAGCGGCCAGATCGCCGTCCATCAGATCGCCGACCATCTGGCTCTTGCCGGTCCGGAAGACCTCCTTCGGGATCTTCGCGCTCGTGGTGAACGACGTGCCCGGCAACGTGACGTGGCCGCGGCCACGCGCCGTCCTGAACTCGAGCTCACCGTCCAGCGTGGGCAGCATGACGAAGCCACGCTCGGCTTTGGTGACGTCGAGCGCGGAATCGAGCACCAGCATCAGCACTTCTTCGAGCACGCGGCCCGACCCGAGCGCCCGCAGGCCATTGAGCACCGCGGCCATCTGCCGCAGGTCATTCAGATCGGAGGTGCCGGTCCCAAGCGCCGAAATCTCGCCTTCGATCTGGAAGACGAGCTCGACGAGATCGGTTCGCCCCAACCGGATCCGATCGCCGTGCGCGAGTCGACGCTCGGTGATCGCCTCGCCGTTGACGAACGTGCCGTAGCGGGAACCGCGGTCGCGCAGCAGGAAGCCGGAGTCGTCCTTCGAGATCTCCGCGTGTTCGCGCGATACGTCGCTGTTGACAACCTGCAGATCGGCATTGGTGCGGCGGCCGATGCTGAACAGTTCCTTGCTGATCGGAACGACGCGCCGACCCTGCGGGTCGCTGACCTGAAGACGGGCCTCTGACATGATTGAGTTGAGCGCTAGATCATTATGTGTCAAGGGTCAGGATTCGACTCAGTCGAGATGTGCCCGCTCGGAATCTCCCATTGCCACCTTTCCTGATGGAAAGTAGTCCTTCCACCTTCGCGTCACGAGCGCGGCGGTGTCCGGATCGGCGCTGAGCTCTTTCGGATACCAGGGTTTCATCCGCGCGTCGATGACCACGGGCCCTGAATACGCGATGTGGTTTCGCACGATTCTGCGCTCGGCGGCGTGGATGTCAGCCGCCGGCTCGAACCGCGTAAACGTCGTCCACAGGAAGTTCATCTCGCTCCGCGCGGCGCGCGAGGCATCGTCAGTCAGCACGACCAGCGGCCATGCCGCAAACACCGGGTCGCCGGCCAGGCGCGCGGCAGCGCCGGGCTCGGTCTCGTAGGTTGGACCACCGACAACGACACAGCCTCCGCAATACACTCGGACATCACTGACGCCCGACGGAAGCGTCGCGGCGCTGAAGTCGCGTGGCAGGTCGCGCACGGGATCGCCAAGCCCGAGCCACACTCCTTTCGATCCTTCGTTGACGGTGGGACCGGTGTAATCGAGCGTATCCATCGACAGATTGGAGAACACGTAGAGGTCCGTCTCCGGATACGTTCGCGCCAGCACGTGCTCGAGCGTACGCGTGAAGTCTTTCAAGTCGACATCGCGATCGGTGACGAACAGGAACTTCGTGAGCGACAGTTGTCCTTCGCCGAGAATGCGGAATGCGCTCGCCATCGCCTCGCGCTTGTACCGTTGCTTGACGATGGCCGCGCTGAGCGAGTGATAGCCGGTCTCGCCGTACGACCAGAGTCGCGTCACCGCCGGCATCACCAATGGGAACAGCGGTGACAGCAGCTCCTGCAGCAGGTCGCCGATGAAGAAGTCCTCCTGCCGCGGCTTCCCCACCACCGTCGCCGGATAGATTGCGTCGCCGCGGTGGGCGATGCGCGTCACATCGAACACCGGGTAATCGTGCTGCAGCGAGTAGTA
>Ga0111539_10002823_pt1 | contig 23094 bp, 19 predicted proteins | sample RhiMethybrSRZTD1_FD_79667 | JGI IMG/M metagenome (GOLD analysis project Ga0111539, IMG submission 79667) | Populus rhizosphere microbial communities from Tennessee, USA - Rhizosphere MetaG P. TD hybrid SRZTD1 (version 2) (version 2) | ecosystem: Host-associated > Plants > Roots > Rhizosphere >...
CTCTACGCCTATCGGGTCGAAGGGCCGCACGAACCCGAGCGCGGGCTGCGCTTCGATCCGCAGAAGGTCCTGCTCGATCCTTACGCGCCGTCGGTGTTCTTCCCGCCAGAGTTCAGCCGCGACGCGTGCGCTCGAGCGGGCCCGACCGACGGACGCGCGCCGCTGGGCCGTCTACCGAACAAGGGGACGGTAGCCCTTCCGATAGAGGCGGCCCCGCGATACACCTGCCGCGACGCCATCGTCTATGAACTGCATGTCAAAGGATTCACCGCGCGCGCGAACTCCGGGGTCACGCCCGCGAAACGCGGCACGTTTGCCGGCGTGACCGAGAAGATTCCCTACCTCACGGAGCTCGGCGTCACGGTCGTCGAGTTGCTCCCGGTCCACCAGTTCGATCCGCAGGAGGGCAACTACTGGGGCTACATGACGCTGCACTTCTTCTCGCCCCATCAGCCGTACGCGCACGGCGAGGCCTTCGAAGAGTTCCGCACGATGGTACAGGCATTCCACGCGGCGGGCATCGAGGTCTGGCTCGACGTGGTCTACAACCACACAGCAGAAGGCGACGAAACCGGGCCAACGTATAGTTACCGCGGCGTGGACAACAGCAGCTATTACCTCCTCACGCCGGACCGGCGACACTACATCAACGATACCGGGTGCGGCAACACGATGCGCACCGGCCATCCCGGCGCGCGCGTCCTCGTGCTCGAAAGCCTCCGTTTCTGGGCGCGCACGATGGGCGTGGATGGTTTTCGTTTCGATCTTGCGTCGATCTTTTCACGTGCGTCTGACGGCACGATGAACGTTCACGAAGCCTCCATGGTATCGGAGCTCAGTCTGCTCGCCCGCCTGTTCAACGTCCGGCTCGTGGCGGAGGCATGGGACATCGGCAGCTATCAACTCGGTCGGGGGTTCCCCGGCATTGGGTGGCTGCAGTGGAACGGCAAATTTCGCGACGACGTGCATTCGTTCGTGCGTGCCGAGCCGGGCAAGGTGGGGGCCCTGATGCAGCTGCTCTATGGCAGCGACGATCTCTTTCCCGACGGCCTGCAAGAGACGTATCGCCCGCACCAGAGCGTCAACTTCGTCACCGCGCACGACGGATTCTGCCTCTACGACCTGGTGGCCTATGACCGGAAACACAATGAGGCCAACGGTCACGGCAACAGCGACGGCACCGACGACAACCGCAGCTGGAACTGCGGCGTCGAGGGCGACGCCGACACACCCGAAGCCGTGCTCGCCTTGCGTCGACGACAGGCGAAGAACTTCTGCGCGCTGCTGATGCTCGCCAACGGCCTCCCGATGATCGTGGCCGGCGACGAGTTCCTGAACACGCAGCGCGGCAACAACAATCCCTACAACCAGGACAACGACATCACCTGGCTCGATTGGGCGCGGCTGGACGACAATCGCGACGTCTTCCGTTTCTTCAAGCTCATGATCGCGTTTCGCAAGTCGCACCCGTGCATCGGGCGGCCCACGTTCTGGCGTGAAGACGTCTCATGGTATGGAACCGACGGGCCGGTGGACTTTGGGCACGAGTCGCGGTGCATCGCCTACTTGCTTCGCGGTGCATCGGTTGGCGATGGCGATCTGTACGTGATGATCAACGGGTATTGGCAAGACCGCAGCTTCACGGTGCCCGAATGCCAGACCTCTGAATGGTGGCGCGTCGTCGACACCGCGCGGCCGAGCCCGGGAGACATCGTTGAGCGGGGAAACGAACCCCCACTGGAGGCGGCGAGTTATACGGTTCGTGCGCGCTCCGTCGTCGTGCTGCATCGCGAGCAGGATGCCCACCCTTGACCTCCCGTTGGCTGTCGGCAGCGCGGGCACTGGATCCGCCTATCCGAAGGCGAGTCTGGCAGAGTACGTTTCATAGCCTGGCTGGTGTTCTGCGTTAGGAGTCAGCCGAAGGCGGGCGCTCACCGAGACGCAGGAATTCGAGGCGGTGGTTGGTGTCCGGGTTGCGTGTGGACGGCCCGGCCACGAGCATCGCCAGCGCACCGGGGACCTGATGCTCGCGGAGCCACTGCCGGGCAAAGTCATGCCAGCTCTCCGGCTCGGCGAGTTGCATCGGATGCACGCCGTAGGAAAAAGCCAGGCCCTGGCACACCGCCGCGTCGCGGCTCAGGGCGAAAATCCACACCGTCGGATTGCAGCGCGAGATCATCCGTGCGGTGGTGCCGGTCCTCGTGGGCACGAATACGGCGGCGAACGGCACGGATGCCAGCGCGTGCTCCACGACCGACGCAATCGCCTCGGCCTTCGTCGTCGGCTGCTGCTGGTCGGACATCGCTTTCAGATGATTCAGCCGGGTGGGCGGGCGGTGCGCCTCGGTGTAGGCGGCGATCTTCGCCAGCATCGCCACCGCCTCCTCCGGATACTTGCCCATCGCCGACTCGCCCGAGAGCATGATGCAGTCGGTGCCGTCGAGAATGGCGTTGGCCACATCCGTGGACTCGGCCCGCGTGGGCAGACGGTTGGCGGTCATGGATTCGAGCATCTGCGTGGCGGTGATGACCGGCTTGCCGACATGGTTGGCCTGGGAGATGAGTTGCTTCTGGATCACGGCAATCTGTTCGACTGGCATTTCCACCCCGAGATCGCCGCGCGCCACCATGATGCCGTCGGTCGCTTTCAGAATCTCGTCGAAGTGTTTGAGCGCATCGGCACGCTCGATCTTGGCGATGATGAAGGGCTGTTTGCCGATGGCGTTCGCCGCCGCTCGCACGGCTTCAATGTCCGCGGCTGTTTCCACGAACGACTGGCTCACGGCGTCCACGCCATGCTCGAGCGCGAATTCCAGGCAGGCGCGGTCGTGGTCGGTGAACGCACTGATGCCGAGATCAATGCCCGACAGATTGAGGCCCTTCTTGGAACGCAGTTCACCGCCGACCGCGACTGTGCACTGAACATCATTCCCCGCTACGCGCTCGACGACCAGTTGGACCAGGCCGTCGTTGAGAAACAGCCGGTTGCCCGGCTTCACGACCCTCGGCAGCCGATCGAAGCTCATCGAGACCCGCTGCCGGTTGCCGACGATGTCCTCGCTGGTCAACGTGAAGTTATCGCCAGGGAGCAACTGGATCGGCTCCGGCTCGATACTGCCAATGCGCATCTTGGGACCCGGCAGGTCGGCCATGATGACGACGCGCAGGCCGGTGGCCTTTTCCGCCGCGCGGATGCGCGCGATGCGCTCGGCGTGGCCGGCGAAATCCCCGTGCGAGAAGTTGAGCCGCGCGATGTTCATGCCCGCGCGAACGAGGCGCTCCAGCATCTGCGGCGACTCGCACGCCGGTCCGATCGTGGCGACGATCTTGGTTTTGTGCTTGGCCAGTGGCACGTTCCCCCTCCTCGTAAACGGGTCAGCTAGTAGACGGTCAGCCCGCGGCTGCGGAATTGCCCGCGCACACGCTCGGTCAGGTCGGCATCGGGCGGCTCGACGTTCTTCAGCGAGTATTCGAGGCCGAGCTTCTGCCACTTGTTGCTGCCCATCTGGTGGAAGCGCAGGATCTCCACGCGCTCCACGGACCTCAGCCCGGCGCAGATATCGGCCACCTTCTCGACGTTGCCGAACTCGTCGCTGAGGCCCGGCACGAGCACGAAACGGATCCACATGGGGCGTCCCAGTGCCGAAAGCCGGTGCGCGTAGTCGAGCGTCGGCTGCAGCGGCTGGCGCGTGATCGTCTCGTAGACGGCCGGGTCGCCGGACTTGATGTCGAGGAGGTTGAGGTCGATGTCCATCAACTCCTGATCGGTGAACCGATCGCCGAGTCGGCCAGAGGTGTCCATGCAGGTGTGCAGCCCGAGCTCCTTGCAGCGGCGGAAGATCCGGGTCACGAACGGCCGCTGCACCATCGGCTCGCCGCCGGAGAGCGTGATGCCTCCCTTGCTGATCTTGAGCACGTGCACGTACTTGCCGATCTGGCGCATCGCGCGCGAGACGGTCACCGGATGGCCGTTGTACTTGTGCCACGTATCCGGGTTGTGGCAGTACTGGCAGCGGAGCAGGCACCCGGTGAGAAAGCCGACGAAGCGCAGGCCGGGACCGTCCACCGTGCTGCCGACTTCGTACGAGTGCACATAGCCGACGAGGTCGTCCTCGTCCTCGATCTCCTCGACGTCGCCCGGATGCACGGCGAAATAGTCCCCTACCGCCTTGCTCTCCATCGTGCTCTTGCGCGTGACCTGGAGCTCGTAGCGACTGCCTGTGCGCGGCTCGCTCATGGTCCGCCCCTACATGGCGCCGTGGAAGGTGCGGTTGATCACGTCGAGCTGCTGCTCCTTCGTCAGCTTGACGAAGTTCACCGCGTAGCCCGACACCCGGATCGTCAACTGCGGATACTTTTCCGGGTGCTCCATCGCGTCCTGCAGCGTCTCGCGATTGAGCACATTGATGTTGACGTGGAAGCCGCCGCTCGAGAAATACGCGTCGAGCGCGGCGCATCCGCGCGCGATGCGGTCGGCTTCGCTGCCGAGCGCGGTGGGCACCACCGACAGCGTCAGCGAGATCCCGTCCTCGGCATCGTCGTACGGGATCTTGGCGACCGACATCAGCGCCGCGAGAGCGCCGTGCGTGTCGCGGCCGTTCGACGGGTTCGCCCCGGGCGCGAAGGCCTCGCCCTTCTTGCGGCCGTCCGGGGTACTGCCCGTCTTCTTCCCGTACACGACGTTGGACGTGATGGTCAGCACCGACTGCGTGTGGACCGCGCCGCGATACGAGGGATACATCCGGATCTTGCTCATCATCATCGACACCAGCAGCCTGGCGAGGTCGTCCGCGCGGTCGTCGTTGTTGCCGAAGCACGGGAATTCGCCCTCGGTCTCGAAGTCCACGATGATCCCGCGCTCGTCGCGCACCGGTTTCACCTCGGCGTACTTGATCGCGGACAGGCTGTCAGCCGCGTGCGAGAGGCCGGCGATCCCGCAGGCGAGCGTGCGCAGGATGTCGCGGTCGTGCAGCGCCATCTCGATGGCCTCGTAACAGTACTTGTCGTGCATGTAGTGGATGATGTTGAGCGCGTTGACGTAGGTCTTGGCCAGCCAATCCAGCATCGGGTGGAGGCGCTTGATCACGTCGTCGTAGTCCAGTACGTCCGCGGTGATCGGCGCGAGCTTCGGCCCGATCTGCTTGCCGCTCACCTCGTCTCGCCCGCCGTTCAACGCGTACAGGAGCGCCTTCGGCAGGTTCACACGCGCGCCGAAGAACTGCATCTGTTTGCCGACGCGCATCGCCGAGACGCAGCAGGCAATGGCGCAGTCATCGCCCCATTTCGGCCGCATGAGATCGTCGGACTCGTACTGGATCGAACTGGTGTCGATCGAGGTCTTGATCGCGAAGCGCTTGAAGCCCTCGGGGAGTTGCGGCGACCAGAAGACGGTGAGGTTGGGCTCGGGTGCCGGTCCAAGGTTGTTGAGCGTGTGCAGCATGCGAAACGCGGTCTTGGTGACGAGCGTGCGGCCGTCCTCGCCCATCCCGCCGACCACTTCCGTCACCCATACCGGATCACCGGAGAAGAGCTCGTTGTACTCGGGCGCGCGAAGGAAACGCACGATCCGCCACTTGATCACGAGGTCGTCGATGATCTCCTGCGCCTGCAACTCGGTGAGCGTGCCGGCGCGAAGGTCGCGCTCGAAGTAGATGTCCCAGAACGTGGATAAGCGCCCGGCCGACATCGCCGCTCCGTTCTGCTGCTTGATGGCGGCGAGATACCCGAAGTAGGTCCACTGCACGGCCTCGCGGGCGCTGGTGGCCGGCCCCGAGATGTCGCAGCCGTAGCGCGATGCCATCTCCTTGAGCTCTTTGAGCGATCGGATCTGTTCCGCCAGCTCCTCGCGCAGGCGGATCACGTCCTCCGTCGAATGGCGGTCGTCCAGTTCCTGCTTCTCGCGCTCCTTGTCGGTGATGAGGAAGTCGACGCCGTAGAGCGCCACCCGGCGATAGTCGCCGATGATGCGGCCACGGCCGTACGCATCCGGCAGGCCGGTCACAATGCCCGACGACCGCACACTCCTGATCTCCGGCGTGTAGGCGTCGAAGACGCCGTCGTTGTGCGTCTTGCGGTACTTGGTGAAGATTTCGCCGAGACGCTCGTCCGGCGTGTAGCCGTAGGACTCGAGGCTCGCCGCCACCACGCGCCAGCCGCCGAACGGCATGATCGCCCGCTTGAGCGGCGCGTCGGTCTGCAGGCCGACGATGATCTCGCGCGGCTTGTCGATGTAGCCGGGCGCGTGCGCGACGATCCCGGACGGAATCTGCGATACGTCGAGGACGCCCTTCTCGCGTTCCTTAGCGAGCAGCGACTGCAGGGTCTCCCACATGCCGCGCGTGCGCTGGGTCGCGCCTTGCAGAAAGGCACCGTCACCTTCATACGGGGTGTAGTTCCGCTGGATGAATTCGCGGACGCCGACCTGCCTTTGCCAGATCCCGGGTGCGAATCCGCGCCATGCGACCTCCGATTTGTCGCTCGCCGGCTTCAGGATTGTCGACATGTTCGTTTCCTTCGTTCATGCGGCGCGTCCACGGAATGGTCCTTCACGCCTGACCGGCTAGGAGCGGGCTTCGATGAGCCCCAGGCTGAAGCCCGTGTGCCGGGCGATCATCAATTCCTCGTTGGTCGGTATCACCCATGCCGACACCCGGCTTCCCGCGCGAGAGATCCGCGGTCCCCTTTGCGAGTTCGCGTCCTGGTCCAGATCGATCCCGAGCCATGAGCAGGCGTCCGAGATGCGGCGGCGAATCTCGGCTGAGTTCTCCCCAATGCCGGCGGTGAATACCAGGCCGTCGATTCCACCGAGGACTGCGGCGAGCCCGCCGATTTCCCTGGCGGCGCGGTACACGAAATAGTCCACGGCGAGCCGGGCGCCGGGCTCGCTGCTCTCGAGCAGGACGCGCATGTCGTTGCTGATGCCGGAGATGCCGAGCAGACCCGATTTCTTGTAGAGAATGGTTTCGACGTCGCTGGCCGAGAGTCCGAGGCTCTGAAAGAGGTAGAGGATCACGCCGGGATCGATGGCACCCGGCCTGGTTCCCATACAGAGTCCATCAAGCGCGGTGAACCCGAGGCTGTGGTCGACGCTCCGGCCATTTTTCAGTGCGCACAGGCTGGCGCCGCTGCCCAGGTGAGCCACGATCACGCGGCCCTGAGCGATCTCTGGTGCGACCTGTGGCAGGACCGAGGCGATGTACTCGTACGACAGACCGTGAAAGCCGTAGCGTTGCACGCCGGAGCGGCACATCTCCCTGGGCAGCGGAATCACGTCCGCGACAGCCGGTTGGCCGCGATGGAAGCTCGTGTCGAAGCAGGCGACCTGCGGCACGCCGGGAAGCCGCTCGGACACCGCGTCTATCGCCGCCAGGTTGTGCGGTTGATGGAGAGGAGCCAGCGGGACCAGCTTTCGAAGATCCTCCAGAACCGGCGGCGTGACAATGGTTGGACCGGCATACCTCGCACCGCCATGCACGACGCGGTGACCGATACCAAGCACGCGCGCGCCGCCGTACTGGGATCGGAGCCACGCGGCGAGGGCACCGAGCGCGGTGCGCCCGTCGGTGACGCCGTTGTTCAATGAGTCATCGGCGAGGACTCGGTCGCGACCGTCCTTGGCCGAGAATCGCGGCGAGCTCCCGATGCCCTCGATCTGGCCCCGCGTCTCCAGGCGCCAGGCCTCGACCTCCGGCCTCCGATACACGCAGAACTTGAGGCTCGAGGAGCCGGCGTTGAGCACGAGCGCGTAGTCGTCCATACCCAATGACCTTCGTTGGACGCTGCTCCAGTCCTACGTCGTCTGATGCAGCGCCTGTCGTCGCGCATGGGCCGCGAGCACCGCGACAGCGCAGCTGGCAATCCTCGACCGAACGCTGTCCGCACGGCTCGTCAGGATGATCGGCACACGCGCGCCGAGGACCACACCGGCGCTATCCGCGTTGGCGAGGAAAGTGAGCTGCTTCGCGAGGATGTTGCCGGCCTCGAGGTCCGGCGCGATGAGGATGTCAGGATCGCCGGCGACCTCCGATCGGATGCCCTTCGTTTTCGCGGCGTCGCTGCTGATGGCGTTGTCGAAGGCCAGCGGGCCTTCGAGCACGCCGCCGATGATCTGCCCCCGCTCGGACATCTTGCACAGAGCGGCGGCGTCAAGGGTGGCCGGCATTTTGGACGTGACCGTCTCCACCGCGGCGAGAATCGCGACCTTCGGAGGAATGACGTCGAGAGAAACGGCCAGGTCGATGGCGTTCTGACAGATATCGACTTTGTCTTCCAGGGTCGGCGCAATGGTGATCGCCGCGTCGGTGACGATCAGGACCTTGTGATAGGACGGGATGTCCATGATGAACACGTGGCTGATGCGCCGCCCGGTGCGCAGGCCGGTTTCTCGCGCAACGACCGCGCCGAGCAGTTCGTCGGTGTGCAGGCTCCCCTTCATCAGGAGTTCGGCCTCCCCCTGACGAACCAGACCCACCGCCGTGGCAGCCGCCGCGTGGCTGTGAGGCGCATCGACGATCCGCGTGTTCCCGAGGTCGATCCCGCTCAGCCGGGCGACCTCGTGGATCCTGTCAGTAGGGCCCACGAGAATGGGTGTGATCAATCCTTTCGCGGCGGCCTCGACGGCTCCGGCCAGGGCGGATTCCTCGCAGGGGTGCGCCACGGCCGTGGGCACGGGCGCGAGGCGCCTGCACCGCTCCAGCACCTGTTCGTACTTGCCAGTTCCGGATTGGCGATTCATGATCCCTCGCGCGTCGGCTAAGGTTCGTCACCAGAGAATGACCGCGAAGCGGTGAGAGAACCGGGCAGCGAATCAGTAGCGTTCGCGCACGAAGCGCCGGCGCGCGATCGACTTATCGTCGTTGTACGCACCCTTCGAGGCCCGCTCCGGCAGCTTCACTTTGGGGTCGGGCAGCTTCTTGTGCGGAACCACCGAGAGCAGATGAGCGATCGCGTTCAGGCGCGCGGCCCGCTTGTCATCCGACCGGACGATATACCACGGCGCGAAAGACGTATCGGTCTTCTTTAACATGACGTCACGCGCGCGGGAGTAGTCGTACCAACGCTCCCGGGAGGGCAGGTCCATCGGACTCAGCTTCCACTGCCGGAGCGGATCCGTGGCGCGGGCCTCGAAGCGCCGCTTCTGCTCGTCGTTGCCGACTTCCAACCACAGCTTGATGAGGATCACGCCTCCGTCGACGAAGAACTTCTCGACTTGGGGGCACACCTTGAGGAAGCGCTTGTGCTGTTTCGGCGTGCAGAAGCCCATCACGTATTCGACGCCCGCGCGGTTGTACCAGCTTCGATCGAAGATGACCACTTCGCCGGCGGCCGGAAAGTGCTGCAGGTAGCGCTGCATGTAGACCTGCGACTTCTCGCGATCGGACGGCGCCGGCAGCGCGACGACCCTGAACGTGCGGGGGCTCAGTCGTTCGGTGATCGCGCGAATCGTGCCGCCCTTCCCTGCGCCGTCGCGCCCTTCGAAGACGATCACGACCCGCAGTCGGTTCTCCTTGACCCATCGCTGAAGATGGCACAGCCGGACCTGCAGTTTCTCCAGCTCTTTTTCGTACTTCGCCCGTTTCATCATGATTCTCCACCCGCCGCACCGCTGCAGTAGCCGTGCCGACCCGGCCCTGGCCTGTTCCGACCACGTGTGCGGGGTGTCTCGAAGTCGCCGTCGGGTGCCGCGGCAGGCCGAAGTCGGACGCGGCTCCGGCATCGTGGAGAACATCCGAAATACCGGGGGGTCCAGCACCCCGACCGGGACCCGAACACAGCGCGGCACCTGCGCGCGTCACTGTGGACGCGCATGAGCGGACTGGCTCGTCCAGTGGCACGCAGTGTGCGAAACGTACGCGGCGGATGGTAATGGACGCTCTCGACCTTGCCGCTCAGAGTCTCGCCGAGCCTGCAGAACACGGGCTCCCGCAGATGGCGCTCGAGATCGGACGGCCGTTCGGCTTTCCGATCACCAACTCCATGATCGTCACCTGGATCGTGGCCGTGGGTCTCATCGTCTTCGCCCAGCGTGCGACCCGGAAGATGACCCAGGTGCCGGGGAGCGCACAGAACTTCCTCGAATGGATCGTCGAGAGTCTCTACCGGCTGCTGGAAAGCATCATCGGCCGGCACCTGGTCGAGCGGACGTTCTGGTTCTTCGGGACGATCTTCATTTTCATTCTCGCGACCAACTGGATCGGCCTCCTGCCCGGCGTCGGCACGATCGGGTGGGGCCACCAGACCGCCGCGGGTTTCACGATCGATCGGCCGCTGTTTCGCGGGGCCAACGCCGACCTCAACATGACGCTCGCCATGGCCCTGTTGTTCTTCGCGTTCTGGATTGTCTGGGCCGTGCAGGAAGTCGGTATTCGCGGGATGGCCAAGGAGCTCTTTGCGCCCAAGGGGGACACGACGGGACCACTCAAGCTGCTGATGATCGTCGTGTTCTTCGCGGCAGGCTGTCTCGAGATCGTCTCGATCCTGTTCCGTCCGGTGTCACTGAGCTTCCGGCTGTACGGCAACGTGTTCGCTGGCGAGAACATGCTGGAAACCATGGGGAAGATCGTGCCGGGGTTGGGCTGGCTGCTGCCGATTCCGTTCTATTTCATGGAGCTGCTGGTCGGGTTGGTGCAGGCGATGGTCTTCATGTTGTTGACCGCCGTCTTCACACTTCTGATCTGCCACCACGAAGAAGCCGGGCCTGCGGCGACCGGCGAGGTGAGCGTCGCGTTGGGGCCGGAATGACCAATGAGCCATGAGCGGTGTCACTGGCCGGACACACAGAAAGGACACGCAGATGATCGGAAGTTTGCACGTCGGCCTCGCGGCATTGGGCGCCGCTATCGGAGTCGGCTTGATCGGCCTGGGCGCCTCGAGCGCCGTCGGGCGCAATCCCGGAGCGTCCACGAAGATCATGGTCCAGTCGATTCTCGCCATTGCCTTCGCTGAGGCGATCGTCTTTTACGCGCTCTTCCTCGTGCAATAGACCAGAGCTTTTCGGGCGCTGCGCGCATGCGGCGTCGTGCCCGGACGAAACGAGTTCGCGATCATGCTGGCTCTAGCACTGCAGGTCACAGCAGAGAGTGGCGGACAGGTCGAGAAAGTCGCCCGCGCATTCGGGGTGGACTGGCCTCACCTGGGCGCCCAGATCATCAGTTTCGGAATCGTGTGCGCTGTGCTCTACGCCCTCGCCTACAAACCGATTCTCCGGATCCTCGAAGCACGACGCCAGCAGATTGCAAGTGGTCTGGCCAACGCCGAGAAGATCAAGGCGGAGCTGGCCCGGATCGAAGTCGAGCGCCAGGATGTCCTGACCAGGGCCGGCGCAGAAGGCAAGCAGTTGATCGACGAGGCCCGCGCCGCGGCCGCCCGCGTGCAGGCCGCGGAGACCCAGAAGGCGATCGCGGCCGCCGAGCAGATTCTCGTGCGCGCCCATGAGACCGCGGACCGCGAACGCGCCAGGATGCTCGCCGAACTCAAGCGCGAGGTCGGCCGCCTCGTGGTCCAGACCACGGCGTCGGTCACCGGCAAGATCCTGACTGCCGACGATCAGCGTCGCCTTGCCGAAGAGACGTCGAGGCAACTGAGGCACTAGCAGGGATGAACCGGAGCTGATGATGAAGGCCAACAGGAAACTGCGGCGAGTGGCGCGACGACTGTTTCGCCAGTGTCGGGTCGATGGACGCCTAGACGCGGAGCGGGTCCGGATGGTGGCGCAGCGAATTGCCGGATCCGGCCGACGCGGCACGCTCGCGATTCTCGGGGACCTGTTGAGGCTCGTGCGGCTCGATCGCGACGCGCACCGCGCGATCGTCGAGAGCGCCACACCCCTTCCTGACGACATGCGTAACGACGTCCAGAGCGGCCTTGCCCGTGTCTACGGTCAAGGAATCGAGACGTCGTTCGGGATCAATCCACGACTCATCGGCGGAATGCGCATCCAGGTTGGCAGCGACGTATACGACGCCAGCGTGCGGGCGAAGCTGGCCGCGCTCGAAGCGCGCCTCTGAATCCGGAATGAGACAAGGACGATATGGCTGACTTGGTACTCGAAATCGAAGCCCAGATCGCTGGAGCCAAAACGGCGGCGGCCAGGCAGTCCGTGGGCGTGATCCGTGAGATCGGTGATGGCGTGGCCAAGGTCGAGGGGCTCGACGATGTCATGCTGAATGAGATGCTCGACTTCGGTCGGGGCATCACCGGCCTGGCCTTGAGCCTCGAAGAAACCGAAGTCGGAGTGATCGTGCTCGGCGACTACACGCAGCTCGCGGAAGGCGGCGAGGTGCGGGCGACCGGCAAGCTGCTGCAAGTGCCGGTCGGCAAGGGCCTGCTCGGCCGCGTGGTCAACACGCTCGGCGAGCCGCTGGACGGGAAAGGCCCCATTCCGAGCGAGGTCGCGTATCCGGTCGAGAAGCTTGCGCCCGGAATCATCCGGCGCCGTCCGGTCGGGCAACCGGTGCAGACGGGCATCATGCTGATCGACGCGATGATTCCGATCGGCCGCGGCCAGCGCGAACTGATCATCGGCGATCGCTCGACGGGCAAGACGACGATCTGCATCGACACGATCATCAGCCAGGCGCGCCTCAACGCGGCGGCCGCCGCGGCCGGCGATACCAGCTATCGACCGCTGTACAGCATCTACGTGGCGATCGGTCAGAAGCAATCGACGATCGCACGGATCATCGGCGTGCTGGAAGAGGCCGGCGCGATGCCGTACACGATCATCCTGGCTTCGCCGGCGTCGGACTCGGCGACCAGCCAGTACCTCGCGCCCTTCGCGGGGGCGGCGATGGGCGAATGGTTCATGGATCACGGCATGGACGCGCTCATCGTCTACGACGATCTGTCGAAGCACGCTGTGGCCTACCGGCAGGTGTCACTCGTGTTGAAGCGCCCGTCAGGTCGAGAGGCCTACCCTGGCGATGTGTTCTACCTCCACAGTCGGCTGCTCGAGCGCGCGGCGCGTGTCGGCGAGAAGTTCGGCAACGGCTCGCTGACCGCCCTCCCGATCATCGAAACGCAATCGGGGGACGTGTCTGCCTACATCCCTACCAACGTGATCTCGATCACCGACGGACAGATCTTCCTGGAAACGGACCTGTTCTACCAGGGAGTTCGGCCGGCGATCTCTGTCGGCATCTCGGTGTCGCGCGTGGGATCGGCCGCGCAGCTCAAGGCCATGAAGCAGGTCGCCGGGCAGCTCAAAGGCGATCTCGCGCAGTTCCGGGAGCTGGCCGCCTTCGCCCAGTTCGGATCGGAGCTCGATGCAGCGACACAGGCCAAGATCGATCGCGGCAAGCGCGTCGTCGAGCTCTTCAAGCAGCCGCAGTACAGCCCGATACAGGTCGAAGTGCAGACGGGGGTGATCTGGGCCGTGCAGAACGGGTACGTGGATGACGTGCCGGTCGAGCGCATCAAGGAGTTCCAAGCCGAATGGACTGAATTCCTGACGACGAGAAAGGCGGCCGTACTCCAGAAGATTGCCCAGGAGAAGGCGTTGAGCCCGGAGCTGATCGCCGAGCTCAAAGCGGCGGCCGATCAGTTCAAGCAGACGTGGAAGAAGTAGGTCATGCCCAGTCCCCGAGATCTTCGCAGGCGCATCAGATCCATCGGCGGCACCGCGCAGATCACGAAAGCGATGCAGATGGTGGCGGCGTCGAAGATGCGCAAGGCGCAACAGGCGGCGGTGACCTCGGCGCCGTTTGCGCGCCGGCTGTATCGCATGCAGCGCACGGCGACCACTCGGGTCGTCGATTTCAAGCATCCGCTCTTGAACGTGCGTCCTGTCCGCCGGCGCGCCGTCATTCTGATCGCGGCCGACAAGGGGCTGTGCGGGGCGCTCAACACCAACGTCTTCCGCCTGGCGGCGCAGTTCGATCCCCAGACGACGATCTTCATCACCGCAGGCCGCAAGGCTGCGCAGTTCGTGGCGCGGACCAAGCGCCCGCTGGTCGCGGAGTTCGCGTACGGCGACTCGCCGACGTTCCCAGAAGCGCGGGCGATTGCGGCCTTTGCGCGCGACCTCTTTCTCAAAGGCGACGTGGACCAGGTGCTCATCGTCGCCACTCGTTTCGTCAACACGCTGACGCAAGAGGCGGTCACCATCGAGTATTTGCCGGTGGGCCAGATCACGGGCCTGAAGGTGCCGGGGGCCGAATCGGAAGAGGCGCTTGGTGCCGACACCGGCGAGACGGTGTTCGAGCCCAGCGCGGAGTCAGTCCTGGGCTACCTGCTCGGGCACTACCTCAATATTTACATCTACAGCGTCCTGCTCAACGCCAAGGCGAGCGAGCAAAGCGCCCGCATGGTGTCGATGAAGAACGCCACCGACAGCGCCTACGACCTGATCAAGGCATTGAGGCTCGAGTACAACAAGTTGCGCCAGGGAAACATCACCAGGGAATTACTGGAAATAGCGGGCGGCCAGGCGGAATGACCGCGGCGAGGCTCGCGCTCCGTCATCAGGTACGAACATGAACATCGGCAGAGTGGTTCAAGTCGTCGGTCCGGTGGTCGACGTCGAATTTCCCGACGCGCTTCCATCCATCTTCAATGCGCTGACAGTGGACTACACGGTCGATCGCCAGCCGGTCACACTGACGCTGGAGGTGCAACAACATCTCGGGGACAAGTGGATCCGCGCGATCTCCATGGCGGGCACTGAGGGTCTCAAGCGCGGCCTCAAGGTCACCGACCGCGGCGGCCCGATGTCCATGCCGGTCGGCGAGGGCGTGATGGGCCGTGTCTTCGATGTGACCGGGAACCCGGTGGACGAGCGCGGGCCTGTCACAGCGGAGAAGTACTATCCGATCCATCGTCCGCCGCCGCCGCTCGTGGATCAGTCGACATCGCCCCAGGTGCTGTCTACCGGCATCAAAGTCATCGATCTGATCTGCCCCTTCCTGAAGGGCGGCAAGGTCGGCGCCTTTGGCGGCGCCGGCGTCGGCAAGACGGTCGTCATCATGGAGCTGATCAACAACATCGCCAAGCTCCACGGCGGCGTGTCGGTATTCGCGGGCGTCGGCGAGCGTACGCGTGAGGGCAACGACCTGTACCACGAGATGTCGACGGCGGGAGTCATCGATCAGAAGGACCTCGGCGCCTCCAAGATCGCGCTGGTCTACGGTCAGATGAACGAGCCACCGGGCGCGCGCCTTCGGGTGGCACTCTCGGGCCTGGCCATCACCGAGTACTTCCGCGACGAAAAGGGGCAGGACGTCCTGCTGTTCATCGACAACATCTTCCGGTTCTCTCAGGCCGGGTCGGAAGTGTCGGCGCTGCTCGGGCGCACGGCGAGTGCCGTCGGCTACCAGCCAACGCTCGCCGCCGAGATGGGCGCGCTGCAAGAGCGGATCACGTCGACGAAGAAAGGATCGATTACGTCCTTCCAGGCCGTGTACGTGCCGGCCGACGACTTGACCGATCCTGCGCCGTCGACCACGTTCGCCCACCTGGATGCGACGATCGTACTCGAGCGCTCGATCGCGGAGCTGGGCATCTACCCCGCCGTGGATCCGCTGGCGTCGACCTCACGGGCCCTGGCGCCCGAGATCGTCGGCGAAGAGCACTACGATGTCGCGCGGCGCGTGCAGCGGGTACTGCAGCGATTCAAGGACCTCCAGGACATCATCGCCATCCTCGGCATGGACGAATTGTCGCCTGATGACAAGCTGACGGTGTACCGGGCGCGCAAGATTCAGCGGTTTCTGAGTCAGCCATTCAGCTCGGCGCAGGTCTTTACCGGTCGCGAGGGGAGGCAGGTGGCGGTCGCCGACACGGTGCGCGGCTTCAAGGAGATCCTCGACGGCAAGCACGACGGCGTCGCCGAAGGGAACTTCTACATGAAGGGCGGGATCGAAGAGATCCAGCAGGCGTGACGTCAGGTCACTGGCATGACTGAAACGCTGAGACTTGAAATCGTCACGCCGCAGGGTACGGTCTTCTCCGAAGACGTCACCATGGTCACGCTGCCTGCCATCGGCGGGCAGATCGGCGTTTATCCTCAACACATGCGGCTGATCACGCAAGTGGTGCCCGGTGAGATCATCGTGAACCGGGGCGCCGAGGAGAGTTTCTTTGCCGTCGGTGAGGGCCTCGTCGAGATCGACGCTCACCACGTGGCCATCGTAACGGATATGGCCATCCCGGCGGAGCGCATCGACGAAGCCAAGGTCGAGGAGGCACGCGCGCGCGCCGAGGCCCGGCTGCGCGAGAAGATCTCCGACGAAGAAGTGGCGTCCGTCAACGCCTCGCTCGTCCGCTCGCTGGCGCAGCTGCAGATCCGGCGCCGGCGCAAGATGTAACGACTTTATATGGGACGCGTCAGTTCCTCGAGCAAATAGACAAACGATTGATCGGTCTTGCCCGTCGCGAGATTCATGCCCATTTCGCAGCTGCGCTTGGGCGAGGTGGAAGCCATGAACGCTGAACAAACCCGTTTAGAAGAAGCTCGCCGTAAACACGCTCGCACGGCGCTTGATATCGAGACGACAACTGAGAACCCCAGATTTCGAGAGACACCACGCTACCCGTCGCTCTACCAGATCAACACACGCGTCTGGCTGACCGCGCTGTCGCAAACACTCGGACGGGCGGCGACGCTCGACGACATCCCGGATGCCGAACTCGATCGCCTGGCTGCGATCGGGTTCGACTGGATTTGGCTGCTCAGTGTGTGGCGAACCGGACCGGCCGCCCAGCAGGTCTCGCGCACGAAGCGTGAGTGGCGTCACGAGTTTCAGGAGACGCTCCCCGACCTGCGCGAGGAGGATATCGCCGGTTCGGGTTTCGCGATCACCGGCTACACCGTACACCCGGACCTCGGCGGCGACGCCGCGCTGGCACGCATCCGTCAGCGTCTCCGGGATCGCGGTCTGCGGCTGATGCTCGACTTCGTGCCCAATCACACGGCACCGGATCATCCCTGGGTGCAGGAACACCCCGAGTTCTACGTGGCAGGCACCGAGTCGGACCTGGCGCAGGCGCCGCAGAACTTCACGCGCGTCACCATGCGCCAGGGCAGCCGCGTCGTGGCGTTTGGCCGCGACCCGTACTTCGCGGGCTGGCCCGACACGCTGCAGCTCGATTACAGCAATCCCGCGACGCAGCAGGCGATGCGTGGAGAGCTTCTTCGCATTGCCGGTCAGTGCGATGGCGTGCGGTGCGACATGGCCATGCTCGTTCTGCCCGATGTGTTCGAGCGCACCTGGGGCCGTCGCGCTCCCCTGTTCTGGCCCGATACGACGAAGTGCGTTCGGGAACGGGCACCGGGGTTCTGCTTCATGGCCGAAGTCTATTGGGACCTCGAGTGGACCATGCAGCAGCAGGGCTTCGACTACGCATACGACAAGCGGCTCTACGATCGTCTGCGCGACAGCCACGCCAGGCCCGTACGCGAGCATCTGCTCGCCGGCCTCGACTTCCAGGACAAGGTCGCGCGTTTCATGGAGAACCACGACGAGCCGCGCGCGGCCGCCACCTTCTCGCCGCCGACGCACGAGGCTGCAGCCGTTATCACATACCTGTCACCAGGCTTGCGGTTCTTCCATCAAGGTCAATTCGAGGGGCGCACGAAGCGCATTTCGCCGCACCTCGTGCGTGCGCCCATCGAGCCCACCGATGAAGCCGTGAAGCGATTCTACGAACGGCTGCTCGCGGTGGTGCGGAAGACAACCGTTCGCGCCGGCGATTGGCGTTTGCTGGAGTGCGTGCCGGCGTGGGACGGCAACTGGACGTGGGATGGATTCGTGGCGTTCGCATGGCAGCGCGACACGGCGCGCGTGCTCGTGGTCGTGAACTATTCCGGCAATCAGGGCCAGTGTCACGTGCGAATACCGTTCTCAGATCTGTCAGGCTGTGCAGTCCGCCTCAGCGATCTCATGAGCGGCGCTTGTTACCACCGTGTCGGGAGCGATCTCGCATCGACAGGGCTCTACGTCGACCTGCCGTCCTGGGGATACCACGTGTTCGACCTGGAATCCGTCTGAATTACTGACTGCGTGTCAGCGAGGCGAACGTGGGCTCCCTCAATCTGGACTATTTCATTCACGCTGCCAACATTCTGCTGCTCGCAGCGTACCGCGTGCGCGACAGCTGCGTGTGTTCGCTGTCGGCTCCTCGGTGATCGACGTTCGCTGATTCAATGCCGACGGAAGCCGCAAAGGACTGGCGAGTCCGCTGGCGTCTCTTTTTCTCCGAACTCGTCGGAACGGCCCTGCTCGTCCTTGGTGGCTTGTCAGTCGTCATCGTCACGTTCGGCGACGGCAGTCCAATGCCACGTTTGGTCCCTAGCGAACCACTCCGCATGACGCTGTCCGCGTTTCTGTTCGGGACCGTCGGTTCGGCGATTGCCTTGTCATGGGTCGGCAGGGAGAGCGGGGCGCACATCAATCCTGCGGTCACCATGGGCTTCTGGCTGATGAAGAAACTCGATCTGCGAGCTGCAGCCGGCTACATCGTTGCGCAGCTGCTGGGCGCTTGGCTGGGCGCGCTGCCGCTGCTGGTGTGGGGATCGATGGGCCGGAGTGTGCTGTTCGGCGCGACGGTTCCCGGAGAGGGTTACTCCACGGCGGTTGTGCTGATGGGCGAGGTCGTGACGACGTTTGGCCTGATCGCCACGCTGTGCGTCTTCCTCGGGTTTCGCCATCTGCGTCGGTACACGCCGTTCGTGATTCCGTTTCTCTATGCCATCATGGTGCCTCTGGAAGCGCACATTTCCGGCACCAGCACCAACCCCGCGCGTACATTCGGGCCGGCCGTGATCTCCGGGCGTTGGGACGGATGGTGGATCTACTGGATCGGCCCGATGGTGGGCACGTTGATCGCCATCGCAGTCTGCTTTTCAATCATCAGGCGTATCGAGGTTGCCAAGCTCTATCACTTCGAGAACGATCGCCGCCGGTTGTTTCACAGGATGGCTGGAGCGCGCTAGGAATGGCGAGATTCAGCGGTTTCTGAGTCAGCCGTTCAGCTCGGCAGACCTCCGGCCGTCTCAAAGGCGGGCCTGATGCTCGCGCACGGCACCAGATTGTCGTAACGGCGAGTGGTGAGTCCGTCCGGGGCGCGGCACCACCTGTCGTGAGCGGCGACGACGAGTCGTCAGTCCGTGCGGCGCGCCGCTGATTCGCATCGCCGTGCCCTCAGCGTAAGCGCCCGCGTTCTCGCGACCTACGCGGACAAACGCCCGCCGAGAAGTCCGTGGCACGCGCCGTGCCGTGCGCACGGGAGTGGCTGCGGTCCGCTGGTTTTTGGCGCTCGTCGTGGCGTGGGGTCTGGCGGTCGTTGTGACCTCCTCTGGATCCGACGCTGTGTTCCAGACTGCGTGGGCCGCGGCCGCACAGGCTCCCGCCAGCCAGGCACCGCCCAGTCCGCAACCATCCGGCTATGCGGGCAGCGATACGTGCGTCCTGTGCCATTCCGATCAGGAAGCGACGCTCAAGGGCTCGCCCCACGCGCAGGCCGCCAATCCCCGATCGCCGGCGACGCTGCGCGGGTGCGAGAGCTGTCATGGACCTGGGCAGGCGCACGTGGACGACGAATCGAAGGGCCACATCCTGAAGTTCAAGTCGGTGCCTGCCGAGCGGGTGAGCGAAGCCTGCCTGACCTGTCACAACCGCGGCAACCACGCGGGCTGGGAAGGCAGTGTGCACGAGGCGCGCAACCTGTCATGTTCGACCTGCCATAGTGTTCACCACCCGCAATCCGCGGCGCACCAGCTGGTGAAGGCGACCGAAACGCAGTTGTGCGCGACCTGCCACCGGACCCAGGTGGCCAAGACCGAGCGCGCCGTGGCGCATATGCCCGTCCGCGAAGGGAAGATGGCGTGTACCACCTGCCACAACCCACATGGGTCGCTGAGCAACGAGAAGGCCCTGCGCACTGGCAGCTCTGTCGCCGAGATGTGTACGAGCTGCCACACCGAGATGCGCGGCCCCGTCCTGTGGGAGCACACGCCGGTGCGAGAGAATTGCGCCACGTGCCACGACCCTCACGGTTCTTCGAATGATCGGATGCTCGTCGTACGTCAGCCGATGCTGTGCCAGCGCTGTCATATCGCGACCAAGCATCCCTCGTCGATCTATGACACCGACGAGATCACCGTCAAGAAGAGCAACCGCATGTTTGGACGATCGTGCGTGAACTGCCACTCGAACGTCCATGGGTCGAACCACCCCTCCGGCCAGTTCTTCATGCGATAGGTGAGGCGCTGCATGCGTATTCCTGTTCTCACCGGGGCCTTGCTCGGAGCGCTGACGTTGGGACCCCCGGCGCTTGTTGCGGCCCAGACGCCGGCGCCCGAGGTCCCCCTTCCGAGCCTGTTCGAGCCGACATGGCGTCAGTTCCAGATTGGCGGACGGCTGAGCAGCGTCGCTGGCGATCCCGCGCGATGGCAGCGTTATGAAGATCTCAGGGACGGGCTGCTCTTCACCAATGCCCGTCACGCGCGCGAGTGGGAGCAGACCGGGCAGTTGTTTCGCGTGACGGCAGACAATGTCGGGTGGCGCGACCAGCGCTTCAGCGGGCTCTTCGAGCGCGCCGGCCGCTTCAAGGTCACCGGCCTGTGGGACGAGATTCCGCAGTTCTACAGTGTCGATACGCGGACGCCTTATGCGGCCGCGGGCGGCGTCCTCACGCTCGACGATGCCACCCAGCGGGCGATTCAGGCGGGACAGGCGAACCTGAACGCCTACGTGCCACAGGCCGGACAATTCAATCTGCACGAGCGGCGCGATATCGGTCTCGTCACCGCCACGGTGGCGCCTTCGCCCCATCTGGACCTGTCCGCCAGTTTCAAGACACAGCGTCACGTCGGCGAGCTGCCCTGGGGGGCGAGCTTTGGGTTTTCCAACGACGTCGAAGTGGCGCTGCCGTACACGTCGCGAGCGAACGATCTGAACGTCGGCGCCGAGTGGACCAACCAAAAGAACATGCTGCGGGTCGCGTACGACGGGTCGTGGTTCCAGAACCACGAAGACACGCTCGTCTGGGACAGCCCGCTGCGCCTCGACGATTCCACGTCCGCGCCCGGGCGCGGCCGCATGTCGCTGTGGCCGTCGAACCAGTCGCAGACGGTGAGTGTTGGTGGGTTCAGCAAGTTCGCGCGGCGGACACAGGCGACCGGCTTCGTCTCCTACGGCGTGTGGACCAACGACTCACCGCTCCAGCCGTTCACCATAAACAGCGCGCTCTCGGCTCCGACGCTGCCACGCCCGACGACCGAGGGGAACGCGCACGTTGTCTCGACCAACATCGGGCTCGTCTCGCGTCCGCTCGACGAGTGGAGATTCAGCACGAGACTACGCGTGTACGACTTCGACAACAACACGCCGCGCGCATCGATCCCGCAGTATGTCAGCTACGACACCTCGGTCAATACGTCCCTCACCGGTGGCACGTACGTGCTGTCGCACAGTCGGACGACGTTCACGGCTGATGGCACCTGGACGGGGCTGAGTCCTTTGGCGCTCGGGTTCGGCTACACCCGCAATCACAACGGTTACACGTTCCGTACTTACGACGACACGAACGAGGATGTGTTGTCGTTGACGGCCGACGCCATCGGGCTGTCGTGGGCGACCATTCGCGCCCAGTTCGAGCTCGCCGATCGTACTGGCGCCGGGCTCAACGAGGCACAGCTCGAGCTGATTGGCGAGCAGCCCGGGATGCGACACTACGACATTGCCAATCGGCAGCGAAAGAAGTTCTCCGGACAGGTCGAGTTCTTCTGGCGCGAGGCGTGGAGCGTGACGGCGACGACGGGTCTCGGCGACGACGACTACGACGACACCACCTTCGGGCTGCAGGACACCACGTTCCGGCTTGCAGGCTTGGGCATCGACTTCCAGCGACCGAACGGTTTCGGCGCCGGCGGCAGCTACAACTACGAACGCTACGCCGGTCACCACCGCTCGCGCTCGGCGTCTCCCGGCGACGAGTTCACCGATCCGCTGCGCGACTGGACGACCGATTCGGTCGAGAGGGTCCATTACTTCTCGGTCTATCTGACGCCGCCGCGGCTTGGCCGGAATACAGAGGCGCGACTGAGTTACGACTATTCGAACGCCCGCGCCAGCTACGTGTACGGGATTGAACCCGGAAGCCCTCTCGTCCCTCCGAACCAGCTTCCCGACGCGTTCAACAAGCTGCAGGAGCTCCGCACCGAAGTGCGCCACCGGCTCAACCGCCGTTTGGCCGCGACATTCTCCTACACCTACGAGCCGTTCCGCGTATACGACTTCGCCCTGGATCCCAGCGTGGTTGACGGCATTGTCCAACCGAGCTCGCTGGTCCTCGGATACGTGTACCGCCCGTATACGACACATTCGGGGATCGTCAGCCTGCTCTATTTCTGGTAGTTCACATCCGTCACCTGGAGGTCGATTGTGTCCATTGTGTTTCGCACCGTGATGTTCGCCGCCGCGATGGGGCTCGTAGGCACCGGGCGTCCCGCGTTGGCCGCGGGCCAGGACGCCCAGAAGGGCACCGCCGTCTACATGGCGCAGAAGTGTTCGGTCTGCCATTCGATCGCCGGGCAGGGCGGCAAGAGCGTCCCGCTCGACGGAGTCGGCAAGAAGCTGAGCGACGCCGACATCCGCGCGTGGATCGTCACGCCGAAGGTGATGGAAAAGAAAACCAACTCGACGAAGAAGCCGCCGATGCCCGACCGCTACGGGAAGCTGCCAGCGGCGGATCTCGACGCACTCGTCGCCTACATGGTCAGCCTGAAGTAGGCATTGATGATCGGCAGCGGCTCACTTCGGCACCCCGTTGCGCTCGCCGGAGTCGTCATCGCCACGGTGGGCGCGGTGGCGTTCCTCACGCTGCTCGTCGCCGATCTGCTCGGATTGTTCACCAATCCATACGCCGGACTGGTGATCTTCATCGCGGTGCCGGCGCTGTTCGTGTTCGGCCTGCTGCTCATTCCGCTGGGCATCTGGCTGTATCACCGGGCCCTGCGTCGCGACCCCTCGAGGCCGGTCGATTGGCCGGTCAGTGACCTGGGCCGGTCGCGCGTGCGCGCCATCCTGATTGGCGTCACGGTCATGACCGTTGTCAATGCCACGCTGGTGCTGCTCGCGGCGCAGGGGTCGCTGCACTA
>Ga0111539_10002827_pt1 | contig 23081 bp, 12 predicted proteins | sample RhiMethybrSRZTD1_FD_79667 | JGI IMG/M metagenome (GOLD analysis project Ga0111539, IMG submission 79667) | Populus rhizosphere microbial communities from Tennessee, USA - Rhizosphere MetaG P. TD hybrid SRZTD1 (version 2) (version 2) | ecosystem: Host-associated > Plants > Roots > Rhizosphere >...
CGACGCCCGTGCCCGTGCATCGAGTGCCGATCCCTCGTCCGCCGGGCTGCTCGACCTGGTGTCGTACCTCCCCGACGACATCCTCGCCAAGGTCGATCGGACGTCGATGGCGGTCAGCTTGGAGGTGCGCGCGCCTCTGCTCGATCATCGGGTGGTCGAGTTCGCGCTCGGCTTGCCGATCGGGATGAAGCTGCGCGGCGGCGTCTCGAAATGGCTCCTGCGCGAATTGCTCTACAAACGCGTGCCGCGCGAGCTGGTCGATCGTCCGAAGATGGGGTTCGGCGTCCCGCTGGCGGAGTGGTTCCGCGGGCCGCTCCGCGCCCGTATGACGGAGTACTGCCGCGGCGCTGAACTGGAAGGCCTCGGCCTCGACCTGCGGCGAGTGCGCAGCCTGTGGGACGGCTTCCTTGCCGGCCAACCCTGCCGGGCCGACCTCGTGTGGCAGATCTTCATGCTGGCGGCGTGGGCACGCCGCTTCCGGACCCGCGCGGCGCTGGCCACCGCACATTGAGCCCGACTGGATGCGACCGGATCTGATCGATTTGCTGCGGTGCCCGTCCTGCGGCGCCTCGCTCGCCGCCCTACCAGCCGCGGACGCGCTCGCCTGCAGCCGTTGCGGCCGGCGCGTGCCGATTGTCGACGGCATTCCACGCTTCGTCGACGTGCCGACCGACGATGCGGCACGGCGGACGCAGGCCAGCTTCGGGTACGAGTGGACGCACTTCAACGACTGGAGCCAATCCGGCGAGACCAACTTCAACGACTACTTCGCCGGCCTGGACCTGTCGTCGCTGCGCGGGAAGACCGTGCTCGACGCCGGCTGCGGCATGGGACGCCACGCGCGACAGATCGCGCCGCATGCCGGCCGCGTCGTGGCGCTGGATTTCAGCCGGGCGATCGATCAGGCCGCTCGCAACGCCGGTTCGCTGCCCAACGTCGACTGCATTCAAGCCGACATCCTGGCGCCGCCGGTTGCGGATGACGCATTCGATTTCGTCTACTCGCTGGGCGTGCTCCATCACATCGGCGACACCGAGCGGGCGCTCGCCGGCCTGGTGAAGAAGGTGCGCTCCGGTGGCCGCATCCGGATCTATCTCTATTGGAAGCGGCACGGCTGGAAGGGCTGGATCCTGGCCCTCGTCACGGCTGCCCGTTCGGTCACGACCCGCTTGCCATTCCCGGTGCTGAAGGCGCTCTGCTGGCTGTTGAGCATCGTGCTCCAGCTGACCGTCGTACTGCCGTACCGCCTGCTGTCCGCTCTAGGCGTGCGGGCGCACGAGGACTGGCCCCTCTTCGTCTACACGAAGTACCCGTTCAACGTGCTCTACAACGACCAGTTCGATCGGTTCTCCGCGCCAATCGAGAAACGGTACGACCCCGAGGACGTCAAGGCGTTGATGGCGCGCGTCGGCCTCGAAGAGGTGACCGTGCGACCGTGCTTTGGCTGGATTGGGGAAGGCCGCCGCTGACGCGCGGCGGCCTTCTCCAGACGATTACGGAATGACCTGGAACGGATCCGAGAAGAGGTAGGCTTCGTAGTCGCTCGTGGTGCCCGGACGGCGGACCCAGACGCCGAACATATAGTTGCCAGTGTCGCTCGTACCCGGCACCCATTTGACGGTCCGATCCCAGCTGTAATCCTGGATCATCGACCACTGGCCGGTCGCGACGCTGTAGCGCCAGAAGCGGTATTCCAGTCGGCCGGGACCGCCCGAACTGGTGGCCGTCGCCGTAATCGGCGTGCCTGCGCGGACTGCGGCGCCGCCGTCGCTAATGAGCGACTGCACGGTCGGTGCGAAGTTGCCTACCTGGAAGAAGCCCGTGCCCTGCCACGCGTCGTACTGCGCCGTGGAGGCCGGCCGACGAACCCAGGCCTGCAGCGCGTAAGTGCCGGCGTCGTCGTTGCCGGGTATCCAGGTCACTTTGTTGCCGTTGCTGTAGTCGCTCAGCATCGACCAGGTATCGCGCGCCTGGTTGTAGAGCCAGAAGCGGTACTGCAGCGGTCCAGGGCCGCCGGTGGCGCTTGCCGTGAAGGTGACCGGCGCGTTCGCTCCGAACGGCGCGGCCACATCCGAGGTCAGGCTGGCGAAGGCCGGCGCCGAGTTGCTCACCTGGAACACACCGGAGCTGCGGTACGCTTCGTAGCCGGCCAGAGGAGTCTGCCCCTGCCGGCGCACCCAGACCTGTACCGCGTAGGTGCCGGTGCTGGAAGGCGTCCACGTGTAGCTGTTGGAGGCGCCCCACGTCTGTCCGACCACCCAGTTACCAGAGGTCGAGAACCGCCAGAACTGATACTCGAGCCCGCCAGGACCGCCGGCCGCCGTGGCCTTCCACGTGATCGGCTGACCAACGCCCACTGGCAGCGGCACATCGCTCTTCAACGCGTTGATCATGAGCGGCGCGTTGCGGACGTCGAAGAAGCCCGTTCCCCGATACGCATCGAAGGTGGCGGCGGTCGATCCGGCGCCTTTCACCCACACCTGCACGGCGTGCCGGCCCAGGTCGTTCGCCGCGGGCGTCCAGCTGTAGGTGTTCGACGCCCCGTAGGCCTGCGCCTGCACCCAGTTGCCGGTGCGCTCGTCGAAGCGCCAGAAGGAATACTGAAGCGGCGCCGGGCCGCCCTCGGCTGTCGCCGTCCAGGTGATCGAGGCGCCGACCGACGCCGGCAGCGCGATATCGGCCTCCAACGACCCGACTTTGATCGGGCCGTTGGCCACCGAGAACATGCCGGTGCTGCGATAGGCCTCGTAGTTTTCCGTCGAGCCCTGGACGCGCGCCCAGGCCTGAACTGCGTAGGTTCCTTCCTCGGTCCCGGCAGGTGTCCACGTGTAGGTATCTGAAGTGGAATAGTCCTGGACCGACGTCCAGGCCCCCGTCGTCTGCGAGTAGCGCCAGAACCGGAACTCATACGGCGTGCTTCCGGCCGCGGCGAGCGCCTTCCACGTGATCGACTTTCCGGTAGGCGCCGGCGCCGTCGCATTGCCGACGATCGCGGTCAGCCCGGTGACGTTGCCGGCGATTTCATCCGACGGATCGCTGACCAGGCCGCTGGAGTTGTAGGCCAAGACGACCACGTAGTACTTCTGTCCGTCCTGGAGGCCGCGCAACTGCCACGTCAACGTTTTGCCGACATCGACGACCGTCGGGTGCGACCCCGGCGCGGTGCCGTAGGCGATGCGATAGCCCACGATGTTCGATTCAGGATTGGCGTCCCAGGCAAGCGTCAGCGTGCCAGCCGCCGCCGGTGCGGCGACAAACAGCGACGACACAAGCAACGCATGAATAAGAAACGAGCGCTTGAACAAGACCCAGCCTCCTGAGGGGACACCAAAGGCAGGGGCAAAGACGGCGCCAAGTCTACCTCGCCAAAAACTCGAATGCTAAACTATTGCAGAACTGGATTTTAGATTCGCGCGTGCGGACGGATTTCATGCCTGCGGCGTAACACAATTGGTATGAAAACTTTCCAATCGAGTGTGCACCATTTACGCTTGCTCCCCGCCATTTTCACGCCATGACACAGTGCCGAAAGTAGTTCGAGTCATCGCCAGATTGAACGTTGGCGGACCGGCGCGGCACGCCGTCATCCTGCAGCAAGGTTTGAGCGACGCTGGCTACGAGAGCGTTCTCGTTCATGGCACTCCCACTCCGGATGAAGGGAGCTTCGAGCCGCTGCTCGCCTCGCGCGGCCTCACGTCGGTGCGCCTCGCGGGCCTGGGGCGGCGGGTGAACGCGTTCGACGACCTCGTCGCGTTCTGGTCGCTGCTCTCGCTGGTCTTTCGCGAGCAGCCGGACATTCTGCACACGCACACAGCCAAAGCCGGCACACTCGGTCGGCTGGCCGGCTGCCTGCTGAACCTGACCCGAGGCCGCCGCCGCCGGTGCCAACTTGTGCATACGTTCCACGGCCACGTTTTTTCCGACTACTTCACCAAAGTTGGATCGCTCATCGTCCGACTCATTGAACGGACGCTTGCTCGCGGGACAGACGCCATCGTCACCATCTCGGAGCGCCAGCGTGACGACATCGTCCAGCGTTTCCACATCGCGCCGGCGGCAAAGGTCACGGTGATCCCGCTGGGGCTCGAGCTCGATGATCTGCTGGGGATCGACACGCCGATCCGCGAGTGGCGCACAGAGCTCGGCTGGACGGAAGACGAGTTCGTCGTGGGTTTTGTCGGACGGTTCGTGCCGGTCAAGGACGTCCCCACGCTGCTGCACGGATTTGCCGCCCTCGTCACCGCGGTTCCACAGGCGCGCATGCTGCTCGTGGGCGACGGCGAGTGTCGCGATCAAATCGATGGGATGGCTCGATCGCTCGGCGTCGTTCATCTGGTGCGGTTTGCCGGTTGGCAACACGATCTGAGGCGCGTGTACGGAGCGATGGACGTGGTCGCGTTGACGTCGAAGAACGAGGGCACGCCGGTCGCGATCATCGAGGCGCTTGCCGCGGGCCGAGCCGTCGTGGCGACCACGGTCGGAGGCGTGCCGGACGTGATTCAGGATGGGCAGACCGGGCTGCTCGTTCCGGCTGGGGATCCGATCGCCCTTGCCGGCGCGCTCGAGCGGATGGCTCGCGAGCCGGCGCTTCGGGCCCGTCTGGCGGCGGCCGGGCGGCGTTCGGTCGCGGATCGGTTCGGCCGGCAGCGACTCGTGCGCGACATCGACGCGCTGTATCAGCGGTTGCTCAAGAAGCGGGTGGCAGTGTCATGAACGGACATCGAATCGGCGGACCTGAGTTACGCTCGTCAGACATGAATACGAGTTGCAGGTTGATTGGCGCTCTCCTCGTGATGAGCACGGCTGTGCCTCCAGTCATGGTCTCGGCGGTGCAGGACGCCGTAACCTCGCCTGAGTCGCGCGTGCTGCAGTACTGGGCCCGCCGCCAGGCGAAAGACCTGGCCGGTGCGTGGACGTTCTATTGCGCCGACTATCAGGCGCGCGTCCCACAGCCGCAGTTCATGAAGATGACGCGCCTGCTCCGATTCGATCTGCGCGATCTCAAGGTGGCCAAAGTGGAGCGGCACGGCGACAAGGCCGACGTCACGATTGCATACAAGTTCACGCTGATGACCGTGCCCGACCAGGATCTCGAAGGACAGAGCTCGGACGTCTGGTCCCAGGGTGCTGATGGCCAGTGGTGCAAGGACGATGAGCCGCTGGTGCTGCCCTTCCCAACGTCAGCCGCCGCCTCACCGCCGGGCGCGAGCTCGGCGCCGACGACCGGGGCCGAACCGGCAGGAACGCCGACACCGCCACCGGGTGTGACGCCGGGGCGGCCCTGAGGTTCGTGCCGCTGAGATGGAGTTCACAACCCCTGTGCTACGCTGAATCCGGCCGATGACTCGACGATCCGCATCGCACTTCACCCTTGTTGCCGTGTTCGCTGCTGCGGCGCTGCTGCCGGATGCCGGCCGTGCGCAGTCGGTGCAGATGGCGCCAGACGGCAGCGTGTCCCTCGTGGCAGAAGGAACCGCTCTCGGGTCGTTGCTGGCCGGTCTCGGAGAGAAGGGCCGCTTCAACAAGCTGGTCGTCGACCCAAGAGTCGAAAGCCGGCCGGTCACGATCACTCTCGACGGGGCGACGGTGCGGCAGGCCGTCGTCCAGATCCTGAACGCCGCCGAGGTCAACTACGCGCTCACGTCGGACGATGATGGACGGTCGATGCGGTTGATTGCCGGCGAAGTCGCCTTCGTCGCGGAGCAGCAGCGGATGCTGGCGCACGACGACAAGGCAGCCGATCCGGCGGTCGAAACTGTGCGTGCTGGGAATCCAGGGCCGCGCGAGGAGACTGAGACGGCCGACGCGCAAACCTCCGTCGGCTCGGCGCTCGATGGGAGCGCGGCGGCGCCACTCGATTCGGCCCAGCAGGCTTTTCAGCTGCAGCAGCTGCAAGAGGCGCTCACGGCGCCGGTCGTCCGTCCGCCAGCAGGATCGGTCGTCGAGCTTCCCTTCACCGGGCCCGACGGGCGTCCTCTGACGACGATCGTGCAACCGAAGCCAGCGGTGGTCCCGTTGCCGTTTCCAGCGACAGCGCCTGCCCCGTCAGGTCAGGCGCCGCCCGCGGCGCCGCAGCCGATCGACCCGCAAACACGGCAGCTCATCGAGGCATTGACCCCGCCGCCGGCCCCTCGCTAGGCGCTACCAGGGCGTTCGCGGCCTGGCCAGCGTGTCGAACGACAGGCCGGTCGCCGCCGACAGCGTCGTCTGCGACACCATCAGGCCTTCGCTCTCACCGTCGTACGCGATCTCCACGGACCCTGACAGGCCGGGCCCGACGCCGGCGCGCGTCCGCGCGTCGTAGATGGCATCGCCGCCGGCAGGCAGCGTGATGTTGAGCGCGCTCCCGCGCTGCGTGCCGGCGAGATCGCGCCACACCAGTGTGGCGTGGATCACGCCGTTGGTCGTGTTGCGCACCAACGTGAACGACGAGTAGTCGGCGCCGGTGAAGAACCAGTTGGCCCACAGCGTCGTCTCGTGGATGCGAAGGACGTGTGATCGCGGAGCGGCGTCCGATTGCGTCACCGCCACGACCGTCGTCTCCGTGAAGGGCGCAACAAAGCACGCGCGCCGCGTGCCATTCGCGACGCCGGTGGTTCCGTCCGAACGAAACACCTCGATGCCGGGAGTCGCTGCCGACGCATCGCCGGCCGCGGCGGCCACTTCCGTGCAATAAGACCGGTTGGCGACGGCCTCGAAGGTCGAGAGATTCGTCGACGAGTTGTCGGCGATGGTGAATCGGCTGCGCGTGCCGGCCGTCATCACCTTTGGGTTGACGCCGGCGGCAAACTGCGCGAACGAGAAGTTACCCATCAGGCTGGCGACCGCCACCATCGCGTTCCGCGCTGTGCCGGCATTCGCGGCGACGTTGTATTGCCAGTTGCCGGACCCGGTCCCGCTGCCCCCCGAAGACGTCGTCACCCAGGCGGGCAGACTGCTGACTGACCACGAACACGACGACGGCGTGGTCACGCCGACAGTGCCGCTTCCTCCAACAGCGCCGAACGCCTCGCCGCTCGGCGAGATGGAAAAGCCGCATCCCGTCTGGGTCACCGAGAACGCCAGGCCGGCAATCGTGAGCGAGCCGACCCGTGTCGACGTCGTCACGTTCACTGCGCCCACGTTGGCGGCGACGGTGAAGTTGATGGTCTGGCTTCCAGAACCCGACGCGCTGGCCGGCGATACGGTGAGAAACCCGTCATTGCTCGTGGCCGTCCACGCGCATCCCGCGGTCGTGGTCAGGCCCACCGAGCCGCCGCCGCCGCCTTCGCCGAACGACGCGGACGCCGCAGTGAGCGAGTACGAACACGATTGACGGAAGTTGGCCACGACGAGGGACGTGTTGTCGAGCGCCCGCGCGTTGTCTTCGGTTGCCGTACCGGCCGTCGTCGCGGTGCCGGGGAAGTTGTCGAGGGGCGTCGAGTAGATGGCCAGGCGTGGACAGTTCGATGCACAGGGATAAGCCATGACGTCGCGCGCCAGACCCGGCACGGCGTAGCCATAGGCGTAGGTGAACGCCGGCGACGACCCGCCGGCATTCGCCCGATCGTGGTGAACGCCCATGTTGTGGCCGATCTCGTGCGCCATCGACAGGTTGCCGTTGGCGCACGACCACAGCACGACGTTGTAAGCGAACGATTCGAAGCCGCTGCCGACCGACCCTGAGCCCATCAGGTAGCCGAGGCCGCACGCGTCGTTGTCGGTGGTGAGAATCGTCACGACGTCCGCACGATAAAGGTCGCGAAGAGCTTGCACGCCGTCGAGGAAGCCGTCGCCCGATGTGCGCAGGCGCGTGAGCGTCGTCGACATGTTGTTGGTCTCGGTGTACGTCACCTCTTCGGCGTGCGCCACGCGGAAGCGGTGGGTGACGTGGGCGTTGGCGAGCGCCAGATTCGCGTTGTCTTTCGCGCCGTTGAGCAAGGCGAGTATCTGCGACGTGCCGCCGGCCGCCGTCCGCGCTGCCGGCGTGTAGACGATCAGCAGATCGACGAACTCATTCGTGTCGCCGACCGCGGCGTCGTGCGGTTCGGCGAGTGCCACTTCGATTGGCGGTGCTTCGCGCGGAAGCGCCTCGGGCGGCAGGCTGCGCTGATCCACTTCCGTCACACGATGCACGGCGGAATCGGCGTCGCGCGCAATGGTGAACAGCCGTCCGTCGGCGACGACCCGGCCGGCGACGGTATCGCCGATGGCAGTGAGCGTCACCTCGCCGTCGCCGCTCGAGAGCCGGCCGGCGACGAAGAGGTGGCCGTCGCGCGCCTCGCTCCACTCAATCGTCGCGGTGACCGTGAGGCCGTCGGTCAGGCTGACGGTCATCGTGCCGCCGTCGCGAGCGGCCCGATCCATCTGCGCGAGGTCGACGCGGACCGGGTATCCGGGCCCCGTTCGGCGGGCGCTCTCCGCCGGCAACGGTGCGACCACCGTCCACTCCGCGCCGGCGGCCGTCATACGCTGCTGGGCGCGGGCGGCTGGTGTCTGCGACAGCGTGGCGAGAAGACTCAGCGCTGCCACGACTGCCGTGCGCATGTCGGGAGAGCGTTGCCGCGTCACCACGGTGGGGAAACACGCTGGAACGCGATCGTGTCAAACGACAGCCCGGTGGTCGGCGCCAGCGTCGTCTGCGACCCGACGATGGCTTCGACGTCCCCGTCGTGTCCGACCTCGACCGATCCCGCAGTTCCGGCGCCGGCATAAGTCAGCGCGTCATAGATGACCACGCCGCCGGCCGGGATGGCGACCGGCAGCGGACCGGCCAGCTGCGCGCCGGCTGTGCTCCGCCACGTGATGGCCACGTTGACCGAGGCAGTCGTGGTGTTCCGCAGCAGTGTGAACGACGAATAGCCGCCGGAGGCGAAGAACCAGTTGGCCCACAACGTCGATTCTCTCAGCTGCAGCGAGTGCGCCCGCGCGGTGGCTTCGGCCTGCGTCACTCTGACAAACATCGTCTCCGTGGCTGGAGCGACAAAGCACGCCTGCATCGTTCCAGTCGTCACGGTGGTGCTGTTGTCGGCTCGGAGAATGGTGATTGCCGGCGTTGCCGCTGACGTCTCACCGGGGTCTGGCGCAACCCCGGCACAATACGATCGGCCAGCGACTGCCTCGAGCACCGAAAGATTGCTCGCCGTATCGTCGGCGAGCGTGAAACGGCTCCGTGTGCCGGCGGTCATCACCTTTGGATTGACGCCGTTGCCCAGTTGCGCAAGAGCGAAGGCCTGGCCGGCAACGGTCACGGTGGTGTTACGCGCGGCCCCGGCGTTCGCGGCCACCGAGTACTGCCAGACTCCGGATCCGGTGCCGCTGCCGCCCGAGAGGGTCGACGCCCAAACCGGAATGCCGGTCACCGACCAGCCGCACGCGCTGGTGGTCTGCACCGCGACCTGTCCGATGCCACCGATGCCGCCAAATGTGGTCGCGGTCGGCGAGAGGCTGTAGGCGCAGCCCGCCTGGTTTACGGTGAATGTGCCGGTGAACGGGGGATTCGAGCCGTTCACGGTAATGCTGCCCGACCGCAAGCTTCCCGCGTTGGCCGCCACCGTATAGGTGACCACGCCGTTTCCGGTTCCACTCGATCCGCCGGTGATCCCGAGAAACGATGGATTGTTGTTCGTCGTCGTCCAGCCGCAGCCTGGTGTCGCCGTCACCGCGAAGGTCCCGCCGCCTGCTTCCGCGCTGTAAGACGCCGACGTCGGATTCACGGCATAGGCGCAGCCAGTGACGATCGTGAAGTTCGTGTCGGAGATGTCGAAGAAGATATTGCCCACGGCCTCGACTTTGATCCGAGCCGTGGCCGTCGGCGTGTTCGGGACGGTCACCGCTTCGGTGCCGTCGTTTGCGGTGCTGGCCAGCAGGACCGTCGGGAAGGTATTGCCACCGTCGGTGGAGAGCAGAATCCTGACGTTCGCGGCCAGTGCGTTCGATCCCATCACCGCCCAGCTGACCGTGGACGGGGAGTTGCCGGCCAACGTGACGTTCGTATTGGGCGCGGTGACGCTGAATGGTCCCGTAGTGTTATTGACGACGACCTGCGTCTCCGCCGTGTTGATGGCACCTCCACCGGCGCGGTTGTCGCGCGCCGTCACGTGGAAGGTCATTGTCCGGCCCGTCGACGGCAGCACTTCTCCGGTCAGGCATGTGAAGCCGCTGCAGTTGTAGGTGATCGGCGGCTGGTTCGTGTTGTTCAGCACGTAGGTCAAGCTCGGAAACGTCCGCGACGGGGAAGTGGTCGGCGAGTACGAGCGAAAGAGCGGCCGCGAGCCATCGTCGCTGGACGCGCTCGCTGCGTTGTTCGAGGCGGTGCCGAGATCGTGCTGTTCCCAGATGTAGGTCACCGTGTCGCCGTTGGCATCGCTGCCCGAAGCGGTGAGCGTGAACGGTGTCTGGGCCGGAATGGTGAAGGTCGCGCCAGCAGCCGTCACGACGGGCACGCTGTTGCCCGTCGCGGTGGCCGTGCCGCACGTGGCGCCGCCGCCTGACGTGATGAACGCCGTCATCTCGTTCAGGCTTTCGAAGTTGAAGAAATCGCTGCTGTGCTGTTGGGTGTCCTCGCTGGCGCAGATGCCCGCATAGCCCTGGATCGTCGAGCCGCTGCCGACCTCGTACGCGTGCGAGGCCGATCGGGTGCCGCCGCTGCAGGCGGCGTCGGTACCGTTGAAGGTGTGGTTGCCGGCGAACTGGTGGCCCATTTCGTGCGCGACGTAATCGACGTCGAACACATCGCCCACCGGATTGGGCAGCCCCGTCACGCCACCCGCCTTGAACGAGGCGCACACGGCGCCGATGTACGCGACGCCGCCGCCACCGGTGCTGAATACGTGACCGATGTCGTAGTTCGCCGGTCCGACGACGGCGTCGACTTCAACTTGATTCTCGGTCAGCATCTGGACGCCGTCGTCGTTGGTGTACGGATCGAGAGAGGAATCGTGGATGAGCGCGGTGGGATCTCCGGCGCTGCCAGTGGCCAGCGTCATCCGGACGGCCAGCTCACGCTCGTAGATCCCGTTGACGCGGTTCATCGAGGTCGTCATCCGTGACAGCGCGGCGGCCTTCGTCCCGCCGGCGGCGACGGTGTACTCGTAAGTCGCGGCGAGCGCCAACCGGTAGGTGCGAAGGACGGTGCCGTTGACGATCGGGAACTGGTTGTAGGGGCGCGCCGCGGCGGCGGCGTGCTCGAACACCACGTCCGGTGTCCTTCCCCCCGGACGGAGGCTGGACTTGTCGTAGGCCACGTGGTTCAGGAGATCGCCGGGTGTATACGGATCGACGTACACCGTCCTCCCAGGGCTGGCGATCATGGCGTGGAAACCCCGAGGCGTGACGTCGAGGCGCGCGGTGGCCGTCGGATCGTCGAGACCGGATCCCCGATAGGTCTTGATGGCCGGATACTGGACTGCCAACTCGGGTGCCAGAATCGGCGACTCCTCGATCCGGAAGCGGGCGAAGCCGCCGTCAGGGAGCGGGAGCGTGATGACGACGACGGTCGTCGCTCGGGCAGCCGCGTCGGTTTCGAGCGGCGCCTGCGCGAGCAGGGCGTCGAGGCCAGCGCGATTCAGTTGTGCGACGGCATACGGGCCGGACAGGTCCTGGCGCCGCAGCGCAGCGGCGACGGCCTGATCGCTGGCGGCCTGCCACAAGCCATCGGCCGACCGGGCGCCTCCGACAATCGGCTGCTGAGCCGACGCTGCTCGCGCGAGCGTCAGGAGGCCGGTGATCAAGAAAACGACGACGGACGCGCGCTTCCGCCGTCGACGACGAACATCGTGCGGCATGTAATCGGACCTCCCAGATGCCGTCGCTGGTTACCAGGCGCGACGCTGGAAGAACAACGTGTCGAAAGAGAGACCCGTTGATCCGGAAAGCGTGGTCTGGGAACCGACGATCGCTTCGGGCGATCCGCTGTGCGCGACCTCGACCGAACCCGAGGAGGCGGCGCACGCCGCGGGCGCCGGGCACGACATGATGCTGCGTGCGTCGTAGATGACGACGCCGTTGGCCGGAATGCTGAGGCTGAGAACCGGCGTCCCAACGTCGGCGCCACTCGCGGCCTTCCAGCGCAGGTTGGCGACGACCGGAAGATTCGTGGTGTTGCGGAGCAGTGTGAACGACGAGTAATCGCCGCCGGTGAAGAACCAGTTCGTCCAGAGCGTGGTCTCGACGAAGCGGAGCGCGTACTCACGGTTTTCGAACGAGGCGTTCGCCGGTGTCAGCTGGATGTACACCGCCTCGGAGGCGCTCGCGACGAAGCAGACACGCGCGTTGATGCCCGCCTTCGGCTCGGTGGTGGCGCCGCTGTCGGTGCCGAACACGGTCGACTGATCGGCGTGAAACAAGGTGAGCGTCGGATCGGCCGGGTTCGCCTCCGTCTCGCTCGCCGTCGCTTCGGCGCAATACGACCGGTTGGCGACGACTTGGGCGTCGTAGTAACGGGTCGCCGTTGCGCCGGAGGTCAGCGTCACGCGCACCGGTGCCTGTCCGACGAGCAAGTGGACGGCGGCTCCGAACGACGTGTTCTGCGCTCGCACGGGGGCGGGCAGCGACGCGACCAGGGCCAAGAGCAAACCGAATCGTCCAAGCCAGAGCCTCACGTGAACCTCCAATCAGTCACCGGCGGCGCCACGTCGCGCCGCTGCATTATCCGATCAAACTGAACCGTTGCCTACCATGGGTTTCTCTGTAACGTGATGGTGTCGAAGGACAGACCTGTCGCCGCCGCGAGCGTGGTCTGTGTGCCGACGATCGCCTGCGGGTCACCGTTGTGCGCAACTTCGACGGAGCCGGACGTAGCATCGGGCGCAGCGACCCGCGCATCGCGCAGGATCGTCGCGCCGGCGGGAATCGAGACGGTCTCTGAGCCGGCGACGCTGCCGTCTGCGGCTCGCCAAGTGAGCGTCGCGTCGACCGAGTTCGCCGACGTGTTGCGCAGCAGCGTAAACGACGAGTAACTGCCGGCCGTGAAGTACCAGTTGGCCCAGAGCGTCGATTCGACGACGGAGAGGCGGTACGTCCGGCTGCTGCCGTCCGCCTGCGTGACCCGCAGCAGCGTGGTCTCGGTCGAGGGCGCGACGAAACAGGCCGTTGACGACGAGCCTCCGGCGAGGAACGTGGAACCGTTCGACCGGATGGCGGTCAGCGTGGGTGTACTTCGCAGCTCGGACGCTGCACCCTGCTCGACTCTTGCGCAATACGACCGTCCTGCCACTGACTCGATGCTGCTCCAGACCTCTTCGGAGGCGTTGCCGAGCGTCAGCGACGAGCGACTTCCCGGCACGAGTGGCTTCAAGGCCGACGGGAGCTGGGTCAGGTTGAAGATCTGGTTGCCCATCCGGATCCCATCGGTGCGCAGGAGCCCGCTCGCGTTGACGTCCACGGCATAACTCCAGGCACCCGATCCCGTTCCTGCGCCGCCGCCTTGGGTTGTCGCCCAGGCCGGCAGGCTGCTGACGCTCCAGCTGCAGATGCTGGGGGTATTCATCTGCACGGCGCCTGATCCGCCTCCCGCCCCGAAAGTCGTGGCGGTCGGGTTCAAATCGAATGTGCAGCCCGTCTGGGAGATCGCCACACTCAGTCCGGCGACGGTCAGCGATCCGGCACGGAGCGCATTGGCCACATTCGGCGCGCCGGCGTTCGCCGCGATTGTGTATGTGACGGTGCCAGGGCCGGTGCCCGCGGCTCCCGCGGTGATGTTCAGAAAGCCGTCGTTGGCTGTCGCGGTCCAGCTGCAACCCGACGGGGTGGTCACGGTGACGCTGCCGCCGCCGCCGCTCGCGGTGTAACTCGTCGACGACGGCGAGCGTTGGAACGTACAGCCGGTCTGCGTGATGGTTGTGGTCTGATCGGCCACCGAGACGGTGCCGCTTCGCGAGCCGGTCGCGACGTTTGGAGTGATGGCATTCGACGCCACCGTGTAATTGACTATGCCGGGGCCGACACCTGTCGATCCGGGTGGTACGGTGATGAACCCGTCGTTGCTGACGGCGGTCCAGGTGCAGCCGGCGGGGACGTTCACCGACAGGATGCCGGCGCCTCCGGAAGCGGTGAAGCTGCCGGGCTGCGGGACGAGCGTTGCCGGACATGTGCTCAGCACTTTCAAGATGCGGCCTTGTCCGTAGTTGACGACGTAGAGCTCCCCGCTGGCATCCACACCAAACGAGCTGACCTGACCGATGGCGCCGAGTTGTGACGTGTGCTCGATGAGACCCGAAACAGTCGCCGTCCCTCCGCCCTGCGTCAGGGCGACGGACCAGACACGTCCGGCGACGAAGTCCGCGAAGAAGTAGCGGCCGCGATACGACAGCCCAAGCGCGGTGCCGCGGTACACGAAGCCACCGGTGATCGATGACCCGACGCTGTGGCTGTATTCGTGAATGGGTTCAATTGCCAGGCCGTACGCCAATCCGGGACTGGTGACAGCGTTGTGGGCGCCCTCTCGGACGCGCCAGCCGTAGTTGCGTCCACCGGCTCCGGCCGGCTCGTAATCGACTTCTTCCCACGCGTTCTGGCCGACGTCGCCGATGAGCAGCGCGCCCGTGCCGCCGCGCAATGGGTCGTCGAACGACCATCGCCATGGATTGCGGAGCCCGAACGACCAGATCTCGTCCAGCGCCGGAATCGGCAGGTCGTCGACGAACGGATTGTCGGCCGGGATGTCGTAGCCTTCGATGTCGCTGTCAGACACGTTCACGTTGATGCGCAGCATCTTCCCGAGCAAAGAGTTGGGATCCTGAGCGCGGTTGTTCGGGTCGTTGCCGCTTCCGCCGTCCCCCATGCCGATGTAGAGATAGCCGTCCGGACCGAACACGATGTTGCCGCCGTTGTGGTTGGCAAAGTCCTGAAAGATGAAGCGGTCGCCGCTCGGCCACAGAAGGTCGAAGCGGGACGTGGGGTCGGCGACCAGTGGATTGGCTGCTGATCGCAGGAACCGCGCAATCACCGTGTGACCCTGGGGGTTGGTGAAGTTCACGAAGAATCGCCGGCTGGTCGCGTAATCGGGCGCGAACGCCAGTCCGAGCAATCCGCGCTCTCCGCCGCTGCTGATCGCGGTGGTCAGGTTCAAGAAGTCGGTGGCCTGCAGCGAGCCGTTCACAACGGGCCGGATGCGTCCGCCCTGCTGGACGACGAACTGGACGGCGGGATTGGTCGGGTCTTGGATGAACGCCAGCGGCAGGCTGAGGCCGCTGACGATGACCTGCGATTGAAGGGACGCCAGCTGCGCCTCGGCAGGCGCCGCAAGCGGTATGGCCGCCAGGAGCACTGCCGTCAGCCGCCGGCGCATCTGCGGTGACCGGCCCGCTGGTCGTATTGCGTAACCGTGTGTACGCACTGTGGTCACCGCCGATGAAGAACCACTGCGCTCAGAGTGTCGTCCCGTCGACGGCGCGACGATAGACCCGGCGGACCGGTGCGTGACAGGCCCGATCGGCGCCCGTCCGGTTACCGGGGCACCCGGTTCCGCACGTTGTACCCGGGGGATCCGCAAGGCATAATGGACGGACGCCCAGAAATGCCTGAGCTTGCCCGCAACGTCCTGATCGCGTTTGTCACCTCTCTGGTGCTCGTTCCCATCTGCCGGTCGCTCGCCATCCAGTCGGGACTGGTCGCCAAACCCAAAGAAGATCGATGGCACGCGCGACCCACCGCGCTTCTCGGCGGGGTGGCAATCGCCGCGACCGTGCTGGTGCTGTATCCGCTGCTGCTCGAACCGCGAGAGCTCCTGATCCTCGTTGGCGGCGTCGCCGGCATGTGCATCGTCGGCCTCGTCGACGATCTGCGCTCGCTCAAGCCGTACACGAAGCTCGTCGCGGAAGTCGCGATCGCGTCATATTTCGTGTTTTTCGGCTATCGGCTGGACTGGAGCTCGTCGCTCACCGTCGACACGATGTTGACGATGCTGTGGATCGTCGGGTTGACCAACGCGCTCAATCTGCTCGACAACATGGACGGCCTGTGCGCCGGCATCGCCCTCGTCGCGGGAAGCTCAGTGCTCGCGGCGATGCTGCTGGCGAGCGGTGTCACGCCGACCATTCAGTACCTCACGCTGGTGCTGGGCGCCACCGCCGGCTTCCTGGTCTACAACTTTCACCCCGCATCGATCTTCATGGGCGACTGCGGCAGCCTGTTCCTCGGCGTGAACCTGGCGGTTCTGACCCTGAATGCGCCGGGCGACGCGCACGCCTCGACGAGCATCGTCGCCATCCTCGCCGGCCCGCTGCTCGTGCTGCTGGTGCCGATTCTCGACACCTCGCTGGTCACGACGGCCCGGTTGCTGTCGGGGCGCAGCCCGGCGCAGGGCGGCCGCGATCATTCGTCGCACCGCCTGGTCGCGATCGGATTGTCGGAGCGCGCGGCCGTTGCCGTGCTGTGGAGTCTCGCGGCGCTCGGCGGGCTGCTGTCGATCGCCGTGCGCCGCATCGACAGCTCGTGGTCGAGCATCGGCGTGGCCCTGTTCCTCATCGCGATGATCATTTTCGCTGTGTACCTCGCACACGTGCGGGTGTACGAGGACACCGACGCTGATATCCGCAGCGGGCGGGTGACGCCGCTGATTCTGCACTTCGTCTACCGCCGGCGCGTGGCTGAGGTGATTCTGGACTTCTGCCTGGCCGCCATCGCCTACTACGCGGCCTACCGTCTGCGCTTCGAGGGACCGGACTTCCCCGACTACTTCCCGGTGTTTCTGCGATCGCTGCCGCTCGTGATCGGCATCCAATCGGTCTCGCTGTACGTGGTTGGCGGCTACCGGGGCGTATGGCGGTACTTCAGCCTGATGGACGGCGTGGTATTCGCCAAGGGCGTGCTGCTCGGGACGGCGACGGCCGTATCGGTGCTGGTGCTGACCTACCGCTTCGAGAACTACTCCCGTGGCGTGTTCGTCATCTACGGCGCGTTGATGCTGCTCGCGCTCATCGGCTCGCGTGCGTCATTCCGGCTGATCAGCGAGTTCGCGTCGCGGCGGCGGCCGGGCGGCAGGCGCCTCGTCATCTACGGCGCCGGCGCGGGGGGTGCCGCGGCGGTCCGCGAACTGCTATCAGTGGAGCCCGGCCGCTTCCGCATGCTCGGCTTCATCGACGACGACCCCGGCATGGCTCGGGCACGGATGCAGGGTTACCCGGTCCTCGGCGGATACCGATCGCTGGAGGGGCTGGTTCAGGGCGGCAGCGTGGACACCGTCATCATCAGCACTCATCTCATCGACGTCGAGCGGCTCGACGCGCTGAAGCAGCTTTGCGCGGACCACAATGTCACCCTGGCGCGCCTGCACTACAAACTCGACGAGCTTGTAGCTGTGTCGTAAAAACCTATCCTCGCTTCACGCTCTGGCAATCGGCACAACCGATAAGCGTGTACGGCCTGAATCCGGGCCTGATACCTGTTGAGTTACGACCCAGCGCGACCACGACGTACGGCGCGGCGAACGGGAACACGCTGGTCGCGCTGGCGAGTCTGACAGGCGACGGTTCGGGGTCGGTGTCGATTACGTTCGCCGGGCCGCCGGCCTCAATCACGGCCAACACCACAGTGCTGGGGACGATGACCGGGCTCTCGTTCGACGCTCCATTCACGCGACGTATGACCTGGAGCAACTTCGGAGCATTGCAGTAGGGATAGCACTCGACCAAGCCAGGTGGCCTGAGGGCCACCTGGCTGACGGTCAGCGTCCGACGAGCCCCTCCACGGGGCTGCTGGCTGTCGCATACATCTTTCGGGGAATGCGCCCGGAGGTGTACGCGAGCCGGCCCGCCCGCACCGCCAGCTTCATCGCCTCTGCCATCGCCACCGGATCCTGAGCCCCGGCAATTGCGGTGTTCATCAACACGCCATCGGCACCGAGCTCCATCGCGAGCGCGGCATCTGACGCCGTGCCGACGCCGGCGTCGACGATGAGCGGCACACGCGCGAACTCACGGATGATTCGAATGTTATTGACGTTCTGAATGCCGAGGCCCGAGCCGATTGGCGCGCCGAGCGGCATGACCGCTGCGGCGCCGGCTTCCTCGAGCTTCCGACAGACAATCGGATCGTCGCTCGTGTAGGGCAGAACGACGAAGCCTTCCTTGACTAGCGTCCTGGTCGCGGCGATCAGCTGTTCGTTGTCGGGAAAGAGCGTGCGCTCATCGCCGATGACTTCGAGTTTGACCCAGTTCGACAACCCCGCCTCTCGGCCCAATCTGGCCGTTCGAACGGCCTCGTCGGCTGAATAACAACCGGCGGTGTTCGGCAGCAGGAAGTACCGCTCAGGATCGATGTAGTCGAGCAGCGACTCCTTCGAGCGATCCGAGATGTTCACCCGCCGCACGGCGACCGTGACCATGTCAGCGCCGGAGGCGGCATGGGCCTGCTGCATGAGGACCGGTGACGAGTATTTGCCGGTGCCGACGATGAGGCGCGATGCGAACGATTTGCCAGCGATTGTCAAGGCGTCCATACAGGCTTCAGGCTTTGGGCTACAGGCTTCGGGGTTCCGGGCTTCAGGCCCACGGTTCCCGCCGCCAACGAAGTTCACGATCTCGACTGCGTCGCCGTCCCGCACCTCGACGGTGTCGAACGCGGCCCGCTTCAGGATGACCAGGTTGTGCTCGACGGCGACGCGCCGCGCGTCGATCTCCAGCTGAGCGAGCAGCGCGGAAACAGTCAGCGGCCCGGCAACCTGATACGGGTCGCCGTTCAGGAGAATCGTCACGTTCCGCAATCTTATCGGAATCGGCGCAGGCGGCGGGCGGTGATGGGCTACTTGGCGTCGCGCAGCAAGAGCACGAAGTTGCCGACCGGCAGGTCGGCCTGCATCTTGACCGGTAGGCGGCGAGCATCGCTCGATATCCAGACCGCGATGTTGTCTCCGACCGGCTGTCCCTGCGCGTCGACGATGCGGACGCCCAACTTCCAGGTCGGGATGTCGCCGAGCGGCACCCGGATTCGCTCGCTGTTCGACGCCTGCATCGACACGTTGTAGAGCGATCCCTCGTCGATGATGGGGTAGGACAGCTTCGTTCCCGCCGAAATACTGCTGGCGCGAACGGCGTACAAGGCCGACAGTCCGTCCTGGACCTGAGCCGGAACGGTCACGTCGGTCCGCGTGGTTGCAACCGCAGTGTCCCCAGAGACCTCGAAAAACGCACGACGCGCTGTTCGGTCGAAACGCGTCGTCCCGAGCCGCTGGCGTCGCCCCTCTTCGCTGTAGAGCGTCATCTGCTGCGGCAGCAACGTCGCCGTGTCGAGGAGCGTATCCATCTTGTAGTAGAGCGAGTAGAGCTTGGCGATGAGCGGCAGCGGACGGCCCTCGGCGACGATGTAATAGGCTGATGGGTTGGCTGCCGTCGGACGTCGCTCCTTGACCGTCGCGACGGCTGTGCCGGCTACGACGAACGACGACCACGAGACGTCGAACGTGAGGGTCTCGCCGACCTTGAATGGAACGGCCGTGTCTTTGCGCGGCACCGCCGTTTGATTCCGCGGCACGGCGCGCTGTGCGGAAAGTGCTGGGGTCCACAGCGCCGTCGACACCAGCACGGCGAGTGACAATGTAGCTCCGACCGCGGCCCGCATGGGCCTATCTTAAAGTCTTTCAACGAGCGGTGCCAGAATAGGAAAGGGACTCTTCTCGAGAAATAGGAGGGGACTGGTTTGACGCCCTTTGGGATCCGACGTACCTTGTCGAGCCGCCTCATCATTCATGGACTTATTCCAAACGATGGCCGTACTGACACCTGATGCACCTCTGGGCATTCCTGGTTACACCTTCGTCGATCTTCACGAACCCGAGCGTCTTGCTTCCCTCTACGAACGGTTCTGCGAGCAGGTCCAAGCCGATCATCCCGAGTTGTGGCGCGACTGGACGGCCTACCGCCAGGCGCCGGACGCCGTCTCGTCGCCGGTCGCCGTGTCTAACCTCATCACTTCGATGGCGCCGCACGTCAGTCGTTTCCTCACACGGCTGTTTCGGGTGGAGCGCGAATCGGCCGATCTGTCTGCCGCGACGCGCGCACAGGACGACTTGTTTCGCTTCAAGATCGATTTCGTTCGGCGCCGGGCGCTGCCGCTGCTGAAAAGCGACGCGCATGTCGAAACCACGCCTGAAGACGATGCCGTCGTCCGGTCCCTCGTCGACGAGCAGCTGGCGTTTCCCGCCAGCAGAGTGACCACGGACGAGCTCGAGTTGCTCGTCGCTCGCGCCGGCTGCGCGCTCCTGGACCGCGAGAAGGCCGACAAGATCGGCACCGCCGTCCAGATCGACGCGCTCAGACGATGGTGCGCGGCGCGCGTGCACGACCAGGCGTACCGCTCGTGGGTCGTGTTCCGCTTTCCGGAGACGCTCGACTACTGGCATCTCGTCGACGTGTCCCGTCCGGAGCCGCACCTGGACGAGCTGATGTTCGGACCCGACCGCCGGCTCAGGCGCCGCGACGGGTTCACGCTCACCGACGCGCGCATGAATCCGCGCGAAGTGCTGAGCGAGATCCATTACTGCGTCCTGTGCCACGAGCGCGACAAGGACTCGTGTTCGAAAGGTCTCCGCGAGAGCCCGGCGAAAGGCTCGCCGTCGGCCGCGTCGACGCCGGCGCCGATTGCCGTCAATCCGCTTGGCATCGAGCTGAACGGGTGTCCGCTCGACGAGAAGATCTCCGAGATGCACCTGCTGAGGAAAGGCGGCGACGCCATCGGCGCGCTGGCGATTGTGGTCGTCGACAATCCGATGTGTCCGGGCACCGGCCATCGTATCTGCAACGACTGCATGAAGGCGTGCATCTACCAGAAGCAGGAGCCGGTGAACATCCCGCAAATCGAGACCGGCGTGGTCACCGATGTCCTGAAGATGGCGTACGGCGTCGAGATCTACGGCCTGCTCACGCGCTGGAACCCGCTCAACGTCCGGCGGCCGTACGCCCTGCCCTACAACGGCAAGAACATTCTCGTCGTCGGCCTCGGTCCCGCTGGCTACACCCTCGCACATTACCTGGTGAATGAAGGCTTCGGCGTCGTCGGCATCGATGGGCTGAAGATTGAGCCGCTACCCGAGGAGATCGTCGGCAGTGACTCGGTGGGCCCGCGTCCGATCCGCGACTGGGACGAGATTTATCGGCAGTTGGACGATCGCGTGCTCGAGGGCTTCGGCGGTGTGTCGGAGTACGGCATCACGGTCCGGTGGGACAAGAATTTCCTGACGCTGCTTCACCTGACGCTGGCCCGCCGGCGCGGCCTGCGTATGTACGGCGGCGTGCGCTTCGGCGGCACGCTGCCGATCGCCGACGCCTGGCAATACGGCTTCGACCACGTGGCGATTGCCACCGGCGCCGGACGGCCGACGGTCATCGACATGAAGAACAACCTGATTCGCGGCATCAGAAAGGCCAGCGACTTCCTGATGGCGCTGCAGCTGACGGGCGCGTTCAAGCGTGCCGCGCTGCCCAACCTGCAGGTCCGGCTGCCGGCTATCGTCATCGGCGGTGGCCTCACGGCAATCGATACGGCGACCGAGCTCATGGCGTACTACCCGGTGCAGGTCGAGAAAATGCTCGAACAGTACGAGCATCTCGCTGCCTCGATCGGGGAAACGGCCCTGCGGCGCGTCTACGACGTCGAGGAGCTGGAGCTCGTCGACGAGCTCCGCGCGCACGGGATGGCGATCCGCGCCGAACGCGCGCGGGCCGACTCGGCCGGCGAACCACCCGACTTCGTGCCGCTGATCAGGTCCTGGGGCGGTGTCACCATCGCCTATCGCAAACGCCTGGTGGACTCACCGGCCTACCGGTTGAATCACGAAGAGGTGATCAAAGCCCTCGAGGAAGGCATCGGCTTCGCCGAGAATCTAAGCCCCGTCGAAGCGGTTCCTGACCCGCTCGGGGCCGTGACGGCGATGGTGTTCACTCGCGAAGGGCAGGACGGGCAGCAGGGGCAGGGAGGGCAGGGAGGGCAGGGAGGAGAAAGCACGATCACGCTCCCAGCCCGCACGGTCCTCGTGGCCGCCGGCACGTCGCCGAACATCACGTCTGAGAAAGAAGCGCCAGGCACGTTTGCCCTCGACGCCAAGAAGAAGTTCTTCCAGCCGCACAGCGTCGCGCGCGACGAGAGCGGCCGCTGGCAGTTGAGGCCCGATCCGAACGGATTCTTCACCTCGTACGACCACAACGGCCGGTTCGTCACGTATTACGGCGACAACCATCCGCGTTACGCAGGAAACGTGGTGAAGGCGATGGCCTCGGCGAAAGATGGCTATCCGATTGTGGCCGGTCTCTTCGCGCGCGAGCTGGCCGCGCTCGATCCGCGGAAGCAGGGCCAACGCGATGCCGCATGGGACGAACTGACCAATCGCCTGAACGCCGATCTCAACGCGACGGTCGAAGACGTGGTTCGCCTCACGCCGTCCATTGTCGAGGTCATTGTCAAAGCACCGGCTGCCGCCCGGCACTTTCACCCGGGTCAGTTCTATCGGCTGCAGAATTTCGAGTCGCTGGCGCGAGTCGTTCAGGCGAACGGAAAGCCGGTGCCGCTGCTCATGGAAGGTATCGCGCTCACCGGGGCGTGGGTCGACAAACACCAGGGTCTGCTGTCGCTCATCGCCCTCGAGATTGGCGTGTCGAGCCGCCTGGTCGCGTACCTGCGCAAAGGGGAGCCGGTGGTCGTCATGGGGCCGACGGGCGCGCCGACGGAGATTCCGAACGGACAGAACGTTCTGCTCCTTGGCGGCGGCCTCGGCAATGCCGTGCTCTTCTCGATCGCCAAGGCGATGCGCGAACACGGCAACCACGTGATCTACTTCGCCGGTTACAAGAAAGGTGAGGACGTCTTCAAGCGCGAGGAAATCGAAGCGGCAACCGATCAGGTCGTATGGAGCACGGATATGGGCGCCGACATCGCGCCGGGCCGGCCGCAGGACGTCCACTTCCGCGGCAACATCGTCCAGGCGATGCTGGCGTATCAGTCCGGACAGCTCGGCACGCCGCTCGTGCCGCTCGAGAGCGTCGACCGCATCATCGCCATCGGCTCGGATCGAATGATGGCCGCGGTCAAGGCGGCGAGGCATGGGGTGCTGGCCCCCCATCTCAAGAACGACCACGTCGCCATCGCGAGCATCAACTCGCCGATGCAATGCA
>Ga0111539_10002829_pt1 | contig 23065 bp, 21 predicted proteins | sample RhiMethybrSRZTD1_FD_79667 | JGI IMG/M metagenome (GOLD analysis project Ga0111539, IMG submission 79667) | Populus rhizosphere microbial communities from Tennessee, USA - Rhizosphere MetaG P. TD hybrid SRZTD1 (version 2) (version 2) | ecosystem: Host-associated > Plants > Roots > Rhizosphere >...
CACTTAATGAACACCTTTTTCTTTAAGAAAATCACTACATGGCTCGGTATTAACTTGGAAGTAATCGGTTTGCATTAATGTTAGCTTGGTTGGCTGATCAACGCTTGGGTTTCGATCGAGCGTAAAGATAACGTGCGCATAACGGTTATAGATATTCTCATCATTCTTAGGGTCTATATCTTGCCATAGTTTGGGTTGTGGGTAGGCAAACACTCCCGAAATCGATCCAACACCATTCAGCGAAGCCATGTTTTCTAAGGCCAGGTCGTCAGTTATTACCCACCGGCCAGGGCTGGCTGCATTAAGGGCTTTGATTGTGCGCGAAACTTCGTTGTCGCGGAGTACACCTGTACCTTGGTACAAAGGGTTTACTGGTGCTGCCGAGTATATCGAAAAGAGTGCAAAACCAGCCAGTGCCAAGATAAACCGCCGCCGGAGCAATAGATAGATAATAATCGGTATGGGTATGGCTAACAGCCAGACCTTATACTCGCTAATAAATCCGGGTGAACGAATAAGGGCATGATACCCAAGGAAAATTAAGAAGGCGTATATTACTGTGGCGTAGATGCCGGCCTCTTTTGGCCGAAAGATGGTACGAGGCAATTTACCGAGATTGCGGATTACCAACACAAGCTGCATGATGCCAAGGAGACCTGTACCAATCAGTACTCGATATGTCGGTACCTGTCCGAGCGTTATCCAGTTGAGTATTTTGCTGGCTCCTGTACTAAACAGCCAAGCCAAGAAAACTACAAACATGGCTGTGGTAAGAAGCAGCGGCCAGTCGATCTCTTGACGTTTTTTATATCCGTATATAACTAAAATGGTGGCGGGCAATATAAGGAAGGGCGCCAATAAAATAAAGTTAGAGGCTTCACTTTGATGCGAGGGCGCCAGGTTCTTTACGCGGTAGTGGGCCGCCTGTTCATCATTGAGGAACTGCCGAGCCAAATGACTTGAAAAATAGTGCTGAAAATCAAAGTCGCCCCCGACCGTCACGCTGCGCTTGCCGGGATAGGCAGTATTCTGAATGCTTTCAACGACCGCCGATCTGGTATGCAAGAAGGTCAGAGCAATCACCCCGGCGATCATTAGGGCACCAAACACGTAGCCCAATTTTTGTAGAAGCATCTTCCGGGTCAGTGACGATTTTTGTTCAAGCAAGTACCCGATAGCAAATACGGCGGTCGCAATCGCTACCGGTATTTGAAAGGGTGGATAAAGTAGCAGCGCAAAGCAGGTGGTGACATAAGCCAATAGCAGCCCCCACACTAATTCCATTCGCCGCCGAGTTTCGTGTAGAAGTTTCATAAAAATGGTCGCACCAAAAAGGCAGTACGCCAGGGAGCCAATTGTGCCATAGAGGTAGAGCCATTGAACGAAAGGCGAAAAGAAAAGGGCGGTTGAGAGTAAGGCGGCTAACATTCTTTGCCTTGGCAGCAGGCAGAGGGTGAAGAAGTAGCAGCTTAGAGCCAGCAAGAAACCAGGGAACCACCATTTAAAGGCAAAAGCATTGTCGAAGGGTAAGACGAAAAAAGCCAGATTGTGTGGCTTAAAAACCGCCGACCATTCTTTGTAAGGAGCATCCGATAATAGCGAGACGTCTTGACCGTTGCCAATGTTTTCATTTGTGCGGTGATAGTTATCGCTACCCTGAGCTATGGTTAGCTGAGTGTTTACCAACCATTCATCTGATCGAATATTTCTTGGGTGGCCTGCCAGTAAGTCTGGATCTGCCTTGTCCCCATAAAAGGTTTGATTGTAGACGCCAATCGAACTGCCATTGATACCAAATGCCGTCAATCCAAGTAGCAACAGCGTTAGAATTGCTGGGAATAGCCAGATTGAACGCACGAAGGCTTTGCCAGATCGCCGCAAGGCTTTTTTGGAGAATGGAGAACCTTTACCCATCGCCCCTCGATTACAGTTATAAGTTGACAGCCAGGTGGCTGCGCAACACCTGACGTAATTTTAGCATGGCCGGACACCACGTATCATGTTTCAAACGCCCGAGCGTCAACGCTGAATATTCAGACAGATTAATCCCGTAACAATTAACAATATGCCGAGGATTTTTACCGTGGTAAACACTTCATGGAACACAAAATACGAGGCAACAAAAATAACTGCATATACCAACGCTGTGGTGAGCGGGATTATATAGCCCAAGTCGTTTTTAGAAATCAAATAGACGTATAGCAAAAAGCTGATGCCATACAATAAAATACCGGCCACCGAAAAGAAATTGAAGTTAAAGTGGACTTTGCTATCCGTGAATTTAATAGGAAATCCGTCAGTGGTACCAAGCTTTACGAAGATGAGACCCAAGGAAGTCGCGGCCACGTAAAGCAACAAAATGATGTTCGACATTAGTCTGTATTGTACTTAAGTACGATGCAGAAACAATACCGACGCCCCCAGGTCCCTTGATTTTGAATTTAGTATCCACTCTTGTAGAATAAGGTGCATTGTGGCGAAAGACTCTACCCAGAATGCAGAAACAAAAAAGTGTGCGTTTTGTGGGAGTACTGTTTTAACCGATGTAATTGATTTTGGTGATGTTGCGGTAGCGGGCGCCTTTCTAAAAAAAGAGGATTTTGCGAAGGAAAAACGCTACCCACTGGTGATCGTTTTCTGCAACAACTGCTATGCCGTACAGGTTCGTGATCATGTTGATCCAGAAGAGCTCTTTGCGACAGATTTTTATTTCTCCTCTGCTATTAAAACTCTACGCGATCACTTTTCCGACTACGCAGCAGAAGTAGTTGGTCGTTTCTTGCCAAAGCCTAAGGACGCTGTCGTTGTGGAATTTGGTAGTAATGATGGCGTGCTACTTGGACCGCTTGCCGCTCAGGGGGTAGGAACGGTAATTGGCGTTGACCCGGCGCAGAATATTGTTAGTAGCATTAAGAACGATCAGCTTATTCTTGTTAATGATTTTTTCAATGTCCCAGTGGCGAAGTCGATTACCAAAAAGTATGGCAAGGCCGATCTTATCATGGCCAACAATGTGTTTGCGCACATTACGGATATTAACGGCACTACAGAAGCAGCCCAGCAAACGTTAGCCGACGACGGCGTATTTATATTTGAAGTTCATTATCTTGGCAAAATTATCCAAGGCCTGCAATACGACTTTATCTATCACGAGCACATTTACTACTATTCATTGCTTGCTCTAGAGAATCACCTTGCCCGGCATGGCATGGTAATTTTTGATCTTAAACCAATCCCCATCCATGGGGGATCCATCCGTTTCTATGCTGCCAAAAAGGGCAGCCGCCATAGCAGTACTATTTCGCCCAGTGTCGATGCGCTGCGCAAACAAGAAAAAGAGTTCGGGTACGATAAACCCGAGACCTATCAAGCATTTGCCTCACGTGTTGCGTCCAAAAAGAAAAAGTTAATGGACCTACTGGAGACCCTTCGCAAGAAAGGTCGCACTGTCGCTGGGTATGGGGCGTCTGGACGCGCCAATACCATCATGCAGTACTGCGGCATTGACGATACGTATCTGGATTTTATAATCGACGACGCCCCAGCCAAACAGGGATTTTACACTCCAGGATCACACTTGCAGATTCGTACGAACGACGCCCTCAAAAAGGATAAACCAGATTATATACTTTTGCTGGCCTGGGCATTTTACGAGGAGATAGCAGCCAAGTGTGAGGACTATCTCGAGGCTGGTGGCCGAATTATCGTCCCACTTCCAGATGTGAGAATCACTATGTATCCAACAGATAAGGAGATGCTATGAAGGTAATGTCAATATTTGGCACCCGTCCAGAAATGATTAAGCTGTGGTCGACGCTTAAGAAGCTCGATGAGCTGAATTTTGACCACGTTATGGTGCATACCGGACAAAACTTTACGCCCGAACTTAAGGATTTCTTTTTTAGGGACTTAGAAATGCGGGCACCAGACTACCAGTTGTCTATAGACACCTCCAGCCCGGCACGTGAGACGGCTGATGTGATTCTAAAAACGGACGAATTATTCGAAAAGGAAAAGCCAGACGCCCTGCTTATTTTGGGCGATACCTACAGTGGACTATCTGTCATCCCCGCATCACAGCGCGGCATTAAGATTTTCCACATGGAGGCTGGCCTTCGCGCTTGGGATCGTCGCATGCCAGAACAACGCAATCGCATGTTAATCGACCACATCAGCAATATTTTACTTCCGTTCAATCCAAACCACCGCGAGAACCTTATTCGCGAGAACATTCACCCGTCTAAGATTTTCCTCACTGGCAATCCGACCTTTGAGGCTATGCGTCACTTTAGGCCGAAGATCGACCAAAGCGATATTGTCGATCGCCTGAAGGTGAAGCCAAAAGATTACGTGCTGGTAACAGCGCACCGCAGCGAAAATGTTGACAACCATGTGTATTTGAAGGCATTATTTGAAGCTTTTGAAGGCATTGTGAAGCGCCTCAACAAACAAGTGATCTACCCGATGCACCCTCGTACCCGCAACAAGATGAAGGATCTAAATATCAAGGTGCCAAAGGGTGTTGAGCTGATGGAGCCCCTAGGTTTCTACGACTTTAATAAGTTGTTTATTCACGCCTTCTGCGTGTTATCTGACTCTGGTACAGCATCTGAAGAAGGCTTGTACTACAAAGTGCCAGTCGTCTCCTTCCGCATGACTACAGAGCGTCCAGAGGTTATAGAGGCTGGCTATAACATCGTGGCCGGCATGGACCCGAATAACATCGTGGACTCCATTGAAACGCTCACCATGGAGCCGTTTGCTGCACGCTACGACTTCAATGAGGACTTCGATGCATCAAACGTGGTAGTCAACTGTATTCGTAGCCAAATTACTAACTGGTTCTAAAAACGCCGATCAGTTATCGGCCATCCCAATCTCCGACGATTGGCAACCAGCCCAAACCGGAGTTGCCATATTGAGCAATATAAGTTGCGGTGGGCTCGTCCTGAAAACCACCATTAACGTCAGACAGATAAAACGTGGCGTTGTTGGAGTTGTACATGCCGCTACTCCAGTAGCCATTGCTATTCCAGTCGCCAGCCAGAGACGTTTTACCGACGCCACCCCCAGCAAAGAAGGCTAGCTCGCCTGAACCGGTCGTGTTGGAATTGCGCAAATAGAATAAGTTGGGAGGGCACTCCATACAATTCGTTTGATTAGGAAACACAATTCCGAGTGTGGTGACTCGGTCGTTATTCCAGTCGCCTACCACTGGTTTCCAGTTGGCGTCGCCATATTGAGCAACATAATCCGCTGCACCTTCGCTATTCGTATCTCGCAAGTAAAACGTCGAAGTTGCCGGATCGTATAGCCCAATACTCCAATACCCATTACCATTCCAGTCGCCACTCAGTGGTATCCATCCAATATTGCCATATTGAAAAGCTATGTCGGCGGGGCCACCATTGTTTGTGTTTCGTAGATAGAATCGGCTAGTAGCGGGGTCGTAGGCGCCAAGAGTCTGGGTGCCATTATTGTCCCAATCGCCGGCTAGAGGAATCCAGTTGGCATTGCCATATTGGACAGTAAGGTCTGCTGGACCGGAGGTGTTGCTGTTTCGTAGGTAAAAGACGGCGTGGCCGGGGTCATAGAGGCCGAGTGTGGTGCTGCCGCCATAGGCCGCGCTCACCTGGGGCACAATCACTACACTGCAGAGAAGTGATACGGTCATTAAGAAAAGGGCACCACGTAAAATGTGTTTCATTTTTTCAATGTAGCATTCTATATGGCCAGACGCAATGCGTGGTCTGGAGGTAAATGTGGCTGGCTATGATTTCCGCGAAGTGGGAGCTATATCGAACATAAAGTTATATAGCTTGTTGAGGATTAGGTTTCTTTCGAAGTTCTTGAAGTGATAATCACGTCCACGCTTGCCCATTTGTTTTCGTTCGGCTGGCGAGAGGGAGTGTAGTTTTTTGATGTTCTCGGCCAACGCTTTAGAATCCCCTGTAGGTCCTGCGTAACCACACTTCGCTAGGTTGTTGACGAGATTACGTGCTTCACCGTCCATAGCTAGGACCATTGGCTTGCCCGCAGCCAGGTAAGAAGTCACCTTTGCCGGAATAGTCGCTTCAAGCAGATCGCTCTTCACTAAGCAGCCCAGTAGCGCATCGGCAATACCGGTATAGCGGGGGATTTCGGTAATCGGCTTTTGACCTTCAAAATAAAAACAATTTTCTAGCCCGGCCTTCGTGACCTCGTTTTCTAGCCATTTTCTGGACATGCCATCGCCGACGATTATCCAGTTTATGTCAGATATGCCTTCTTTTTTGAGCTGTGTAGCAGCGGCTATTATGGTGTCAAACGACTGCGCCGGGCTAATGTTACCGGCAAACAAAATGTTAAAGCCTTTTTTAAACTTGGTTGCCAGTTTTTTGTCGTGGATTTCGGTTTCGTATATTTTTTCGCAGGCCTGTGGAAGCATGATAATTTTATCGGCCGGTAGTTTGGTAACCTGGGCTATCCGGTCGCCCATCGTCTGGGACAACACGAGCATTTTATCTGCCTGCCTGTAGTGCCAGTGCGAAACCCTAGTCGCCACATCGCGCAGAAAGCGACTTCTGACTTTTAAGACCGAGAATAAATTCTCCGGCCATAAGTCGAGCGCATACATGGTGATCTCGGTTTTTTTAATTCTGCCTACAATAAGACCGGAAATAGCCATTAGGATAGGTGAATAGGTAAAAACAAAGATCTTATCGTATTTTTTAGTCAGCAAGCGAGGTACATGGAAAAGGCTGGCTATGGGGAAAGAAATATAGTTTAAAAAAATTCTGAAGTTTGTATTGCTGCCCCTTGGGATTTCGAACGCCCGTCTTATTTTTACCCCGTTATGAACCTCGTTGCGTTTTTTAAAATAGGAATACCCCTCGACAAACTTTCCAGATGGATAATTCGGAAGGCCGCACAACACCTCCACATCGCAACCCTTTTCTACTAAAAAGTCGCAGATATCGTTTACCCTAAAAGATTCTGGGTAAAAATGCTGGCAGACGACAAGGATTTTTGGCTTTTTCAAATGAGTTATCTTTCGTAGTGCTTATATAGCTTGGGATGCTTTTCTATCCAGACTTTCATGTCATGAACCATGGTTTGGTAGTCAGGGACTTGGTAGCGGAAGTCTTTTTTTGCGCTGGTTAGAGTTGTGCCCACAGCCTCACCTTCAACTGGCTTTAACTCTATATTCCGACGATCAAAGACTTCTTTGAATAATTGTAATAGATCGAATTTAGAAATAGTATCTTTGGGGGCCAGATGATACAGGCCAGCTAGATCTTGCTCTAAGGCAGCCTGAATGGCCCTAGCTAGCTCAACGGTTGTAATGCCGCTCCATAACACATTAGTGTATCCGGAGACTTCTCCGTGTTGGCTATAGAACCAGTTGAATAGCCCCGCCCCATCTTTCGCCATGACAGGCCCTGCTATTGATAGACGAAATGTTACGTCCTTTGTATTGATTATCTCGCCCAGCGCTTTGGAGCGGCCATAGAACGATTGGCCATCACACACCGAATCTTCATGGTAGGGCGGATTGTTGCCCGAGAAAACACCGTCGGTACCGATTTGTATAACCTTTGTCTTGCTATCTTTGTAATAATCTTCCAGAAAGTGCGGCAAGTAGGAGTTAAGATAGACGGCTAGGGCTTTATGCTCCTCGCTTTGTTTAACAAGTAGAGCGATGCAGTTAACAACGGCGTCATATTTGTTATTGTTCAAAAAGTGCGTAAATTTTTTGATATCTGTCACGTCCAATAGGTATGTGTTTTTGTCTAGAGCATTTTTTGCCGACAGTGTATCAACAGCAAAACCGTTCTCTGCTAAATGGAGCGCAACGACATGCCCCGCCATGCCACCAGCACCGAGGACCAGGATTTTCATACAGATTGTCCGTCGAGCCCTAGTAGTTCTCTTCGGATGTAGTCGGTAGTTTGCAGTTTTTTGGTGATCTCTTGCACGCTAAGCTGCTCTGTGTTGCTGGAGGTATACTCCTCTAAGCTCTCTGGCAACTGCTCGCCTTCTACAAAGTATTTGTCGTAGTTAAGATCGCGCGTGTCGGCCGAAACTCGGTAATAGTCACCCAGATCTTCGCAATGAGATTTTTCTTCGCGGGTTAGTAAGGTTTCGTGAGCCTTTTCGCCATGGCGAGTGCCGATGACCTTAATAGGGGTATCGGATTTAAACAGTTCCTTAATGGCAAGTGCTAGGTCGCCAATAGTACCAGCCGGAGATTTTTGGACAAACAGGTCGCCTTGCTTGGCGTTTTTGAACGCAAACAGCACCAGATCTACCGCTTCATCTAGGTTCATCAGGAATCTGGTCATGTGCGGATCAGTTATTGTAATGGCCTGGCCACTCTTTATTTGGTCAACAAAAAGGGGTATCACCGAGCCTCGAGAGGCCATAACATTACCGTATCGAGTGCAGCAGATGGTTGTTTGGTCGGGGTCGACATTCCTGGATTTGGCAATGATGACTCGTTCCATCATTGCTTTGGAAATACCCATGGCATTAATAGGGTAAGCGGCTTTGTCGGTCGATAGGCAAACTATTTTTTTAACGCCTGCTTCTATGGCGGCGGTCAACATATTGTCTGTGCCGAGTACGTTGGTGCGTACCGCCTCCATGGGGAAGAATTCGCACGACGGAACTTGTTTCAGCGCAGCAGCATGGAAGATAAAATCAACGCCGCGAACTGCTTCCCGAACGCTTTCCATGTTACGCACGTCACCGATGTAAAACTTAACTTTATCGCTCTGCAGTTTTTTGCGCATATCGTCTTGTTTCTTTTCGTCCCTAGAAAAGATGCGGATCTCTTTAAGATTGCTGTCCAGAAACCTAGTAAGAACGGCGTTGCCGAATGAACCTGTACCGCCGGTGATAAGCAATGTTTTACCCCTGAACATTAAGACTCCCCTTAGATTAAACCCTATAACAAATAGAGTAACAGACTTGCTGTTTGCTGACTAACGTGGAATAGTCATCATTAGCTAGCACTCACCGTACGAAATAATTGTACGTAGCACAAGCATGTGTTATTAATAAAATATGCATATTCTAAGCCCTGCGGAGCGACAACCGGAACTTCACCAGGCAATACTTGATGAGATCGAGAGAAACAGAATTGGCCTAGAAACCGGGGTAGGTGCTTTCCAGGCTACGGCAGATATCGATATGGTGTGGTCGCTTTCGGGTCATGGAACCTACAACACTACCGCAACGATACCTCCGTATGATCCTGCAGTGTCTTACGACCGGCTAACCGTAGACACAAGTGTCGGAGTAATCAAGGAAGTGACAGCGCTGAGGCTCGGCAAGAGCGCTGCAGATGTCACGAAAGATGAGATCGAAGAGCACGGTCCAACATTTTTCTTTTGTGGCGAAACAGCTGAAACGCCTGATCATATTTACCCTCACGTAGAGGTACTTGCAGCGGCCGTGGCGAGCCCTAACTTTCCCCTGCCCAAATCAAAGGTATCCATACATGCCCTTGCCCCAGGCAATACTCCGGCTAAGATGAGAAAGTATACAGAATATCGTAACGCGCAAATAGAAGCGGGCGAGGTACCTGCCTCTACAATTGCCGTGGTTGGACTTTTTACGTTTCTTCCCCGGGTAGGTCACTATATCCCCCACTTTAGTCACGGTTTCCAGGGTGATCCCTCATTTGTGCCTGTGCCTGTCCCATATCTGGGTCGAGGCTTGCAAGAGGTTATTGCTGGTGAAGCAGAAAGAACCGTTTTATACTTCGAAAGAGGACACTTAAGCTCTGAATCCGGCTATACTCGATAAGTAAGTACACCTGATAGCTAGTTCGGATCTACAATTGATGCTAAACGCTTTTGCGGAGCACTATAGTATGGTGTTGTTGATAGCCCGATAGAGCCATTCCCGAAGAGTCGTAGGCCCTGGTTCTGAATATCTCGAGAGATATTGGCTCGTCATGTACTTCAACCCCTTGTTTGGCTAGAGAATCCATCACCACATCAGGTATGCTCCATGTAAGAGGTCCAATCCTGCCCTCTCCGCCCGCGCGAAGTGTCCGGGCAATTTCGCGTACGAAGTCAGTGACCTCTTCATAAGAACGCAGATGCTCGCCAACATGCAGCGCATAAACTCTATCGATTGACCCTGATCGCACCGGCAAGGCTTGTCCTAGTCCAGCTACCAGAGGCCCATCATAGACCTCTCGCACTCTTGCGCCATGGCCGTTATATGGAAAATCCGGGCTGAGCGAAATTACCCTGGAGGCAATCCCTGAGTCTCGGAGTTCTCTGGCAAATCTGGCTGTGGGCCCAGTGCCTAAGTCAAGAACAGTCAGACCTGAAAGTTCATTCCGGTTAAACCGGAGTATATCTTCATATCTCTGTAAACTTCTACCTTGTTCCCTCATTAGCGGATGTGTTATGGTGTCCGGCTGAAAAGCGCGCTGGGGTGGCAACTCTGCTTCTGGCATAGGGGTCTCTGGTCCGAAACCCAGCACAAGTCTGCCTAGGCGCAAGCCGTACCTATGGCCATTGTACGATGGCGCCGTCTCGCTCTCTGGTGGCATGTCGGCGCCGTCCGGCGCCTGGACCTCGTTATTAAACCCAGGCAGGGTGACCATAGGGAGATCGTGTTCTGGTGAGGGAAGAACAGAGAATTTCACCAGAGTAGTATATATTTTGGATATATATTAGTCAACGCAGCAACAATATGTCTGTGCTAATTCATGCGATAGAAAAAGAACGTCTGGGTCGGATATGGTAGCCTGGTTACTTCGGTGGCGCATGGTAGGTTTAGAGCTTTAGTACTTAACACGAAATCTAAATTTTTACGATTAAAGTCGCTGCAGTCGAGCCGAACGGTAAAGGCATCGGCTTGCTGTAATTCGAGTGCTGGAGCATTGGTTTTGCTTGTATATAACACATGGGCATAGCGGTTATAAATATCGTCGGACTTTTTACCTTCTACCTGGCGCCAAAAGTCTAGGTCTGGATAAAAGTGGGTGCCACTGACCGAACCGCGCCCGGCCATAATGGGGAAGTTTTCTAAGAGTAACTGATCGACTACGCCCCAATTATCTTCTGGACGAGACACCTGCTGCATCGTATCGATAACACTATTATGGGCGACAGGGCCCAGGCCGCGGTAGAGCGGGTGGATATGGCCAATACTCAGCAAAGAGAAAAAGAGCATCATGCCCGCGGCGATCACAAATCGTTTGATTAATAACATATAGATGGTGCCGCAGAAGAAAACCGCAGCAATTACAATCAGCCGCCAATCGGCAACGAAGGCCGGGAAATGCTCTTGAGTGTACTTTCCAGCCAGTAGTGCTACATACAAACAACCCAGCGCGTACAAGGCGGCCAGCAAGGTCAACTTACGGCGTGTGGTCGTAACGAGCATCAGTTTTTTCATGACGTAAAGTGTGTAGATAAAACCCAGGAACCCAAGGCCGATAATCATGCGCGCATGAGGCACCTTTTCGAGTTGAAACAGGTGGTATAGCCCCTGCCCGGAACTAAACAGGAATAAATTGGCAAAAAACAGGGCAATACATATATGCAATCCAACGAATACCCAGTCGACACGCTTATATTTCCAGATTTCATAGATAAGGAGTATGACGCCAGGTATCAAAAGATAGGGCAAGAGCAGCATAAAATTGGCCGATTCGCTCTGGTTGTAGTAATAATACGGGCCATGAGAACCTCGTTCGAGTTGTGGCTGCAAAAAGGTGGCCATCATTTGATCTACCGGGAAGCCGCCGCTGGCGACAACTCGTTGCCCGGGATATACGGTATTTGTAATGCTTTCGATGGCGCCGGAACGGCTGGTTATGAATGCACCGCAGAGAATAAGCGCTAATGCGCCACCGGCCACCAGTACACCCAGTGGGCGTAGCAGTCGAGTGGGTGAGGCAAAACGTTTATCTACAAAATAGGCCTGGGCCGTATATCCAAGTAAAAAGAACAGCATCACAATCCCAATGGGGATCTGGAAGGGAGGATATAATACCAGCGCAAAGCACGACAAGAGATACGCCAGGAGCAGCGCATACAGAACGTAGGATGTCTTTTGGCTGAAGGTTTTATGGAGCAACTTTGCCGGTTCGCCGTTAATAATGCGCATGGCTAGGATGAGAATGAAAAAACCATAGAATAGGGGCGCTATGGTTGTAGTCTGGTACCACCAGAACACGAAGGGACTTAAGGAAAAAGCCAGGGCCAGTATGCTAGCCAATAATCGTTTACCCGGGAATAGACGGAGGGTAAAGAAGTAGGCGCCCAGCAGTAATAGATATAGCAATAGCCACCATTTAAAGGCAAAGGCGAATTCGAGTGGCAACACAAAGAATGCTAGGTTTTGAGGCTTTAAGAATACTGACCAATCAAGATACGGGACGTCGATGTTCAGCGACATGTCGCGCCCACCTACTATGCTTGGGTTAACCCGTGGAAAACCGTTCTGTGCCTGAGCGATAGTCAGCTCGGTGTTTACCAGCCATTCGTCGGACCGTACAGATTGGGGTGCTCCAACGAGCAGGCTACTGTCCTTTTGATTGCCATAAAAGAAGCTTTGGTACATGCCAATCGAGGTACTGCTAATTTTAAAGACAGTGAGAAGTAGCAGCCCGAGGGTTATGGCGCATGGAAAGAGCCAGACGCTTTTGTATAGGGAATGCCAGTGCTTTTGGATCTGTTTCTCGGTATTTGTGTGGGCCATAGATGTGCTACCATTCTACCAAAGAATCATTAGTCCGACGTGACAGCGCTCGATATAATAACACCTATGACGAATTGGATAGAAAGATCATGATTATTGCCGGCCGTCCGGTTGACTTGCAATTGTTTCGCTATCTTGCAGCAGGCGGTAGTGCGTTTATTACAGAATATATTCTGTTTTTTGTACTATTTATTCATGGAGATCTTGGTTTGTTTGTCGCCAACTCAATAAGTTTTTGCGGCGGATTGGTGGTGAGCTTTTCACTAAACCGTACATGGGCATTCAGGAAAGGAAATTTTCGCTTGCGGGGGCATCATCAGTTTGGTTTGTATGCCAGTCTAGCGGCCGCAAACTTAGTGTTCACCAACGTATTAATTGGATTTTTGACTCACCATGGGCTGGCGCCACTCATTGCCAAGCTGTTTGTTATGGGCACTATCGCAACTTGGAATTTTCTGATCTTTCGCCGGCTTATCTTTGCCGCCCCGAAAGTTAAGGGCGATGGAGAAGAGACTTAGCCTAGGGTGCTTTTTTCGACTTGTCTGATGCCAATTTTATAGATAGTTCTTGGTGTAGATCCTGCAGTCGGCGCTCGAAGGCATCAAGCTTAGCCCGCGCGCGGTTAGCCATATAGAATACGATCACAAGAGCCGTAATTTGCACGACATCGAACAAGCTGAGTGGTTCGGTGTTGGTTAGATTGTTCGAGAACAAGAACTCGTAGATTGGTTTCAGGCTGGCTAAAGTCACAAATACCAGCGACCACAGAACACACTGAAAGATAAATCGACGCCTGGAGATTTTGCCTAATTTGAAACTTACAAGGGCGTTAACAACCGCCGCAATAATAAATGGCGTAGTTAAGATTAAAAGAATAAGGTACCTACTCACTGAACATCTCCACAATTCGTCGCCTAATTAACGATTTTACGATATTAAAGCCATTCCAGTTATTCTGCCCCTTTTTGGTTGAATATTCGGTATAGATTGCCTGGATGGGGTATTCGCCAATGCGTAGTTTTTGTTGCTTGGCGCGCCACAACATTTCGGAACAGAATTCGTAGCCACTGGTTTTCCATTTTAATTTTTGCAGGGCATCCTTAGAAAAAACACGCAGGCCGGATTGGGAATCGGTGACGTTAACCCCAAAGAGCATAAATGTAATAACACTTAGACCCTTATTACCTAGTCGTTTGACGCGCGACATGCCCCGTTTGTCGATTAGCCGGCTTCCAATTAATAGATCGTGCTTTCCTTTTTCCATCAGTACAATGCCAGCCAGCACGTCCTGGGGATGATGTTGGCCGTCGGCATCTAGTGTGGCGGCAATCTCGTATCCTTGCTGCTGTGCATAGCTGAGGCCGGTAGCTGTGGCGCCCCCGCTGCCGCTGTTAAGAATATGCGGAATTACATACGCACCGGCCGATGCTGCAACCTTGGCGGTATTGTCTTTGGAGCCATCGTCGACCACAACGATTTCGTAGGCAAAGTCACTCTTGTTAAAAGTCGTTTGCAAATCGCGGATGACGCCCTGAATAACGGCGCCTTCGTTGTAGGCCGGTATAATTAGGCAAACTTTTCTGGGCATTCTGTCACCTCTTAAGACGAATTACTGTATTATACCAAACCCTAGAGAGGACTATTGGAGGTGTAGCAAGTAGTCGCCGTAGCCACTTTTAATAAGCGGTTCGGCTAGTTTGGTCAATTGCTGCTTGGTAATGTAACCCTGTTCGTAGGCGACCTCTTCAATGCAGCCAATCTTTTGACCGGTACGGGCTTCGATGATGTGTACGAAGTTGGAGGCATCCATCATGGCTTCGAATGTGCCAGTATCGAGCCAGGCCGTACCGCGATCGAGCAGCGACACCTTCAGTTTGCCACGGCGGCGGTAGGCGTCGAGTACTTCAGTAATTTCAATCTCGCCCCGAGGGCTAGGCTTAACGTTCTTGGCGATTTCGACCACTTGATTGTCGGTAAAATACAATCCGGAATTGGCGTAATTCGATTTCGGTTTGGCCGGTTTTTCAATAATCGACAGCACATTCATGTGCTCGTCGAATTCGTACACGCCATAGCGCTCCGGATCTTTCACTGGGGCGGCGAAGCCAACGGCGCCTTCGAGATCGGTGCAGCTTTTGAGTTTTTCACTCATACTGGCACCATAAAATAGATTGTCCCCCAAAATCATCGCAACTTTGTCGTTGCCAATAAAATCCGCGCCCACAATGTAGGCGTCGGCTAGGCCGCGCGGTTGGTCTTGAATTTTGTAAGTAAAGTTGCAGCCGATTTGGGCGCCGCTGCCTAAAAGTTCCTCAAATCGTGGTAAGTCCTTAGGTGTCGAGATAATTAAGATGTCGCGAATACCGGCGCTCATAAGCGTACTTAGCGGATAATAGATCATCGGCTTGTCATAGATCGGCATCAGCTGTTTGCAGATACCCTTGGTGATTGGATACAGACGCGTGCCGGTGCCCCCGGCCAGGATAATACCTTTCATCCCGTTAGAGCTCCTTCCAATTGTAGTTTAAGTCTATTCTTGAGATAGAAAGCTCTAACGGGATTCATGCTACTCCTTTTGGTTTAGCCTTCTCGGCCTTGATGTAGTTATGTAGGTCAATTCGCCAGTCACGAAGGGGCACGCCAGCCTTTTTGGATTTGCTAAGGTCGAGTGCGCTGCCAAGCGGCCGGGGTGCAACGCCTGGTTTGCTCGAGAAGTACTCTTTGGTCGTGGTGTCGGTGACGCTAAGATCATCGCGGCTCAACTCTTTAAAAATAGCGCGAGTGATGTCCGCCCAAGAGCTTGGATCGCCATCGCCACTCGCGTTGTACGTCCCATACTCCGTTTTATGTTGCAGCAGGTAATCGATACCCAAGGCCAGGGTGTCCGCAAAAGTCAGGCGGCCAACTTGGTCGGCCACAACTGTGGGCGAGATATTCTTTTCGGCCAGTCCCATCATCGTCCGTACAAAATTGGGTCCGTCACCGATCAGCCAGGAGACGCGCAGGATGTAGTGTTTGGGTGTCATGGCGGCCACAATATCGCCGGCGGCCTTCGTTTGGGCATAGACACCCAGTGGTGTAAAGGATTCAGTCTCTTGGTGAGGTGCCTTGGTACCGTCAAACACATAATCGGTCGAGACGTGCACAAAAGTGAGGTTGTGTTCGGTAGCTAACTTACTTAAATAACTTGGGCCAATGGCATTGATCTTCCAAGCAGCCTCTCGGCCTTCTGGGGTCTCGGCGCCATCTACATTGGCAAATACCGCAGCGTTTAGAATAACGTCCACCTTAGACCAATCGTAGGCCTCAAGTGCTCCCCAGTCGGTTATATCAAGCGCGTCGCGGTCGACAGCGACGGCCTTAGGGTACTTGGCCTGGAGTGCCTTGCCAAGCTGGCCGTTAGCGCCAACAATCAAAAAACGGGACTCATCTAGAGAACCCACGTTAGAACTCCATTGGTTTTACATCTTTAAGCATAGGATGACTTTTGTCGCGCTCGGACATAATAGACTGGTCGAGCGGGACGGGCCACTTGACGCCGATGTCTGGGTCGGCCAGATTGACGAAGCTGTATTTGTCGTAATCGTCTGCGCTCCAGTGCTTGTTGACGCTGTACAAATAATAGGTATCGGGCTCTAGGGTCTGGAAGGAGTTAGCTACCCCCTGCGGCATAAATACGGCCTTTTGACTGTCTAGTTCTAGGGTAACAACTTTGCCAAAGGAGGGGCCCTTGCGCAAATCTACGTAAGCCACGAACACTTTGCCTTTTACGACCGAGATATATTTTGACCAAGGCTCAGCGTGGAAGCCGCGGATTACGCCGACCTCTTTGTTGTAGGACAGACTATTCTGGACGACGTTAAATGTTTCTGGCATGCCGGCAGCCATAAGCTTGGCTTTTTGATATTTCTCTTGAAAATACCCTCTGTCGTCGCCCACATAGGTGATATCAAAAATCAATAGACCAGGTATGTCGGTAGTATGTCCGGTTACTTCGGTGGTTGGTACCCCCATCTTCCTGCCTCCTTTTAAGATTTAGCCTTGGTATTATACAAGCCTTTGTCTCGTTGCAGGTCAAAGCGTTCGGCGTAGGCCTTCCACCATGATTGGTGGGCTTTGTACCAGTCAACCGTCCTTTTAATGCCTTCTTCGAACGAGACGCTTTGTTTCCAGCCAAGCTGTTTTTCGATATAGCTGGGGTCGATATCGTAGCGCATGTCGTGGCCCGGTCGATCAGTAACAAATTCGATATAATCTTTGGGTTTGCCAAAAGCCTCCAGTATAGCTTCGGCAACCTGTATGCCGTTGCGCTGAGCAGCGCCACCGACGCAGTAGGTCTCGCCAACTTGGCCTTTATGGATAGCAAGATCAATGGCCGAGCAATGGTCATCCACAAACAGATAGTCTCGAATAGCCTTTCCGTTGCCGTAGACAGGTAACTTTTCGTTGTTCATAAGCTTGGCAATAAATACCGGAATGACTCGACCAGGTGAATCCCAGGGGCCGTAGTTATTGGAGCAGTTGGTAATAGTAAAGGGCAGGCCGTAACTCTCGCCGTAGGCGCGGACGATGTGGTCGCTGGCGGCCTTAGAAGCCGAGTAGGGACTGCGGGGGCTGTAAGGAGTTTGCTCGTTAAAGCGTTCTGGGCTACCAATCTCGAGCGTGCCAAAAACTTCGTCGGTCGAAACGTGGTGGAACCGCTTTACACCTTGCTCTATTGCGGCGCGAGCCAACACATCTGTACCCATGATGTTAGTTTGTAGGAATGGACCGGGATCGGCAATCGAACGGTCGACGTGGGTGTGGGCCGCAAAGTGGGCTACGATATCCACGCCAGCCAACAGTTCGACCATTTTTTCGTAATCACAGATGTCAGCCTGCACGAATGTAATTTTGTCCTCAATCTCCTGTAGCCTGGCGCGGTCGCCGGCATAGGTGAGGGCGTCAACCACCACCACTTTGTAGTCGGGGTATCTATTGACGATGTAATGTACAAAATTCGAACCAATAAACCCCGCGCCACCGGTAATAAGTATTTTCTTCATAGTAGTATTCTATCGTATTTAAAACACATCAACGGATATCTTACCAAGAATGTCCTCGAAAGTTTTTACTATGTCCTGTTCTAGTGCCTCGGCTTCGGCGTCAAGCTTTTCCTTGGTGGTTTTCTGTAATCGCCCCTTCACGATAGTGTAGTATTTCATTTTTGGCTCGGTGGCCGAAGGGCGCACATGAATTGCGGTGCGCTCATCGTCGGATAAAAAGAATGACAACATGTCGCCCTTGTCCCAGTCGCGAGTCCCTAGGAGCTTACCTGTTTGGCCATCTTGGACTTCTCCGGTTAAACGATCGATACGTTTCACTACGTCGCGTCCACCGATTTTTTTAGGTAACTGCTGGCGCAGTGCTGCCATAGCCAGGTTCATACGATCAAAAGAACCAAAGCCTTCTATGAGGCGGTAGTAAAGGCGCTCGGCATAGTATCCGTATTTTTGGTAGATTGATTCCAGTAGATCCATAGGAGTAATGTTTTGTGTTTTGCACCACGCACCCATCTCGGCGGCAACCACTGCGGGTGTTTCTGCGCCTTTGTCGCGGTAGTCGTTGCTAAATAGATATCCAACGCTTTCTTCGCAACCAAAAACAAACTGTTTGTTTTTGGATAGGTGTTCCATGCGGTCGCCGATGAACTTAAAGCCCACTAGTAGGTCGCCAATAACCTCGGCACCGTAATCTTCAGCAATGTCGCGCAACAGTTCAGTGGTTACCGATGTTTTAATAACGACTGGTTGCGCAGGCAGTTTGTTTGCCTGCTTAAGGGCATTAAGGTAGGAATAGCCCATAAGCACCGCTCCTTGGTTGCCACTCATGTTGTGCCAGTTGCCGGCCTTGTCGGGTACGGCTAGGCCAAGACGGTCGGCGTCGGGATCAGAAACAATAACAATATCGGCCTTAACTTTTTTGGCCAGAGCTATCGGCTCCTTGTACACAACGGCAAATTCTGGATTAGGAAAGTGGCCTTCTACATTGGGGAAATTGCCATCCAGGCTCTCCTGGTCTTTAACCACGCTTATGTTGCTAAATCCTAGTTCTTTTAATACTGGATACACCGATTGTGAACCCACGCCGTGCAATGGAGAAAAGACAATGTGCACATCGCGCAGGCCGTTTACCGAGACCTTGCTAGCCGACTTCGCAAAGGCTTTGTCTACATCGTCGCTAATATAACGAATCTTGCCTTCCTTGACGGCTTGATCAAAAGGCATCTTTTTTATTGTTTTAATGGAAGCGAATTCGGCTTCGATCTTTTGGGCGACTTCTGGCAGCATTTGTATGCCGGCATCATCGTATAGTTTGTAACCATTAAATTCTGGCGGGTTGTGACTGGCCGTAATAACAATGCCGCCGGCCAGATGCAAATGGCGGACGGCAAACGAAAGTTCTGGTGTAGCGCGGTAGTAGGCAAAGATACGCACAGACACGCCATTGGCAGCTAGCACTCGGGCAGTTTCTTTCATGAATTGTTCGGAATTTAGGCGGCTATCGTAAGCAATGGCTATACCATGTCCCGCTTTTTCTGGGGTGTGCTTGAGCAAAAAGTTGGCGTAAGCCTGGGAGGCCCAACGTACGGTGTAGTTATTAATTCGGTTGGTGCCAATATCCATAACGCCGCGGATGCCACCTGTGCCGAAAATTACTACCCGATAGAATGCGTCCATCAGGTCTTCCCAATCATCGTTCTCTACGCGTCTGATTAATTCTGGTGCGAACTCCTCAAACTCGGCTTCGGTTAGCCATCTGGTAATCTCTTTGTGAGCGTCTTTATTAAGCTTTTTCTCTTTCAGGGCATGGGCTAACCGAGTTTTCAGATCGTTTGTCAGAGTCATGTTTACTATCATACCGCATGCCATTGTGGTTATTTGCTATGATTAAGGTCATGAAAATCATTGTCGTTGCCGGCGGGCAGGGTACAAAATTGTGGCCCTACTCGCGTGAACATCAGCCCAAGCAGTTCCAGCCAGTTTTTGGAGATGTATCGTTGTGCACGAAGACGGTTACTATTCTGCTTAAGAAATTTGCCGCAGAGGATATTTTTATCTCTACGAAGCGCAAATTTATTAAATACGTTTCCGAACAGGCACCGCAAATCTCCTTAAGGAATTATATTGTCGAGCCGGACACACCCAAAGATACTGGCCCTGGTCATGGCCTGGCCTTCTTGCGGCTCAGTGTCGAGTATCCCAATGAACCATTCTTTTTGGTCCAGGTCGACTGCGTTCGCGAGCCGGAAGCGGCCTTTCTGCAGATGATTGAGGATGCTGGCAAGCTTGTTGAGCGCGACAAGAAGCTACTGAGTGGTGGTATGAAGGCCACCCGACCCGTAATGGGCAATGACTACTTGCGCCTAGGGGAACGCATTACTGGCACAAAGCAAGAGATCTATCAGGTGGCCGAGTTTATGGGCCGCCGTACCAGCGTCAACGAAACGATACACCTGATCGAGAACTTCCATGTGGTACTCCACACCAATCATTACTGCTGGTACCCTGGCTTGATGATCGATGCCTATAAGAAATATCGGCCGGATTGGCACAAGGCTTTCATGAAGATGAAAGAGGCGTTTGGCAAGCCCGGCGAAGACGTGGCGATCGAGAAGATTTACAACAACATGGAAGCTGGCTCGACCGAGGAGGTTACCCGACACCTTATGGAAGCCGGCGAAGTGGGGATTGTGTTGTTGCCTTTTAGGTGGACAGATGTCGGCACCTGGAGCTCGGTCTATGATTTCTTTGTTGACGGCTCGGGCTCTGGCAATTACGAGGACGGCAATATTGTTACTGACGCGACCACTGGTTCGATCATAAAAACCAGCAACCTAAAAAAGTTAGTTGCCGTGGCCGGTGTAGAAGATCTGGTGATCGTCGATACTGACGACATACTGCTTGTCGTCCCCAAGGATAAACTCGAAAAAATTAAGGATATCCAGCAATTGCTACGCGACCAGGGTGCGGTTGAATATCTGTAGATTATTCGACAGTAACCGATTTAGCTAGGTTGCGTGGACGGTCGACGTTATAGCCTTTGGCAACGGCAACGTAGTACGAGAACAATTGCATAACGATAGCCTCTAGGATGGGGCTGGTTTGTTCCATGGTTTTTGGAATGTAAATGACATCGTCGGCATGCTTGGCAACTGTCTTCTCGCCTTCGGTGGCGACGGCAACAATGCGTCCGCCGCGAGCTTTGATTTCTTGCATGTTACTGCAGGTTTTTTCTAGAAGTGGCGAGTCGGTAGCCAGAGCAAAGGTGGGGAAGTTTTCGTCGATCATCGCTAGTGGGCCATGTTTCATCTCTCCGGCCGCGTAGCCCTCGGCGTGAATATAACTGATTTCTTTTAGTTTTAGAGCGCCTTCTAGTGCGCAGGGATAGGAATACCGTCGGCCGATAAACAAAAAGTCGCGGTAGTTTTGATAGTCGTGGGCGATCTTTTTAATTTTGTCGGCTTGACTAAGGATGTGTTCGGCCTTGCCAGGCAGGGATTCGATTTCTTCGAGCAGGGGTTTGTATAGTTCGTTGCGCTCTTTGGATAGATTGAGGGCAATCAGTAGCAGGACGGTCACTTGGGCAATGAAGGCTTTGGTGCTGGCTACTGCCTGCTCCGGACCAGCATGGCAGTACACGCCGGCATCAGTCATGCGGGCAATGGTACTACCAACCGCGTTGACCACCCCAAGCCTTAGGACACCATAATCCTCTACCTTTTTAAGCGCGGCAATCGTATCGGCGGTTTCGCCAGATTGCGATACGGCTATTAAAGCGGTACTGCGCGAGAAAGGCTCGTCCCGATACTTAAATTCACTGGCTAGTTGTACTTCTACGGGAATGCCAGCGATTTCTTCAATTAGGTACTCGCCAACCAGGCTGGCGTAATACGAGGTGCCACAAGCCACAATGACAATACGGTCGATATATTGTAGCTGCCCGGCGACACTCTCGAGCCCGCCTAATTTGACCATATTGGTGCTCGCGTTACTGCGGCCCAGGCTAGCCAGACGGATAGTCTGCGGCGCTTCATAGATTTCTTTGAGCATGAAGTGCGGGTAATCGCCGAGGTCGACTTGGTTGACATCAAAGTCTAGGTGCTCGGTTTCACGCTTGACGGTTTTGTCGTGGGTGAGGTCGGTGATTTTATATCCGCCGGCAGTCACAACGACCATTTCGTTGTCTTGGACGTAAATTACCTCTTTCGTATGCTGGAGAATGGCTGAGGGGTCAGAGGCAACGATACACTCATTCTTGCTAATACCAATGACCATCGGGCTGGAAAGACGCACTGCGAACAATTTATCGGGTTCATGGGAGCTCATAGCCAAGATGGCATAGGCGCCACGAATTTCGGCCATGGCTTTAACGAACGCTGTTTCTAGTGAGCCGGTCTTTTTATAGTGGTAGTCAATCAGGTGCGGTACGACCTCGGTGTCGGTCTCGCTGGCAAAGACGTAGCCTTTTTTAATCAGCCATTCACGCAGTTCCATGTAGTTCTCGATAATGCCGTTGTGGGCCACAAAAATGGTTTTATCGGTGTTGCTGTGTGGATGAGCGTTAATGATTGATGGCTTGCCATGAGTAGCCCAGCGAGTGTGTCCGATGGCTAGCGGCGACTTGGGGAGTGCTGCCTCCTGCACCATTTTTTCTAGACCGTCAACGCGCCCCACCTGTTTGAGGAGCGTCGGTTGGCCATGTTCATCGCACACAGCAATACCAGCAGAATCGTATCCGCGGTACTCCAGCCCTTTTAGCCCAGCGAGCACAATATCCGTTCCGTCTCGATTACCTACGTAGCCTACGATTCCACACATATTTGCTCCTAATTTAGCGTTGTATGCAAATTATTCCTTAAATTATCTCTTGTCAAGTGTTTGCTGCCAGCGCCAGGCATCCCGTACGGCGTCTTCTAACGTCTTTTCTGCCCGCCAATTCAGTTCTTGCTCGGCCTTTGCAGCAGAAGCATAATAGGCGACTGGGTCACCGGCTCGCCTGGGTCCCATAGTGTGGGGTACTCTAATGCCGTTAACTGACTCGAAGGTGGCGATCATTTCTTTAACGCTTGTGGGATGACCAGTACCGACGTTATAGACATGGTATTTACCAGTTTTGGTGGTGGAAATTTTGCCGAGGGCCGCGACATGAGCCTTGGCCAGATCAACCACATGTATATAATCTCGCTCGCAGGTTCCGTCCTTGGTGGGGTAATCGGTTCCAAAAACGGTAACAGGGGGTAACTGGCCGGTCACTGCCCGCACAATAATGGGCAATAAATTGCTGGGCTGGGTTTTTGGTGTTTCACCTAGTA
>Ga0111539_10002830_pt1 | contig 23065 bp, 26 predicted proteins | sample RhiMethybrSRZTD1_FD_79667 | JGI IMG/M metagenome (GOLD analysis project Ga0111539, IMG submission 79667) | Populus rhizosphere microbial communities from Tennessee, USA - Rhizosphere MetaG P. TD hybrid SRZTD1 (version 2) (version 2) | ecosystem: Host-associated > Plants > Roots > Rhizosphere >...
CGCCCACGCGGCGCCCGCGGGCGGCGCCCCCACGGTCGCGGACAGCGCCGAGCGGGTGGTGCCGTCGGTCGTGAACATCTCGGCGATCCGGGTCGGTCGGGAGTTTCGACGGGAGCCCTTCTTCGACGATCCCCTGTTCCGCGACTTCTTCTTCGGGCCGATGCAGCCGCCGCGCTCGGGTCCCGAGCAGAGCCTCGGCTCCGGCGTCATCGTCTCGGCCGACGGCGTCATCCTCACCAACAACCACGTGGTCGAGCACGCCACGGAGATCCAGGTCAAGCTGCGCGACGGACGCGAGTACAAGGCGAAGCTCATCGGCACGGACCCGAAGTCGGACGTGGCGGCCCTGCGCCTCCAGGGCAAGATCGAAAAGCTCACGCCGCTGCCTTTCGGCAACTCGGACCAGCTGCGGCTCGGTGACGTCGTCCTGGCGATCGGCAACCCGTTCGGGGTCGGACAGACCGTCACGATGGGCATCGTCTCCGGCCTCGGCCGGGACGGCATCGGGCTCGCCGACTACGAGGACTTCATCCAGACCGACGCGGCCATCAACCCCGGCAACTCGGGCGGCGCGCTGGTCGACATGCGCGGCCAGCTGGTCGGCATCAACACCGCCATCCTGAGCCGCAGCGGCGGCAACCAGGGGATCGGCTTCGCCATCCCATCGAACATGGCCCGCCCGGTGCTCGACGCCCTCTTGCACGGCGGCAGTGTCGCGCGCGGCTGGCTCGGCGTCAGCATCCAGGACGTCGACGACAAGCTCGCCTCGGCGCTGGATCTCGGGGTCAAGCGCGGCGTCCTGGTCTCGGACGTCAGCAAGGGCTCGCCGGCCGCCAGGGCGGGGCTCCAGCGCGGTGACGTGATCGTGGCGATGAACGGCGAGGAGATCGCCTCGACCCGCAAGCTCAGAAACCGCATCGCCGCCGCCGGCCCGAAGGCCGCGGTCACGCTGGAAATCGTCCGCCACGGCGCGCGCAAGAAGCTGTCGGTCGCGCTCGAGCCGCTGCCGGACGCGCTCGCCGGGCCGACGAGCGATGCCCCGGGCGAGGGCGCGCTCGAGGGCGTGTCGGTCTCGGCGCTCGATGCCGCCACCCGCCGGCAGCACTCGATCCCGAGCGAGGTCGACAAGGGCGTCGTGGTCACCGCGATCGAGCCGGGCAGCCCGGCGCTGGCATCCGGCCTGCGGACCGGTGATGTCATCGTCGAGGTGAACAAGAAGTCGGTCGACTCGGTGGCCGCGTTCAAGAAGGCCTATGCCGCCAGCCGCGACGCGGTCGTGCTGCTGGTCCAGCGCGGCGGGGCGACCATGTACATGGTGATCCGACACTGAGAGGTTGCGATGCCGATCTACGAGTTCCGTTGCGACAGATGTGACAGCCTGTTCGAGCAGATCCTCCCCATCGACGCTCGCGGCAAGAAGCGCTGCCCCGAGTGCGGCAAGCCGGCACGCCGGGTCATCTCGCGCTCGTCATTCCAGCTCAGAGGGAGCGGCTGGTATGCGACGGATTACAAGCCGACCAGGAAACCGGCTGGCGAGGGCGGCAACGACTCCGGAAAGGGGGCAGGCGATGGCGCGTCGAGCGCGGCGAGCAGCTAGGCCGAGGCGGTCGCGGTGCGCGACCTCGTGGGCGCCCGTGGCGTATGTCGCGGTGCGCGACGCTGCCGTACGACGCCGGATCGTCGATGCGCTGCACCGCGGCGGCTGGGCGGTGGTCGAATCGGCGACCGGGTATCACCTGGTGCAGGGCCTGGCCGGCCCCATCCTGTACGACCAGCCGTGGCTCAGGCCGAGCCTGGTCGTCATCGACGCGCTGTCGCCCGGCTGCTCGGGGCTGTCGGTGGCGCAGGGCCTGCGCGATCTCGGGTGGAGCCTGCCGATCGTGCTGCTCGCCGAGCGGTCCGTCAGTGCGGCAGCGGACGGCGTGCACGTGGTCGAGCCGGCGATCGCGGTCGAGGTCGTGAGCGCGCTGGCCTCCGCGACTCACACGGCGGCCGGCCCGGAGCGCATCTCCGCGTAGCGATCGCCGGGACCACCGATCTCGAGGAGGCCGGTGGCGCCGAGCGCGAGGCGCGGCGCGCCGGTCAGGCGGGCGAGGGCGGCGCCGAGCCGCGAGCGGGTCGGCCGCGCTCCCCTCCGCACGAGCTCGGCGCAGAGCGCCTCGGCTCCGTCGGCCGGCGCGATCTCGATCGAGCAGCCGGACTCCTCGCTGGCGACCGCCGCCGCCACCGCCGCGCACACATCGGAGACCAGGAGGGCGCCGGCCGCGCGCTCCGCGAGATCGCCGGGCACCACGATCCGCTTGCCGGCCGCCAGGTCGGCGGCCGCGCGATCGTCGACGTCGATCACCCGTCCGGCGCGCAGCACCAGATAGGAGACGCCCGATCGGCGTAGCCCAAGCAGATCCGGATCATCCGCCGCTCGCGCGGTCACCAGAATGAGCCGGGACGGCCCGGCAGCGGCCACCTGGCGGACCAGCGGCTCGAGCGATGACCCGCCGTTCGCCGCGTGTCCGACCCGGGGTAGGGCCTCGACGTGCACCAGGTCCGCCGGGCAGACGGCCAGGCGCATGAAGAGATCGCCGGAATCGACATCCTCTGGCGCGAAACGGGCCACGTCGAGGCCGCCGTCGAGTAGCCCCTTCGCGATCTCGCTGACGATCCGCCGGTCATTGCCTCCGACAAGCACCATGGGCGCCTCCTGGTGATCATGTCGCTCGATAACCACGCGGCGTCTGCCGTCAAGAGGAGCCAGGTCGGGACCCTCGACGGCCGGCATTTCCGCCGTGCTCTCCATCCATTCGGCACCCTCGTTGGCACTCTTGACACGAGATTGCTGGTGATTATGTTTCGCCTCGTCGAGGCCGAATCATGTGTTCATTCGGACACTTGGCCGCAAGGAGGACACCATGCTCGTGAGACGGGTCTGGCCCTCGAGGCCGACGTTTGACAGCCCCTTTGGCGACTTCGGTGAGGTACGTCGGGAGATGCTTCGCCTCCTCGACACAGTCGCCGGGGACACGTTCGGTGACGTGGGCGCCGGGGTCTTTCCCCCCCTGAACATCACCCAGGACGACGACAACTTCTACCTGCGCGCTGAAGTCCCGGGGATCAAGCCGAACGAACTGTCGATCTCCGCGGTCCGGAACCGCGTCTCGCTGGCTGGCAAGCGCGAGATCCAGCGGGAGCACGAGCGGGTGAGCTACCACCGCAAGGAACGAGCGGAAGGCTCCTTCAACCGCACGGTGACGCTGCCCACCGAGGTCGACACCGAACGCGTCGATGCGCGGTACGCGGACGGCATCCTGACCCTCACCCTGCCCAAGGCGGAGGAGACGAAGCCGCGGCAGATCACGGTGCGAACATGAGTGCGCCCAGAAGACAGGAGAGAACCGCCATGGCAAGGGAAGCCAGAACGGATATCCAGAAGGCAGAGAAGGTGGGCGTGCCGACCGTTCCCGAGCAGATGCGGCCGGGGGCGGTCTACTCGCCCTCCGTCGACATCTTCGAGAACGACAACACGATCACGGTCCTCGCGGACATGCCGGGCGTGAAGGCCCAGGATCTCAAGATCGATCTCCGCGACAGCATGCTGACGCTGACGGGTCGTGTCTCGGCACCGGATGGCGCGAAGGAGTCTGACGTGCTCCGGGAGTACCAGTCGGGCACGTTCTTCCGGCAGTTCACGCTGTCCGAGGCCATCGATCAGGCGAAGATCGACGCCTCTCTCACCGACGGTGTTCTCAGGCTCGAGCTGCCGAAGGTCGAGAAGGCGCGTCCGCGCCAGATCACCGTCCGGACGGACTGACAGTGAGTCCGGACATGGCCCCTCTTTCTCAACAGCCGCTGGCTCGGAGGCGTCAGCTCGATGGAGAGGAAGACGTATTACATGATCCTCGGTGTCTCGAGCACCGAGAGCGATAGAGGAATCCGGGCGGCCTACCGCGACCTCGCCAAGAGGCTTCATCCCGATGTGGCGGGCGAGCAGGCGACTCGTTCCTTCCAGGAGGTCAGCGAAGCCTACGGCGTCCTGTCCGATCCGCAGCGCCGTCGCGAATACAACAGCAAGCTGAGCCGGGCCGAAGATGGCGGGATCGTCACCGTGCGACGATCTCCGCCAGAGCCCCTCGTGCGCGAGCCCGTCACGATCCTGGGGAACCGGGACGGCATCCGCCCCTCCTTCGAGGCAATGTACGATCGCTTCCTCCGGAACTTCACCGGCATCGGCGTCCCGAAGTCCGAAGAGCTCGAGGGTCTCAATTTCGAAGTACTGCTCACGCCGGAAGAGGCGTCTCGTGGGTGCGTCGTGCCCATCGGCGTTCCCGTGTTCAGTCGCTGCCCGCAATGCGGAGGGTCGGGACATGATTGGACGTTCCCGTGCGCATACTGCCAGCAACAGGGAATGATCGAGGGCGAGGAGTGGTTACCGATCCGGATCCCGCCAATGGCCCCGTCGGGATCCATCTACGAGATTCCGCTCCGGGGCCTCGGCATTCACAACTTCTATCTTCGCCTCCACGTCTTCGTGGCGGCGCAGCCCGGATAGGGGCGGAAAGGAGCACGAGACATGTGGTGGGAATGCAGTGAATGCGGCGGTCACATCGAACGCGCTCGCGCCCCAGCCCTCTGTCGAGAGTGTGGAACCGCCGGTGTCATCTTCGTGCCGTTGGACGTCGTCGACCCAGACGCCGGCGATCCCGAGGCGGATAGCCTGCGCGCTGTCTGGCTGAGGGCGGGTCTCGAACAGACGCGAGTGAGATTGGCCGCGTAGGATGACCAGGCGCGGGCAACCGACCGAGGTCGACCAGGCCGATGTGCGGATGGATCTCAGTCATCTGCGCCGCGAGTCACGGACCGCGCTGGAGCTGGCCGTCGTCGCAATGGCACCGTCAGAGCTCGTCGATCGGCTCGCGGCCGCCGCTGGCCTCCTCGAGGCTCTGGTGGAGCTGCCGACCGACAGCGCGCCGGTGATCGCCCTCGTGCCAAAGCTCGTGACCCGCACGCGGCGCGCCCTCGAAGACTGGCGGAGATGGCACCACGAGTATCTGGAGAAGAAGATCCCTCGAGGCTGAAAACGATCGTGGATGGGCGACGACGACCCAACCGGATCGGGAGGTTCTACGATGAACCCGGCAGAGCCGACTCTCGAACGAGGTCGCGCGCCAGCTCTCGGCCAGGGCGACGTGCGCAACGCGCCGGTGGCTCCTGGCCTGGAGAGGATGCTATCGGGATGCAGTCTGTCCCCCGGCTACGGAAGCGGAGCGGCCTACATCTATCGCGCGGGAACTGCTCCTGCCGCCCCGCGCCGCAGCATCGCTCGCTGGGAAGTCGATGGCGAAAAGCGACGCCTCATGCTGGCCATGGGAGCTGCACAGCGCGAGCTCGGTGAGGTGCAGGAGCGCGTGCTTGCCGAGATCGGGGAAGCTGAGTCGGAGATCATCGGTGCCCACCTCGCGCTGCTCACCGATCCGACCTTCATCGCGAGAATCGAGCGCCGCATCGAGACGGAGAGCATCAACGCCGAGCACGCGCTGGAGCAGGAAGCCGATGCGGTCGCGGAGGAAATCCGTCATCTCGGCAATGCGTACTTGCGGGAGCGCTCGCACGACGTCGCCGACGTCAAGAACCGCCTGTTGAAACACCTCGGCAATGGCTCCGCGGCAGTGCTCGAGCAGCTTCCTCCAGGCACGGTCGTGGTGGCGCGGGAGCTCTTGCCCTCGGACACCCTGAATCTCGATCGGGCACATGTCGTCGGGCTGGTGCTCGAGGGTGGCGGGCCGACCAGTCATGCCGCGATCCTGGCCCGCTCGATGGGCATCCCGGCGGTCGGGGGCATCGACGGGTTGTTCACACACGTAGCGGACGGGCACTGCATCCTCGTCGACGGCGAACGTGGTGAGGTACTGGTCAATCCCGATCCGGCGCAGGCGGCCGAGTTTGCCAGGTCGCGGGGAAGCTATGACCGGGACTTGTCGCGACTCGTGACTGACGAACGGAGAGAATGTGTCACGCCCGACGGTCATCCGATCGCGCTGATGGCCAACATTGGTCGACCGTCGGAAGTCGACCAGGTTCGGCGCCACCACCTCGCCGGCGTCGGGCTCTTTCGCACCGAGTATCTGTTCATGGAGTCCCGGGAGCGGCCATCACTCGATGCACAGCGTGATGCATACCGCGCGGTACTCGGACGACTCGCTGGCCTCCCAGCGACGATCCGAACCTTCGATCTCGGTGGAGACAAGCGACCGCAATTCGCGACCGATGTGCTCAGCCGCAGCTCGGGCGGCATGCGGGGTCTTCGTTTGTCGCTCCGAGAGAGCACGATGTTCCGCGTACAGCTCCAGGCGATCATGGAGGCCGCCGAGGCAAGTGATGAGGTAGCCATCCTGCTGCCGATGGTCGCGAGCGCCGAGGATCTGGAGAACGCCATCAGCATCATTGACGAAGTCGCCAAGGCCGTTCGTCGACAGCGGCCGCGTGTCGGCGCGATGCTGGAGACGCCCTCCGCGCTCTTCGAGCTCGACGACATTCTGAGCCTGGCCGACTTCGCCTCGCTGGGAACGAACGATCTCACGCAGTTCATGCTTGGTGCGGATCGGCGCACTGTCGCGTCGCTCAGCGACGACGCAATCTTCCAGCCCGCGCTGCTCTGCGCTTTGCGACACGTCGCTCAGCGCGCCGAAGCTCACGGGAAGCCGGTCACGGTCTGCGGGGAGGCTGATGGCGATCCGCTGGTCGCGTGTCTGCTGATAGGGCTTGGTCTCGAGCGTCTGAGTATGAGCCCCGCCCGCGCCGCTCGCGTCCGCGCGGCCGTTCGAAGCCATCGCCGCTCCGAGCTCGCGCAGGTCGCGGCACGTGCGGTCGAGGCTCGCACGCGATCGCGGGTGGTGGCAATCGTTCACGAAGCTCTGGCAGAACATCGATCGAGCGCCGAGACTTGACGGTGGCTGATGAACGACAGCGAACAACCTGCGGTGAAGGACGCGCATGCTCAGCATCCGATCGCCAGCGCGTGGCGGCCGACGTTTCGCAAGATCGTGTCGGCGTTCGTCGAGGGCGACTACCGGCTGGAACGGGGCATCGAGGCGGTCGAGCCGGTCACCGAGGAGAGGGTCAGCCAGATCAGGCAGTACATCGCGAAATACGGCGAGAAGCTGGTCGAGCTACCCGATGAGACGTGGACGACCTCGGTGGCTCAGTGGATGGGAACGCACTGGGAGGTGCTGGTTGACCTGTGGACCAAGGGCGAAGGGCGAAGCGACTTGGTGCTCGACGCCAGGGTCTACGAATCGAAAGAGGGGTACCGCTTCGAGGTGCATGCGGTCTACGTTCCGTGAGGTGCAACGACGTTTCGTTGCAACCACGTTGCAACGAAACGACGCCGGCTGAAAAAGCAGAAGGGGTTCGGCAGCTTTGGCGGAAGTGCACGGGAATCGAACCCGCCGTGGCGCCGCTCTCACGGACCACCATCGGTTTTGAAGACCGAGCCCGGCACCAGTCCAGGACGCACTTCCGCCGGGGAATCTACACGAATTCGGACTGCCAGGCGTCGAAGTCGGCCTTGTAGCGGGCCTGGGCGGCGGCGACGAGCGGGGCGGGGTCGTCGATGGGGTCGAGGTTGAGCTCGGACTTGAGCCAGCGCTGGTAGGCGTCGTGGTTCTCGCGCGGCACGTGGTCCTTGGCCTTGTAGTAGGTGACGCCGTCGTGGTCGACCATCGGCTCGACGTCGTAGGTGAGGAGGCGGAGGAGCTGCGAGACGTCCTCGGCGACGACGTGGACGCCGCCTTCGTCGCCGAAGACGATGACCGGCATCTCGCTCGTCTTGGCGCCGGGCCGGTGGGCCCAGAGGGCATAGAACGAGCCGCCGCCGGTCGCCTGCGCGAATGGCATGAGCCGCGAGAGGAAGCCGTCGGCAGACGACCACGAGCGCAGACCGCCCTTGTCGTCGGCGAGGAGGCCGAAGCACTCGGAGTACGACTCGAAGCCGTGCTGGTCCTGGAAGGCGAGGAGCTTGGCGAGCGCTGGCGGAACGTCGCCGCCGGCGAAGTTGGTCGCGAACTCGGCGAGGGTCGTCATCCCTCGGTTGTATCACCTCGCCCGGGCGGCGGGCGGCGGGCGGCGGGCGGCGGGCGGCGAGCGGCGCGCGTCAACAGCCGTAGGCGATGGTGCTGCAGGTGCCGTCGGTGCAGGCGGGGGCGACCTCACCGTCCTTGCACGGGCGGAACTTCTTTCCCTTCTTGGAGCGCGGCCGCTTGATGGGGTGGGAGTAGGGCAGCTTCTCGACCCAGCAGTCCTCGACCGATGTGCAGGCGATGGGATCGAGCCAGCTGAAGTGACAGCGCTGGGGAACGTGGGAGTCGCAGTCGCAGCGCGGGCCGATGGAGCGGTTGGGGCGGAAGTCGTCGTCGCGTCCGGGCGTGCAGCGGCCGGCAGCGCGGTCGAGCGCGCAGCCCTCGGTGTAGGTGCAGTCGGCGTCGACCGCGACCTTCGGGTGGCTGGGGCCGGGCCGGAGCGAGCAGCGCTTCTCGAAGCAGACGCATGTGCCGGTCGGCTCCCGCGACTCCTTGCAGCCGGGCGAGGTCGGGACGCTCGCGGCGGCGACGCAGCGCTGCGGGTTGCACGGGTCGTCGAAGGCGCAGTCGCCGTCGCCGGCACACGCGCTCTGATCGATCGGAGGCGGCGCGGGCAGCGCCGGGGCGCCCGGCGCGGCGCTGGCGTCTGACCGAGCGGCGGCTGGCGCGGGATCGCGATGCGGAAGCGGTTCGTCGTCGCTGCTCGTCGGCGCAGCCGCCGGCTGTCGCGTGTCGGACGAGCTGCTGCAGGACAGCGAGACAATGACGACCAGCAAGATCGCGCGTTGCACGGCAACAACGTACCACCGGTCGCCTCGCCACGGCGCACTGCGTTAACTGGTACGCGAATTGAAAGTGCCGGCGTGGAGAAAGGAAGGAACATCTATGTCGTGCACAAGGATCATCTCGATCGCCTCGCTGTCGTTTGCCGGCGTGGTGGCATTTGCGGGTGGAGCGCGAGCGCAAGCTCCCGATAGCCCACCGGCGGACAAGTCGGCCGACAAGTCGAAGGCCAAGATGGAAGACGAGTCGCAGAAGAAGTCGGAAGACAAGTCGCAGGGCACGTCGGACGGCAAGTCGGAGGAGGAGAAGGGGGATGGCAAGACGAAAGACCAGACCATGGCAGCGAAGCACGTGGTCGAAAGCGAGGTTCACTTCAACTTCGACTCGGCCGAGCTCAGCGCGGAGGCGAAGTCGGAGCTCGACGAAGCAGTGAAGTGGATCGCCGACAACCAGGCCGGACTCATCATCATCGAGGGGCACGCCGACAAGGTCGGCGGAGCGCCCTACAACAAGGAGCTCGGCGCGAGGCGGGCCGAGAACACCAGGGCCTATCTCGAGTCGCACGGGGTCACGGCGGACCACATCCGCGTCCTGTCGTTCGGCGAGGCGTTGCCGGCGGAGGATACCGAGGGGCCCTCGCGGGTGAATCGCCGCATCACGTTGCTCGCCGTGCAAAAGCTGCCCACGCCTCCTGCGCCCCCGGCTCCGCCTCCGATCGAGAAGAAGGTGTATGTCGACCGCACGGTCGAGGTGCAAGTACCGGCCAAGCGGCACATGCTGGGGTTCGATATCATGGCGGGTGGCGGCGTCACGACGTTCCTCGACGACCACACCAATGACCGGACCGACGCCGGTGGGATGTGGACCGCCCGCGTGATCGGCTTCACGCACAGCCTGATCGGCTTCGAGGCGGCGTACGTGGGAAGCACGCAGAACCTCGAGGCGTTCGGCCTCGACGCCAACGCCAGCCTGATGGGCAACGGCCTGGAGGGCAACGTCCGGCTCAACATGATCCGGGGCAGCGTCATCCAGCCGTTCGTGTACGCCGGGGCGGGGTGGACTCACTACCAGGTGAGCAACAGCGACATCCAGACCTCGTCGCTCAGGGACGACGCCGACGACGTCTTCTCGCTGCCGGCCGGCGTGGGCGTGGCATTCCGCTTCCCGCGGTTCACGTTCGACCTGCGCGGGACCTACCGCGGCGCCTTCGGCGACACCATGCTCAAGAACAGCGACAACGACACCCAGGGGCAGAGCAGCGGGCTGGAGAGCGTGGCTGGCACGGCGCAGCTCGGTGTCGCCTTCTGAGGTCGCCGCAGGTGGAAGCGCATGCCCCTCCTGGGTTACTCAAGGGGGGATGCAGCTCGCGTTCGTCCTGACCAACTCCGCCGGGCTGCCGGAGGCGAACGCGATCGCCGACGCCTACGCCGATGTGACGACGTCCCAGGGCGGCCGCCCGATCGTGTGGGAAGGCGGCGGCGACGGTGATCCGGACCAACGCGCCGTGACGGTCGGCGGCGCGTCGGTCGTGATGGCGGCGATGCCGGCGCCGGTCCCGGACGGTGAGGCGGAGGAGGCTGTCCGCCTGAGCCTGTCGGCGCTCGGCACCGGCTGGATGCTGCCCGAGCATCGATTCCACATCGTGGTCGCCGCGACCAACCTCGGCGAGGGCAGCGCCGTGCCGGCGCGGTGCGACTTCACTCGCCTGGTCGCGGCGGTCGCGCGCGCGTGCAGCGCGGTCGGGGTCTACTGGAGCGGGGCGTCGGCGACCCACGAACCGGAATTCTTCTTCGACACCGCGCGCGACGCCGAGCTGCCCATCGCGCTGTGGACCGGGGTGAGCGTGGCGCGCGACGGCGCCGAGCGGGTCAGCCTGCTCAGCCTGGGGATGGGTCAGTTCGGGATGGACGAGCTCTTGCTGACCGGGCCGATCGAAGAGGCCGGGGTGGCGATCGAGATGTTCTTCGACCTTCTGGCCTATGCCGTGCGCCGCGGGTCGACCGTGCAGCCGGGCGAGACGGTCGGGCGCACCGACGACGAGCGCATCGAGGTGTCGGAGACCGAGTCACCGGTCGACCCGGAGGCGCGCGTCTGGCGGGTCGACCTGCCCGACTGAACGCCCGGCGCCCGCTAGGGTCCGGCCGCCGGCGTCGACCGGGAGCCCAGCAGGCGGGCGACCACCTGGTCGGCCGCACCCTCGTCGCGGCCGCCGCGCGCCACCACCTCGGCCACTTCCGGCGGCTCGTAGGGCGCGCCGCCGCCCGGCAGGTCGGGGGCCTCGCCGCCGCGCGCCCGGGCGTACAGTCCCTTCGGGTCGCGCGCCGCGCACTCCTCCGCCGACACCTCGAGGTAGACCTCGATGAAGCGCGGCGCCATCGACCGCGCCCGCGCGCGCTGGGCGACGGTCGGTGCGGTCGCGGCGACCACCGCCACGCAGCCCTGCTCGGCCATGAGCGCGGCCAGCCCGGCGAGCCGGCGGTAGAACTCGTCGCGCTCCGCCGGTCGGTAGCCGAGCTCGGGGGCCAGGATGGGACGCAAGGCGTCGCTGTCGAGGACGACGGCGACCGCGCCGAGCGCGACCATCCGCTCGCGGATGCGAGTCGCCAGGGTCGTCTTGCCCGAGGCGGGCAGCCCGGTGAGCCAGACGACGGCGCCCTGGTTCACGGAAACAGCTTTTCCACCGAGTCTGGGTCGAAGCGCTCGGACGCCAGCGCGCTCTCGGCCAGGGCCAGGAGGGTGTCGCGCACCGGCGCCGCCACCTCCGGGTAGAAGCGGGGGCAGGCCATGACGAGCGCGCGCCAGGCGAGGAAGGGCGGCGCGACCTCGAGAAGGTCCGGGTCGGCCCGGCGCCCCTGGTAGATGCGCCAGAACCGCCGCCACAGCGAGCCGAGCCCGGCGCGCCAGCTGGCCGGATGGTCGAGCGCGAAGAAGACGTAGTTCAGCGCCATGCAGGTGACGTCGTCGGCCGGGTCGCCCACGCAGCCGCGGCTGGCGTCGAGCGCCGCCAGGGCGCCCTCCTGGTCGAACAGGACGTTGAACGGATGGAAGTCGCCGTGGATGCGGCTGAGCCGGGCCTCGCGGCCGCGCAACCGCCATCGCCATTCGGCCGCCTGACGCTCGATGGCGCGCAGGCGATCGGGCCCGGCCGCCGGCGTGTCGGGCGGGTAGGCGTCGATGATGCCGAAGACGCCCTCGCCGTGCCCGACCAGGTCGCGGACCGCGCGGGTGTAGAGGGTCGGGCTGGCATTGGCCGGCACGTGCAGCGCGGCCAGATAGCCGGCCAGCTCGTCGCAGCGGGTGATGTCGAGCGCGTTCGCCTGGCCGTCGCGCGCGATCCGGCGCAGGTCCTCGGCATAGGGCGTGCCGGGCGCCCAGGTGGTGATCAGGTAGAACTCGCCGGAGCGGCGCAGCGACATCAGCTGGCCGTTGGGCAGGACGGCGCCCACGTCGAGCGCGCGGACGTGGCCGGGGATGCGATCGAAGGTGTCGAAGGCGAGCAGGAGCTGCAGGGCGCGATCCGACCGGCGGTCGTGGCCGAACTCGTTGGCCTCCGCCGTGTGCCAGACGACCATGCGCTCGGCGCCGTCCCGGCCGCGCAGCGTGATGCGCGCGGGGATGCCATATCCGCCGGTTTTCAAGGTGTCGTCGGTGTCCAGCTCGCCGCGCCCGGCGTCGGCTCCGAGTGGTTCGACCCCGGTGATGACCGCCCCGGGGAACAGCTCGGCGACCAGGTCCTCCAGTCCGGAGCTGGCCATCGCTCTCTCGGGTGGAGGCGCCGACTCCACCGTCCTGCGCGGCCGACGACGCCCGGACGAACCCATGGCTGTTCATCATGCGACCGCCGTACCAGCTCCGCCAGTACGATCCTGCGCCAGGTTGCGGGCCGCGCCACCGGACGCTTTGCGCGCACCAGGGCTGGCGAGCGCGCAAGCAATGCACATGTGGGAGGTTCACCGTGCCGCGGAGGGCGCCAGCCACGTGGTGAGCCCGATCGCGACCAGTGGACCGGCCACCACACCTGTCCCCGGCAACTCGACTCGCGCTCGCTCGACCCGCGCCTCGAGCGCGAACCCGGCCCGCGCCCCCGCGAGCGGCCACGACCAGGTGGCCGCCAGTCCGGCCACCGGTCCCGACAGGAGGTAGGCCGGCTCCTCGTGCCAGTAGCCGCCGTCGCAGCCGCCGACCTCGTGGCAGCGGCGGATCACCTCGCCGTCGCCCGACAGCCAGCGCCACTGGTAACCGCCGCGGGCGCGCAGGCCGATGCGCTCGCCCTGATAGAGGACGCCGGAGATTTCGAGGCCCAGGCCGATGGAGAGGAGCCCGTCGGTGTCGCGCTCGGGCTTCTCCGTGGTGAAGCTGCCGAACTCCAGCGGCGCCACCAGCGCGATCCGGCCGCTGCCGATCCCGAGCCCCACCCGCATGCCCCAGCCGGGGCCGAGCTCGTCGCCGAGCGCGCCCACCGGGTGGTTGGAGACGCCGGCCATCTCGCCCGCCGGCAGAACCCGATCCGCCGCCGCCGGCCGGGCAGCGGCTGCGACCATGAGCGCGACGGCCACCGCGACGCCGACCCGGACGCTCACGACGCCACCATCAGGCGGCGCAGCGCGGGATGACCCGCCGGCAGGCGCAGGTCGGCCAGCGCCGCGCGGCGCGCGTCGCGCACCCGGCGCGCGTCGGCGCGGGACAGGCGCGGGGCGAGGAACCGGTCCACCGCGCGCGCCAGGCGAGCGTGGCGCCGTTCGTCGGGCGCGATGATCGCACTGGCGGCTGCCAGGATCGGATCCGCCGCATTCGCCGCCAGCCAGGTGGCGACCAGCGCGCCGAATGCCTCGCGCACGCAGCCCTCGGCCGCGTTCTCCTCGGCGATGGAGCCGGCCGAGCGGGCGCCGCCTCCCGACACCACGACCGGAGGCGGCTCGGCGCCGAGCGCGCGGGCCAGCCCACCGACCAGGAGCGTGTGGCGGACCTCGTCGGCGGCGGCGGATCGCGCGGCGGCGACCAGCGGCGGCGGCGCGCCGAGCTCCGCGAGCTCGCCGGCCAGGCGGAGGAACGCGAACACCGAGGCGTGCTCGAGCTCGGCACAGCGGGCCAGGTGGGCGCCGAGGGCGCCGCGCGCCGGCTCGGCGCTCGGGGTCCAGTCGGCCGGCCGCCGTCCGCACGCCTCGGGCGGATAGCTGTAGGTCAGCTCCACCTCGGCGACGCGGGCGTCGAGGTCGCGGAACCGGCACTCCTCGATGATGACGTAGCTCGGGTCCTCGCCCTCTTCGGCGAGGATCTTCTCGCACAGCGGATCGCACGCTGCGTCGTCGGCGCGGCAGGCCGCCACCAGCGGGCCGAACGGCTCCCGATCCGACGCGACGCGCACCGTCTCCTCGATCCCGGTCGCGTCGTCGCAGCCGAGGAACGCGGCCGAGATCGGGACCGATGTATGCAGGAGCCGGCGCAGGACGGCCACCAGGCGGCGCCGCGGGAGGACTGTTCGCACGCCGCGGCGCAGTTGCAGCCGGCGTGCCGCGCGGGCGAACACGTACTTGCGCGAGCCCACCTCTCGCGACCACGACAGCGATGTCCGACCCCCGCGATCCGGCGCGGATCGCCCGTTCGTGACACCCGGACGGCCTGGCTCCATACTCGTGATGTGCTCCGCAGCTCGCGGCGAGACACGCTGTCCGTCTGGGCCGCGACGCTGGCCATCCACGGGCTCGCCCTTCTCTTGTTCGCCTGGCACCTCCGAGAGCGGCCGGCGGCGGTGACCGATGCCACGCTGGAGCACCCGACTACCGATCCCGGGAGCACGGCGCCCAGCGCCGAGGGTCTGATCGATGTGTCCGACCTCGCCGAGGTGGCCCTGATCGACGAGTCGGCGCTCGGGGCGCTCCTCGAGCCGCGCACCGGCAACGCCGACCAGGTCGGCAGCGACGACAGCCACCCGTTCCCGGCGGCCGCGATCGACCTGCCGGGCGTGCGCGCGGCGGGCCGCGGCGGCGGCGCCGAGGTGGCCGGCCCCGACAGCTACACCGGCCGGCGCGACCCGGACACCCTGCGGGTCCAGCTGTGGAGCGATCCGTCGCGCTACCTGGTGCCGCACAAGCGGACCGGCGACGCGCGCACCTCGGCCAGCCCGGAGTGGCTGGCGCGCCGCGAACAGAGCGGCTACGGCGATCGCGAAGCCCGCCGCCGCGCCAGAGACGGCGCCCCTCGGGCGGTCCTTGGCGACGCCGGCGCGACCGGCACCGGCGGCCTGAGCCCCGATGCCGAGCGCGTCTGGCGCGACGCCGACCCGCGCTTCGACGGCGGCCGCGCTCCGCTCCTGGCCCAGGAGATACCCGGCGCCACCCGGCCCGGCCAGCGGCCCATGGTCGACACCGGGGCTCGCGCGACCGAGGCCGAGCGCGTGGCGGCACTGCGCGATCCGGTCGACTCGGCCTCGGCGTCGAACGCGCGCACCCCCGGTCCGCTCGAGCTCAGCCGACCGAGCTCGGGCGGCCGCGCCCAGGACGGCGGCGTCGACCGCGCGCGGCCGGGCGCCGGGCCGCTGGCCGACTCGCAGAGCCGCGGAGACGGCACCGCGGCCAGCACCGCGCAGCTGCCGGTCGGGCGCGGCCGCGAGTCCTTGCGCGCGGCGCGGAGCGATCCCTACTTCCGCCGCTTCTTCGAGCGGCTCGATCGCGAGATCCGATTTCCCCGCCAGCTCGCACTCGCGCTCGAGCAGGGCGAGGTGGTGGTGACCTTCAGCCTGTCGGTGAACGACGGCGCGATCGGCCAGCTGCAGGTGGTGAAATCGAGCGGCTTCGCCGAGTTCGATCAGGAGCTCAAGCGGGCTCTCGGCGCGGTCGGCCCGCTCGGTCCGGTGCCCCGCGCCCTGCGCGGCCGGTCGGACCGCCTGGTCGTCATCGCCCCCTACGCGTTCAAAAGCCCCTTGATCCGCTGACCCACCTCCGGATTTTCGGCGACCCGCCCGACCTCAAGTGGCGGAAATCGCGCGCCACAGTGCCGGGCCGGAGCACGCGAGATGAGGTGCTTCGCGCGCGCCTCCCCTTATAATGAAGGGTGGCCCTCGGGGACCGGCTCGAGGGTGATTGCTCCGCCTGGAGGTTCTTCGAGAGGTGACGCGCCGAGGTCCCACGAGCGGCCGAAAGAGAGCCAGGAACACGGCTCTGCTCACGCTGGCCGCGGTGTCGATCGTCGGTCACGCGGCGGTCATCGCGTTCGTCCAGGTCGAGACGCCGACGTTCGCCGGCGTCTTGCCGACCGTGATCAAGGCGACCGCGTGCACCGGCCCGAACTGCCCGCGCGAGCTCGAGACCAGCTGCGAGGCCGACATGCTGCTCGCCGCCGGCGCCCGGCTCGGCCTGTGTCCCTCGCCGTTCGGCGACGACAAGTGCGTCCAGGGAGTGCTCTCCCGGCTGGAGCTGGATCTCTTCCAGTGCCGCCAGGACCCGGCGATGGCCGGCCTGGCAGCCAGCCCATCGAGGAGATCGCCGAGGAGCTCCTGCCCAGGCCGCTCATGCCCGACGTCAAGCCGCAGGACGACGTCCAGGCGGCCGAGCTCATCGAGAAGGAGGTCGCCGACAAGATCGAGCAGGCGCAGAAGGAGGTCCAGCGCCGCGACGTCGCCGGTCAGGTCGTCGAGATCACGCGTCCCCAGGTCGAGATGGCGCCCGACCAGGCCCGCTACCTGTCGGAGTTCGACTCCAAGACCGAGAAGCAGACCGTGGCGCGCGGCTCGACCGAGGCGATGGTCGAGCGTCCAGCGCCGCGCGAGCTGCCGCCGACCGCGAAGACCAATCCCGACGATCCGACCGCGCCGCCGGAGAAGAAGGTCCCGCCGACTGCCGAATCGGCGAGCAAGGCGCCGGGGCAGGGGGCGGGCTCGTCGCCGAGCTCGCTCTCGATGCGCGGCCCCGGCAGCGCGAACGAGGCGCCGGCGGCGCCCAGGACCGCGCCCGGCACCAAGGCCGGCGAGAAGGACGTCACCGCCGACGGCATCGCGGCGCGCGCCGGCCAGGGCGGGCTGTGGACGCGGGCCACCGGCCGCGAGCCGCCCGGTGGTGGCGAGGTCGCGGGCGGCGGCGAGGGGCCCAAGCCGACCCCCAGCCTGCGCCCCAGCGAGGAGCTGCTCGAGCGCGCGGTGGGCGGCGGCTCGGTCGATCACATCGAGGACGCCGACGAGGGGGAGTTCACCTCGCTCAACTCGCGCAAGTGGAAGTACGCCACCTTCTTCAACCGGATGAAGCGCCAGGTGGCGCAGAACTGGCACCCGGACCAGGTCTACCTGCGCCGCGATCCGAACGGGAACATCTACGGCACGCGCGACCGGCTCACGGTCCTGCGCGTCTCGCTCAACCCGAACGGCTCGGTCGCCAAGATCTACGTCGCCAAGCAGTCCGGCGTCGACTTCCTCGACGACGAGGCGGTGCGCGCGTTCAACGAGGCGCAGCCGTTCCCCAACCCGCCGGGCGGGCTGGTCGATCCGCGCTCGAACCTCATCACCTTCAGCTTCGGCTTCCACTTCCAGATCGGCGGCGATCGCAGCCGCTGGAAGGTCTTCCGCTACCAGTAGCCGGCCAGCCCGCCGGCCCGGCTACTCCTGCGCGGCGAGGAGCTTCTTGTAGTCGGCGGCGGACAGCAGCGCGTCGGCCTGCGCCGGCTGGCTCATCTCGATCTCGATCAGCCAGCCGGCCTGGTAGGGATCCTCGTTGATCGCCTCCGGCCTGTCGTGGAGCGCGGCGTTCACCTTGACGACCACGCCGGTGACCGGAGCGAACAGATCCGACACCGCCTTCACGCTCTCGACGGTGCCGAAGACCTCGTCCTTCTTCACCGCCGCGCCCTCCTTGGGCAGCTCGAGCTGCGTCACGTCGCCCAGCTGCTCGACGGCGAACCGCGTGATACCGATCGCGGCCCGGTTGCCCTGGACGCGGGCCCACTCGTGCTCCACGGTGTAGCGAAGTTCCTCGGGGATATCGTTACCTGCCACATCATCCTCTCTGGTAGAAGGCGCCCTTGACCACCTGCGCGCCGACGTCCTTGCCGCGGCAGTCGATGGTGAGCTCGGTGCCGGGGGCCGATCGCGCGGCCGGGACGTAGCCCATGCCGATCGCGCCTCCGACGGTGATGCCGGTCGTGCCGCTGGTCACCTGGCCGATCGCCTGCTCGCCGGCCGGGCGCGCGCGATCGACGATGGAATAGCCGTGCCGCGCGATGCCGCGCCCCTCGATGCGGAAGCCGACCAGGCTCCGCTTCACGCCCTCCGCCTTCTGGCGGACCAGCGCGTCCCGGCCGATGAAGTCGCCGGCGTCGAGCTTCACCACCCAGCCGAGCCCCGCCTCGAGCGGCGTGGTGGTCTCGTCGATGTCGTTGCCGTAGAGGCAGAGCTTCGCCTCCAGCCGCAGGGTGTCGCGCGCGCCGAGCCCGATCGGCGTGCCGCCGGCCGCCACCAGCGCCGACCACAGATCGGCCGCGCGTCCGGCCGGACAGGCCAGCTCGAAGCCGTCCTCGCCGGTGTAGCCGGTGCGCGCCGCCAGGCAGGGCACCCCGGCGATCTCCGCGCGCTCGAACCGGAACCGCTTGACCGCCGCCAGGTCGGCCTGAGCCAGGCGCGCGACCGTCGCGACCGCCTGCGGGCCCTGCACCGCGACGAGCCCGGTCGCCTCGCTCTCGTCCACCACCTCGGCGATCTCGCCCGCCTGCTCGCGCATCCAGGCCAGGTCCTTGCCGGTGTTCGAGGCGTTGACCACCACCATGAAGTCGTCGGGCCCGCGCCGGTACACGATGCAGTCGTCGACGATGCCGCCGTCCGGGTAGCACATCACCGTGTACATGGCGGCGCCGTCGTCCAGCTTGCCGACCGCGTTGGTCACCAGCCGCTGCACACCCTCCGCGGCGCGCGGCCCGCGCAGCGCGACCTCGCCCATGTGCGAGACGTCGAACAGCCCGATGCCCGAGCGCACGGCGCGGTGCTCGGCGATGATGCCCTGGTACTGCAGCGGCATCTCCCAGCCGCCGAACTCGACCATCTTGGCGCCGGCGGCGACGTGCAGATCGTACAGCGGTGTCCGTCGGAGGGAGGACAAGGCGGCCAATCCTATAGTCTCGTGTGCACCTTGCCAATGGCGGGGTCGCGCTCGCGGCTCGCCACCTCGAAGTGCGCGGTGCGCGGCGCGTGCAGGACCGTCGCCTCGCGCCAGCGTCCGAACGGGCGGCTGCGGCGGAACACCGTGACCCTGAGGTCGCCGACCTCGGTGTTGGCGCAGAAGGTCGGCTCGCCGTCCGGGTCCTCGTACTCCGCCATCACCATGTCCTCGGGCCGGCAGCTGAACTCTCCTTCGACCCGCGCCATCGGGCTGGCGGCCGAGAACCGGTAGAAGCCGGTTCCGAAGCGGCCCCGGTTGAGCGGCATGTTCGCGATGCGGTTGAAGCGCAGCTCCTCGCCGTCGAGGTACAGGGACAGGACCGTGAGGGGTGGCGTCACGCGGCCGCCCTTCTTGAGCCGCGCGGTCAGGGTCTCGATGGCGGCGCCCGGGTGGGCCTCGAACGCGGTGGCGCGCCCCCAGGCCCAGGCGTGGGCGTGCTTCCGGCCCCAGAGGTGGGTCTGCCCGCCCGGTTCGCCGTCGAGGTCGAGCCGCTTGCCGTCCACCTCGATCCAGCCCTGCATCGCGACGTCGACGTTGGGCGAGAGGACCGTCGAGTCGCCGAGCGAGCCGCGCTTGCCGAACGAGCGGTAGAACAGGGACGGCAGGTGGCGGTGGGTGCGAGGCGCCGGGCTCCACGACAGGTCCCAGGCGGCGCGGTGGCCGCCGCCCTCGAGCGCGCCGCGCGCGCGGTCGTGCCGGAGGAGCGCGCCGGCGATCGACACCGCGAAGGGATCCGCCTCGGCCACCATCTCCGAGATGGGGAAGGCGCGGTGCATTCCGAAGGTCCGCTCCGGCCGCCGCGCGTCGAAGTGGGCGAACCACAGCTCGGCGCGGGCCTCGCCCGCCAGCGGAGCCTCCATCGTGTAGCGGATCCAGGTCCCGGTGGCGCTGGCCCGGTGGTTGAACGTGAGGTACCAGACCTCGTAGTGGCCGGCGGTCCGGCCGTCCCAGCGGCGGACGTTGTCCGGCTCGCTCGGGCTGGAGAACGGCGGCGAGGTGTCGGCGGCGGGCTGGGGGACGGGCATGGGTGGGCTCACGAGGGTGGGAGGGCTGGGGGGACCGGCTTGCCGATGATCCGGGCGCCGGCGGCGCCCATCAGGCGGCGCGGCATCAGGCGGCTGAGGACGTGGGTCGCCTTGTTGGCGCCGCCCGGCACCACCACGCGGCGGCCGCGCAGCATGCCGCGCAGTCCGACCACCGCGCAGCGCTCGGCGCTCATCATGCCGGCGCGCGCCATCTTGCCGAGCTTCTGCCCGGCCACGTCGGAGAACTCGGTCCAGGTGCCGCCCGGACAGAGGCAGGTCACCCGGAGGTTCGTGTCTGCCAGCTCGGAGGCCAGCGACCCGGAGAAGCCGAGCACGTAGGACTTGCTGCCCCCGTAGTTGGCGAAGTAGGGCACCGCGACGAAGGCGGCGGTGGAGGCGACGTTCATGATGTGGGTGCGTCCGGGGCGGGCCAGCAGGTCGGGCAGGAAGCGGTGGGTCAGCTCGACCAGCGAGAGGACGTTCAGCTGGAGGAGCTCGGCGTGGCGCGGCCAGGGGGTGTCGGCGAAGTTCTGGTAGGCGCCGAAGCCGGCATTGTTGATGAGGATGTCGATCGGCCCGAGCGCCCGGACCGCGGCGTGCAGGCGCGCCGGGCCGGCCGGATCGCCGAGGTCCTCGCGCACGGCGCGGGCCTTCACGCCCGCCGCCGCCAGCGCGCGGCACAGTTCCTCGAGGCGCTCGAGCCGGCGCGCCGTCACCACCAGGTCGCACTTCCACGCCGCCAGCTGGCGCGCCATCGCCGCTCCGATGCCGCTCGACGCGCCGGTGACGAGCGCGGTCTTCCCGGACAGGTCCGGCATGGCCCGAACCTACCGCAAACCAGGTAGCATCTGGGGCCCATGCCGAGAATCGCAGGACTCGAGATCGAGACGGACGAGCGCATCGGCCAGGGCGGATTCCTCACCATCCGCCGGCTCATGTTGCGCAACCGGCGGGAGGACGGCTCCCGCTCGCGGCTCTACCTGTGCGACATGCTCGAGCGGCCGATGGGGCTCGACGCGGTGGTGGTCGCCATCTTCACCCGCGCGCGCGGCCCGGTCGAGGTGCTCCTGCGCGATGCCCTGCGCCCATCGCTGGTCCTCGGGCGCGGCGGCTCGAGCCCCATCGCGGTGGCCGACACCCGCGACCGCCTGCGCTTCCCGGAGCTGGTCGCCGGCATCATCGAGGCCGAGGACAAGGGGGAGGAGGGTATCCGCCACCGCGCCGCCCTCGAGGTGGCCGAGGAGGCCGGCTACCAGGTGCGCGCCGCCGACGTCGTCCTGCTCGGGGCCGGCAGCTTCCCGGTCCCCGGCATGATCGCCGAAAGGTGGTGGCTGACCGCCGTCGAGGTCGCCGCCCCCGACCAGCAGCCCGCCCCCCAGGGAGACGGCTCGCCGATGGAGGAGGGGGCCGAGTCCCGCTGGATGCCGCTCGACCAGGCCATCGCCGCCTGCGTCTCGGGCGCCATCGAGGACGCCAAGAGCGAGCTGACTCTCCGCCGCCTGAAGGACCACCTGTCCTAGAATCTCGCTGATGCCCCCGAGCTGGCTCCTGGCCCTGTCGATCGTCCTCGCCGCCTGCGGCGAGCCCCACGTCGTCCTCCAGGCGGCCCGGCCCGACGCGCCGCTTCCCGAGCGGGAGAAGAGCTACCAGCACCTGCAGCCGGCCGCTACCGGGCAGACGGTGGTGGTGAACCAGAGCGACGGCTCCATCAGCGCCCACCGATCCTCCGTCATCCTGGCGAACGGCCAGACCGTGCACCATCCCGAGGACATGATCCCGGTGGTGGCCGCCGACAGCCCGACCGCGGAGGCCGGCCGGCGCCACCAGCACCACGACCGGTGGGACTCGGTCGGGTGGACGCTCAGCAGCGTCGGCGTCCTGGTGGCCCTCGGGTCGATCGCTATCCCGGTCATCGACGAGCTCGACAAGGCGAACCCGAGCCCGGACATCTGGTGGACCGGCGTCATCGCCGGCGCGGTGGCGGTCGTCGTCGGATCCGGGATGTCCTACTACCACGGCTCGCGGGCGCGCGACGCCAAGGTCGCGGCCTTCGCGACCTACGACGCCTCGCTCCGTGAGTACCTCCACCTGTGCGTCGCGGGGACCCGCCTGGTCGACTGCAGCAGCGAACCTGCGCCGCCCCCCGCAGCTCCGCCCCCCGCAGCTCCGCCCCCCGGCGCGGGCGCGGAGTGACATGAGGTTGCCCGAGGGCGACGAGTTCGGTCATTCACCGTCGGGCTTGTCCGACTTCGACCACTCCTCGAGCTTGCGGTAGAGGGTCTTGCGGTCGAGGCCGAGGCGCTGGGCGGCGCGGGTCTTGTTGCCGCCCTCGTCGGCCAGGACCCGGTTGATGTATTCGCGCTCGAGCTCGTCGAGGGACAGGCGGCGGGCGACCGCGCCGGCCAGGACGTCGCTCTCGCGCGGCTCGCGCACCTGGTTGGGCAGGTCGTCGACCTGGATCTCGCCGCCCTGGCAGAGGGCCATGCCGCGCTCGAGGACATTGCCCAGCTCGCGCACGTTGCCCGGCCAGTGGTAGGCGAGCAGCACTCGCTGGGCCCCCGGGCTGAGCCGCGCCGGGCGCTCGCGGCCGCGCTTGGCCGCCGCCCGGGTCAGGAGGTGCTCGGCGAGCGGCACGATGTCTTCCGGACGCTGCCGCAGCGGCGGCAGGGCCACCTCGATGACGTTCAGCCGGTAGTACAGGTCCTCGCGGAAGCGCCCCTCGGTCATCATCTCCTCGAGGTCGCGGTTGGTCGCCGCCACCACCCTCACGTCCACCGTCTGGACCTTGGGGGCGCCGAGCGGCCGGATCTCCCCCTCCTGCAGGACGCGCAGGAGCTTGGCCTGGAGCTCGAGCGCGAGCTCGCCGATCTCGTCCAGGAAGATGGTCCCCCCGCTGGCCTCCTCGAACATGCCGACCCGGTCCTGGCGGGCGTCGGTGAAGGCGCCCCGCTTGTGGCCGAAGAGCTCGCTCTCGATGAGGTTGCCGGGCACCGCAGCCAGGTTGACCGCCACGAAGGGACCGGCCGCGCGGTCGGAGTTGTAGTGGATGGCC
>Ga0111539_10002833_pt1 | contig 23053 bp, 20 predicted proteins | sample RhiMethybrSRZTD1_FD_79667 | JGI IMG/M metagenome (GOLD analysis project Ga0111539, IMG submission 79667) | Populus rhizosphere microbial communities from Tennessee, USA - Rhizosphere MetaG P. TD hybrid SRZTD1 (version 2) (version 2) | ecosystem: Host-associated > Plants > Roots > Rhizosphere >...
GAACCAAGACCGTACCGGTTATGAGCCGGCTGCTCTGCCATTGAGCTATGGGCCCCGATCACCATGGTAGTTCAGGACTCAAGGAAGCTCCGGAGCTTCTTCGAGCGCGAGGGGTGACGGAGCTTGCGCAGCGCCTTGGCCTCGATCTGGCGGATGCGCTCGCGGGTGACCGCGAAGTCCTGCCCGACCTCCTCGAGCGTGTGCTCGCAGCCGTCGGACAGGCCGAAGCGCAGCCGCAGCACCTTCTCCTCGCGGGGCGTGAGCGTGTTGAGGACCTTGTTGGTCTGCTCGCGCAGGCTGAGCCCGATGATCGACTCCACCGGCGAGACGACCTGCTTGTCCTCGATGAAATCGCCCAGATGACTGTCTTCCTCCTCGCCGATCGGCGTCTCCAGCGAGATGGGCTCCTGAGCGATCTTGAGCACCTTGCGCACCTTGTCCACCGGGACTTCCATCTTGGTGGCGATCTCTTCGGGGCTGGGCTCGCGGCCCAGCTCCTGGACGAGCTGACGGGAGGTGCGGATCAGCTTGTTGATGGTCTCGATCATGTGCACGGGAATGCGAATCGTGCGGGCCTGGTCCGCGATGGCCCGCGTGATGGCCTGGCGGATCCACCACGTCGCGTACGTCGAGAACTTGTAGCCGCGCCGGTACTCGAACTTGTCGACCGCCTTCATCAGGCCGATGTTGCCTTCCTGGATGAGGTCCAGGAACTGCAGGCCGCGATTCGTGTACTTCTTGGCGATCGAGATGACGAGCCGAAGGTTGGCCTCGACCATCTCCTTCTTGGCGATGGCCGCCTTGCGCTGGCCCTCGCGGATGATGGCCATGACGCGCTTGATCTCGTCGGCGCGCGCGTTGGCTCGCGTCTCGGCGGCCTTGATCTCCTGCTGGGCCACCCAGATCTGCTGGGCCTTGGGGCTGGTGAACCGCTTGGCCGCTCGCAGGTGCAGGTCGTTGACCGCGCCGTTGCCCTGGGCGGCGGCGGGGTCGCGGAACGAGACGTAGATCAGGTTCTGCACTTCCTCGGCCGAGGGCCGGCGCCCGTTGGTCCACAGCTGGATCACCCGCTCGGCCCGCTCGATGTCGTCGAGCAGGTCGCGCAGGCGCTGCACGAGGCCGCGGCGCCCGGGATCGCTGTCCTCCCGGTCGATGATCTGGTTGCCGATGTTCAGCGCGCGCAGCTTGTCGAGCACCTTCTGCTGGCGCTGCTGGGCCTGATGCTCGATCCGCTTCCAGGCCGGCTCCTTGGCGCCCACCCGTACCTTGCGGCGGGTCTTGCCGGTGGCCTTGCCGCGCATCTTGCGCACGCGCTCGATGAGGACGTCGCGCTCGCGCAGGAGGCGGTCGACGTTGCCGAAGGCGTTCACCACCACCCGGGTGAGCTCGGTCTCCTTCTCCTCGGTAAACTCTTCCTCGTTGACGTCGACCACGTCCTTGACCGAGGTGTCGCCCTCTCGCAGCGTGTCGCGCAGCTCGCGGAACCGCTCCAGGGCCAGGTTGGTCGAGAGGATGGCGTTGGTGACCTGGTTCTTGCCCTCCTCGATCCGCTTGGCCAGTGCGATCTCACCCTCGCGCGTGAGCAGGGCCACGCGGCCCATCTCGCGCAGGTAGAGGCGCACGGGATCCTCGGTGCGGCCGACCGGACCGGGCGTGAGGTCGATCGGCTCGGGGCCGTCGCCGTCGTCGTCGTCCGGTGCGGCCTGCTGGGCGGCCCGGACCTCGGAGGGCAGGCGGCCGGCCTTGGCCGAGTCCACCACCTCGATGTCCATCGCGCCGAACATCATCATGATGTCGTCGAGCTGGTCGAGCGACACGACGTCCGAGGGCAGGGCGTCGTTCACCTCATCGTAGGTGAGGTAGCCCTTCTGCTTACCCACCGAGATGAGCCGGTCGAGCTCTTCCAGCTTGGGTTCTTCACTCATGCGTTGTGACTCCTTGGGACCTTGACGGGTCCGACTCCGACTGCAGGGCTGGCACACTCAGCGCTTGAGCAGCGCCGCCCACCAGCTCGTGCACGCCCGCGCCTTCCTGATGCAGCTCGATCACGACACTCGAATCCATCGGCACCGCGCTGGAGGCGGCCTGGCTCTGGGCCTCGGCCACGGTCTGGCTGACCGTGCGCAACCGGCGCAGCCGGCGCGCGCGCTCGAGCCGGCGGCGGAACTGCTCGATCGCCGCCGGGCGATCCGCGATGTCGCGCTCCTCGATCAGCAGCTTGGCCAATAGATCTCGCGTCTCCTGAGTCTCCATCTCGACCAGCAGCGACTCGGCGGGGACGTCCGGGTGCTGCTGCAGCGCGGCCACGATGACCCAGAGACTCTTGTGGGTGACGTCGGCCGCCTCGACCAGTGGCAGGAGCGCGGCGCGGGCCTCCGGCACGACGAGAAGGAGCGTGACCAGATCGGTCTCGAACTGTCCGGGTTGCAGCGTGGCGGTGGCCGTGCCGGCGGCCACCGGCCGCGGCCGCAGCGCGGTCTGCAGGCGCTGGGCCTCGATCCAGAGCTGGGTGGCGTCCACCCCGAGCTTGAGCGCGGCCTCGCGCGAGAGCGCGGCGGCCTCCTGAGCGTCGGCGACCTTGGCCAGCATCAGCGCCACGCGGTTGAACGTGTTGACGCGGCCGCGCGGCCCCGCCGTGTCGCTGTCGCTGATGGTGCGGTCGAGCGCGTACGACAGCAGGCTGCGCGCGCCCCTGATGCGTTCATCGAACGCCTCGGCACCTGACGCCCGGAGAAAGGTGTCGGGATCGTGGCCGGCGGGCAGCAGCGCGACTTTCACGCGCAAGGCCCCGGTCGCCTCGAACGTCCCGGCGCGATTCACGCCCCAGTTCAGGCCGCTGCCGGTCGGCTCCAGGAGCTCCTCGGCCCGCTCGGCGGCCTTGCGGCCGGCGGCGTCGGCGTCGAAAAACGTGACGACCTCGTCGCAGTACCGGCGCAGCACGGCCAGCTGCGTCGCGGTGAACGCGGTGCCGAGCGCGGCCACGGTCTCGGTGAACCCGTACTGATGCGCCATGAGGCAATCGACATAACCCTCGACGATCAGCGCTCGGTTCCGCTCCCGGATCGTGTCGCGGGCGAGGTCGGCGGCGTAGAGCAGGCTGCCCTTGCTGTAGAGCGGGGTCTCGGGCGAATTCAGGTACTTGGGCTGCTCGTCGCCGAAGCCCCGGCCGCCGAAGGCGACCACGCGCCCCTGCAGATCGCGGATGGCGAACAGCAGACGGCCACGGAAGCGATCGTAGACGCCCGGACGGTTCTCGCGCGGGACGACGAGCCCGGCCGCGACCAGCGTGTCTTCGGCTACGCCCTGCGCCTTCAGCGCCCCCAGCAGCACGTCCCAGCCCTCAGGAGCCCAGCCCAGTCCAAAGCGCCGGGCGACCTCGGGCGCGATGCCGCGCTCGTCGAGATAGGCGCGGGCCCGCTCGCCGCCCGCGGTCCACAGGCGCTCGGTGTAGAAGCCGGCCGCCAGATCCATCACGCGGAACAGCTCTTCGCGGCCCGAATCGGGCGCCCGGGGTCCACGGTCCTCGGGCAGCGTCACGTTGGCCTGCTTGGCCAGTGCGCGCACCGCCTCGGGGAACGAGAGGCGGTCCTGGCGCATGAGGAAGCCGAAGGCGTCGCCGCCCACGCCGCAGCCGAAGCAGTGGAAGATGCCCTTCTTGGGATTCACCATGAAGGAGGGCGTCTTCTCGCCGTGGAAGGGGCAGAGGCCTTTGTAGTTCTGTCCGGACTTCCTCAGATTGACGAAGCGGCCGACGATTTCGACGATGTCCACCCCGGCCCGGATCTCGTCGAGCAGTCCCGGCGCGTAGGAAGGCATCAGGAAACCTTGATCTCCGCCACGGTGGCACCCGCGCCGCCTTCGGCCGGGCCGCCATCGCGGAAAGACTCGACGAGCGGGTGATCGGACAGCACGCTGCGCACCGCCTTGCGGAGCGCGCCGGTGCCCTTGCCGTGGATCAGACGGACGTTCGCCAGGCCGGCCATGAAGGCATCGTCGAGGTACTTCTCGACCAGATCGCGCGCTTCGTCCGTCGTCCGCCCGATCAGCATCAGCTCCTGCGCGGTCGCGCGGACCGCCGGCGCGTCGGACGCTTCGCGGACGGTCGCGCGCCGCGAGACGGGCGCCGGCGTCGCACTCTCCGCGGCGCGGCGCAGCGCGCCGAGGGGCACGCGCACGGTCACCGCCCCGGCCTGCACCGAGGCCGTCTCGCCCACGACGCTCACGAGCTCCCCGCGGAGACCCAGATGCGCGGCGACGACGGTCATGCCCGGAGCCAGCGGCCTGTCGTCGGGCCCGGCCTCGGAGGGCGCCGGCGTCAGGCGCGTGGTGATCTCGCGCAGGCGCCGGCGGCTCTCGTCCAGCACGGGCCGTGAGCGCTCGCCGCGCTTGAGACGCTCCCACTCGGCGGCTACCGCCCGGCGGACGTCCATCACGAGGGCGGCGGCCTCGGCCTTGGCGCGCTCGACGAGCTCACGGGCCCGGGCGGTGGCGCTGGCCTCGGTCGCCTGGGCCGCGGCCAGGCGTGCCGCCGTCTCGCTCTCCCGGCGCTCCATCACCAGCGTGCGCTCGGCCTCGGTGCGGCTGGCCTCGTCGAGCCGGGCGATGAGGTGGCTCACGCGCGCGGCGTCGGCGGACCGGTGGCCCTGCGCGCGGGCGATGAGGTCCGGCGAGAGTCCGAGCCGGCCGGCGATGGCGAGTGCGTAGCTCTGGCCGGGGACGTCGTAGCGCAGTCGGAACGTCGGCGCCAGGGTGGCCGTGTCGAACTCCACCGAGGCGTTGCGGGCACGGGGCTCGCTGGAGGCGAACGCGCGGAGCGGCTCGAGGTGGGTGGTGGCCACCACCAGCGTGCCGCGATCGGCCAGCGTCTCGAGGATCGCCTGGGCCAGCGCGGCGCCCTCGTCGGGGTCGGTGCCGGCGCCCAGCTCGTCGACGAGCACGAGCGAGCGATGGTCCGCCTCGGCCAGCACCTCGCGGATCTGCTTCACGAACGCGGAGAAGGTGGAGAGATTCTCGGCCACCGACTGCTCGTCCCCGATGATGGCGTAGAGCGACTCGAACAGGGGCAGTCGCGAGCCCTCGGCGGCCGGTACGTGGCAGCCGACCTGGGCCATGAGCGCGGCCAGCGCCAGCGTCTTGAGCGCGATCGTCTTGCCGCCGGCGTTGGGGCCGGTGATGATCAGCAGCGGGCGCTCGGGCGAGAGCTCGACGTCGACCGGCACGACGCCGCGGGAGGGATCGCGCCAGGCCTGCGCCAGCAGCAGCGGATGACGGGCCAGACGCAGGGCGACGCGTCCTTCGCGATCGATCGCCGGCGCGGTGGCCTCCATGCGCTCGGCCGCGTGGGCCCGGGTCATCACCCAGTCCAGCTCGCCGATCGCCTCCACGAGCGTCTCGATCTCGCTCCGTCGGGTCCGGACCCCGTCAGAGAGCTCACCCAGGATGCGGACCGTCTCCTGCTCTTCTTCGCGGAGCGCCTGGACCAGCTCGTTGTTGGCCTCCACGGCCGCCTCGGGCTCCACGAAGATCGTCTGACCACTCTGCGAGCGGTCGTGAACGATGCCGCGCACCCGCTGGCGAGCCTCGGCCCGCACCGGCAGCACATAGCGCCCGTGACGCACGGTCACGAACCGGTCGGCGAAGAAACGGTCGCCCTCGGCCTGGAGCATGCGCTCGAGGTCGGCGACGATCCGCCGCCGCCGGTCGCGGACCTGGTGCCGGAGCGATCGGAGCCGAGGGCTCGCCCGATCGGTGAGGCTGCCGTCGTCTTCCAGGGCGTGGCGGAGGGTGTCGCGGAGGTCGGTCAGGCGGGGAAGGTGCTCGGCGAGCCGGGCCAGGTCCGGGCCGTGGGATTGCACGGCCTGGCCCCAGGCCCTCAGCCGGGGCCCGGCGTCGAGTACCGGGATCAGCAGCACCAGCTCCGCGCCCTCCAGCAGGCTGCCTTCCGTGGCACAGCGCCCCAGCACCGGCCTGATGTCGGCCATGCCGTCCAGGGGTGGGGGACCCTCGGCGCCCAGAGCCACGCGGGCTTGACTGGTGAGAGCGATCGCGGATTCAACGGCGGTGACGTCGGTGAGCGGGGTGGCACCCTGTGCGCGCTCCCGCCCCATCGGGGTTCGTGACTCCTTGGCGAGCAGGGACCTCACGGCCTCCCATTCGGTCCCTCGGTCCCAGATTCGGCCCACCCTTCGCCTCACTCGTTCCCGCACCGTCGGGGCGGGAGTGCCGGCGGTACAGTCCAAATCCCGGGATTAATCGGAGATACGCTCCCGGCGCTTGGCCTTCTTGCGAGCCGCCAAGGCCTTGCGCTTGCGGCGGACGCTGGGTTTTTCATAGTGCTGCCGTTTCTTGAACTCCGACAGGAGCCCGGCCTTCTCGCACTGCTTCTTGAAGCGCTTCAGTGCGCTCTCGAAGGATTCGTCGGGCTCGACGATAACCGTGGTCAAGCAGGTCCCCCTTCGTGATTCCCCTACGCCCTCGAGCGAGTGGATAAACGGAAACTATATACCATGACGACCCCACCCCAGCAATGCGGAGCCTCGCTCATCGCCACAGCGGCGCGATCACCAGCGTCACGACCGACATCAACTTGATCAGAATGTTCATGGACGGGCCCGCGGTGTCCTTGAAGGGATCGCCCACGGTGTCGCGCCTAGCGGGAGATGGGGGTCACGACGAGGTTGAGGACGCGGCCGGCGGCCTCCGCGACGGCGGCCTCCACCGCGGGCAGCTCGTCGGGCTCGAAGACGCTCAGCACGTGGTCGGGGACCTGTGCCTTGTGCTCCGGGCGCCCGACACCCACCTTGACGCGACGGATGTCGGTGGTGCCGAGGGCCTCGATCACCGAGCGGACGCCGTTGTGGCCGCCGGCGCCCCCTTTCACGCGAACGCGTACCGCGCCGAGGGGGAGATCAATGTCGTCATAGACGAGGATCAGACTGTCGGCCTCGGCCCCGAGCCGCCGCAGGGAGCGCGCGATCACCGGCCCGCACACGTTCATGAAGGCCAGCGGCTTGACCAGCGTGACGTCCTCGCCGCGCCAACGGCCCACGCTCACCAGGGTGCCGTCGTCGCGCCGCCAGGGCTTGCGTCCCAGCGGCTCCTCGGCGACGTGGTCCAGCACGCGCTGGCCCACGTTGTGGCGGGTGTCCCGGTACTCGTCGCCGGGGTTCCCGAGTCCCACCACCACGTGGGCCACGCCGCTTTCGGTCCTGCTACTTGTCCTTCTCGGCCTTCTCGGGACGCTTGGCCTTCTTGTCGTCGGCGGCCGGCGCCGCTTCCTCGCCTTCCTTCGGCTTGCGCTCCGTGAGCACTTCCGGCTCGGCCGTGACCGCCGCCGTTGCCGCCGGGGCCGCAACTTCCTCCGCCATCGGCGGCGAGACCGTCGCCACCGCCTGGCCGGGGTCGTTCAGCACGCGCACGCCGGCGGGGACCTGCAGCTGGGCAATCGTCAGCACGTCGCCGATGGCCAGCTCGCTGACGTTGGCGTCGATCTGCTCGGGGATCGCGGTCGGCAGGCACGACACGTCGACCTCGTGGAGGACCAGGTTGAGGATGCCCTGGGTGTCGCGCACGCCCACCGCTTCGCCGACGGGATGGATGGCGACCCGCACGGTGATCGGCTTGTCGGCCGACACTTCCTGCAGATCCACGTGGAGCAGGTTCTCGGTCACCGGATCGAACTGCATGGCGCGGATGATCGCCATGCGGCTGCCTGAGTCGCCGTCGAACTTGATCGTCAGCAGCTGGGTGGTGCGTCCGTGGCCCACCAGCATGCGCAGCACGGCCTTGGGATCGACCGTGACCGTCTCGTTCTTGGCGCCACCGTAGACGATGGCCGGCACCACACCCTCGCGACGCAGCCGCTTGGCCAGCTGCTTGCCTGTGCCCTCGCGGCGCTTGATGGTCAGCTCTTGCATCGGCATGTCCGAAGTCCCTTTCCTAGACGAACAGAGTCGAGACGGATTCCTCGTCGTGGATCCGGCGGATGGCCTCGCCGAGCAGCGGCGCGACCGAGAGCACGGTGATGCGGCCGGCGGCGCGCTTGTCGTCCGGCAGGGGAATCGAGTTGGTGACGAGGACCTCTTCGATGGGCGACGCCTTGATCCGGTCGATGGCCGGCCCCGAGAGCACGGCGTGGACCCCGCAGGCCAGGATACGCTTGGCCCCCTCGCGCTGCAGCGCCATCACCGCCTGCACGAGCGTGCCCGCCGTGTCGATCATGTCGTCGATGACCACCACGTCCCGGCCGTCGACGTCACCGATCAGGTGCATGGCCACCGCCGAATTGGGTCCGTCGCGGCGCTTGTCGATGATGGCCAGGCCGCTGTTCAGCCGCTTGGCAATGGCGCGCGCGCGCTCCACCCCGCCGGCATCGGGCGACACGACCACCGGATCGTGCAGGTCCTTCTTCTTGAGGTAGTCGATCATCACCACCGGGGCGGCGAACAGGTGGTCCACCGGGATGTTGAAGAAGCCCTGGATCTGCCCGGCGTGCAGGTCGAGCGCCAGCACGCGGTTGACCCCGGCCGCCTCCAGCAGGTCGGCCACCAGCTTGGCCGAGATCGGCGCGCGGCCCGCCACCTTGCGGTCCTGGCGGGCGTAGCCGTAGTAGGGCAGGACCGCGGTGACGCGGTGGGCCGACGCGCGCTTGAGCGCATCGGTCATGATCAAGAGCTCCATCAGCGTGTCGTTCACCGGCGGACAGGTCGGCTGCACGACGAAGACGTCGGCGCCGCGCACGTTCTCGTTGAACTGCACGAAGATCTCGCCGTCGGAGAAGCGCGAGACCTCGCCCTCGCCCAGCGGGACGCGCAGGTATTGGGCGATCTCCTCGGCCAGTCCCCGGTTTGCGTTCCCGGTGAAGAGCTTCAGCTCATACGCCATGGGCGCCTCACTCACGATGTGGTTGGGGCGGGAGGATTCGAACCTCCGAATACGGGATCCAAAGTCCCGCGCCTTGCCGCTTGGCCACGCCCCATCAAGTTGCCTTGATCCGGATCGCTGCCCCGCGCAGCGTCCGCACCGCCCAGCACTCCCAGGAGCCTCGCGTCACCCGCGCCCGGATCTGCCGTGCCTGCTCCCCGGAGCGGGCGATTCCGAATACCGTCGGGCCGCTGCCCGACATCACGGCGCCCAGCGCCCCCGCCGCCACCAGGGCCGCCCGCATCTGCTCGATCTGCGGGTAGGCGGCCCGGGCCGCGGGCTCGAGCCCATTGTAGAGGCTTGCGGCCACCCGGTCCGGCCGATGCGTCGCCAGGGCCCGGGTCACCAGGCGGGCTCGGTCGCCGTCCGAGTAGACCGCCGGCGTGACCCGACCGTACATCTCGGCGGTGCTGACCGGGAACTTCGGATTCACCAGCACGAGCCCGAGGGACGACCCGCCGAGCGGTGAGAGCGTCTCGCCCCGGCCGGTTGCGACCGCGGCGCCGCCGTACAGGAAGAACGGCACGTCCATGCCCAGTCCGACTGCGAGCTCGGCGAGCGATTCCACCGGCCAGCGTAGCTCCCATAGTCGATTGAGTCCGACCAGCACTGCCGCTGCATCCGTCGAGCCTCCGCCTAGCCCGGCGGCCACCGGGATCCGCTTCTCGAGCGTGATCCGCACGCCACGGTCCACCTTGGCCTGGTCGCGCAGCATCAGGGCCGCGCGGAGCGCCAGGTTCCGTTCGTCGGTCGGGACCCCGGGAGCGCTGGTGTGCAGTTCGCACACCGAGGCCTCCTCGAGCACCAGCCGGTCGGAAAGGTCCACGGCGTGCATCACCGTGGAGATCTCGTGATAGCCGTCGGGCCGCCTGTTGAGAACCTCCAGGGTCAGGTTGACCTTGGCCGCAGCATCGACCACGAGCCGACGGACATTCCCCGACCCCTTCGACAAGGTACGGAGGCTACCACGCGTCACTGACAGCGTCAACGGATCGGTCGTGTTTTCGCGTCTTTGGGGAGCATCAGGGCGAAGCGATCGGCCGGCAGACCGACTCCCACGGCGAGGCTTCGGTAGCGCACCGTGCCGTTCACCCAGCGCGAGGCCGCGGTGAGGTCGAAGCCAGTCAACTGGCCGGTGTCGTTCCGCTCATAGGTCACGGTCGCATCCGCCCGCCCGCCGATGATCTTCAGCTGGTTGACCACTCCGGTCTGGAAGTCCATCCAGATGCGCTGCTCGTGGACGGCGCCGACCAGGGACACCGACGGCCCCCTGGCATCGGCGGGCAGCATCTCGCCCATCCTCAGGTCGCGAGGCGGCACAGCGTACCCGGCCACCATGGCGGCCAGATCCTGTGCCTCGAACGGCAGCCCGAGGATCCGCGCGGTGGTCTCGGCCGTCGCGTCACCGACGACCGCCTCGTTGGTCAGCGCGTTGTAGCCGGTCAGCCGCCCGTCGTGCACGACACCGATCAGCATCGGCTGACCGAAGGGCGAGAGCGCCTCGAAACGGACGCTGTCGGGCCCCTTGGCCAGGATGACGCCGCTCAGCCGCTGCTTTTCATCACCGCGCTCCACGACGATGTCGGCCAGGGCGCGCAGGTCCGAGAACGCCTGCCAGCGGGCGGCGAGCAGTTCGACAGCGCGGCGGGCGTCTGCGCTGATCGGCTGGCGGGGCGGGGGCATCGCGATGGCACAACCGACCGCCAGCCCGGCGACGAGGAGGGCGAGGACGCTACTGCGAAGCCTTCGAGCGTTCACTCTGCACCCGCCGCATCTTCGTCCGCAGGTCGTCCAGCTTCTTCTTGACGCCGTCGGCGGCGGGGTCGAGCTGCAGCGCCTTCTCCCAGGCGGTGGCGGCATCCTCGTCGTAGCCGTTCTTGAGGTACGCGTCACCGAGGTGCTCGAAGATGACCGGGTCTTCCTTGGCCTTGTCGACCGCCCGCTTGAGCTCGCGCAGCGCGTCGGGGAAGCGCCCCTGCTGGTAGAAGGCCCAGCCGAGACTGTCGAGGAAATACCCGTTGTCCGGCTCCAGCGCCAGCGCCTTGTTGATGAGATCCACGGCCTCCTCGAGGTTCTGCCCGCGCTCGGCGAACATGTAGCCGACGTAGTTGTAGGCCTCGGCGTGCTTGGGGTCGATCGCGATCACGCTGCGGAACTCCTTGACGGCCTCGTCGAAGCGCTGCTGCTTTTCATAGACCACGCCGAGCTGGAAGCGCAGGTCCTTCTGCTTGTCGTCGAGGGTGAGACCCTCCTGCAGGGCCGCGACGGATCGCTCGTACTGCTTGGCCCGGAAGTGCGCCGTCCCGAGGTAGAGGAACAGGTCTGGCCGCCGGGGATCGATGTTGATCGCATCGCGCAGCAGCACGATGGCCTCGTCGTACTGCTTGGCCTTGCTGTGCAGGAACGCCAGCTGGACGCGGGCGTCGATCGAGCGCGGGTCAGTGCGGAGGATGCGCTCCAGCTCCGCCCGGGCGTCGGCGTCGCGGCCGGCGTCCATGTACGTGGTGGCCAGGAAATAGCGCGCCCGCAGATTCGAGGGCTCCAGCAGCACCACGCGGCGGAAGGCCTCGCTGGCCCGATCGTAGAGCTTCTGCTCGTAGTACACCGCGCCCATCTTCATCCACACGCGCGGGTCGCGCGGCGCGAGCTCGGTCAGAGCCTCGACCTCGGGCTGCGCCTCCTTGAAGCGCCCGAGGCGGATCAGCAGGTCGCCCAGCCGCTCGACGAAGGCGGGGTTGTCGGAGTTGGCCTTCACGGCCCGCCGATAGACCTCGATCGCCTCGTCGGTACGGCGCTGCGATTCGTACACGTATCCGAGCGCCGTCCAGGCACCGTCGTGATCAGGATCGAGCTCGACGGCGCGCGTGAGGCGCGTGATGGCTTCGTTCCAGTTCTCCGTCTCGATCGCCAGGCGGCCGAGCAGGAACTGCGCCTGGACGTTCTTGGGCTGCCGGTCGACCAGCCGCAGCAGGACCGCTCGGGCGCGGTCGTACGCCTTCTGCTCCACCAGGTAGCGGGCGAGGGTGAGGTACGCCTCTTCCGAATCGGGGCTCAGCGCGATGACCTTGTCCAGCTCCGCTTCGGCCTCGGTCCAGTTCTTCTGGGAGCGGTAGAGCTCGGCCAGCGTCAAGTGCGACTGGGCCTCGTTGGGCGACAGCTGCACCGCCTTGCGGGCGGCGGCCAGCGCCTCGGTTGGCTGATCGGCGCGCACCAGCCACTGCGCGAGCTGGCTCCACAGATAGGCCGAGTCGGGATCGCGGCGAAGGGCTTCCTGCATCGGCGCGATCGCGTCCTTGAAGCGGCCGTTCTGCGCCAGGATCTGGGCGACCGAGTACTGGTAGTAGGCCTCGGCTGACATGTCGCGATCGCGCGAGGACCGCCGCGGCGTCTCGGAGCCGTCAGATCCCGACCCCGCGCCGGCGGTGGCGCATCCGGCAAGCACGCCGGCCAGCAGCAGGAGGCGAACGGCGGTTGAGCCAAACATTATGGTTCCTGACCTCGGGGCCCCGCGCCCCACGCCCGGGCCATCAGGCGCCGGGCGGAGTGGGCGAGAGCCGGATCTGAGATCGCAGCGGCGGCCGCGTCGATCGCGCGTGTGTCGTCTTCGGTGAGTCGCGACCCCCGCGGGGCCGGACGGGCGAGTGGTGGCGCGTCTTCCACCGGTGCGGCGCCCAGGCTGAAACGAAGCGTCTGGATCGAGGGAACTTCCGCGTGCAGACGCGTGGTGAGCTCGGCGCTGCGCAGCGTGAGCTCGTGCAGCCACGGGGAGTTGTCGACCACGACGTGCAGGCACCCGTTGCTGAGCGCGGTCGGCCTCGCACGACGGGCGACGTCGGGTCCAACCAGCCCACCCCAGGTCCGCCGCAGACGCTCCACGAGCAGCCGATCCTCCAGCTGGGGCAGGGCGTTCAAGAGCAAGTCTCCGACGGCGCGGGGGGCGCTGCGCTTCATGAGCCACCATGATACTCCCGCCCCCCCGCGGCTGGCCAGCATAGGACTCCTCGTTTATAGTGGCCTCCACCATGGCAAAGCCGAAGCGCGGCGATATGTTGGAGCTCGTCATCGACGACCTCGCCTTCGGCGGCGAAGCCGTTGGACGGGCCGACGGGTACGTCATGTTCGTGCGTGGCGGCGTGCCGGGCGATCGTCTCCGAGTGAAGGTGACCGAGGCGCGCGGCCGCTTCGGTCGGGGCGTGATCGACGAGGTGCTGCAGGCTTCTCCCGACCGGGTGGAGCCGCCCTGCCCATATTTTGGGCGCTGCGGGGGCTGCCGACTCCAGCAGATCGCCTATCCCGCCCAGCTCGCGTTCAAGGAGCGGCAGGTCCGCGAGTGCCTCACGCGCCTGGGCGGCCTGCCGCCCTTCGAGCTGCGGCCGATCGTCGCGGCGCCGGAGATCTTCGGCTACCGCAACAAGATGGAGTTCACGATTGCCGGGGCCGGCCCGGCCGTCGGTCTGCACGCGGCCGAGCGCTACGACGTGGTGCTGGACATCGAGCGCTGCTTGCTGCAGTCGGACACGATGAACACGCTCCTCGACGAGTTCCGTCGTCAGATCCGCGCGCGCGCGCTGTCGGTGTGGGACCAGCAGACCGAGCGCGGCCTGCTACGCTTCCTGACCCTGCGGGAGGGGCGGCGCACCAGCCAGGCCATGGTCAACGTCGTGGCCTCCGCACCCGACGTGGCGGCCCTGATGCCGGTGGCCGAGGCGCTGCGTGAGCGCACGCCGGCGACCGCCAGCGTCTTGCTCAACGTCAACGCCAAGAAGGCCAGCGTGGCGGTCGGCAGCGAAGAGCACCTGCTGCTCGGCCGTGACCACATCACGGAGTCGCTGAGTGGCGTGCATTTCGCGGTCTCGGCCAACTCGTTCTTCCAAACGAACACGGTGCAGGCCGAGCGCCTGTTCGCCCTGGTGGCCGAGGCCTGCGCGCTCGACGGCGGCGAGACGCTGATGGACCTCTATTCCGGCACCGGCGCCATCAGCTTGCTGCTGGCGCGCCGGGTCCGCCACGTGTACGGCATCGAGGTGGCGGAGCCCGCGGTGGCCGACGCGGTCCGCAACGCGCGGGCCAACGGCATCGACAACTGCACGTTCCTGACCGGCGAGGTCCGCCACGTGCTGCCCACGCTGATGCGCGACGGCGTGCGGGCCGAGGTCGTGGTCGCCGATCCGCCCCGCGCCGGCTTTCACCCCAAGGCACTGAGCGCGCTGGCGGCGCTGGCTCCGGCCCGGCTGGTATACGTCTCCTGCAACCCCTCGACGCTCGCCCGCGACGTCGGCGAGCTCGTCCGCCAGGGCTATCGGCTGGAGTGGGTGCAGCCGGTGGACATGTTCCCCCAGACGCCGCACATCGAGGCCGTGGCCCGTCTCAGCCGGGCATGACGACCTACTTCGTGCGGCGACTGCTGCAGTCGCTGATCGTGCTGCTCGGCGTGTCCTTCGTCGTCTTCTTCATCCTGCATCTCACCGGAGATCCCGCGCTGGTGCTGTTGCCTCCTGACGCCAGCCCCGAGGACGTCCGCCGCTTCCGCGAGGCGATGGGCTTCAACGATCCCTTCTTCGTGCAGTACGGGCGATTCCTCGGCGGCGCCCTGCGGGGCGACTTCGGCCAGTCGATCCGTCACGGCGAATCCGCCTTTCATCTAGTGGCCGAGCGGATGCCGGCCACCTTCGAGCTGGCCGGCGCAGCACTGCTGCTCGCGCTGGTGCTGTCGATTCCGGCCGGGATCATCTCGGCGGTGCGACGCAACACCGCGCTCGACTACTTCTCGACGGTGGTGGCGCTGCTCGGTCAGTCGATGCCGACGTTCTGGCTCGGCATCATGCTCATCCTCTTGTTCTCGGTCCAGTTCCACCTGCTGCCGTCGTCCGGCCGTGGCACGCTTGAGCACCTGATCCTGCCGGCGGTGACCCTGGGCCTGTTCACGACCGCGCGCATCACCCGGCTCACGCGCTCGGGCATGCTCGAGGTGCTGGGCCAGGACTACATCCGCACCGCGCGGGCCAAGGGCGTCAGCAACCCCCCGGTCGTGTGGAAGCATGCGCTGAAGAACGCGGCGATTCCGATCGTGACGATCGTCGGCATCGAGCTCGGCACGCTGCTGGGCGGCTCCGTGATCACCGAGACGATCTTCGCGTGGCCGGGGGTGGGACGGCTCAGCGTGCAGGCCATCGCCAATCGCGACTACCCCGTCGTGCAGGCCGCGGTCTTCCTGCTGGCGACGACGTTCGTGGTCGTCAACCTCCTGGTCGACATCATCTATACCTACCTCGACCCGCGCATCCGTCTGCGGTGAGCCGATGAGCGTGCCGGCCGCCGCCATCGCTCTGCCCGACACGCCTCGCGAAGACCGGCGGGAGTGGCTGGTGTTCCTCCGGCGCCTGGCCGCCCGGCGCACGGCGCTGTTCGGAATGCTCGTGGTCGGGATCGTGGTGCTGACCGCGCTGGCCGCGCCGCTGGTCTCGCCCTTCGATCCCATCGCGCAGGACCTCGGCGATCAGCGACTGAAGCCACCGGCCTGGCGCGACGCCGGCGGCCGCCTGCATCCGCTCGGTACCGATCACCTCGGCCGCGATCTGCTGGCGCGCGTGATCTTCGGCGCCCGCCCGGCGCTCCTGGTCGGCTTCGCCGCGGTGGCGATCTCCGGCATCCTCGGGTTGATCGCCGGTCTGGTGTCGGGCTACTTCGGGGGCCGGATGGACGACATCCTGATGCGGCTGGCCGATATTCAGCTGGCCTTTCCGTTCATCCTGCTGGCCATCGCCGTGATCGGGGTGCTGGGGCCGAGCCTGACGACGATCATCGTCGTCATCGGCGTGTCGTCGTGGGTGGTGTATGCGCGGATCGTGCGTGGCGCGGTGCTCTCCCTGCGCGAGCGGGAGTTCGTGCAGGCGGCCCGCGCGCTCGGCGGCGGCGACAGCCGCGTGCTGTTCCGCCACGTGCTGCCCAACGTGCTGACCCCGTGGCTGGTGGTCGCCACCCTGGACATGGCCCGCGTCATCGTGATCGAGTCGGCGCTGTCGTTCCTGGGACTGGGCGTGCAGCCGCCGGACCCGACGTGGGGCGGGATGCTGGCGGATGGACGCGTCTACATCACGACCGCGTGGTGGCTGGCGACGTTCCCCGGGCTGGCGATTCTGGTGACGGTACTCGGGATCAATCTGTTCGGTGACGGTCTGCGCGATACTTTAGACCCGCGCCTCAAGGTGTGAGAGCCGAAGAATAGTTGGCGGCGGGCCGATGAAAAGGGGCCATCTGCTTCGTTGGCGCCCGCGGCCGCACGCTCAACGTACAGGGAGTACGCCTCGCGTGCGACTCGCGGGCGCCGCCTCGCATCTGACCCCTTTTGATCGGCCCGGGATCGCGCCGGGTCGCTCTGCCTGTTCTCGTGCGTCCCGTGCCCGGGCCGCTCGCTTTCGCTTCGCGATTCGCTCGCTAGCGAGTCGGTTGTTTCGTTAGGCGCAGATACGGGGTCAGGGCGCGCCAGCCGCTGGGGAATTTCTGCTTGGCTTCTTCGTCGGTGACGGCGGGGACGATGATGACGTCTTCGCCTTGGCGCCAGTTGACGGGGGTGGCGACGCGGTGGGCGTCGGTGAGTTGTAGGGAGTCGATCACGCGGAGGATCTCGTCGAAGTTGCGGCCGGTGGTCTGCGGGTAGGTGATCATCAGACGGATCTTCTTCTTCGGGTCGATGACGAAGACGGTGCGTACCGTGTAGACCTCGTCGTGGGCGGGATGCATCATCCCGTAGAGGTTCGCCACCTTGCGGTCGGGGTCGGCGACGATCGGGAAGTTGGGAGCTTGCCCCTGGGTCGCGCGGATGTCCTCGGACCACTTTGCGTGCGCGTCCACCGGATCGATGGAGAGTCCGATCGCCTTCACTCCGCGTCGGTCGAACTCCGGCTTGAGCCGGGCCACGTACCCGAGCTCCGTCGTGCACACGGGCGTGAAGTCGCGCGGATGGGAGAACAGGATCGCCCACGAGTCGCCCGCCCAGTCGTGGAAGCGGATCGCCCCTTGCGTGCTCCCGGCCGAGAAGTCCGGAGCGATGTCCCCAAGACGTAGTGACATGAAACCCTCCTGTTTCAGGGATTTATCGAGGCCAAGGTTACTCTTGACAATTCCGATCGGCAATAGGTATTTTATCCGCGTGCAGACGTCAGCCGTCATGAGCACAGTCGAGCGAGGCCGGTGCCCGATCTGTCGGGTCACGCTCGTCCTGCGCACCGCCGAGGAGGTCATCATCCGGAACGCCATCGTGAGGGCCGATGCGCCGACCGGGCGAGTCACGGCGAAATGCCCCCGATGTAAAGGCTGGGTAGACGTCCCGTTGAGGTACATCGGGTAGGCGCGAACCCAAGGCGAAAGTCGCATTGCAAGACGAAGCCGGAGGTCGGAGTCATCCGCCTCCGGCTTCCGCGTTTTCAGGGAGGCCAGGCCGTGAGCGAGACAGTCAAGGAGAGCAAGGCGCAGCGGGCGGAGCGGCTCAAGCGTGAGTTGAATCCGTGGGAAGCCTTTGACGAGATCCGGCGCTTCGCCCGCGAGGGGCACGCCTCCATCCCACCGGAGTGGGGGACGTACTTCCGCTGGTGGGGCGTCTACAGCCAGGGCGATGGCGTCGGCGCGATCGGCGGTAAAGGCGGGGAAGGCAAGGCGACGCCGTACTTCATGGTCCGCATCCGCATCCCGAACGGCGCGCTGGCCGCGCACCAGGTGCGGGCCATTGCCGACCTGGCCGAGCGGCACGGGCGCGGCGTGGCCGATCTCACCGTCCGGCAGAACGTCCAGCTGCACTGGGTGACGATCGAAGACCTGCCGACGGTGCTCGAAACGCTCTGGCGCACCGGCATCACGACGCTCGGCGCCTGCGGAGACGTCGCCCGGAACGTGACGGGCTGCCCGGTGGCGGGCGTGGATGCCGACGAGCTGGTGGACGCCTCGCCCCTGGTGCACGCGGCCACGCGCATGCTCAACGGCAACCCCGACTTCTACAACCTTCCACGCAAGTACAAGACCACGATCACCGGGTGCCGGAGCTGGTGTGTCTACCCGGAGATCAACGATCTCGGGTTGACCGCCGTGCGCCACCCGGGCACCGGCGAGGTCGGCTTCTCCGTCCGCATCGGCGGTGGTCTCTCCACCGACCCGCACCTGGCCGTGCGCCTCGACGCCTTCGTGCGCTGGCGCGAGGTGCTTCCCGTCGTGCGCGGGGTGTCGGAGCTGTTCCGGGACAGCGACGTCCTGCGCGAGAACCGGGAAAAGGCGCGGCTGAAGTTTCTCTTCCTGAACGGCGGGTGGACACCGGCGCGCTTTCAGACCGAGCTGGAGCGGCGCATCGGCTTCGCGCTGGCGCCGGCGGTGGAGGAAGACGCGCCGGAAGACGTCTACCGCGATCACGTCGGCGTTCATCCCCAGCGCCAGGACGGTCGCAGCTACGTCGGCCTGCCCGTGCTCCGCGGGCGTCTCACGCCCGATCAGCTGCGGGCGATCGCCTCACTGGCCGAGCGCTTCGGCTCGGGGGAGGTCCGCACCACGACGATGCAGAACGTGATCGTGCTCGACGTGCCGAGCGCCCGCGCAAAAGCGCTGGCCGCCGAGGCCGAGACGATCGGTCTTGCGCTCGACGCCTCGCCGTTCCGGCGGGGAACGGTGGCGTGCACGGGGAGCGAGTTCTGCAAGCTGGCGCTCACCGAGACGAAGGGCTTCGCGCGCCGCCTCGTCGGGGACCTCGAGACGCGCTTGCCCGGCTTCGATCGCCACGTGCGCATCCACGTCACCGGCTGCCCGAACTCGTGCGGCCAGCACTGGATCGCAGACATCGGGATCGAGGGCAAGAAGCTGAAGGTGGACGGCGCGATGGTCGACGCGTACTACTTTTGCGTCGGCGGCGCGGTCGGCCGCCACGCCACGGTGGCGCGCCCCGTCGGCTATCGGGTCGCGGCCGACGGGGTGCCGGCCGCGATCGAGCGGCTGCTCCGGCGCTATCTCGACGACCGCGCGCCGGGCGAGCCCTTCCGCGGCTTCTGCGCCCGCCACACCGACGCGGAGCTGCGCGAGATTCTGGCCGGCGGGCTCGCGGCCGCTGTCGAGCGCGATGTCCCGGCCGGCCGGCCGCCGCACGGAGTCGAGGGCTGATGGGACTCTTTCCGATCGTCCTCGAGCTGGCACGGCGGCCGTGCCTCGTCGTCGGTGGCGGTCCGGTGGCCGAGCGCAAAGTGGAAGGGCTGCTGGCCGCCGACGCCGACGTCACGGTCGTGAGTCCGACCATCACCGAGCTGCTCGCCTCCCATGTGGCGTCGGGGCGTATCCGCCATCACGCGCGGCCCTATCGCGCCGGCGATCTGCAAGGCATGGCCCTCGCCTTCACCGCGCTCGACGAGCCGGAGGCCACCAAGGAGGTCGCCGCCGAGGCGGGGGAGCGTGGCGTCTGGCTCAATGCGGCCGACGATCCGGCCCGTTGCGACTTCATCCTGCCGGGCGTCGTGCGTCGTGGCGCCCTGACCATCGCCGTCGCCTCCGGCGCGACCAGCCCGGCGGTGACCCGGGCGCTGCGCGAGCACCTCGACTCCGTGCTGGGGCCGGAGTGGACGACGCTCGCCGCGCTCGCGGCCGAGGCGCGTCGCGATCTGCACGCCGCCCGCACCCCGGCAAACGGAGAGCGGTGGCGTGTCGCGCTGGGGCCGGCCGTGCGGGCGCTCATCGCCGACGGCCGTGTCGACGACGCCCGGCGCCGGCTCCGTGCGACCCTCGGAGTGCCCGAATGACCGGCGGCGTCGCGCTGGTGGGGGCCGGTCCGGGCGACCCGGGTCTCATGACCGTCCGCGGGCTTGCGATCCTGAGAAAGGCGCAGGTCGTCGTCTACGACCGTCTGATCGATCCGCGGCTCCTGGACGAAGCGCCGCCGCGGGCCGTGCGCGTGTTCGTCGGCAAGGCCAGCGGCGCGCACACGCTGCCCCAGTCCGAGATCAACGCGCTGCTGATCGGTCACGCCCGCCGGGGCCAGCGGGTGGTCCGCCTCAAGGGGGGCGATCCCTTCGTGTTCGGCCGGGGCGGGGAAGAGGCCGAAGCGCTGGCGGCCGCCGGCATTCCGTTCGAGGTGGTTCCCGGCGTCAGCTCGGCCGTGGCGGCGCCGGCTGCGGCCGGGATCCCGGTAACCCACCGCGCCGTCGCCTCCTCGTTCGCCGTCGTCACCGGCCACGAGGACGACCGAAAATCGTTCAGTCGCGTGGACTGGGCCCGGCTGGCCACCGCCGTGGATACGCTGGTGATCCTGATGGGTCTCGAGAACCTGCCGCGTATCGCCCGGGCGCTGCGGCAGGCGGGCCGCGCCGCCGAGACTCCGGCCGCGGTCATCGAGCGGGGCGCGACGACCGGTCAGCGCGTGGTGGTGGGGCGATTGGACACCATCGCGACGAGGGTGGCCGCGGCCGGAGTGCGGTCGCCCGCGGTCATCGTCGTGGGAGACGTCGTGGCGCTGCGGCCGCGGCTTCTCGGGGCTGCCGCCGACGGCTCAGGCGAGGTCGGAGTAGGAGCCGGCGAGCAGGGTGTCGGCGCCGAGGCCGAGCTCGGCGAGGAGCTGATGCAGGTGCTGCTCGGCGCGCGCTGACGCCGTCTCGTCGTCCACCGACGCTTCGAATTCCACGAACGTCCCCAGCCCATCCACCGTGTCCAGGTGCACCTGGACACCTTGCCATCGCCAGATCTCGCGGCGCTTGTGGACTCGGGCGCGGACTCCGAAGGCGGCCTCGAGCAGCACGCGCAAGGCGGCGCCGTCGGGGACTTCGGCCAGATGAATCCGGCTGTTCTTCACGGCGGCGATGTCCGGGCGGTCGTACAGGATGAGCTGGGCGGCCCGCTCCGGGACCTCGCGAAGCTTCAGGCGGCCGCGCGGCACCGCGAAGTACGTGTCGTGCTGAGCGAGGATCGCCTCGAGACGGGCATCGCGCGACAGGCGCGTGCGCACGGCGTCGAGATCCGGGCAGCGGGCCTTCAGCTCGACGAGCTGCTTCGGCGCCATCGGTACACGAGCAAGGCGCCGGCGACCGGCACCGTGAGCCACAGCACGCCGCCGTGCGCGCCCACCGCCAGATCGAGCACGAGCGCCAGCAGGCCGCCGATCACCGCGACCCACAGCAGCGCCCCGGTCGTGGCGCCGAGGGCCCAGCGCCATCCGAGGGCGGCTGGTACGAGCGCGGCCGCCGCGCCCAGGGAGTCGAGCACGACGTCGGCCGCGCTGCCGGTGCGGCTGGGCAGCGTGGCTTGATGACTCTCGTCCACGATCGCGGTGGCGACGCTGATCGCCAGCGCCAGCCACGCCGCCGACGGCCCGCGGAAGCCGGCGCCCCGGGTGAGCGTGCGAAACCACAGCAAGGAGAGGATGCCGTACTCCGTAACGTGGGCGCTCTTGCGCACGAGACCGTGGATCGCGCCGATCTGATCGGGCGTCAGCCAGGGAAAGAGCCACAGCAACACCGGGGCCAGCAGGCTGCCGGTGTTCTCGGCGCTGAAATCGCCCGAGGAAAACCCGAGAACGAGCAACGTCCAGACGAGGGCGGGCACCCAGGTGACGAGCCGGCTCACCCTTTCATGATACAGTCGCAGCGATGCTCGGCGAGATCCTCGACGATCTGTTGATCTCCGCCTCGACGGGCCGATGCATCACCGCCTCCCGACATTTCCCCGCGCGTGCCGCCGTGCTGGCGCCGTTTCCGGCGTCGCTCGATCCGCGCCTCGCCGAGGCCCTGCGCGCCCGCGGCATCGAGCAGCTCTACAGTCATCAGGCCCGCGCGTGGGAGCTCGTCGAGCAGGGCAAGAACGTGGTGGTGGTCACCCCGACCGCTTCCGGCAAGACGCTCTGTTACAACCTGCCGGCGCTGCAGTCGCTGGTCGAGCGGCCGGAGGCGCGCATCCTCTATCTGTTCCCGACCAAGGCGCTGGCCCAGGATCAGCTGTCCGAGCTGGAGAACCTGGCCAAGTCGATGCCCGAGATGCGCATGTTCACCTACGACGGGGACACGCCCCAGGACGCACGGCGCGCCGTGCGGGCGCGCGCCAATCTCGTCCTCACCAACCCCGATATGCTGCACTCCGGCATCTTGCCGCACCACACGAAGTGGGCGAGCCTCTTCCAGAATCTCCGCTTCGTCGTCATCGACGAGCTCCACGCCTACCGCGGCGTGTTCGGCTCGCACCTGGCCAATGTGCTGCGCCGGCTCAAGCGCATCTGCGCCCACTACGGCTCCACGCCGCAGTTCATCATGGCCTCGGCGACGATCGGCAATCCGGGCGAGCTGGCGCACCGGGTCATCGGCGAGCCGGTGGAAGAGATCACCGAGAGCGGCGCGCCCACCGGCGAGAAGACGTTTCTCTGCTACAACCCCCCGGTGGTCAACCCCGAGCTGGGAATCCGGGCGCCATATCTCGGTGAGGCGGCGAAGCTCGCGATCCGCCTGCTGCGCGACGAGATACCGACGATCGTCTTCGCCCAGAGCCGGCTGTCGACCGAGGTGCTGCTGACCGCCATCAAGCAGGGCGTGGCCGACCGCGCGACCGGCGATGCCGGCATCGTGCGTGGCTATCGCGGCGGTTACCTGCCGAATCGCCGCCGGGCGGTGGAGCGCGAGCTGCGCACGGGCGAGGCGCTCGGCGTCGTGTCGACGAACGCGCTGGAGCTCGGCGTGGACATCGGTCACCTGGACGCCGCGGTCCTGGCCGGATACCCAGGAACGATCGCCTCGATGTGGCAGCAGGCGGGCCGGGCCGGGCGCCGCACCGAAGCCTCGGCGGCGGTGCTGGTCGCGACCAGCGCGCCGCTCGATCAGTTCATGGTGACGCATCCCGACTATCTCTTCGGCACGCCGCCCGAGCACGCGCGGGTCAATCCCGACAACCCGTTCATCCTGGTGAACCACCTCAAGTGCGCGGCCTTCGAGCTGCCGATCGGCGAGGCCGAGCGCTTCGGCGCCGTCGAGGTGCGCCGCGAGCTGGCCGCGCTCGAAGACGAGGGCGTGCTGCACCGGGCGGGGACGCGATATCACTGGGCGTCGGAGACCTATCCGGCCGACCACATCTCGCTGCGCACCGCGACCACCGACAACTTCCTGGTCATCGACACCACCGCGCGCGACGAGAA
>Ga0111539_10002835_pt1 | contig 23052 bp, 18 predicted proteins | sample RhiMethybrSRZTD1_FD_79667 | JGI IMG/M metagenome (GOLD analysis project Ga0111539, IMG submission 79667) | Populus rhizosphere microbial communities from Tennessee, USA - Rhizosphere MetaG P. TD hybrid SRZTD1 (version 2) (version 2) | ecosystem: Host-associated > Plants > Roots > Rhizosphere >...
AGCCAGAACGTGACTTCAGACATGATGAACGGATTCGAACGAAGTCGCGCTCTGCTCCTGGTTGAGTGGCGGTACGGCGCCTGTCGGGAAACAGCTGCCAATCGCTTTCCTGTCGCGCTCCTCTACGAAGTGGTGAGTCGGGATCGTCAGGAGCTGTTCGGCAAGCTTCGTGGCGCCGGGATAGAGATGGGAATCGAAGTGTCCCCTGAGCTGTGGCACCTGATCGATTGTGGCGGGATAGGCCACGCTCATTCCCAATCCCTGCCGGCGTGACATCGCGACGATCCGTTTCTTCTGCCCTGGTGATGCCGCGAGTATGGGTAACCGAAGATAAGGATGCGAGTGCCCGCGTGGTAGGGTCACCGACAATCGACGACTGAGATCGGCAGCGTTGCTCGATCGAATCTGATTCGACTGACTCAAGCGCTCCCGCCAGGAACGCAGCGCACCCGCCTGCATCCCGGAGAGACGCTGCAGCGGCACTTTCGCGGGGAAGATCGTCTCCCCGAGGCGGAGGAACGGCAGCGCTGCTGGCAGCCAATACAGATTCGGCTTGATGAACGCCGCCATGACCATCAGGCGAAGAAACTCGGACGCCACCTGCGCGAGAGATGGGTCTGCGAGGATGGAACATCGCCGATCGAGGGCTTCAGCGACCGCCTCCCGCTGCGCGATGATCACTCCCCCGGAGCCGGATGTCACGTTCTTGCCGCGGCCGAAGCTGAAGATACCGACGTCGCCCTGTGTGCCGAGATACTCGCCATCGACCTTGATGCCCATCGCCTGGGCCGCGTCTTCCACGAGGAAGACGCCGCGCCAATCGCACAGGGCACGAAGCCGTTCGATGTCCGCAGGCACACCGAACAGATGGTGCGCGACGACGCACAGCGTGTTGTCGGTGAGCGTATTTGCGAGCTGCGCATGATCGAAGTCGAACGTCGACGGTTCGACGTCACAGAGCACCGGACGCAACCCGGCGGTCAGGACGGCGGCGGGTACCGAGTAGCACGTGAACGCCGGAATGATCACGTCTGTCCGCTCTGACAGATCCCGCAGCGCAATCAGCGCCATCGTCAGTGCGGCAGTTCCCGACGAAACCAGGCACGCGTATGTCGCGCCGAAGTGCTGTCGAATTTCCTCTTCTCTCAGCCGAACGGCTCGATCCGGCGACCACATGCCGGCCAGTGCGTGACCGAGATCCCGCCAGCCAAGCAGGGCGGCGGCTGGGGGAAGAGTGCGACCGATTCTCATCGTCTGATCAACGGCACGACCGTCGCTGCAAGTGTGGCGTCAGCCCCGTTGCGCCCGTCGTCTGGGGACAAGCGCCCGAAAGCCGGGCTAGCGCTTCTTCGATACGGCGTCGGAAGCCGCGTACGCCTCGTAGCGGTAGTAGGGGCCCTGGGGCCGATCGTCCCCATTCAGCACGACCCCAAGGATTTTGGCAGGGTCGATGATTTTCAGCGCGTCAACGAGTGCGCGTCGAGGTGTCCGGTTGGCGGCCACCACGACGATGAACCCGTCGACCAATTGAGACAGTATTCGGCAGTCGGCAACCGACAGGACCGGCGGCGTGTCGACGAGCACGTAGTCGTAAAGACGACGCATCTCCGCGAGCACGACCTCGAGTCGAGGCGACGAGAGCAGCTCATAGGGAGCGACTTGCGGCACGCCAGTCGGCATGACCGAGATGCCCAGCGACTCGAGTCGCCGTACCGATCGGGCTGTGTCAGAGCGCTCGTCGAGAATCGCTTCCGCCAGCCCGGGAAGGCGTGCGGGAAGCCCAAGATACTTCGCCACGGACGGGCGATGGAAATCGACGTCCACGACGAGCACGTTCTTGGTTCGCGATTGGGCGAGCGCGCCGGCGAGATTGAGCGTCGTGACGGTCTTTCCTTCGCCCGGCCCCGCGCTGGTGATGGCGAAGACACGCGCGCCACCGCGCGCGAGGTGTTCTACGTTCTGACGCAGAATCCGGTACTGGTCTGCCGGCGCGGTATTGGGGGCGCCGAAGCTGACTAATTCCTCGGCAATCCGAGCTCGCTCACGCATCGGCGCCTCGTTTCCCTTTGGCCGTACCCAGGCACCCATTACGCGCCACCCCGCGAGATCATTCGGACCAGATCCTCGTTGCCAGATGCGATGTAGTACGAGGCGGCCGCAATCAATGTCAGCACGATGAGCGCCGCGCCCGCGGCGAGAGCGCCCTTGGCTCGTCGACGGAATGTCGTCCTGCGCGTCGGGACGACTCGAATCGTCGCCAGCACCGGAACGTTGAGCACGGAGCTCAAACCCGCCGGCGAATGGAATGTCGTGTCGAGCTTTTCCGCTGCGATCACGGCCGCAACGGCAGCCCCGAGCGCGGCGACGAACCCGAGGCCGACGATGAGGAGCCGGTTGGGCATCGAGGGATCATGTGGCGCGATTGCCGCATCGAGCATGCGGAACTGCTCCAGATCCTGCCGGTCCTCGAGGTTGGTTGCCAGCCGCGCGGCTTCGTAGCGCTTGAGCACGGATTCATATCGGTCGCGCGCCGAATCACTTCCTCGCGCCATCCGATCGATCTCCGTTCGTCGTTTCGGTGCATTCTCGACGCGGGATTCGTACGAGGCGCTCTGCTTTCGCAACCTCACCTCTTCTTCTTTCAGCGACTTGAGCTGCTCGTCGACTTCCTGCAGCGCGCGAACGAGGGAACCACGGGACGCATTCGGCGAGGTCGTGGACGACTTTGGCGGCGCCGATGCCGCGCGTTGCTCGAGCGAGGCAATCTCGCCCTGCACCCTGATGACGTCGGGATGCTTGTCGCTGTAGTTCCTGCGGAGATCGGCGAGGTCTCCTTTGAGCTTCTCCAGCCGTGCCGAGATGGCCTCTTCAGACGTCGCCGTTCCGGTGAGCGCTGAATCGGCCAGCTCCTTCTCGAGCCGCTCGCGCCGTTCGATCGCCCGCAACTGATACTCCCCGTTCTGCCGCAGGTCGCTGCTGACCCGATCGAGCGCGGCCATGTTGATCTCCACCTGCTGCGGGAGCAGGTCAGCATTATTTTGCGTGAATTCGGTCGCCCGGCGATTGGTGGAGTCCATCGCCTGTCTGGTGCGCTCGACCTCCTTTTCCAGGAACTCGGCCGTCACCTGTGCCTGACGCTTTCGGCTTCGCGTGTTTTCGTCGACGTACAGGCCCGCCAGCGTGTTGGCAACGTCTGCCACCAGCACGGGATCGCGGCCACCGTAGGTGAGCGTGAACGCGATCGTTTTGGGGCGGCCGTTCTGATCCCCTACGCCTTCGAGCTTGAGCGTGTAGTCCTTCTTGAGCCGCTCCACAACGTTTTCAATCGGCGCGACCTTCCGCAGCTCCGGGTACAGGTTCTTGCTGAAGATCACTTTCGAGAGGATGTCGCGTCCTCTCACGCGCTGATCGATCGTCTGAATTCGGGTTTCCAGGTCGGCCGTCACCGAGGGTTCGACGAACGCCTCCGACACTTCCTGCCGATCCACGATGACCTTGGCCGAGGCGCGATACAGATCGGGCAGAGAGCTGGCGACGATCACGGCAGCGAGGAGCACCCCGCTGACCACCCAGATGAAGAGGCGTTTGCGCCTGTGCCATACCTCGGAAATGAAGTCCATCCCGAGTTGAGGTTGCGATGGAGCGCCGTCGTTGAGATCGAGATCATCAGTCATGGCTACCGCACTACGATAATGTCGTCTGGCTGTACGAAGAAATTCTCGCGCGCGCTTGCCGGGTCACTCGACACGAGCCGCGGATAGTCGACCGGAATCGTCCGCGTCACGCCCTGCTCGCGCCTGAGCACGGCGATCTTGTTCTTGTCGGCGTACTGAGTGAGACCCTTGGCCATCGCGAGGACGTCGAGCACGGTGACACGGCCGGTCAGATCGAAGCGGCCAGGCTCTCTGACCTCGCCCATCACTGACACCTTGAAGCTATGCACTTCGCGGACGATGACTGAAACTTCCGGGTTTTGCACGTATGAGGCCAGCGCCTGGCTCAACGCGTCCCGAAGCTGCATCGGTGTCATCCCGGCGGCCTGCACATCATTGATCAGCTGAAGCGAGATCTTGCCGTCCGGCCGTACCGGAACGGTTCTCGACACGGCCTCGTTGTTCCACACCGCAATTTCGATGACGTCACTCGGGCCGATGACGTAATCCCGCGGGCCCGTACGATCGTCGGTCACCGCGGGTTTCGGGTGTGTCGTCGTGTCGGCGGGCGGCGGTTGCGGCTTGGCGACCTCTTTGGCAGGGCGGGACGTCGTAGTGTTCGCCCCGCCTCGCTGCTGTTGCCCGGCCAGGCACGGCGATGCGATCACCACGACGAGGCCGACGGTGGAGAGTCGGATCAGGTTTTTCATGCTTCCCCCGTATGACCGACGTTGTCGGCGGCAATCCGCACCCGCCTCGCCGATCTCGTCTTCGCCTTCCGTGCCGGAGCGGCCGGGCGCGGCGGCGCCGGCACCGTTACGACGGCCTCGGCGCGTACCTGATTGTAGGCCTCGGCGTGTACCTGGCTGTAGGCCTCGGCTTGTGCCTGGTTGTAACGGCACATGACCTTCACGGTCTCGAACAGGATCAGGACGTCGAGCCACGACGACATGTGCTTGATGTAATAGAGGTCGTATCTGAGCTTCTCGATCTCTTCCTCGAGATTGTTGGCGTAGCGATAGCGCACCTGCGCCCAACCGGTTATCCCCGGTAGCACCGAGGTGCGGAGCGCATAGCAACTGATCGCCGCGCCGGTAAGCTCATTCAGGTTCCGCGCGACCAGCGTGAAGAGCTCGAGGTTCGTCGTCGGGTGAGGCCGTGGACCGACCAGGTTCATTTCCCCGCGGATGATATTGAGCAGCTGGGGCAATTCGTCCAGGCGGCAGGCCCTCAGCCACCGGCCGACCCTGGTGACGTGATCCCGATTGTCCTGCTCCCACTCGGATCGGCGCGTGGTGCCCTCATGCATCGAGCGGAACTTGAACAGCCGGAAGGGTCGTCCGTGCGCGCCCACCCGCTCCTGCACGAACAGGACGGGCCCACGCGAGTCGAGCTTGATCGCGAGGGCAATGATCAACAACAGCGGCATGAGCAGTACGAGAGTCACGATCGCCACCGAAAGGCTGAGGACGCGGGCGATGATCTTCTGCGCTCGCGAAGGCCGGAGCTGCCCGGAGAAGACGATACTCATCGGCGTCCACGATTCGAGCGCCAGCTTCCCCGTCAGCCGTTCGTAGCAGTCGGCGCCGCTCTCGATCGTGATGCCGCGCGCGAACGCCGACATGAGCAGGGCCTGCATCAGGGGCGTCCGGTTGCGGCGCTCGGTGAGCGCCACAACGATGTGGTGGGGAGACAGTTTGTCAATGATGGCGTCCAGGCGAGCCATCTCACGCACCCGTACCGATTCCTCTGAGTCGGCCGACGTCGGCACGCGATCGTCGAGCACACCGACGACGACACCGCACGACGGCCGGCTCTTGAGTTCTCGAATGACCTGTTCGCCGAGCGGCGTCTTGCCAATGACGAGGATTCGCTGGTGCCGTGCCCAGGAAATGGGACGCTTCCCGCTACCTGGTTTCAGTCTCAGCATCTTCACGTTCGCGCTCCAAGTTCCCCAGCGTCACAACCGTTTTGACTGAGACGGTTCGATAGTTGATTTCATCAGAAGTCGGTAGCGTTCGTTGCTGTTGTCCGAATCGGCCGAACGCGAGGATCGACCACCGCCGCGTGGCACGAAAGCGGGACTGGATGTCGATGAGATAGACGACGTCGCGGCTGAGTGTTCCACCGCTGGTCGCACGCGTTGGGGAAACCATGAACTCCATTGCACGAGTTGGTGTGTAATTCACCTCGGCACCCAGCCGCTTAAGCTGAAGCGAGGACCCTTCGCCGATTGTCGTTTCGCGCGTCTGTTGATACCGCAGTGACAGCGCACCGTGCCGCATTCGATGTCTCATCAGTGCCAGGATTTCCGGGTCGATATCGCCCGAGGTTGAGCGCACGCCACCATCGACCTCGATGTCGAGCGCTGGCGTAAATGCATGGACGACGCCAAACGTTCCCACGTGATGCCGCTCTTGCCGGCCGTTGCTGAAATCCATCAAGCCCGGCCGGTAATCGGCGCGAATGCTCGTCCGCTCGCTCAGCCGGCGCGAGAAACCGAGGCGCGCGGTGTGCACAAGGCTCTTGATGCCACCGACCACGCTGTCACGCGTAAACGTGTGATCCACCTTCAGGCTCGTCACCTGCGAGAGCTCGAACGTGAACGCCTCGGACGATCCGACGCGCTGCGCGGGTGAGTAACCAACGAAGCGCAGCGTCTCAATGTTCAGATCGGTTGGCGACTGCGTCCTCACAAACTCGCCACTGAGGTCGGCGGCGAAGGCGCGCCTTTTGTAGTTGAGCGTCGTACTGGCATTCTGTCGAGCAAAGACGCTATCGAGCTCGACGAGGTCGCGATGCTTTTCGGCATCGAAGCCGTACTGGAGTCTCAGATTGAGTGGCTCGGACCGGTACCCGGCTTCGAACAGCGGTCCGAAGCGCGTGATCCAGTCCGATTGCGGCTCGAGGGAGGTCGACACTGCAAACAGATTGCTGTCGTAGAGTTGCTCGATCGACCCGGACACTCTCCCGTACCCCTGACCCTGAGCGTGCGTGACGGCCGGAACGACCAGCATCACGGTACCGGCGATCGCGGCAGCGGCGCGTGTGACAAGGCGGAAATCCATAGTCATTGAGGCTGTCCCCACAGCGGCGTCCGCTACGCGGGCGCCACGGCTGTTGCGTCAACCGACATGGCAACGCTGCGCTGGAGCAGGTGGACCGACAGCACGAGGAGACCTTTGTCGAGTCTCGACTTGACGAGAATGCCTTCGAGGCCAGCCAGGGGACCGGCAACAATGCGCGCCCGCTGCCCCTCCTTCAGATAGGGATACGGGAGCACCGGTTCGCGCGCCATCGCAATGCGTTCGATCGACTCCATCTCTTCATCAGGAATCCGCGCCAGGCAGTCCCACCGCTCCCCCAGCACGCGCACAACACCACGAACCCGGCTCACTTCGGAGTACGATTTCTTGTCCAGGGCGTGACGGAGAAAGAGATAGCCCGGAAACATCGGGACATCGATCAAGCGACGAACACCGCGCCGGCGCGACCAGACATCGACGGTCGGCAGAAAGGCGCGGAATCCCCCCCGCAGCAACTGATCGCGAACGAGCTGCTCGCAGTGACTATGCGTCCACAGGGCATACCAGGATTCGACCGGTGGTTGGACAAGAGCCGATACCGGCGGGACGTTCGCCATCTCATGAGGTGATACGCGCACGGGCTTCGCCCCCTTCGGTGTACCGGGTTTTCCCCCAGGCAACCGCGTATTCGCCAAGTCGGCGCCGGTGGTCCTCACCAAACCAACACCCACGAGAGAGCGGCACAATTTCTGTCGCTCCGAACTACTGACCGGGCCATTCTCAAGGATCGAGTCGCCTCCGGGTATCCGGTCATTCCCTTCCAGCTGTTGCCCAAAGGTCGTAGATTCGTACCAGGTAAATTCCTGAGGAGATGGACGCCATGGCTAGCGCTTGTTGCGGTCGCGGCGGCGATGCGTTGCGGCGTGCTCGGCGACGTTATCGCCCTCCAGCGATGCCACATAACCCCGGTATGCCATCTCGAACGGTGACACGGCCTCCATGAGAAACTCGCCGGCAGTATCCAGCGTTTTCAGCACGGCGTCGACATCGCGGGCAGAGCCCACGATCGTCCGCGTCGTCCCGTGATGGACACGCAGGATTTCGAGCAGCCCTAACCCCTCCCGCATCGCCGCGCGGCCGAGATCGTAGGCACGGACGAGTCCGGCCTCGTCACTGCCGAGCAGGTAATCGAGCAACGCCGCCCGGTAGCGACGCGCAAACAGCATTCTCTGCGCAGCCATAGAGACAACGGTCTGCGGGCAACGCCCGCGCGTGACAAAAGGCGTCTCGACAAGCACAGATCACGGCTGGATGATTCCTACGCGAATGGCGTAGCGCACCAGTCCCGCGGTGGCGTGAATACCGAGTTTCTCCATGATCTTCGTACGGTGAGAATCCGCAGTCTTCACGCTCACGCCGAGAATCACCGCGATTTCCTTCGTCGTTTTGCTGTCGGCGATCAGCTGGAGCACCTCACGCTCCCGGCTGGTGAGTGGGCCGGTCAATAGGGCCTCCACGCTCAGACCACCCATTTCTTCATCGTCACGATGGTGCCCTTGCCCACCTCGGACGCGATTTCGAATTCATCCATCAGCCTCCGCGAGCCGCGCAGCCCCATCCCCAGGCCGGGGCTGGTGGGATGGCCGTCCTGCAGCACGGTCGCGAGATCAGCGATGCCCGGTCCATGGTCGATGACCATGACTTCGATGCCGCGGCTATCGCCCTTGTTGACCAGCGTCACAATCACCTCTCCTTCGGTGGCATATTCCACGATGTTCCTTGCGCTCTCCGAGATGGCGGTCGCGATGATCGCCAGGTGGCTGTTCGAGAACCCAAGCTGCGCCGCGAACGCGCGACCCTGTTGACGAGCTACCACGATATCGGCGAGGGATTGGATCCGCACGCGCACTTCAGCTTCCATCGTCCCCCTGCGAGGCGCTCCGCGGAGCGCTATTCAGGCTTGGATGGTGACAGGTTGGTACCAGCAGGGAATCGGGTTTTAACCGGAGTTTGAGGAGGAATTACACCGGCCTCGGCGTTACGCCCCTTCCGGAACGGTCATCCGTTCGGCGATCGGCACCCATCGGCGATTGCGGGGACCGGTATATTCCGATTGCGGCCGGATGATGCGATTGGCCGCGCGCTGCTCGAGCGCATGTGCGATCCAACCGCTGACCCGGCTGATGGCGAACGTCGGCGTGAACAGGGAGACGTCGAGGCCCAGACCGTGCAGCAGCAGCGCCGTGTAAAATTCGACGTTGGTCTGCAGCCGCCGGCCGGGTTTGTACTCCTCGAGCAGGCGAATCGCGGTGGCTTCGACCGCACGCGCGAGAGTATAGAGCGACATGTCACCTGCACGCGTGTACATGCGCTCGGCCGCTTCCGCCAGCACATCCGCGCGAGGGTCGCGCACTTTGTACACGCGGTGACCGAATCCCATGAGCTTCTCTCCGCCCTCGATCTTGCCACGCAGAATCGGCTCCGCGCGCGCGGCATCGCCGATTTCGAACACCATGTCGAGCGCCGGTCCGGGCGCTCCGCCGTGCAATGGACCCTTCAATGCGCCCAGCGCACCAACCACAGCCGAGACGAGATCCGACCCGGTGGACGTGATCACCCGCGCGGTGAATGTGGACGCGTTGAGGCCGTGGTCGACGACCGTGTTCAGGTAAGTCTCGAGCCCGCGGACAATTTCGGGATCCGGCACCTCGCCGCGGAGCAGGTAGAGCAGATTCGCGGCATGGCCCAGTTCCGGCCGCGGGGCGATCGGCTCCTCGCCACGCTGCAGGCGCCAGTAGGCCGCCACCATCGTCGGCATCACTCCGACGATGGTGCGGGGATCGTCGCCACCGAGTGAGACCGTGCCGGCTGCCGCGCGCAGGGCATCCATGGCATCGAGGTTGGCGCGGGCGCAATCGCGCAACAGGCTGAGCGTCGCCGGCGCGAGGTCACGGGCAGCGGCCAGCGCCGCGCGGAATGAGTCGAGCTGCGCCATCGACGGCAGATCGCCGTGCCACAGCAGCCAGGTGGTCTCTTCGAACGTGGCGTGCGCGGCGAGCTCGCCAACAGGGAACCCGGCGATGACGAGCTCACCGCGCTCGCCATCGACATGACTGAGTCGCGTGGCCGCCGCGACGACGCCTTCCAGACCGTGCACCATGGGATCACCGTACGCGTCAATGTATGATTGTGTCAATGTTGATTGAACAATCAATATGAGCGCTGATCACTCGTGGATCGGCGCGGCGGATGCGGCGCGCCTGCTCGGCGTCAGCCGCGCGACGCTCTACGCCTATGTCAGTCGCGGCTACGTCCGATCGCAGGCCGCCGCCGGCCCGTCGCGCGAGCGGCTGTATTCGCGCAACGACGTCGAGCGGCTGCGCCGGCGCACCGAGGCTCGCCGCGATCCTGACAAGGCGGCAGCCCGCTCGCTGCAGTGGGGACTTCCCGTTCTCGAGTCGTCCATTGCCTTCATCGACGGCCGCAGGCTGTACTACCGCGGGCACGATGCCGTGGAACTGGCGCGTACCCGATCGGTCGCTGAAATCGCATCCCTCGTCTGGACCGGCCGGTTCGATGCGATGTCAGAGAGGCCCCCGCGACTCGTCGGCGCGACCGCGCCGGACCGGACGCTCGGCTTCGTCGCGCGCGCGCAGGCAGCCCTGGCGGCCGCCTCGGTTCGCGATCACGCCGCATTCGATCTTCGCGCTGACAGCGTGACGCAGACCGGCTGGCGCATCCTGCATCTGCTGACGCGAACCGCCAGGATGTCCCGCGCGTCGGCGCCAACCATCGATCAGGGGCTCGGTCACGCCTGGGCGGTCAAGGCGCGCGGTGCAGACGTGTTGCGCAGCGCCCTCGTCCTCTGCGCCGACCACGAGCTCAATGTCTCCTCGTTCACCGCTCGCTGCGTCGCATCCGCCGGCTCGCACCCGTATGCGGTGGTCATCGCCGGGCTGTCGGCATTGGAGGGCACGAGACATGGCGGCATCAGCGCGCGGGTCGAGTCGATGCTCGACGCGTGCCAACGGGCCCGGCAGCCGCACGCCGCGATCATCGCGCGCCTTCGCCGCGGGGAATCGATCGACGGTTTCGGACATCCGCTGTATCGCGATGGCGATCCGCGGGCGACGGCGTTGCTCGACATGCTAAGCGAGCGCTACCCGAAGTCGCGGGAGCTCGCATTCGTCCTCGAGATCGCGGATGCGGCGGCCGCTCTCACGCGGGAACGACCCAATCTCGATTTTGCGCTCGTGGCGATCGCGCGAGTGCTCCGTCTGCCGGCAGGATCGCCGCTCACCATCTTCGCGATTGGCCGGACGATCGGCTGGATCGGTCACGCACTCGAGCAGTACGCAACCGGTCAACTCATTCGCCCGCGCGCGAAATACGTTGGCGTCGTGCCGACGTGAACGCCGGTGCGCAGGGAGCTGAGCGCGCAGAGAAAAGCGTTAACGCAGAGAACGCTGAGGAGCGGAGGGCGCAAAGGGCTGCCACGCGTGGCCGCCGGCCTGCGTCACTCGATGCCGTGCTGGCGGATACGGATGTAGAGCTGCTTGCGCGTCAAACCGAGCGCTTTCGCCGCAAGCGACTTGTTGAATCGCGCGGCCTCGAGCGCCCGCTGAATCGTCGTGCGTTCGATGGTACGCAGATCCGTCGTGTCTGGAACCGCGACCGTGGTCACCGCCTGAGGCTTTCGCGCGCCCGCCTTTTCCGGCGGCGCCGCCATGGGCAGGTTCAAGTGTTCACCCGTGATCAGCCCGCCGTCACAGAGGATCGCGGCACGTTCCAGCATGTTGCGCAACTCGCGCACGTTGCCGGGCCAGTGGTACGCGAGCAGCGCGTCGCGCGCTTCGCTCGAGATACCCGCCGGAGGGCGGCCGAAAGAGGAGGCGAGATCCTGCAGGAAGGCTTCACTCAGGAGCAGGATGTCCTCCTTGCGCTCGCGCAAAGTCGGCAACCGGATCTCGAACACTTGGAGCCGGTAGTAAAGGTCCTCCCGGAATGTGCCGGCTTCCATGGCCGCGCGAAGGTTCCGGTTCGTGGCTGCGACGACACGAACGTTGGCCTTCATGATGCGGGTGCCGCCAAGTCGCTGATACTCTCGTTCCTGGAGCACACGCAGGAACTTGGCCTGCGCCGCCGGACTCATCTCACCCACTTCGTCGAGGAAGAGAACGCCGCCGCCGGCCTGCTCGATCTGTCCGGGCTTCGCTTGAAGCGCGCCGGTGAAGGCGCCCCGCTCGTAGCCAAAGAGCTCGGATTCGAGCAACGGCTCGGGTAACGCCGCGCAGTTGAGCGCCACAAACGGTCCGCCACTCCGTGGCGAGGCGCGGTGCAGGAATCTGGCGACGACCTCCTTGCCAGTACCCGATTCGCCAAGCAGGAGCACGGTGGTTTCCGTCGCTGCCACTTGTGTCGCGCGCGTCAGGATTTGACGAAACGACGCCGACTTTCCTACGACGCGCGAGAATCCGGCGCGAGCGTTCAACTCCTCGGTCAATGCGGCCACCCGCATTTCGAGGCGTGCCGCGCGCTGCACCGCTTCGTCGGCGCGCTTCGTAGACTCGTAGGCGTGTTCCCGCGACAGGCTCAAGGCGAGTCGATCGGCCACCCGCCGTCCAATGATGACGTCCGCCTTCGTGTAAGACGATGGCGCAAACGAGAAGAAGACGACTCCACCTGCGAGCTGTCCCGCGACGCGAATGGGTATGCGGAGCGCGGAACGATATCCGAGCGATGCCGCGGTCCGACCGTATTTCTGAGGATCGATCTGGAAGTCGTCGACGATGTCGTAGTCCCAGTCGCCGCGGCGCAAATATTCGGGCACCTCGATGACGTCGGGAAGCTTGGCGGCAACCGGCGTCTTCGTGACGTGGAACCGTATGTGCGCGCCGTCAGGCAACAGCACCGGCAGCGCCATCGCATCGTGCGGCAGCACCTTCTGGGCAATGTCCGAGATCCGGTCAATCACATCGCGCAACGCACCCGTGTCGGTCAACGCCGCCAGCAGCGCATCGAGCAGTTCAAGCTTCGTGGCCTGCTCGCGCAGCGCGGCTGCATTCCGGCTTGCGTCGGACAGACGTTGATGTGAGAGCGTCAGCGCCACGTGATCGGCAATACGCCGCCCGACCATCACGTCGGCCGGGGTGTAAATGCCCGGCTGCCACGAGAGAAAATCCATGGCGCCAACCAGTTCGCCGTGCAGTCGAATCGGCACGAGCAGGCGCGCGCGGTATCCCGCGACACCAGGAGGCGTTACGCGCTCGAGGGGATCAGCCTGGATGTCGGGCTGAATGATGTGATCCCACGGCGACGTGATGAGCCACTGATGATGTTCTGGAATGGGAACGACGGCCTCGGCAAACTGCCCTGTTCCGGCGATCGCATGGATGACGATGCCCTTCTTGTCTTCGGTGACGAGGGGCAGCGACATCGTGTCGTGCGGGAGAACTTTTTGCGCGATCGCCGAGACGCGCTCGAACACCTCGCGCACGTCGAGCACACCGGCGAGCATCGGGAGCAGGTCGTCGAGCGCCTGGAGGCGGGCGAGCTGAGACCGTTCGTCAGAGTCGACCGAAGTGTCATCCATACGACCAGCTCAGATAGCGCGTAAGGTCGACTCTACCACCGATCGAAGGCTCACGACCGCGTGCTGAATCGCCACTCCGGGTCAGTGATCAGCCGGCTTTCGCGCCGGGAGAACAGGTAATTCCAGGCCCATTGCCCCAGCACCAGCGCGCGATTTCGAAAACCTACAAGGTAGTAGACGTGCACGAACAGCCAGATGAGCCACGCCATCCGTCCCGTGAACGACATCCGGCCGGTCGAGGCAATCGCGCGGCTCCGGCCGATGGTCGCCATCTGCCCTTTATCACGATACGAAAATGGCTCGCGCGGACGTCCCTGGAGATCGCGAAGGATCATGTCCGCGACGTAGCGCCCACCCTGCATCGCCGCTGGCGCCACTCCCGGCAGCGTACTCGAACCTGCAACAAACGACGCCATGTCTCCAACCACGAAAACCTCGTTGTGCGATTCGAGTGAGAAGTCGTCGCGCACCTTGATGCGTCCTGAGCGATCGACATCAACAGGTGGCTCGATGGGCATCGGTGCCGCCTGCACGCCCGCCGCCCAGAAGACGGAACGTGCCGGCAGTCGCCCGGACGCGATGGTCACCCCTCGCGAGTCGATTCCCTCAACGCGGCATTGAGTGAAAACCTCGACGCCGAGTTGCCGAAGATCCCGCTCCGCCACGTCGGACAACTTCGCTGCGAACGAAGGCAGCACGCGGTCGCCCGCCTCGATGAGCACGACTCGCGCGCATTCAGGCGAAATGCGACGGAAGTCGCCCCGAAGCGCCGTTCGGCTGATGTCGGCAATCGCGCCGGCCAGCTCAACGCCGGTCGGTCCCGCGCCGACGACAACGAAGGTCACGAGCTCGCGTTGCTCATCGGGATCGAGCGCGTTCTCGGCGCGCTCGAAGGCGGCGAGAATGCGGCGGCGGATTTCCGTGGCCTGTTCAAGCGTCTTCAGTCCGGGAGCGAACTCTTCCCATTCCGGGCGCCCAAAGTAACTGTGGTTCGCGCCGCACGCGAGAACGAGATAGTCATAGGGCAATTCGTGACCGCCGCCAACCACGATTCGCTGCTGCAGATCGACTCGTTCGACCTTGCCCAGATGGATCTCGACGTTCGAGGCGTGGCGGAATTGACGACGGATGGGCACCGCGATGTCGGCAGCATTCAGTCCCGCCGTGGCGACCTGATACAGCAGCGGCTGGAACAGGTGGTGATTGCGTTTGTCAATGAGCATCACGCGCACACCGGGCACGTTGGCCAGGCGTCTCGCGGTGTTAAGACCGGCGAAGCCGCCGCCGACGATGACGACGAGTTTCTGATCGCGGAGGTGCGCGGGTCTTTCGAGGCGCATGTTCATATCCCCATGTAGCGGCGGGTCGTCGGACCAGCCGAGGCTCGTATCTAGCGGGACTCGTTCACACTCAGATTGACCTTCTGCAGCCTCGGATCAATCTGGCTGGCGGCGCGAATCCACAAAGCCGGATCCGTGTTCAGGAGCGCAGCGATCTCGGCGCGACTCAAATCGAACCCGAGGGCGCACAGATCGTTCAACGTGTCCTCTGGTGCCGAGAGGAAGTCGGTTCGGAATCGTTCGTCGGTGATGAGCCGGCCAATAAGCATTTCGATCGATCGTTGCGCCACGGTGTCCTTCCTGCCGGGAGCGGCAAGTTCCACGCCGATCCCTTGTCGCCTTGACAGACCTCGAAATCCGCGGGGCAATGCATGTATTTGCGGGAAAAAGGCGTTGGCGGTGCGAAGTAACCCTGTGCGGATCGGCACACATTGCGCCTGATCGTTCCCCCTGTACCCTCGGGCACATGTTTCACGGCCAGAAGCCCGATAAGCCGGGTGATGCGTCCGTCATTCCGTCAGGTCGCGCCGGACCGCATCCAGATTCGCGAAGGCGGCGGATGCCTGGCGCTATTCGGCCTGCCGTTTTTTGCCGCCGGCGTATACATGCTCCTGGCCAGCCTGGGTTTGGTCACGATCTCGAGCGATGGTGACGCCCCCGGCGCGCGGGCGCTGCCCTTCATGGGTCTCCTGTTCACGACGGTCGGCGGCGTGCTGTGCTTCGGGCGGGCCTGGACGTCGATCGACGGGACCAGGCGCGAGGTCACCCGGCAATGGGGGCTGCTGGTACCCATGCACTCCGATACGCAACGGGTCGACGACTACACCGCCGTTGTCGTCGAGTTCGTCAGGGGTGACTCCGACAGCGCCGACAAGTTCCCAGTCAGTTTGAAAGCGAGAGCGGGCAAGAACCTTCAGCTACGCAGCTCGACGGAGTACGGCGACGCTCGCGCGTGCGCCTTGGCGGTGGCCGACCTCCTTCGATTCGACTTCGAGGATGCAACGAGCGATCATCGAGTGCGCCTGTCCGCCGGACAGGCCGCCTTACCGTTACAGCAACGCCTCCGGTTAGACGGCTCGGAAATCGTATCGACCGAACGTCCCGCAGACGCGCGGAGCATGGTCCGTCACGATCAGGGTTCCGTGCACATCACGATTCCGATCCCGCGGACACACATCATCTGGATCCCGTTGTCCTTGATTCCCATCGCCTTCGTCATGTGGTTCGTCGGTCCGCTGAGTCAGTTTTTCCGTCAGACACGAACTCCCGATCCAATAGGGTGGGTGTCTCTCGGATTTCTCATTCTGTTCTTTGGCATCCTGCCGGCAACGACTCTCGTCGGCGGATTGCTGCGCGCGCGTCGTGGCGGCACGCGCGTCACCGCGTCGGCAAATGGCATCCGCATCCAGGAACAGGGCGCATGGAAGGCCGGTCCGGAGAAATTGATCACCGCGCCGGAGATCCTGGATATCGACTTCAGCAGCAGTCGATCGGTAGTGAGTTCAACACGGCACGGTGCCGGCGACGAGCCGCTCGATCCGCGAACCGAACGCGTCCTGATGGCGTTGAGCCGGCTTGTCCCCGGAGGCGGGATCACTATCAAGACGCAGCGCGGCCTGATCACATTCGGTCAGGGCCTGGGTGACGATGAGATTCGATACCTTCATTCGATCGTGCGTCGCGCGCTGATTGGAAGCGCGTGAAATTCTGCGAAGGGGCCTGACCCCTTCGCACTGCTGCACGATCAGCGGGCCCTGACTTCGTGAATGACCCACCCGCTGTACGCTTTCCGCAGCGTGAAATCCCAGCGTCGCGGCTCGACTTGCGCGCTACGGCTGCCGATCTTCGGCACGAAGCGTATGGTCCCCGTGCAGTGTGCCTGCGCCAGCACGCCTTTGACGTCGATGGCGCAATTGTCGAACGAGACGTTCTGCTCGGCGAGCTGATCGAACGCTCTGTTCAGCGTTCGCTGATCGACAGTCGGCCAGACGTCGCTGGCCGCGCGTGCATCGAGGACGTTGAACGCCGTTCGATAACGGCCCAACACATTGCGAATCGCCGCATCGGCCTCGACCAGCGCCGATCGCGGCGCCGCCGACGATGCCAGGGCCGCCGCCGAAGAAGATTCGGAGGGTGCCTCGGGCGTTGGTGCTCCTGCGGCCGCGACAGTTCCAGTAGCCGCAGTCGCGCTCGCGGCAGGTGTACTCGGTGAGGGCGAGACGTCAGCGGGAGCCGGTGAAGCAGGTGGCGGACGTACTGCGTTCTCAGCCGCCGCGCGCGGCGTGGGCGCCGGGGCCGGGGCCGGTGCCGGTGCCGGTGCTGCGGCGGCGGCGGCCGCCGCGGCGCGTTGCGTGGGCGTCGGGTTTGCAGACGTTGTGAGCGGTACCAGCGGACGCGTGGACGGCGCAGGGCGCGGCGGCGGCGCGGTCGTGGGCTTGGAAGTCGCAGTCGCAGTCCGAGGTGCTTCAGGCGTTGTCGCCTTGGCAACAGGTGGAGTGACAACAGGCGGTGCGGCCTTGGCTACGGAGGGCGGCGTCGGGATGCTGGCGGGCGCGGGCGTACCAACAACCGGCGGCGGCGCAGTAACTCGCCGCGCTGCAAACGGAGGAACTGCGGGCTTCGGCGGCAATTCCGGCAGATCGTCGCGACGCGCTGATGCTGCAGGCGCCGGTCCAGGCTCCGGCGTTCTTGCCGCAGATGGAGCGGGAACCGACGGCTTCGCTACAGACGGAGACGGAGATGGCGGCTTCGCTATCGACGAAGTTGGAGCTGGCGGGCTCGCCACAGACGGAGCAGGAGCGGGCGGTTTCTCCGCAGTCGGAGCGGGAGCCGGGGGCTTCGCCGCAGATGGAGGGGGCGTGACTGCCTCTGTTGCGCGAGCCAGAAGGCGCTTCGTTTCGGCAGGGACCTTTGCGAGCTCCTCGGGTACACGCGCGAGTTCGCCCGGCAGACGCTTGAGTTGATCGGAAACCTGTGGCGCGGGAAGCGCCGAGAGATCCGGCGTTGACCAGGTCCACGTCCGGAATGGGCTGCGATTCGTAGCATGCGCCACCAGCCACACCGAGGCGACGGCCATCGCGACGATACCGCCGGCGTAGGCCATCAGACGCACGGGGCCCAGCTTCGGCTCGTACTCGTATTCGACTTCGGTGAAGTCGATGCCTTCGGGACGATCCCAATCAGGCTGGTGCCCGGGCGGTCGCGATGCTACGGACGGCGGATCGCTGTGCGGCCGCAGTGGAAGGTCCCACTCGACCTGATCATTTGTGTCCGGCTGGTGAGGCCGTTCCGCAGGTGCTCCGATCATCGTCGTACCCTGAGTTGCTCCTCGTTTGAGGACCGTGTTTTTTCGCGAGTCCGCTTCGAGCCGTCAGGCGTACTTCTGTTGAGGTGTGACATTTTATAGTCAGTCCCCATTCACCCACCAGAGCTCGACGAAAAGCGCTCGGCAAACCCCGGGTATTTACGACGTTGGCTTCGTAGTGCATACAACGCACCAACGCATGGTCCAGCCTGCACGCGCCTCAATGCCGAGATCTTCGAGTAACTTGTGAAATTCCTACGCCTGCAGCGTGTGCAGCCAGCACAGCAATAAGCCGTGGTTCTGGTATAGGCTTACGAACGCGCCGTGATGCGCCGAGTTTGTCCGCAAATCTGACTGGAGGCAAGTGAATGCGCAGTTGTCTGTGGGGCGTGCTCCTCGTTGCAGTACTGACCCTTCTACCCTCGACGGCGTCCGCACAGGCGTCGGTCGCGGGCTCTACTCGTGACAGCTCAGGCGCCGCGCTGCCTGGGGTGACGGTCGAGGCATCCAGCCCCGCACTCATTGAAAAAGTTCGTACGGCTGTGTCCGACGCAAGCGGTCTGTACCGCATCGTCAATCTCCCGCCAGGGACTTACTCGGTGACGTTTTCGTTGCCAGGATTCAACCAGGTGAAACGCGACGGCATCGAACTGACCGGATCGTTCACGGCACAGATCGATGGGGAGCTTGCCGTCGGCGGAGTCACGGAGACGCTCACGGTCACCGGGGCGTCGCCCATCGTCGACGTGCAGAGCATCCGACGACAGACAACGATCACCAATGAAGTCCTCACGGCGATACCAACGGCACGCTCGTGGGCAGCGACGGCACTCCTGATTCCCGGCATCGTCACCATCGGTGGCGGTCCAACGGATATCCAGGTCACGCCGCAGATGACCGTGTTCGGCGGCGCTGGCGGACGCAACAACGAAGGACGTATGCAGGTGGATGGCCTCAACGCGGGAGCCGGACTCGGCGGCAGCGGCGTCTCGACCTACGTGGCCGACATCTCCAACGCGCAGGAAGTGGTGACGACGACCTCCGGTGGTCTTGGAGAGACGGAGGTCGGTGGTCCCTCGTTGAGCATCATCCCGAGAAGCGGTGGAAACACGATCAGAGGTGCCGCATATCTGAGCGGCGTGCCGAAGTCGTGGGTCAACAGCAACTACACCCCGGAACTGCAGGCTCTCGGCCTCACGGTGCCAGGCAAGCTGCTCAAGCAGTGGGATTTCACCGGCGGCGTCGGCGGACCGATCATGAAGGATCGGATCTGGTATTACGTCACCGCGCGCGACGAAGGCCAGTACCGGTCGATTCCGAACATCTACCCCAACGTCAATGCGGGAGATCCGACAAAGTTCCTCTACGTACCCGATCGCACACGGGAAGTGCGTGGCACGGAGAGCTGGCGGCTGTACAGCGCCCGCTTCACGATCCAGGCATCATCGCGCGACAAGATCAACTTCCACTGGGACGAGCAGCATCCGTGCAACGGCGCCACTTTCAACAGCACCGCTGATGGGTGCCGTCAGCAGCCGGAAGACGAGGCTGTCTACGGTCCCCTTGGACTCGGCGGTCTGACGTCCACGACGTCACCTGAGACCGGCGGCTATCTGGCCACGCATCCGCGCGTACGCCTGCTCACGTATCAGTCCACGCTGTCCAACCGCATGCTGATTGACGCGGGCCTTGGCCTTTATCAGTCGCCCTTCGGCCCGAGAGAGAGCCCGGGCAACACCACGCGCCCGCTCGCGCGAATCACCGAACAGTGCGCTGCCGGGTGCTCGGCAAACGGCGGCATTCCCAACCTGACTTATCGCTCGGCGAACTGGGGACATAGCTGGGACGCGCAGTACACCTGGCGTGGCTCGGTCTCCTACGTCACCGGCGCCCACAACCTGAAGGTCGGGTACGGGGGCGTGGCGCTCGTCTCCGATCTCGAGAATCACACCAACGATCTGAACCTGATCTACACAACCAGCAACGGCGTCCCGATTTCGCTCCAGCAGAGTCTGTTGCCGTACACGATCAGCTATCGGACGCGAAACGCATCGTTCTACGTCCAGGATCAGTGGACGCTGGGGCGGATGACGCTGCAAGGCGCGTTGCGCTTCGATCACAACTGGAGCTTCTCTCCAGAACAGACGATCCCGGCGTCCGCGTTCCTCGCCAACCCGATCGTCTTCCCGAAGACGGATGGCGTGACCGGCTACAACGACCTCTCGCCACGCGGCGGCATCGCATACGACCTGTTCGGCAACGGGAAGACTGCGGTGAAGGTCAACTTCGGCAAGTACCTGGAGCCGACGAGCAACAACAACAACTACATCCTGTCGAACCCGATCGGCCGCATCGCGACTACCGCTTCGCGCGGCTGGACCGACTCCAACGGCAACTGGGTGCCAGATTGCGACCTGCGAAATCAGGCGGCGCAGAACCTGACAGCCGTAGGCGGCGACATCTGTGCGGCCAGTAACGCGCAGACGTTCGGCACGACGACGCAAACGACCGCGAACATCGATCCGAAGATTCTCAGTGGATGGAGCGTGCGCTCGAACGACTGGCAGATCGGCGCATCGGTTCAGCAGCAGGTGCTGCCAAGACTCTCGGTCGAAGTCGGCTACTTCCGCCGCTGGCTGAACAACTTCACGATCACAGACAACCTGCTGACGACGGCCGCCGATTACACGCCGTATAGCATCACGGCACCGCCGGATCCGCGCCTACCTGGCGGCGGCGGCTACACCGTGAACGACCTCAACAACGTCGTCGCCAGCAAGTTCGGACAGACCAGCAACAACATCACGCTGGCTGACGACATCGGTGAACAGTACCAGCGCTACAACGGAATGCTGTTCAACATCAGCGCGCGGCTGGGTCGTGGCGTGCAGTTCCAGGGCGGCATCAACACAGGCAAGACTACCCAGGACAACTGCGCGGTACGCGCCGTCGTTCCCGAGTTGACAACGACGGCGGGGGTCAGCCCGGCGGTGAATCCCGGCAATCCGTATTGCCACAGCGACCCCGGCTTCATCACCAAGGCGACGGCGCTTGGCAGCTACATGGTCCCGAAGATCGACGTCTCGGTCGCCGGAACACTGCGCAGCGATCAGGGTGGCGTTCTGGGGGCAACCTGGAACGCGCCGGTGTCGCTCGTGTCTGCCGCTCTTGGCCGGCCGGCAAACGTCGTGGGCACGACGGTGCCGATCAGCCTCGTGGCGCCTGGTCAGGTGTGGGGCGATCGCGTGAACGCGCTCGACCTGCGCTTCGCCAAGATCCTGACGTTCGGACGGATGCGGTACAACATCGGTGTTGACATCATCAACCTGACGAACTCGAACGCGATCCTGACCTACAACCAGAACTTCAATCCGGCAGTGACCACTGGATCGCAGGCGTGGCTTGCGCCGACGTCGGTACTCACGCCGCGCTTCTTCAAGCTCGGAGCGCAGATCGACTTCTGAGACACGAAGGCCACGAAGAATACGAAAGCCACGAAGGTCACGAAGATCACGAAGACTCATGTCTCGTGATCTTCGTGATCGCCCTCGAGAATCTTCGACTCCCATCCTGCGCTGTTCTCCATAAACGAGAACTGAGCCCGAACGGTATAGTGTTTTTGGAGGCTCTGATGGGTTTGGGTCGGTTACCTGTGCTGCTTGTGTTCGTTGTCGTCTACGGGTGTTCGGGCTCCTCCGGCAGCGCTCCCGGCTCTGCCGGCGCGCCGTCCGCAACGGCGATTACGACGACGCCGACGTTCGACGCAGCGCAACTGCTCGATCACATCAAGGTGCTCTCGTCGGACGAGTTCGACGGACGTGCGCCCGGGTCGAAGGGTGAAGAGCTCACGGTCACGTACCTCGAGGATCAGTTCAAGAAGATGGGCCTCGCCGCCGGAAATATCGACGGCACCTACATCCAGGACCTGCCGCTCGTCGGCATCACCGCGACGAACACCAAACCATTGACCATCGCCGGTGGCGGCAAAACGACGACCTTCCGATGGCGCGATGACGTGGTGGCCTGGACAAAGCGGATGGCTGACACGGCGTCCATCGAGAACTCGGAGTTGATCTTTGCCGGCTACGGCGTGACCGCGCCCGAGTTCAACTGGGACGACTTCAAGGGTGTCGATGTCAAAGGCAAGACCATCCTCGTTCTGATCAACGACCCGCAGGTGCCAGATCCGTCGGATTCGTCGAAGCTCGACGCCGCGCTCTTCAATGGCAAGGCGATGACGTACTACGGCCGCTGGACGTACAAGTTCGAGGAGGGTTCCCGCCGCGGCGCGGCCGGCATCCTCATCGTCCACGAGTCGGGCGCGGCCGGATATCCGTTTTCAGTCGTGCAAGGCAATCTCCGTGAGCGGTTCGACCTGGTGGCTCCCGACAAGAACATGGGACGAGCCTCGATCGAGGGATGGCTCACGCTCGATGCGACAAGGAAACTGCTCGCACAGGCCGGCCAGGATTTCAATGCGCTCAAGAAGCAGGCGCTCACACGCGACTTCCGGCCGGTGCCCCTCAAGCTGCGGGCCTCATTTGGCATCCGCAACACGATGCGGACGATCGAGTCGAAGAACGCGCTTGCCAGGCTCGAAGGCAGCGACCCTCAGTTGCGCGACGAGTACGTCGTCTACACGGCGCATTGGGATCACCTCGGCGAAGGCGCACCGGTGCGCGGCGACAAGATTTACAACGGGGCACTCGACAACGCGTCGGGTGTTGCCTCTGTGCTCGAGATTGCGCGCGGATTTACGACTGTCATGCCGCGGCCGAAGCGGTCCATCCTCTTTCTGATGGTCGGCGCCGAAGAGCAAGGATTGCTCGGTTCACAGTACTACGCCGAGCAGCCTATATACCCGCTCGTAAAGACGCTGGCCAACATCAACTTCGATGGCATCAACCAGTGGGGACGAACGAAGGACATCACCGTGATCGGGATGGGTGCGTCCGATCTCGACGATTATCTGCGCGATGCGGCTGCCGAACAGGGACGCACGCTGCGTCCGGATCCGGAGTCAGAGAAAGGCTTCTACTACCGATCGGATCACTTCAACTTCGCGAAGCAGGGAGTGCCTGCGCTCTATACCGACACCGGCGTCGACTTCGTCGGCAAGCCGGCCGAATACAGTCAG